>JAABUX010000185.1_pt1 | contig 110445 bp, 105 predicted proteins | sample 5561851 | NCBI WGS metagenome assembly JAABUX01 (sample SAMN10711883, study PRJNA513361) | rock metagenome | isolation source: Antarctica rocks | place: Antarctica: Victoria Land, Richard Nunatak red sandstone | collected 2016-01-03
TCCAGTGACGCGCCACGGCGCCGCGACGCGAAGCAGCTCGGTGAGAAATTCGACATCCCGCATCCCGTATGCATCACACGCATGGACGGTTTTCCTTCCTCAGACCCACTCAAACTACCGAAGCCCCCTCAAATCTAACGGCTTACCCGTATCGATTCTCCGAAGAATTCTATCCAGTTCACACGAAAATGAGAGCACGATCGCTTCGTTAGCTTCGCAATGCACGAGGGCGATATCGGAAATGGAACGAGACGGCACAAACGCCGACACGCCATCGAACTCGGCAATCTCCATCCGCTCTACGAAGTTAACGGCGGCTGTGGGATACAAAAAGACGACGTCCGGGAAGACGTCGCCTTGATCGAGCACCCTCGGGTTGCAAGCCCGAAACTCGCCGTCGAGAATCACCTCTACGAAAAGACTCTCTTAGAAAATCGGTTTGAAGGGCGCCATGTAGACGTCGATGTCGTCGTCGACGGCGTCATTCCCAGCAGAAAGGCCGAGCGGCTGCAGACTCTGCCCTTCCACCGTGAAATATCCGCCGAAAATTACGGCATCCTCGGGCCGCACGTGCGACGTTTCTGCAAAATGAAATGGAGTCGCGTTCGCGCCTACGTACGCAGCTATGTAGTTTGTTGGGCCACAGAATCGAGTTGCAACTTGGGACGGGTCGGCAACAGCCATAGTAAATCCTTAACGCCCTTCAAACGAGTGAAAGTTGCGTTCCCTTGAGACTCTCATATCGGTCGCTGTATCGAGAAAACTTCGCGATGAAACGGTTCTCGGTCGACTGTAAGAAGAATTTGCAGTTCTGTTGGCTCTCCGAACTGCATCATCGGCGTCGGCAAGGCGACGTTGATTCGCGGCCCTATCCCGGAGGGAACCGGAAATGGCTCGGTTTCCCAGCGCGTCCCCTTCGCCGCATCAATGATCTCGAGGCCGAACGCGCAACCGCCAGACGCACCATCGAGGAACGCGATAGCGAAAATCCGCAGGTCGAAGGGGAAAACCGGTACGGCTATACTTTCGAGCATGTCGATCAAGGACAGGGTGCGCAAACTCTGATTTTGGGTTACGTAGTTCGCAAAGAGCAGGGCACGCACGACCCCGGCCTTGGACTTGTCCGCCAAAGGTCTCAGACTCCGGCGACGGCAAGCTTCATGCGGGCGAATTCGTCGGTCCGTGAGCGCTACCTGTAGGCCGCCGGTCCGTACCCAAGTGATCTTGCCGACAGTCTGATCACGACGAACGAAGCCGTTCCCTAGGCTCGCGCGCACGTTTTCAGCGCCAGCCCGGCTGCCCTATCGGCGGGCTCGTTTGCGCGCGCGAGAGGCCAAGACTCTTCCTCGTCGTCGTCCGCCGTGATCGTCGGCTCGGGATCGCGGGTTAGGAAAGTCTTGAAGGTCACCGTCGAGGGCGGCGCTACGCTGGTCGTCGGCGCCGCGTCGCCCGGCAGCGCCTTAGCTTCTAAAGATCTTCGGACGCTCTTATGTGGTTCGATCGTCACCGAAGAGCGCGGTGCGATTTAGCCGCTCGAGCTGCGCGGCGGCCCGATGCCAAGCCTCGCGCTGCAGCCCCTCCTGGACCGCCGAGCGCCGACGTCGCGGCGAAGAACGAGCGGTCCGCGCGCGGCACGGTTGCGGAATGGTTGCGTTTTTGCGGCCGTCACACGAAAAAGCCCGTAACCACGGGCCAAGGCGTGGTAGCGCTAACGGGAATCGAACCCGTCTCTCAGCCTTGAAAGGGCCGCGTCCTAACCGATAGACTATAGCGCCATGTGGGCCCGGCTGGATTCGAACCAGCGCACAACCAGTTATGAGCCGGCCGCTCTACCGCTGAGCTACGGGCCCAAACCGGCCGTGATCGTACCGTACGCCGGGCGGCCGTGCAACCCCTTATCGCTACAGCACGCGGATCGACGCGCAGTTCCGGCGATCGAGACCGAGTGGCGCGAGGCGGCGATTGTCGACGGCGATCGGGTCGATGCCGTACCCGCCGCTATCCCGATCGACGCCGCCGGGCTTCGCATCGAACGTGCCGTATTGCAGGAAGTCGTTCGTCGCGGCGACGACGGCGGGATCGGCGAGGCCGCCGTCCGCGAGCGTAAAGAACTCGCGGCCGTTCCGTAGCGCGTAGATCAGCCCGAGCGGCCGTGCGACCTTGAGCGAACTGAGGACGTCGATCCGGGCGATGTCGGAGAGCGTCCCCGGCGGCGACTCGAGCGGAATGCCGACGGCCAGGCGCGCGTTTCGGCACGCGCGGAGCTGCTGGAGGGCGAGCGGGAGCGCCTGCGTCCGCGGAGCTTGCGCGGCGGGCGCTAAGGCCGGCGCGGCGACCGGCGTCGACGTGACGAGCGCGAGCATGGTGAGGAGAGCGGCGAACGGCACGGTGCGTTCCCTTTCTAGCGGGAGCGGCGGAAGACCGAGGCGCCGGGGTAACGGGCGGCCGTCCCGAGTTGTTCCTCGATCGCCATCAGGCGGTTGTACTTCTCGACCCGGTCGCTGCGCGAGAGCGAGCCGGTCTTGATCTGTCCCGCGCCCGTCGCGACGGCGAGATCGGCGATCGTCGTGTCGCCCGTCTCGCCGGAGCGGTGCGAGATGACGGCGCGGTAGCCCGCCTTGTGGGCGAGGTCGACGGCGTCGAGCGTCTCCGTCAACGTTCCGATCTGATTGACTTTGATCAAGATCGCATTCGCCGTCTCCTCGTCGATGCCGCGCTGGAGACGCTCGACGTTCGTGACGAAGAGATCGTCGCCGACGAGCTGGATCGTCTTGCCGATGCGCCGCGTGAGCGCGAGCCAGCCCGTCCAGTCGTCCTCAGCGCAGCCGTCTTCGATCGACACCACGGGATAGCGCGCGCAGATATCGGCGTAGAAGTCGATCATCCTCTCCGTCGCATACGCATCCGATGCCGTATCCGGGAAGTACTTGCCATCTTGGAAGAACTCGGTCGAGGCCGCATCGAGGGCGAGCGCGATCTGGCGCCCCGGCTCGTACCCGGCACGGTGGATCGCTTCGAGCAAGAGCTCGAGGGCGGCGTCGAGCGTCGCGAGCGGCGGTGCGTAGCCCCCTTCGTCGCCGACGAGCGTCGGCAACTTCCGGTCATGCAAGACCTTGCCAAGCGCGTGGAAGATCTCGGCGCCGAAGCGCACCGCCTCGGCGAAGCTCGTCGCACCGACCGGCACGATCATGACTTCCTGGAAGGCGAGCGCGCCCGCGGCGTGTTTGCCGCCGTTGATGACGTTCATCATCGGGACCGGCAGCGTCGAGGCCGACGGGCCGCCGAGGTAGCGGTAGAGCGGCAGGCCGACGCCGGCCGCGGCGGCTCGGGCCGTCGCGAGCGAGACGCCGAGGAGCGCGTTCGCACCGAAGTTCGATTTGTTGGGAGTGCCGTCCATCTCGACGAGCTTCTCGTCGAGCTCGCGTTGCGCCGTCGCGTCGAGTCCCTCGATCGACGGTCCGATGATCTCGTTCACGGCGGCGACGGCTCTGCGTACGCCTTTGCCGCCGTACCGGGCCGCGTCGCCGTCGCGGAGTTCGACCGCCTCGTGCGCGCCGGTCGAGGCGCCCGATGGCACCATCGCCTCTTCGACCGAACCGAAGCTCGTCGCGACGGAGACGGCGACGGTCGGGTTTCCCCGCGAGTCGAGCACCTCGCGCGCGTGGACGGACTCGATGAGCGGTCGGCCTTGGCCACGTAGCGATTCGATCACGTCCCGTCCTTCCGGGATGAATCGGCTCTCCCCCGTGGAACGCGGCGCGCGTACGCGAGCTACCGGAGGAGAGACTCACGATGTCGTTCATGGACAACCTCGGCAAGATGGAAGGCATGCTCGGCGGGGCGAGCCCGGCCGAAGCGTCGGCCGCCGCGGCCGATCACGTCAACGCGATGGATCCAAGCGAGCTCTCGGGACACTTGCAGCAGAGTCTCGGATCGATGGATCCGTCCTCGCTGTCGGCGCTCGGCGGCCATCTGCTCCAGGCGTTCGACCAACACGGCCAGGGCGGCGACCAGGCCGCGCAGGCCGCAGGCACGAGCACGGATGCCGTCGCCTCGGGCAACACCGGGGCGATCGGATCGCTCATCCAGATGGCCGAGAGCCATCCGCAGATCTTGCAGGCGGCGGCGGGCCACTTCTTCGGCAGCAACCCGGGCGCGATCGGTCAGATGGCGCCCGGCCTGCTCAGCGGCATCATGGGACGCCTGGGGCGGTAGCGGCGGCGGGCGGCGCCGGGCTCGCCTCGGCGGAGGCCGTGCTCACGGCGGCGGGCGTCGCGGCGGCGAGCGCGGCGAGAGCGCGCGCGAGCTGCGGGTCGCGCGCGGGGTCGCCGAGGTGCGCGTCCGCGGGCTCGGGGACCGCGATATCGGGCACGATGCCGACGTGGTCGATGCTCCGGCCGCTCGGCGTGAAGTAACGCGACGTCGTCATCTTGATCGCCGCGCCGTCCGGCAGCGGAAAGACCGACTGGACGACGCCTTTGCCATACGTCGTCGCGCCGACGATCGTCGCCGTGCGGTCGTCTTGCAGGGCTCCGGCGACGATCTCGGCGGCCGACGCCGTGTCGTGGTTCACGAGCACGGCGAGGGGCGCGTGGAAGACGGAGGCGCCGCTCGCGCGATCGACGCGCGCGGGACCGGTGCGCTCGCGCGTCGAGTAGATCGTCCCGCTCGCAATGAAGACCGAGGCGACGCCGGTCGCGGCGTCGCCGTAACCGCCGCCGTTGTCGCGCAGATCGAGCACGTACGACGTCGCGCCGCGCGAACCGAGACCCGCGACGGCATCTGCGACTTGCTTTGCCGCGCCGTCACCGAACCGCGTCAGCTGCACGTAGCCGACGTCCGCGCCGATCATATGCGTGAGGACCTGCGGGTCCGTGACGACCGCGCGCGTGAGGACGAGCGGCAACGGAAGCGCCGCACCGTCGCGCTCGACGTTCAGTCGCACGGTCGTGCCCGGTTTGCCGCGTAGCGCGTCGCGCAGCGCTGCGAGCGTGAGGCGATCGGCCGGCGCGCCGTCGATCGCCGTCAGCACGTCACCGGACTTCATGCCGGCGAGCGCCGCGGGCGCTCCGGGAATCACGGTCGCGACGCGCGGCCGTGCCCCCGAATCGTCGAGCACGAGGCCGACGCCGCCGAACCGGTCGCCCTGCAAGAACCTGTTAAACGCTTTGAACTGCGTCGGACGGAAGAGCAGCGTGTAGGGGTCGTGCAGGGCGCCGAGTTCGCCCGCGATCGTCGCCTGGAGCAGGGCCTTCGCGTTCACGCGCGTGCCGTAGCGCGTCACCGCCATGAGGAAGTCGGTGTCGATGCGCTCGGAGCCGTCCTGACGCGGATCGTAGGCGAGGCGGCGCGTGTCGGCGATGCCGCACTGCTTCAGTTGTGAAGCGATCGCCTCGCGCGCGCCGCGGACGACGACGGCGGGATCGACCGGCAAGTAATAGCGCGCGAGCAGCGTCGTGTAGCTGATCTGCAGTTCGAGGAGGTCGAGGCCGCCGATCGCAGGCTTCGCCGTCCCGCGGCAGGCGCCGTTCGCCGGTCGCGCGGCCGTCGCGGGCGCGGCCGCAACCGCCACGGCGTTGGCCGCGCATCCGAGCGCGAGGACGAACGCGCCCGTCCGGAGCGCGCCGTGCCTCAACGGCGCGTCACGTCGCGACGAGCCATTCCTCTTGATCGTGCGCCCGCGCGAAGATCTCGCTCGGATCGAACCAGGTGCCGATCTCGCGCGCCGCGCTCTCAGCGGAATCGCTGCCGTGGATGAGATTGCGACCGATCGTCTGCGCGAGATCGCCGCGGATCGAGCCCGGCGGCGCTTTGATGGGATTCGTCGCGCCGATCGTCGCGCGGCAGCCTTCGATCGCATCGGATCCGCGCACGACCATCGCGACGATCGGCGCGCTCGTGATGTATGCGACGAGACCCGCAAAGAACGGTTTCGCCTCGTGCTCCGCGTAGTGCCGCTTCGCGCGGGTTTCGTCGCACTGCATCACCTTCATCGCCGCGAGCGTGAAGCCGCGCCGCTCGAACCGGCCGACGATCTCGCCGACGAGACCCCGCACGACGGCGTCGGGCTTACAGAGGACGAGCGTTTCTTCGATTGCCATAGCGCGGGGTAGGTACGCGCCGTCGCGGCGAAGGGCCTGGCGTGTTCCGAATCGAGCGGCTCGGCGAGACCGGCAGTACGAACGACGATGCGCAGCGCCTGCTCGGCGAGCCCGGCGGCGCGGGCCTCGCGATCGTCGCCGACTATCAGCACGCCGGTCGCGGACGTCGCGCCGCGCGCGCGTGGATCGCGCCGCCCGGCTGCGGCCTGCTCTTCACTACAATCTTGCCGGAGGTCATGCACGTGCGCGGGCTCCACGCGCTTCCGTTCTGGGTCGCGCTCGCCGTCGCGGACGCAATCGAAGACGCGGCGGGGCTGCGCGTCGATCTGCAGTGGCCGAACGATCTGCTGCTCGGTGGCGCGAAGGTCGCGGGCATCCTCTGCATTTCGCGAATCAGCGGCGACGACGCGTGGGTGGGCTGCGGCGTCGGCGTCAACGTGCACCGGCCGCACGGCGAGCGCGCGCTCGCCGTGATCGCACCGCCGCCGGCATTTCTCGACGACGCAGCGGCGCATGCGAGTCGCGACGTCCTGCTCGCCGCGACGCTCGCGGCGTACGAGCGCCGGTTACACGAACTCGCACGGCCGGAGGCGCTCGCGCGCGCCTGGGAGCGGCGCGCCGGACTCGAGGGCACGCCGTACCGGCTGCACGTCGACGGCGAGGCCGCACCGTTCGATGCGGTCGCGCGGCGCATCGCGCCGGACGGCGGGCTCGTCGTCGTGCGCGACGGCCGCGAACGCACGATCGCGCTCGCCGACGCGCGGGTACTCCGCGACTGAGCCTCGCGTTCGCGTGGACGACGGCTCAGCGGTTCGCGCGGACTCGCTTCTCGCAGGTCTCGCAGAAATGCGCGTGTTTGTTATCGGTATCGTAGATCGAATTGGAAAAGTGCATCGCGCAGCGAGCGTTGAAGCAGTGCTTGAGACCGAGCGCGTGCCCGAGGTCGTGCACCGACTCCTTCAGCGTCCGTTGAAAGAGCAAATTCTCGTCAGAACGCTCGCCGTAGAAATCGCTGCGGAGACGGTGCGTCGAGACGGCGGCGACGCGCTGCTCTTCGTTCGCGTCACCGAAGATGAACTGGTGTGAGGTTTTGTACAGATCGAAGTCGGTGACGGCGAGCCGTACGCCCTCGCCGCCGACGTGCCCGGCGACCCGTGCGACGAGCGTATTCAAGAACAGCTGCTTGCGCACGGAGTTGAGCGTCGTCGTCGGGACGCGGAGCGTGCGCTCGACGTCGATCGAAAAGAGGAACCGCTCTTGTAAACAGAGCGCGAGGCGCTCCATGAACGTCTGGTCGATCGTATTGACCGGGATGAGACTGATGCGACTCACGTCGCGCGCCGGCCGAGACCATGCATGGTGATGGACGGACGGTTGGCGAACGGCGCGCGGGAGACCTCGTTCGTCACCACCGCGCCCGATCGGAGAAGCGTCATGATCCTCGGTACCGGCATGGATCTCGCGGAGGTCGCACGCTATCGTTTCGACGACGCCGCGCGCGCGCGCTTCGCACGCCGCGTCTACACGGACGAAGAGATGCGCTACGCGATGCGCAAGCGTCACTGGGCGGAGCGGCTCGCAGGATTTTTCGCGGCAAAAGAGGCCGCACGCAAAGCCTTCGGCTTCGCGATTCCCTGGCGCGACGTCGGCGTCTCCCACGAGCGCAGCGGCAAACCGATTCTTGTCTTCACGGGAGCCGCGACCGACCTGCCCGCGAGTCGCGGCGTCGTGCGCGCGCATCTCTCGATCACGCATACGGCCACGATGGCGGCGGCGTTCGTCGTCCTGGAAGGCGCCTGATGCGACTGCTCGACGTCCCTCAGATGTCCGACGTCGACGCGCGCGCGCGGGCGCGGATCGGCGACACCGCGCTGATGCGGCTCGCCGGCGTCGCGCTCGCGCGCGCGATCGAGCGCCTCGCGCCGCAGGCGCGGTGCCTCGTCGCGTTCGCGGGGCCCGGCAACAACGGCGGCGACGCATTCGCCGCCTTCGCCGAACTCGATCCGTCGCAGGACCGCGTGATCTTCGCGATGCCCGCGTCCGCCGCGAGCGAAGGGCGACGCGATGCCGAGATCCGCGCGCGCGTCGCCGGCGTGCGCGTCGTCGAGCATCTGCCCGCGACGCCGGAGGCCGCCCGGGACGAGCTCGCGCGCGCCGACCTCGTGCTCGACGGATTGCTCGGCATCGGGGCGCGGCCGGCGCCGAGCGAGGCGATGCGTGCCGCGATCGCCGGCATGAACGGCGCCTCGACGTACGTGCTCGCTATCGACGTCCCGACCGGGGTCGATGCCGCGACCGGCGCCGTCTCGGAGCACGCCGTCCGCGCCGACGCGACCGTCACGATCGGCGCGGTCAAGCTCGGTCTGACGCTCGATCCGGCGCGCGCGAACGTCGGCGCGCTGTACCTCGCGGAGATCGGCCTCGGCGAGGAACGCGACGCAGCCGATTCGCCGCTCTTCGCGATGTTGACGGAGCGCGACTTCGCGCGACTGCTGCCCGCGCGCGTCGCGACGGCGGACAAACGGACCGCGGGCGCGCCGCTCATCATCGCGGGCTCCGGGCGCTATCCCGGAGCCGGCATCCTCTGCGCGCGCGGCGCGGCGCGCGCGGGCGCGGGATACGTCACGGTCGCGACCTCCGAGGCCGCGGGGCCCGCGATGCGCGCGCATCTCGTCGAGCAAGTCGTCGTCACCTACGATCTCGCCGACGTCGCGGGCACGGTCGACGCGATCGACGACCTCGTCGCGCGCGGCGGCGCAGTCGCGATCGGTCCGGGCCTCGGGATGGATGCGGAGACGGGCGAGATCGTCCGGCGCCTAATCGAGCGGCTCGAGGTGCCGTTCGTCGCCGATGCGAGCGCCTTCGGCCATCTCTCGGCGAACCTCGAGATCCTGCGCGGCAAACGCTGCGTGCTGACGCCCCACGAGAGCGAGTTCGCGCGCCTCTCCGGTGCTGGTAAGATCGTGCCACACGAACGTCTCGCGCGCCTGCGCGAATTCGTCGAACGCACCGGGGCGACGACGCTGCTCAAAGGCCGCGCGACGTTGATCGACGACGGCCGCACGCTGCACGTCAACCCGACGGGCACGAGCGCCCTCGCGACCGCCGGCACGGGCGACGTCCTCACCGGCATCATCGCGACGCTGCTCGCGCAGGGCCTCTCGCCGGTCGACGCGGCACGCGCCGGCGCCTACTGGCACGGACTTGCCGGTCAGGCCGCCGCGCGCGAACGCCCGGTCGGCGTCGTCGCGGGCGATCTGCCGGAGCATCTCGCGCGCGCCCTGCCGCAACCGGTCGCCCGCGAGCCCGGCGATCCGCTCGAGCGCGTGTTCTAAAGCCGAAAGCACTTCCTCGGTGCCGACTGTTGGCGGCTCTTCGGCGCCATGCAACACACGGAACGCGACCTCAGCCCGGCGAGTATCGGGCTGCTGCGAGCCATCGGAGCGCTCGACACGGATGGTCTGCTTCGACTTCAGCACTGGTGCCGTACCTACCTCAACCGCTGAGGCCAGATCCCGATCGGCGCCGGCTTCCGAGCTGACTTACGGCCGAACCGAAAGATCGTCAGCGGCAGCGATGCGCCGTAGAGCCCCTTGGTACCGGTAATCGGGAGTATCGAGACACGCGCGGACTTGGCAGAGACGTTGCAAGCCGTAGACAGGTGCCTGGCCATTCATCGTCTCCTCGCACCCTTGGAAAAATTGTTGCCGGTGTGTACGGATAGCCAATCGAGGCCAACGTCGACAGACCCGCTCCAAACGGTGGAAACGGCCCATCATCATCGATGATGGGGTCATTGGGCCTAGAGACGGCTACTGGGACGTCCCGACGTCTTGGTGTGCGCTCCTTGCTGTAAAGGTTCGACGCGCCAGCGGCCTTACGAGGGTACGAGGTTCAGGAGACGCCAGACCCTTTCACGATCTTGCTTACGGCGGTGTCGACAAGTTTTCTCAAAGTCGCATCTGCCAGAAACGCTCGAACGTGATGCTCAAGCAATTCCTGAACCTGAGGACCGCCCTTACTCATCATCTCGGTTGCCAGATGATACGGGTCTTCGGCAGCACCGGCTTTGCGTGGTGAGATCACCAGCACAAGAACGACCGCCATTCCTTCCGCGACACGGACGACGCAGCGGAGGCGGCCAAAGGTGACTCGTCGACAAGCTTTTAGATCGTTAACGAGTGGCTTTCCGAGGCTCGGATTAAGCGCGACCTCTTTGAGTTTTCGCAGCAATTGCTTGCGAACTCGCTCGGGCAACGCCTTGAATTGGTCGTTCGCAGAGCGCACGAAACCGACGCGGGCCTTGGTCGAACTCGAATTTTCCGGCGGCGGCTTCGCCGCTACATCAAGGCCGGTTTTGTGCTGACGCGGCGCTGCCAAAGGTCATACCTCATACCATTCGATATCCTGATTTTCCAGCTCAGTCTGACCGCGTCGGTACGCTTCCAACACTTCAGGGTCGCGTGACAGCTGGATCGACTCGCCCAATTCTTTCATGATCGAATGAACGAGTGGAAGCAATTCTGCAAGTTGCGCCGGAACGACAGCGGCGGTCGGCTTGGAATTTCGGATAATCATCGTTGATTGCCCCGATGCAGCATCATCCAGGATGCGAGGCAAGCCGGCACGCGCATCCTTCGCCGAGATCGATTTTATAGCCACAGTTCCCTCATCGCATTTAGTGTACATCATAGTGTATCTTTTCGCAAACGCCAACGTGCACGGTATGGTGTATAACTTAGAGTATCTTTTTAGTGTTTCGGGGAGCGACACTTTTGGGTTGACGGTCCCTACTCGCTGATCTTTAAGCGGGCGAACTGCCATGGCCGGGAAGCAGCCAAACCGGTCGCATTGCTCACGCTGCGTGGTACCGTCGTGGCATGCACTCGGTGCCACGCAGCGTGTTTCGCTGGATTTCTGCGCCACGGCTCGTCGCCGTGAAGTCTTACTCCGCGGGCTTCTCCAGGTCATCGTGAGACTCGCTGGTACGGCCGGATTCAGATTCGACTCCCGTTGGCGCTACCAGTATTCGCGGGTAACCACGGGCTTTTTCAATTGCCGAGGGTGCCGTGTGCCTGCTAAAGCCGAAAGCACTTCCTCGGTGCCGACGACGTGAGCAAACTCGCCGCTCAGACTTGCAAGTGCCGCGTCATGCATTTGCTGCGCCGACCAGTGCGCGCCGTCATGACCAACGCGTTCGAACGTTGCGGTGGCGTCCGCGACCAAAACGGTCTTGAATCCGAGATTCGCGGCCATTCGAACCGTGGTCGAAACACAGTGGTCGGTCGTAAGACCAACGATGACGACAGTCGAGACCTTGGCCGCTCGCAGCATCGATTCAAGATTCGTACCGATGAAGGCACTGTTGACGTTCTTCTTCACGAGAGGCTCTGCCGAACGCGGGGCCGTCGAAACCTTCAACTCGACTCCCGGCTTGCCGTCAGCGAGGACGGAGTCCGGCTCGATTGAGATATGTTGAACGTGAAAGAGCGGCATCGCCGCTTCCCGCCAGGCGGTCAAGAGTTCGAGGATATGTCCTTCTGCGTCCGCGTTATTCCTCGAGCCCCAACTTGGATCGTCGAAGCCTTCTTGAACATCGATCAAAAGGAGAGCGGCGAGCGGATCTACATGCAGCATGAGGACGCCATCGTCTCACCTCGACGATTCGTTTGCAACCGCCGCACTTCCGTCCCTTACCGCCTGCGGTTCGACGCAGGTGGCTCCCCTCGGGTTACGGATGCGTATCAACTCCTCGGCGTGCGCGCGTCGAAGCTCTGTTGCGCTGCCGCGATCTCAGATTGACGAACATCCACCCATGCCGCAAGCGAACCAATTGGCAGCAGCAGAGAATTGCCAAGGGGGGTCAAGGCGTACTCCACCTCAGGTGGGATTGTAGCAAAAACGGTTCGGCGCACCAATCCGTCTCGTTCGAGTCCGCGCAACGTCAGCGTCAACATTCGGTGAGAGATCCCCGGAACACGTCGCAAAAGGGTATTAAAACGGCCGGAGTTCGTGGAAAGCGCACCGAGAACCGTCACGGTCCAGCGATCCCCAATACGGTCGACGATCTGAGCCAAGGCCGGACAAACATCAGGTAGGTCGTTGCGTTCGGCTGCCGGCGCCGCGCCGTCGGGGGCTGGTTCTTTCAACATGCGACCTTCTCGAAACGGGACTTGCGGGGGAACGAACATTCTTGTGCGTGCTTGTGCCCCGGGTTTTCCTGCCCTATCGTATGCGAGATCGGCGGCGACGGAGCGCGTCGATCGCAGGAGGGGATGGCAAGATGAAGATCGCCGTGTTGGGCGCAACGGGGCAGATCGGTTCGCTCGTAGTCGCCGAGGCGCTGACCCGTGGCTTCGACACGGTTGCAGTGACGCGGTCGCCCACACGCAGCATGGTGGGAGATCACTTCGAGTGTCGAGTCGGTGACGTAACCGATGCGCGATTTCTCGCGGAGGCCACTCGCGATTGCGGAAGTGTCATATCCTGTATCGGTCAACGACGAACGAGCCCGATTGCCAAAAGTTCCTCTCCGCCCACGATCTTATCGTCTGTCATGCGAGCGCTCATCGATGCAATCGGCTCGGATGACTCGAGGCGGGTCATTTATACGAGTGCTTTTGGCGTCGGCGACGACCTCAAGCGTCATGCCGTAATCTTCAAAGCGGTCTTACGGGTGTTCACGATTGGAGAGGCCTACCGCGACCATGACGCGGCCGAGCGTCTCCTCGAGGCCTCCCAAGTGAGATGGACCATCGTGAGACCGGTTGGCCTTACTGATCAAAAGGGCGGTGAGCCGGCCGTCGATCTCGGAACCGACTGGTCATCGTTTAGCACCGTGTCACGAGAGGCCGTCGCCCGCTACCTGCTTGACTGCCTCACGCGTAACGACGTCGTCCGTCGAACGGTGACTATCGGAAAACGGCGGTAGACGGTCGGCCAACATCTCCGTCAGCCGAAGGCGGCTCCTGCGAGAGCGGCGTTCGAACTCTGATGCATCTGGAGGCCGAGGTGCTCGATGATACGACCATGCTAATCGATTGCCGATTTTGGCTCGGTCGATTGCGAATCCATCAAGCCGCAGCCCTCTAGGCGCTAGGGCGAGAGGCCGAGCTCCGTGAGTCCGGGATGCTCCAGCGGGCGCGGGCCGAGCGGCCAGCGGAACAAGCGCTCCGTCTCGCCGATCGCGAGATCGTCAATGCTCGCCTCACGGCGCCGCATCAGGCCACGTTCGTCGAACTCCCACTGCTCGTTGCCGAAGCTGCGGAACCACGCCCCGGCGGCGTCCTGCGACTCATAGCAAAAACGTACCGCCACCCGGTGATCGTAAAAGGCCCAGAGCTCCTTGATCAGACGGTACTCGCGTTCGCATTCCCACTTGCGGGTGAGGAAGGCGACGATCGCTGCCCGGCCCACGAAGAACTCCGCCCGGTTGCGCCAGCGGCTGTCGTCCGTGTAAGCGCCCGCGACACGTTCCGGCTCGCGCGTGTTCCACGCATTCTCTGCCATGCGGACCTTCTGCGCCGCGGTCTCGGCCGTAAAGGGCGGTAGCGGCGGGCGTGCTTCCATCGCACGAGCTTAGCCGGAGCTCGCCGCCGGGGCCTGCTTTGCCGCACTGCGCGGCGCCGCGATCTCTTCGAGCGACTTCCCCTCCGCATCGACGCCGATCGCGAGTGCGACGATCCCGCCCGCGACCATCATCGCCGCGCCGAAGGCGTAGCCGAGCGTGAGACGGTCGACCGAGCCCGAGGCGATCAACTTGCCGAAGATCCAGGGCGCCGCGGCCCCTCCGACGAGCGTACCGACGGCATAGACGATCGCGATTGCGAAGGCGCGCGCCTCGATCGGAAAGATCTCGCTCGCGGTCAGATACGCCGCGCTCGCGCCGGCCGACGCCATGAAGAAGACGATCGAGAACCCGATCGTGATCGACCGCGCGTCGAACGCGTGCGCGTGGAAGAGGAACGCGACGACCCCGAGCGCGACGCCGCTGCCGAGATAGGTCGCGCCGATCATCGCGCGGCGCCCGATGCGATCGAAGAGCCGGCCGAGCACGAGCGGGCCGAGCAGATTGCCGATCGCGAATGGAAATGCGTAGAGACCGACGTCCTGCGGGCGGACGGCAAAGAACTGCCGGAGGGCGAGCGACTGCGTGAAGAAGATGGCGTTGTAGAGGAAGGCCTGCGAGATCATCAGCGAGAGCGCGAGCACGGTGCGCGACGAATACTCCGTGACCATCGTGCGCAGGACGTCGAGGAAGGTCGTCCGGTGGTCGCGGTCGATCTCGATCGTCCGGCCGTCGGACGCCGGTACCTCGTGCGTTCTTGCCACGCTCACCTCGATCTCGGTGACGACGCGCGCGGCTTCTTCCGGCCGGTCGTGCGTCAGCAGCCAGCGCGGACTCTCGGGCAGCGTCGAGCGCAGCAGCAGCACCGCGAGTCCGAGCACGGCACCCATGCCGAAGGCGAGCCGCCAGCCGAACTGCTGATTCACGAGATGCGGATCGAGCAAGACGAGGCTCGCGGCGCTGCCGACCATCGTGCCGAGCCACCACGTCCCATTGATCGCGAGGTCCGTCCAGCCGCGATTGCGCGCCGGAATCAGCTCGTCGATCGTCGAGTTGATCGCGGAGTACTCGCCGCCGATGCCCATGCCCGTGAGGAAGCGGAAGACGGCGAGACTGCCGAGGTTCCACGAGAACGCGGTCGCGATGGTCGCGGCGATGTAGAGCGAGAGCGTGATGAGGAAGAGCCGTTTGCGGCCGTAGCGATCGGTCGCGACGCCGAAGCCGAGCGCGCCGAGCACCGCGCCGAGCAGGTACGAGGTCGCGGCGAGCCCGACGTCGTCCGCCGAGAGGCCGAGCGTCGAGCGGTCTTCGAGCCGCGCGCCGACGGAGCTCACGATCGTCACTTCGAGCCCGTCGAGCACCCACGTGATGCCGAGGCCGATCACGACCGCCCAGTGCCAGCGCGACCACGGCAGACGATCGAGCCGGAACGGAACGTCGCTGCGAACGAGATTCATCCCGCGCGTGTACGCGGCCGCGCCCCCCGGCTCCGCCGTGGAATGGATTCCCGCGGCGCGGGCCAATGGAGGCCACGTGATCGAAGCACCGCAGATCGTCACGACCTCCGCCGTGCGCGCGCCGTCCTGCCGCTGATCGTGCGACGGGACGCGGTTCAGGCGGAGATGGACGCCAGCATTCGCGAGCTCACCGCGGCCGCCCAGGCGCAGGGCATCGCGATCGTCGGCCCGCCGGTCGACGCACCCGTCGCTCCGGCGGGACGCATGACGCCCGGCGAACTGCCGGCGGCGACCGTCGCGCGCACGATCTACACCGGGCCGTACGAGAGCCTCGGTGCCGGCTGGCATGAATTTATGGATTGGATCGAGGCCGCGGGCCACACGGCCGGGCCGCATCTCTGGGAGCGCTACCTCACGGGTCCCGAGTCCCCGGAGCCGCCCGAGTTGTGGCGCACGGAGCTCAACCGGCCGCTCCTCGGCTAATCAGTTCACGTCACCGCCCGGCGCGACGAGCGCGCGGAGAGCCTCCTCGTCGATGACGGGGATCTCGAGCTTTCCGGCCTTCTCGAGCTTCGAACCCGCGTTTTCGCCCGCGACGAGATAGCTCGTCTTCTTGCTCACGGCGCTGCCGGCTTTACCTCCGGCGGCGACGATCAGCGCCTCGGCCTCTTCTCGCGAGAGCGTCGGCAGCGTGCCGGTGACGACGAGCGTCTTACCGGCGAGCGGGCCCTGCGGCACGGCATCGCGCGGACGCAGCGGCGCCGTCAGGTCGAGGCCGCGCGCCGCGAGTCCGGCGACGATCGCGCGGTTGGCGCCGACGGCGAAGAACGCCGCGACGCTGCGCGCGATCTCGGGACCGATGCCGTCGATCGCGGCGAGTTCGTCTTCCGGAGCCGCCGCAAGCGGCGTCATCGCACCGAAGGCACCCGCGAGGACCGCCGCATTCGTCGAGCCGACCATGCGGATGCCGAGACCCGTCAGCACGCGCGCGAGACCGCGCGGTTTCGAGCCCTCGATCGCCGCCGCGACCGCGGACGCGCTCTTGCGGCCCATGCGCGGCAGCGTCTCGAGCCGCGCGGCGGTGAGGTCGTAAATCTCCGCGACGTCGTGCACGAGCCTCGCGTCGACGACCGCGGCGGAGAGGACGTCGCCTATGCCTTCGATATCCATCGCACCGCGCGAACAGAAGTGCCGCACGCGTTCGCGCCGCTGCGCGGGACACGCGCCGTTCGTGCAATACGAGAACACGTCACCCTCCGCACGGATCGCGGGCTCCCCGCAGACGGGGCAGCGTGAGGGCATGACAAACGGGACGGCACCCGCGGGACGGAGCTCCGGCACGGGGCCCTCGACGTAGGGAATGACGTCACCGGCGCGGTGGACGACGACCGTGTCGCCGACGCGGATGTCCTTGCGCCGGATGTCGTCTTCGTTATGCAGCGTCGCCACCTTCACGGTCACGCCGCCGATCGGCACGGGATCGAGCTCGGCTAACGGATTGAGTTTCCCACTGCGGCTGACGTTGATGCCGATCGCGCGAAGCACGGTCCGCGCTTCGCGGGCTTTGAATTTGAAGGCGATCGCCCAGCGCGGGTCTTTGCCGGCGAAACCGAGCTTCGCTTGCAGCGCGAGATCGTCGAGCTTGATCACGACGCCGTCGATCTCGTAATCGAGGCCGTCGCGCTCCGTCTCCCACCTCCGGCAAAAGGCTGCCACCTCGCCGATCGTCGCGCAGGGCGTCGCGTGCGCGTTCACCGGGAAACCGAACCCGCCGAGACGCCGCAGCAGCTCCGTCTGCGTCCGCGGGATCGCGGCCTCCGGCGCATCGAACGCTCCGACGGCGTAGGCGAAGAAGCTCAGCCGGCGCTCGGCCGTCAGTCGCGAATCCTGTTGCCGCAGCCCGCCCGCCGCCGTGTTCCGCGGCGTCGCAAAGAGCGGCCGGCCCTCGCGTTCGCGCGTCTCGTTCAAACGCACGAAGTCACTTTTTGTGAGATAGATTTCGCCACGGACGTCGATCTCGGCCGGCGGGGCCGCGCCCCGCAGACGCGCGGGAATCTGGCGGATCGTGCGGACGTTGTGCGTCACGTCTTCACCGACGCTGCCGTCGCCGCGCGTCCCGGCGGCCGCGAGCGCGCCGTTCACGTACCGAAGCGAGATCGCGAGGCCGTCGATCTTGAGTTCGCAGATGTAGGACGGCGGGGCGCCGGCGAGTTTCGCGACGCGCTCGTCGAACCGGTGCAGGTCGGCCTCGTCGAAGGCGTTCGCGAGCGAGAGCATCGGCACGACGTGCCGATACTCCGGCAGCGACGATACTGCCGCACCGCCGACGCGCTGCGTCGGCGACTCCGGCGTCACGAGATCCGGGTGCTCGCTTTCCAGCGACGCGAGGTCGTGGAGCAGCGCGTCGTAGACGGCGTCGTCGATCGCCGGCGCGTCGAGCACGTGGTAGCGGTAGTTCGCCTCGTCGATGCGCTCGCGCAGCAGGCGCGCGCGTTCGGCGGGCGCGAGGTGGTCGTCGGTCTGCACGACTGCGTCGTTTGACGGCCGCACGGCCTTTCCGTGCGGGCGCGTCATCGCAGGCGGGTGCGTCGCTAACCGGAAGAGTCGCCTTCATGGCAGACGGCTGGACGCGGGCGCAACCCTATCTGATCGGCGCTCTGTTTCTCGCAGGCGGCGTCAACCACTTCGTGAGCACCGCGGCCTACGAGTCGATCATGCCGCCGTACCTGCCGCTCCACCGCGAAGCCGTGATCGTCAGCGGCATCGCCGAGATGGCGGGCGGGCTCGGCGCGCTGATCCCGACGACGCGGCCCGCCGCCGGCTGGGGATTGATCGCGCTCTTGATCGCGATCTTTCCGGCGAACCTCGAGATGGCGATCCATCACGAGCGCTTTCCGGCGCTGCCGGCCTGGGGTCTCTACGCGCGGCTGCCGCTGCAGGTGCTCGCGATCCTGTGGGTCTACGGCGCGCTGATCCGGCGGCGCCCCGCGGACGGCTGAGGTGGAACGTCTCTGCTACGCGGAGACGCGCTGCGTGCAAATCGGGCGGTGAGCGCTGGTAAGAATCGAACCGTGGCGGAACTACCGCGCCGGCAGCCGCTTGAAGTCAACGCGGGGAAACGGCGCTTCGGTAAAGCACTCGATGATACCGCACCTTGGTACATTGTACGATGCGTAGCGTACCGGCGGACCGGAGATCTTGTATCGGCGAGACATCTTCGCCTTGTGGCACTACGGTCCCGTTGAGATGCTGATTCGTAGCGCTCATATCGGCATTCGCCTGCACTACGATCTGCCCATCCGTTAGATAGTAGACCCATCCGACGAGATTTTCTTTCTCAAAAATCGAACCAATCGCTCGGACGTATGCACCTCCGGATGACCCCGCCGAGGCAACGGGATCGCCGGTTTCATAATACGAATTGTCACATCGCAGGCCCTCGGCCGGCGCGAAGCTCGGCGAAGGCAACGCAATCATCATCATCATCTATACCATTCAACGTTTACAGCAGCGACGTAAGTTGTGTCGCCGCGATCGGCCTAAATTGGATCTCCCACGACGAAGCCCTTGTCGCAGTTTCTCCCGGGGGTCGGTTTGTCAAGCTGTTTGACGGGTTACACTAGGTCACGTCTGAAATGGTTTGACCCAAATCGGGAACGACTTTGCTGACGCCGCATCGCGCCGACACATACAGCTTGCGGGGTAGAAGCCGAACGTATGAAACCGCTCGTCAGCCTCGGGCTCGCCGTCTCGGCCGTCCTACTCCTGCGCCGGATCGCGAGGCCGCGGCGCTTCTACTTCTCCAGGCGCGTCGCGATGATCTCGGGCGGCGCGCGCGGGCTCGGCCTCGGCGTCGCGCGCGAGCTCGCCCGGCGCGGCGCGAAGCTCGCCCTCTTCTCCCGCTCGAAGATCGAACTCGACGCTGCACGCGAGGAGTTCGAGCGCGCCGGCGTTCGCGTCGCCGTGCGGGTCTGCGACGTGCGCGACGCGGTCGCCGTACGCGACGCCGTCGCGGCGTTCGAAGCGGAGCTCGGGCCGATCGACGTCGTCGTCAACGTCGCGGGCGTGATCGAGGTCGGACCGATCGACGCGCTGACGCTCGCCGACTACCGCGACGCCGTCGACACGAACCTCTTCGGCGGCATCCACACGGTCGAAGCCGTGCGCGAGCGGATGATGCGCCGCCGTGAGGGCCGGATCGTCAACATCACCTCGCTCGGCGCGAAGATCCCGATCCCCCATCTCTTGCCATACACGGTGAGCAAGTTCGCGTTCCTCGGGTACTCCGAGGGCCTGCGGACGGAGCTCGCGCGGTACGGCATCGTCGTGACGACGATCGTGCCGGGACTGATGCGCACGGGCAGTCCGCCGCAGGCGACGTTCGCGGGCCAGACCAAGAAAGAATATGCCATGTTCGCACCGAGCGACTCGTTGCCGTTCACGTCCGTGAGCGTCGAGACGGCCGCAAGGGACATCGCCGACGCCTGCGAGCGCGGCGAGGTCGAACGCGTGATCTCGTGGCAGGCGCGCGCGGCGATCCTCGCCTACGCGTTCTTGCCGCGCACGACCGTGAGATTTCTCGCGACGGCGACGCGCCTGCTGCCGGATGCCGGCGGCAGCACGGAGCACCGGCCCGGTGCCGAGAGCGAGTCGCCGCTCACGGCGCCGGGCTCACCGCTGACGGCCGCGATGGACCGCGCCGCCGTGACGCAGCACGAGCGGCTCGATCCCGCTTAGCACGGAGCGACTAGACCGTCTGCAGGTCGAGGGTGAGGACGACGACGCCGCCGGAGGCGAACTTGGGAACGTCGGCGAGCGTCGCCTGTCCCTCAGGCGACGCCATCGCGGCCTGGATGGCCTCGACCGAATCGAAGTTCAGCATCGCGACGAGATGGTACGGCGACGTGCCGGCCGCCGCCGCGATCTCCCCGCGGTTGGTGACGTACGACCGCAGGCCGGGGATGTGCTTCGCGAGCGGCACGTGCGTCCCGTAATAATACGCATCGAACGCCGCGACGTCGGCCGGCGGCTGGTAGAGCGCGAGAATCTGAGCAGCCATGACTACCTCCTGGCGAGCCGGTTCGAGAACTGCCGACCTTTCCACTTGCTCAAACGGGGATGCGGACGACTCGAGCGGCGGGTAGTTCGAAAGCGCGACGATTCGATCACTCGTTACGAGTTACCCGACCCTACCGCGCCATCGGCCAGGCGCGCGCGATGATGCCGGTCGCATCGACGCCGCGCGGGAGCGTGCCGTAGGCGTAACCGCCCTCGTCGCCGAGGCGGGTCGCGCAGAACGCCGAGGCGACGCGCGCGTCCGTGAAACGCAGGAGCAGCGAGGCTTGGAAGGCGAGCGCCATGCGCTCGACGACGCGCCGCGCCCGCCACTCGAGGTCCGCCGGGTCGGCCAGCTCGGCGCGGAGTGTCGCGAGCGCGCGGTCGTAGCGCGCGTCGACGCCGGCGGCGAGCGCGAGCTCGCCCATCAACGCGTCGACGGCGTCGGGATCGCGCGCCAGCACGCGCAGGACGTCGAGCGCGTTCACGCTGCCCGAGCCCTCCCAGATGCCGTTGAGCGGCGACTCGCGCAACAGGCGCGGCATGATGCTCTCTTCGACGTAGCCGTTGCCGCCGAGCGCCTCGAGGCATTCCGCGACCATCGCGGGCGCGCGCTTGCACACCCAATATTTGCCAATCGCCGTGCCGATGCGTTTGATGCCGGCCTCCCGCGCATCACCGGGTGCCGCGTCGCAGGCGGCGGCGACGCGCGCGAACGTCAGCGTCGCGGCTTCGCTCTCGATCGCGAGATCCGCGAGCACGTTCTGCGCGAGGGCGTGTTCGACGAGCCGCTTGCCGAACGCCCGACGATGCGAGAGATGGTGCGCCGCCTGGACAAAGGCTTGCCGCATGCACGCGGCGCTGCCGATGATGCAGTCGAGCCGCGTGAAGTTCACCATCTCGACGATCGTCTGCACGCCGCGGCCCTCTTCGCCGACGAGCCACGCGATCGTGCCGTTCCACTCGACCTCGGACGACGCATTGCTGCGGTTGCCGAGCTTGTCTTTGAGTCGCTGGATCGCGAACGCGTTGCGCGTGCCGTCCGGCAGGACGCGCGGTAGCAAGAAACACGAAAGCCCGCGCGGCGCTTGCGCGAGCACGAGAAACGCGTCGGACATCGGTGCCGAGCAAAACCATTTGTGACCCGTGAGCGCGTACTCGCCGCTCAGGTAGCTCAGCGGCTCCGCGCGCGTCGTGTTGGCTCGGACGTCGCTGCCGCCTTGCTTCTCCGTCATCGCCATGCCGACCAGCACGCCGCGTTTCTCCGAGAGCGCCTTGAGGTCGGGATCGTACGTCGTCGAAAGCATCGCCGGCTCCCAGTCGCGCGCGAGTTCCGGCGCGTGACGTAGCGCCGGCAGCGCCGCGTGCGTCATCGAGATCGGGCAGCCGTGTCCCGCTTCGACCTGACTCCAGATCGCGAAGGCCGCGGCGCGCGCGACTTGGGCGCCGGGGCCGGGCGTGCGCCACGAAGACGCGTGCAGGCCGTGCGCCATCGCGCGCTTCAGCAGTTCGTGATAGGCGGGATGGAAGACGACCTCGTCGATCCGGTTACCGAAGCGGTCGTGCGTCCGGAGCTCCGGTTCGTGCACGTTTGCCTCAAAGCCGAGGGCGATCGTCTCGGGCCGCCCGGCGAGCAGGCCGATGCCGCTCAGGTCCGCCTCGCGCCCGCGCGCACCGAACCGATCGACGGCACCACGCAACGCCGCATCCGCCGCGTACAGGTCGTAATTCGCGAGCGGCGGCGGCTGATTCGTGACGTCGTGCGTACGCGGGAGCGACGGGCGGTCGACAAGCATCCACTACGTTTCGCGCGGCTCGGCCTACGCTCCCACCAGCCTCCCTTCGGACGACGCAAGAAAGCTGCCGGACCGGGCCTGCCACGCGGAGTTTCCTCCGGCTGGGCGCGTCCTCTCCGGGAGCCCGCCGCGCATCCGAGAAAGAACGTCGGCATGACCCATCCGTCCGGCCTCACCGAGCGTGCCGATGCCGACACGGTCGGCAGCGCGCTCGCCGTGCTCGAGACGACCTCGCAGATGCTCTGGGTCGGTGCGAGCGCGGGCTTCGCGTTCGTCAGCGCGCCGATCGCCTTCCACACGATCGCCGATCTCGAGACCTTCGCGACGCTGACGGAGCGGACGCTCGAGCGACTCGCGAGCTTCTCCGTCGTAACCGGCGGCATCGCGATTGCGGCCGCCACGCTGCGCTCGACGCGTCCGACCGGCGGCGCCGCCGATCTGATACGGGCGGCGGGCACGGCGATCGCCCTCGGCTGCGTCGGCTATCAGAAGAACGTCATCATGCCGGCGATGACGTCGGTCCAGCGGGCGATGGGTCGCATCGCAGAGGTACCGCCGGATGATCCGCGACGCCTGGAGTATCGCACGTGGCACCGCCGTTCGACGCGCGTCTACGGCGCGGCGCTGCTGATCGGAACGGCGGCGCTCGCGGCCGCGACGCTGCGTTCCGAGCCGCGCCCGGCGCGCGCGCGGTCGGGTTCGACGCGGCTCGACCACCTCGTGCTGACGGTCGCGGATATCGAAGCGACCACGCACTGGTACGCCCGCGTGCTCTCGATGGAGCCCATCACCGGCGAGGGCGACCGGCGCGCCCTGCGCTTCGGCGATGCGAAGATCAAGCTGCAACGTGCCGAGCCCGCGCATCCGCGGTACAACGGCCTGCTGCTGCCGCCGACCGTCGCCCGGCATCCGACGCCGGGCTCGGCCGACCTCTGCTTCACGACGGCGATCCCGATGGTCGACGTCCTCGCGCACCTGCACGCCGAGCGCGTGCCGATCGAGTCCGGTCCCGTCGCTCGCGACGGCGCCCGCCGTCCGCTCTCCTCGGTCTACGTGCGCGATCCAGACGGCAATCTCGTCGAGATCGCAAACGAGCGCTGAACGCCCTAAGAACAAGGAGCACCCATGTCCGTTCGCAGCCGCGAGATCCATCTCGCCTCCCGTCCCGACGGCATGCCGTCATCCGAAAACTTCCGGCTCGTCGAAACGGAGCTTCCCGATCCGAGACCGGGCGAGGTATTGGTCAAAAACAGCTATATGTCGGTCGAGCCGTACATGCGCGGCCGGATGTACGACGTGAAATCGTACGTCCCGCCCTTCGAGCTCGGCACCGTGCTCAGCGGCTCCGCCGTCGGCGAGGTCGTCGCATCATCCGATCCCTCGCTCGCCGCCGGTTCGCAGGTCCAGTCGATGCTCGGCTGGCGGGAATTTGCCGTCGCGCCCGCCGCCGCGTTCACACCGATCGACACGACGCGCGCACGCGCCGCGGACTACCTCGGCGCGCTCGGCGTACCGGGCTTCACCGCATGGGTCGGACTGCACGAGATCGGCGGCCTCAAATCCGACGACGTCGTCTTCGTCTCGTCGGCCTCGGGCGCGGTCGGCAGTATCGCGGGGCAATTGGCGAAGCTCGCCGGCGCTCGCGTCATCGGCAGCGCGGGCGGCCCCGAGAAGGTTCGCTACCTCACGGAAGGGCTCGGCTACGATGCCGCGTTCGACTACAAGAACGGGTCGATTCTGACGCACCTGCGCGAACTCGCGCCGCGTGGCATCGATCTGTACTTCGAGAACGTCGGCGGCGACCACCTCGAAGCGGCGTTGCACGCACTCAATCCGTTCGGCCGCATCATCGCGTGTGGCATGATCTCGCAGTACAACGATCCGCAGCCCGGCCCGCGCAACCTGACGCTGATCGTCGGCAAGCGGCTCACGATCCGCGGTTTCATCGTCAGCGATCACTTCCACCGGTTCCCCGACTTCTTGCGCGATGTCGGCGGGGCGCTCGCGGACGGCCGGATCCAAGCGCCCGAGACCGTCTTCGAAGGCATCGGCCGCGCGCCCGAAGCCTTCGTCGCGCTGCTGACCGGCGGCGCCGGCAACCTCGGAAAGCTGCTCGTCTCACTCGACGGCCGCCCCTAGCGAGCGCGGGAACGGCTCCACGGGCTGACGAGCGAGCGGTCCAAAGCCGTTTCGAGCGGGCATAAGTTCGCGTACCGCTATTCGAGGGGAGCTCGCGCGTTTGAAGATCGCCTTTGCCGGAATGGGCGCGATGGGTGCGCCGATGGCGGCGAACCTCGCCGCTGCCGGACACACCGTAGCATCCTACCGTCGGCCCCCGAAACCGGGGACGCCCGTACCGCCGGCGGCGCCGGAAGGCGTTCGCCTCGAAACCGACCTCGCGGCGACGCTCCACGAGGCGGAGATCCTCGTCACGATGCTGCCGAACGACGCGGCCGTCCGCGAGGTCGCGTCCGCCGCGCTCGAACTGATGGGCGGCGGCATCGTGCACTGCGCGATGTCGACGGTCTCGGCCGAACTCGCCCGCGAGCTCGCCGCCGCGTCGACGGCGCGCGGCGTCGGCTACGTGGCGGCCCCCGTCTTCGGCCGCCCCGACGCCGCGGCGGCGAAAGCTCTCTGGATCGTGGCCGCCGGCGAGGCTCGCCACGTCGCCCGGTGCGAGCCGCTCTTCGGCGCGCTCGGTCGCGGCGTCACGCACGCGGGCGCGGAGCCGTACCGCGCGAACCTCATCAAAATCGCCGGCAACCTCATGATCGTCTCGATGATCGAGACGCTCGGGGAAGTCATCGCTCTGATGCGCGCGACGGGCGTGGCGCCCGACCTCTTCCTCGAGGTAATCGAGCAGGTCTTTCGATCGCCGATCCTCACGAACTACGGCGCGCAGATCGCGGAGCGCCGCTTCGAGCCCGCCGGCTTCAAACTCGAACTCGGACTCAAAGACGTGCGGCTCGCGCTCGCCGAGGGCGACGCGGCGCAGACGGTCTTGCCGCTCGCGAGCCTCGTCCGCGATCACCTGCTCGCCGCCGTCGCCAACGGCGACGGCGAACGCGACTGGACCGCGATGAGCCAGGTCGTCGGGCGGCTCGCGAACCTGGATTCGCGACCGGGGACCTGGTGAATGAGCGGCGCCGCGGTCGTCGTCCTCGACGTGAACGAGACGATGCTCGATCTCAGCGCCCTCGACCCGCTCTTCGCCGATGCGTTCGGCGACGCGGAGGTGCGGCGCGCGTGGTTCGGACTCGTGTTGCAGACGGCGTTCGCGACCTCGCTCTCCGGCCGGTACGTCCCATTCGGCGAGATCGCGCGCGCGGCGCTCGATATGATCGCGCAGCGCCGCGGACCCGCGCTCGACGAGACGCGCAAGACGCGCATCCTGCGTGCCCTCGCGACGCTGCCCGCCCACGGCGACGTGCTCGCGGGGCTCGGCCGCCTGCACGCAGCGGGGCTGCGCCTCGTCGTACTGGCGCAGGCCTCCCAGGAGACGCTCGAAGCGCAGTTGACGCACGCGCGCATCCGGCCGTTTCTCGAACGGGTCTTCTCGACGGACGCGGTCCGCCGTTTCAAGCCGGCGGCTGAGGCGTACGGGCTCGTCCGGGACGCCTATCCCGCGAGCACCTCGTTCGTCCTCGTCGCCGCACACGACTGGGACGTGGCCGGTGCGATGCGTGCCGGCTTCGACGCCGCGTTCGTTGCACGTCACGGGACCGCCCTCAACCCCTTGGACGAACGGCCGGTCATCGTCGAACCGGATCTGCGGCGCGTTGCGGATGCGGTCGTCGCGCGTTACGCCGCACCGCCCCACCCGTCCGCGGCCCTCTGAAAGCGATCCATCTTTTGAATCTCCGTCCCTCCTCGCTGCCGCCGCAGCTGCTCGGCCTCGCCACGGCCGTCCCGCCGCACGTGCTCGATCAAAGCCGGGCCTCGGAGTTCATCGGCTCGATCTACGGCCAGCGAATCGCCGGCTACGGCGCGCTCGCGCGCGTCTTCGCATCGACGGGCATCGAGCGTCGTTACCTCGCGGAGCCGCTGGAATGGTTCGCGCAGGAGCGCGGCTTCACCGAACGCAGCGAGTCGTATCTCCGTGCCTCGTGCGATATCTTTCGTGAGGTCGTCGCCGACGCGCTCGCGAACGCGGGCCTCGCCGCCGCGGCGATCGATGACGTCGTGATGGTGTCGTCGACCGGCATCGCGACGCCGTCGATCGACGCGCGCGTGCTGCCCGAGATGGGCTTCCGCGACGACGTGCACCGGCTGCCGGTCTTCGGCCTCGGGTGCGCCGCGGGCGTCACGGGTCTCGCGATCGCGTCGCGCATCGCGAGGAGCCGGCCCGGGGCGACCGTGCTGCTCGTGACGATCGAACTCTGCTCCCTCGCCTTTCGGCCGGACCGCGCGACGAAGAAAGATCTCGTGTCGACCGCCCTCTTCGGCGACGGAGCGGCGGCGGCGATCTTGCGCTGCGGCGACGATCCCGGCCTCGTGAGCCTCGGCGGCGCGACGGAGCACCTCTGGGCGAACACCCTCGATATGATGGGCTGGTCGACCGATGAAGTGGGGCTTGGTGTTATTTTGTCACGCTCGCTGCCGGCCTTCATCACGCGCGAGTTCCGCAGCGAATACGACCGTGCGATGGCGCGCATCGACGTCGATCCCGCGAGCATCGAACGCGTCGTCTGTCATCCGGGCGCGACGCGGGTGCTCGAGGCGATCGAGAGCTCGATGGATCTGCCGGCCGGGGCGCTCGACTCCGAGCGGAGCGTCATGCGCGACTATGGCAATATGTCCTCACCGACCGTCCTCTTCGTACTCGAGCGAACGATCGCCGAGGGCTTTCACGGCCGGGCGATGCTCGCCGCGATGGGGCCCGGCTTCACCGCGACCTTCGTCGAGGCGGACGTCCCGCGCGGCTCGCGCGGCATGGCGGCCGCGTGAAGCGAGACGCGCTCGCGCTGCTCGGCTACCTCACGCTGCAACGACTGGTCGAACTCCGCGTCGCGCGACGTCATACGGAGCGCCTCCTCGCGGCGGGAGCCTACGAACGCGGGGCGCGGCACTACCCGTACATGGTCGCGCTGCACACGACGTGGCTCGCGACGCTGTGGATCTACGGCCGTGACGCGAGGCTCCGGCTCGCGTTCGTCGTGCCCTTTTTGGTGTTGCAGATCGCCCGCTACTGGGTCCTGCGGACGCTCGGCGAGCGGTGGACGACGCGCATCATCATCCTGCCGGGAGCGGCGCCGATCGTCTCCGGTCCCTTTCGGTTCGTCCGGCACCCGAACTACGCCGTCGTCGCGCTCGAGTTGCCGTGCGTCGCGCTCGCCCTCGGCCTGCGCGCTCACGCGGCGCTCTTCGGGGCGCTCAATCTGGCCATGCTGACCCGGCGCATCCGCTCGGAGGACGCCGCCTTTCGCGAGTTGCGGGCGACGCAGCCGGAGGATGGTATACTTCCGCCATGAGTCGCCTCGAAACCGCCATCGTCTCGTACGCCCACTACCACCGCGACCCGCGGAACATCGCGTACCACTCCGCCGGCATCCCGACGATCGTCTTCGCCGTCCTCGTGTTGACGTCGCGCTTCGCCTTTCCGGTCGGCCCCTTGACGCTCACGCCCGCGCTCGTCCTCGTTGCCGCCGCGACGGTCTTCTATCTCTCGCTCGATCTCGTGCTCGGGCTCGCGATGCTCGGGGCGCTCGCGGCGCTCGTCCCGTTCGCGGGCGCCGCCGCGAGCCTCGAGCAGGTCGCGTGGCTCGCGATCGGCGTCGGCTGCTTCGCCGGCGGCTGGGTGCTGCAGTTCGTCGGCCACGGCTACGAGGGCCGGAAGCCCGCGTTCCTCGACGATCTCGTCAGCCTCGCGGTCGGTCCGCTCTTCGTCATGGTGGAGCTCTTCTTTCGCCTCGGCGCGAAGCGGGCGCTACACGCGAGCGTCGTGCGTGAAGCCGGGCCCGTCGCCGCTCGGCGCACCGCGGGTGCGGCCGGGCGTTGAAACTTTACGCGCACCTGGAACCAAAGACGTAACACCCTCGCCGGCCGGGACGTTATTCTGCTGACAGGACCGTCACCGATCGTCCGTTCGCTTCCTCAGCAGAAGAGCTATGAAGAATTCTTCCTCACCGCGCCACCTCGTCTGCGTGCCCACGATCGAGATCGGCGAGCGCGTTCGCGTGCTCGGCGAGATCGTCGACGGCCTCTTGGAGCGAATCGACGTGCTCGAAGAACACCGCGGTCTGATGGTCGCGAAGATCGAGTTACTCGAGCGCGCATCGTAACCGGAACAACGTTCGGCGGCCACGGCGACCCAGGTCACCGAGCATCGGTCCGAAGTCGAGTAGGATGAGAGAGGACGCTCCTGTTGCGTCCGCTCGATTGGAAACATGAAACTCGCGATCTCGACCCATCCCGCCTCCGCCGAGCGTCCGACGCTCGCGACTCCGCGCGCCGCGCCGGCCTCCGATCTCACGCAGCAGGTCCGCATTCTCGGAGAGGTCGTCGCCGGACTGCTCGAGCGCACGGACCTCCTCGAAGAGCAGCGGTCGCTCCTCGAAGGCAAACTCGGCGTGCTCGAGACACTGGCGACGACGCACTAAAGGCCGCGGAGGGCTAGGCTTCGACCGGTACCCGATTCGAGGCGGCGAGGTCGTCGAGCACGGCCCGGTTCTCGCGCTCGATGCGTTCGAGATTGGCGTGCGACGTCGCCGCCATCCGGCCGTGGGCCCGCTCGTCCGCGAGGACGGGGCCGAGATAGCTGCCGGTATACGACGCCCGCACCTTGGCGATCTGTTCGGGCGTCCCGGTCGCGACGATCGTGCCACCCCGATCGCCGCCCTCGGGCCCGAGGTCGATCACGTAGTCCGCGACCTTGATGACGTCGAGGTTGTGCTCGATGCAGAGCACCGTGTTGCCGAGTTGGACCAGCTTCTGCAAGACGTCCAGCAGCTTGTGGATATCGGCGAAGTGCAGCCCCGTCGTCGGCTCGTCCAGCACGTAGAACGTCCGGCCGGTCGCGCGTTTCGAGAGTTCGGTTGCGAGTTTGACGCGCTGTGCCTCGCCCCCGGAGAGCTGCGTTGCGGGCTGACCCATCTTGATGTAGCCGAGACCGACGTCCGCGATCGTCTGGAGGCGTGAATTGATGCGCGGGATCGCGCTGAAAAACGCGGCCGCTTCGTCGACGCGCATCTCGAGCACGTCCGAGACGGACTTGCCTTTGTATTTGATCTCGAGCGTCTGCGCGTTGTAGCGCTTGCCCTTGCAGACTTCACATGGCACGTAGACGTCCGGCAAGAAATGCATCTCGATCTTGATGATGCCGTCGCCCTGACAGGCCTCGCAGCGGCCGCCCTTCACGTTGAACGAGAAGCGTCCGGGGCCGTACCCGCGCATCTTTGCATCCGGCACGAGCGAGAAGAGTTCGCGGATCAGATCCCAGCAGCCCGTGTAGGTGGCGGGGTTGGAACGCGGCGTGCGGCCGATCGGGGACTGGTCGATCACGACCATCTTGTCGAGCGTCTCCGCCCCTTTCACCGTGCCGTACGTCCCGCCGGCCGGCATGCCGTGGAGATGCTGATTGAGCGCCTTCACGAGCACCGCGTTGACGAGCGTCGACTTGCCGCTGCCGCTCACGCCCGTGACGCATCCGAAGACGCCGATCGGGAAGTCGACATCGACGCCGCGCAGGTTGTTCGCCTTCGCGTTCTCGAGGCTGAGCCACGCGCGCGGCTTGCGACGATGGGACGGAATAGCGATGAATTGCCGTCCGCTCAGATACGCCGCCGTCAGCGACTGCTCGTTCTTGAGCGTGTCCTCGAGCGAGCCGACGGAGAGGATGTAACCACCTTCGGCGCCGGCTCCCGGACCGATGTCGACCAGGACGTCGGCCTCGCGCATCGTGTCTTCGTCGTGTTCGATCACGATCAGCGTGTTGCCGAGATCGCGCAGCGTCTTGAGCGTCGCGAGGAGGCGGTCGTTGTCGCGCTGATGCAGACCGATCGACGGTTCGTCCAAGATGTAGAGCACGCCGACGAGACTCGAACCGATCTGCGTCGCGAGGCGGATGCGCTGCGACTCGCCGCCCGAGAGCGTCGTCGCGCTGCGTGACAGATTCAGGTACCCGAGCCCGACGTTCGCGAGGAACCCGAGCCGCGCGCGAACCTCTTTGAGGATCTGCGTTGCGATCAGCTCCTCGCGCTTCGTCGGCACGAAGGCCTCGAAGAACGCGACGGCGCGCTCGACCGACATCGTCGTGACGTCGGAGATCTTCTCGCCCGCGAACGTGACGGCGAGCGCCTCCGGCTTCAGACGCGCGCCGCCGCAGGTCTTGCATGTCGTCGCCGACATGTACTTTTCGATATCTTCTTTGACGTACTCGCTCGAGGTCTCGGCGTAGCGGCGCTGCAGGTTGTGCGTCACGCCTTCGAACTGCGCTTCGTAGTTCCAGGTGTGGCCGCTCTTCGATTCGTAGGTAAATTTTTGTTTGCCGTCGCTGCCGTAGAGGATCGTCTGCACGAGATCCTCCGGGAGCTTGTCGAGCGGCGTCGTCATCTTCACGCGACGCGAGCGGAGCAGCTTCTCGACCTGCTGCAGATAGTAGGGATTCATCGATGGAAACCGCCCGGCGCCGATCGACTTGCTCCACGGCACGATCGCGCCGTCCTCGATCGACTTCGAGCGATCGGGTATCACCTTCCACGGGTCGATCTCGATCTTGACGCCGAGCCCCGTGCAATCCGGGCACGCACCGTACGGCGAATTGAACGAGAAGAGCCGCGGCGCCAGCTCCTCGAACGAAATCCCGCAGTCGATGCAGGCCAATCTCTCGCTGAAGGTCAACTCGCGCGGCGGCGTCTCTGGCTCGTTCTTGCCGGTCTCGACGAGGATCATCGCGATGCCGGTAGCGAGACGCAGCGTCGTCTCGACGGAATCCGTGAGGCGCTTGCGGATCTCCGCCTTCATGACGAGCCGATCGACGACGACCTCGATCGTGTGCTTGCGCTTCTTGTCCAGATCGATCTTGTCACGGAGCTCGCGCATCTCACCGTCGACACGAACGCGCGCGAAGCCTTCCTTGCCGATCTCCTCGAAGAGCTTCGCATACTCGCCTTTGCGGCCGCGGATCACGGGCGCGAGCACTTGGATGCGCGAGCCCTCGGGCAGCTCCATGATCTGATCGACGATCTGTTCGCTCGACTGCGCGCTGACTTCACGGCCGCAGTTGTAACAGTGCGGCTTGCCGATGCGCGCGTAGAGTAACCGCAGGTAGTCGTAGATCTCCGTCACGGTACCGACCGTCGAACGCGGATTGCGCGAGGTCGATTTCTGGTCGATCGAGATCGCGGGCGAGAGGCCCTCGATGTAATCGACGTCCGGCTTCTCCATCTGTCCGAGAAACTGCCGCGCGTACGACGAAAGCGACTCGACGTAGCGGCGCTGTCCCTCCGCATAGATCGTATCGAAGGCGAGTGACGACTTGCCCGAACCCGAGAGCCCGGTGATGACGATCAGACGATTGCGCGGCAACGTCAGGTCGACGTTCTTCAGATTGTGCTCGCGCGCGCCTTTGATCACGATCGCGTCGAGACCGCGCGGAGCTACGGATTCAGCCACGCCGCTCTGACCTGCTCGAACGTCCGTTCGGTTGCAGCGACTTAAAGGAACGAGCCCTTGTGCGCCGCGACCCACATGAGCAGGCCGACCGCGATCACGAAGGCACCGACGACGCGCATCGAAAGCGTGAGCGCATCACGTCGCAGGAGCGCGGCATGGCCCGCGGAGCTCTCAGGCATGGAGGACGCATCGACGGAGTTCTTGATCGCCCAGCTCGCGAAAAAGATCACGAAACCGAAGACGACGATGGCGATTCGAATCGGAACGGGAACCATAACCGGCGCTTCGGCCTCCCCGCCGCAGACCCCGCCACGGCCGCTCCGTCTACGGAGTCTTCGGAGTAGCCGTCTTGGAGGAGACGCTATCCGAGGCGCCCTGCGCCCGGTCCGTGACCTTGCCGGCGGCGTCCTGCGCCTTCTCCGCGACCTTGCCCGCGGCGTCTTGCGCCTTCGCACCGATCGACCCGGCGGCGTCCTGCGCCTTGCCCGCGGCGTCCTGCGCTTTGGCACCGAGCGTGCCGGCGGCGCTCTGCGCCTTGCCCGCGGCGTCCTGCGCTTTGGCACCGAGCGTGCCGGCGGCGCTCTGCGCCTTGTCACTCACCTGTCCGACGGCGGTCTGCGCCTTCGCCCCGAACGTCGACGCCGCGACTTGCGCTCGATCGACGACGACGCCCGCAAGCTCGCCCGCGCGATCGACGACGGTCGACGCGACGCCTTTGAGGGCGGTGGAGGCCGTGTCGATGCCGTCGACGATCGCCTCTCTGCCGGAGGTCGCGAGCGCATCGACGATCTGACTCGCCGTGTCCTTTGCCTGCGTCGCGAATTTGTCGATGACGTCGTTCGCCGTGGTCTTCACGGAAGCGATCGTTTCGGCCGTGGTAGGCGGCGGCTTCGAGCCGGACACGTCGTTTGAATTGCTCATGAGTCATGCTTCCCGTCCGGCCGCGAACGAATCGGCCGCATCGTCGCGCGCAGGTCGTGGCGGAAGGTACGGTTCCAGCGCGGCCGCGACGCCCGCGAGCGTCGGGACGTCGGCGTCCGGGGCGGGCGCGCCGGCCGGTACGGGCTCGCCACGGACGTTCGTCCACACCGCGAACATGCCGAGTTCGAGCGGCGTGCGGATGTCGCGGTCGTACCGGTCGCCGACCATCGCGCAGCGCGCCGGCGGCACGCCGAGCCGTTCGGCCGCGAGCACGAAGACGCGGGGGTCGGGTTTGACAAAACCCACCTCATCGGCGATGAGCACGAGGTCGAAGACGGCGTCGAGCCGGAGTTGCGAGATCTTGTCACGGTGCGTCTCGGAGAAACCGTTCGTGATCATCCCGAGCGCGATGCCCCGCCCGCGCAAGTCGTCCAGCAGGCCCAGCGCCTCCGGAAAGAGGACGAGCAGGCCGCTGCGGTAGGCGTTATAGCGCTCCCCGCAGTCGCGGCCGAGCGCCTCCGATGCCTCGATGCCGGCCGCCGCGAGCGCGCGCGACCACATCTTCGCGCGCACGTCGCCGATCGCATCGCCGAGCCGTGAGGTGTCGAGGGTCGACCAGAACGTGTTCGACTGTGCGACGTAGGCCTCGACGATCGCCGTGGCATCGCCCCCGCGTTCCTTCGCGACGTCCGCGGCGACGCGCGAGGCGGCTCCCCGGTACGCCGCGGTGTCGTCGTGCAACGTGTCGTCGAGATCGAAGAGAACCGCGCCGAGCCGTCTCACGCGAGCCGCACCCGGAAGGCGCGCAGAGCGAAGGAGCCGATCTCGTCTTCGAGCGAGCCGTCGACGAGTTCGATCGGCCCGGCGATCTCGCGTTCGTGCGCGTCGACGCAGCGGACTTCGCGCGCGCGCGCGCCGCAGCGCAGCGAGAAGCGGCGCGCCGCTCCGTCGCATTCGCGGATGCGGACGATGACGCCGTCGCCGTCCTCCGCCGGCTTCGTCGCGACGACGAGCAGTGCCGGATCCTCCGAGGTGAACATCGGCACCTCGCCGAGGCCTGCGAATCGACGCCACCGCTGCTCGAGCACGCCCGTGCCGTCGTCCGCGGCGAGCGGCGTGAAGCCGTGGGTCAGGACGTGCTCGCCCCGGTCGGCCTCCGCGTCCGGCCACGACGTCCCGCGTAGCAGCGAATGACCAAGACGCGCCGCGCCGTCACCGGCGTGGGCGCTCCAGCCATAGCCGTCGAGGGACAGCACGGCCACGCCCTCGCCGCTCGAGGCGTCGGCGCGCGCGAAGCGCTGACCCGGCACCTCGAACCGCGCGCGCTCGGCCGGATCGCGATCCGCGAGCCGGCGCTCGACCGTGCCGTGCGGCGAGCCGAACCGCAGCCGCGCGCCGCGCAGTCGCGTCTCGCTCTCGACGCGAAGCACCGTCCGGCGTTCGAGCCAGGCGATCGCGAGCTCGACGCGCAGCGTTTCGTCCCGCTCGCCGAGCGAGATCCGCATCACGCCGATCGATTCGCCGACACGGACCGGGATCTCGAGGCCGCCGCTCTCGATCGCGGGCTTCTCGAAGCGGACGCGCAGCCGGTGGCGACGGTAGTACCGATCGAGATTCCACGCCTCGTACTTCTTCGGATGGTCCGCATAGGCGACGAGCCGGTTCGCCGCTCTGACAAGATTCGGCCCCGGCGTCGCGTCACCGGAGATCCGGCGGAGTTCGACGAGCGTCCCGTCCGCGAGGACCACGGCCCGGATGTGCGCGTTCTCGAAGAGATAGCTTTTTTTTATCAGGACCGGCGTCACGGCCGCCTCCGGCTCGCCCGGTCCCGCAAGCCGCGCGCCCTCGCGCGTGCGCGGAAGCACCGTGCGGGCGTTGGCGGCGGCGGCCGCGACGAGCCTCTGCGCTTCGTCGTACTCCGCGTGGACGTCATCGAAAACGCCTCCGATCGCGCTTCCCGTCAACACGTCGTGGAACTGCGCGCGCAGGACGATCTCCCATGCGACTCCGAGCTGCGCGCGGAACTCGTCGAGGAAGAACGGGGAGGCGTGCAGCGCGAGCGCCCAGGCCCCGAGCAGCTCCGCCTCCCCGAGCGAGCGTTCGAGCGCGGCGTTGCGCGCTTTGACGTCGCGGTGGGTCGTGTAGGTGCCGCGGTGCTCCTCGAGATAGAGCTCGTCGCGAACGACCGGCAACTCCGCCGCGCGCCCCGCGAGCCCCGCGAACCATCCGCTGAGCGACGTCCAGCGACCGTGCGAGGCGGCGTCGGCGAGCGCGGCGTCCGGAACGCCGCCGCCGCCGTCGCCGTACCCGACGAGCAGCGGCGTGCCGAGTTTGGTCGCGTGCGCGATCCGCGCGGAGGCGAACTCGCCCTGGATCGAATCGATCTGCGCTGCGACGACGCGGGCTCCGTCGGGGCCCTCCCAGACGAAGGGGCCGTAGGGGAACGGTGTCGTGTCGTTCCAGCCGAGCTTCGTCGTGCCGAACGCGCCGATCCCGGCATGCGCGAGGAGCGTCGGCAGCGTATTGGCAAATCCGAATGAGTCGGGCAGCCACGCGACCGTCGGCTCGACCCCGAAGGCCTCCCGCGTGAAGCGCGTCCCGATCGAAAGTTGCCGGAGCAACGATTCGCCTGATGGCAGATTACAGTCGCTCTCGACCCACATCGGCGCGATGCCGGCGTCGATGCGGCCGCGCGCCGCGTGCGCGCGGATGCGGCGGAAGAGCGCGGGCTCGTCTTCCGCGACCCACGCGTACAGCTGCGGCTGGCTGAACGAGAAGATGAAGCCGGGGTCGTCGTCGAGCTGGCGGCAGACCGTCGCGAGCGTTCGGACGGCCTTCCGGCGCGTCTCTTCGAACCGCCAGAGCCACGCGACGTCGAGGTGTGAGTGACCGATCAGCGCGAGCGACGGCCCGTCGCTCGGGCGTTCGCGAGCGTGCGGGCGCGGTGCCGCGTCGATCGTCAGCGTTTCGTGCGGCCGCGCCGTCGCATCGGCGACGATCTTGCGCCACGCCGGACCGTCGCCCGAGGGCAGTCCGGTCGAGGGCATCGATCGCCGTTCGACTTCGAGTGTCAGCGCGCCGGCGAGCGCCGATCTCGGAAGCACGACCTCGCGGTGCTCGCGGTCGAACGCCGCCCGGATCTCGCCGTCGACGCGGAGCACGGCACCGGTCTTCGTGTCATAGACGAGCCGCATCGCATCGTCACGGAGCACGTGCCGCGGGAGCGGGAGCGGGAGCGCGAAGACGGCGACGTCGCCGGTTCCGGGCCGGACTTCGAGTCGCAGACGCACTCCCGTCCGTACCCGCGGACGGCGAGCCGTTCCTGGTCCGGCGGGTCAGGCGCCGGGTTTCGCCGAGACGACGGGCGCCGGCAAAGGCGATGCGGGGGCCGGTGAGGCGGCGGGGGAGCCGGAGGGGGAGCCGGAGGGGGACGGAGCCGGTGACGCGGGCGCGGGCGCCGGCGCAGCGGAGGCGTCCGCGGAGCCGGAGGCTGCCGGCGCGGCGCTCGCGTACGAGCCGGGTGTCGGCATCACCGCCGACTCCGCGTGCAGCGGCGGGAAGCCCGCGGCGAGTCGCACGCGCGCGAGGTGCCCGTACCGCGTCGCACCATAGAACTTGGCAACTTCCTGCATCACGGCGACCGCTTTCGATCGCGCGTACGAAGTCTGAACGTCGGCGAAGAGCTCCGCGAGATGGAAGGTCGTCGGTGCGAGCCAGGTGTCGCGCGGAAACGCCGCACGCCAAGCGTTCAGTGAGGTTCCCGCGATCGTCGCGTCGTGCAGCAGATCGCCGTCGGCGATCCACCGGTGGGCGTACGCACGACCGAGCGCGTCGACGCGTTGACGCACGGAGAGCGGGCTCATTTTCTGTTGTCCGAAGTAGCGGTCGGCGGGCGCGTCCTCCCCCGTCGTCGCCGCAAGCGAGTTCGCCGCGAGCGCGAGGCCGGCGAGCAGGGCGAGAGCGCCGATCGGCCACAGCCGTACCTTCGTCATCGACGTCCAAACGCGTAACGGACGTCGAACGTCACGCCGCCGCCGATGTTCCGGTCGACCTCTTCACCCGTGCGCGTGTTGCGGGTCGAATAGTCGATGCCGCGCAGCCCGGCGCGGTAGACGAGGGGACCGCGCCGCCAGCGCACGTCGAGGCTGACGTCCTCTTCGGCGCCGCCCTCCGGCTTGTCGAGCGCCGCCTGACCCGTCGACCGGAAGACATGCAGATCGGTCCGGATGTTCGGCACGACGTTGATGCCGAGTTCGATCGCGCGGTCGCCGGGCAGCGGCAGCGTGGCGTCGGCGTGGATCAACGGCGCGAGGATCCGCGCCTGGTTGACGTCGCCGTTGCCGCCGTTCGCATTCGTCAGATTGATCAATTGCGTGCCGACGCCGATCCGCACGAGTCGTGCCGGATCGACCTGGTACGTCGCGAAGGTGTTCAGCAGCTGGAGACTCGCCTTCGAGCGGCCGAACGGCCCCGTCCCGCTGCCCGCGGCGGAGACCTCGGGGATGCCTTCGAGCCGCAGCGCCGCGCGGCCGGCCGTGCCGGTGACTTCGAGTAAGGCGCCGGGCACGATCCCGTGGACCGGCACGGGGTTGTCGCTGCCGATATGCGTGCCCGCGAAGATCGCCGTGAAGAGACCGCCCTCCGTCTCCGCGGCCCCGGCGGGCGAGGCCGAGGCCAAGAGAGATGCGGCGAGCGCGGCGCACGGCAGAGCACCCCGCACGCGGACCCTCACGCGACCGGATGCGGATGCATCCGCATGAGCAGCAGGGTCTGACGCGGCAGGACGTACCGGTCGCCCGGCGCGTGCGTGTCGCCACCTTCGAGCTCGGGCCGCGTCGTGTCGAAGACGAGTTCCCACCAGCCGACGTCGTGGACGTTCGGCACGGTGAACTCGACGGGTTCGACGTGACAGTTCAAGAGGAGCAGGAAACTGTCATCCACGACGGCCTCGCCCATCTCGTCGACGTCCGCGATCGTATCGCCGTTGAGGAAGATCGCGAAGCTCTTGAGCCATGGCTGGCCCCACTCGGACTCCGTCATCTCGGCGCCGTCGGCGCGCAGGAAGACGATGTCCTGCGTCTCGCCGTGGTGGATCGTCCGGTCCTGGAAGAACTTGCGCCGATGGAGGTTCGGATGGGCGCGCCGGAAGGCGATCGCGCGAGCGGTGAAGTCGAGCAGTGAGCGTTTCGAGCTATCGAGGTTCCAGTCGATCCAGCTGATCTCGTCGTCCTGGCAGTAGGCATTGTTGTTACCGCCTTGCGTGCGGCCGATCTCGTCGCCGTGCGCGAGCATCGGGACGCCCTGCGAGAACATCATCGTCGCGAGGAAGTTGCGTCTCTGCCGCTCCCGCAAGACGACGATGCCAGCGTCCGTCGTCGGCCCCTCGGCGCCGAGATTCCACGATTCGTTGTGGTTCGCACCGTCGTGATTGTCCTCGCCGTTCGCTTCGTTGTGCTTTCCATTATAACTGACGAGATCGTTCAGCGTGAAGCCGTCGTGCGCGACGACGAAGTTGATGCTCGCGCCCGGGCGGCGGCCGTCGCGTTCGTAGAGATCGCTCGAGCCCGTGAGCCGGTATGCGAGATCGGCGAGCTGGCCCTCGTCGCTCTTCCAGAACTTGCGGACGGTGTCGCGGTACTTGCCGTTCCACTCCGCCCACAGTACGGGGAAGTTGCCGACTTGATAGCCGCCCTCCCCGACGTCCCAGGGCTCCGCGATCAGCTTGATCTGCGAGAGGATCGGGTCCTGATGGATGATGTCGAAGAAGGCCGAGAGCCGGTCGACTTCGTGCAACTCGCGCGCGAGCGCCGAGGCGAGATCGAAGCGGAAACCGTCGACGTGCATCTCCGTCACCCAGTAGCGAAGACTATCCATGATCAGTTTGAGGACCTGCGGATGGCGGACGTTGAGGCTATTGCCCGTGCCCGTGTAGTCCATGTAGAACCGCGGCTCGTTCTCCAGCAACCGGTAGTAGGTCGGGTTGTCGATGCCTTTCATCCCGAGCATCGGCCCGAGGTGATTGCCCTCCGAGGTGTGATTGTAGACGACGTCGAGGATCACTTCGATGCCTTCGAGGTGCAGCGCTTTCACCATCGACTTGAACTCGGCGACCTGGCCTCCGCGATCGCCGGCCGACGCGTAGCGCGCCGCGGGTGCGAAGAAGCTCGTCGTGTTGTATCCCCAATAGTTGCGCAGACCATTTTTGACCAGGCGGTCGTCGTCGAGGAAGTCGTGGATCGGCAGCAGTTCGACCGCCGTCACGCCGAGGGTCTTCAGATGCCGGATCGCCGCCGGAGAGGCGAGACCCGCATACGTGCCGCGCAGCGGCGCCGGGACGCCCGGATGGAGCTGCGTGAAGCCCTTGACGTGCACTTCGTAGATGACGGAGTCGCTGATCGGCCGGCGCGGCGCGCGATCGCCCTCCCAATCGAAGTAGGGATTGTTGACGATCGCCTTCGGCACGCCCCAGGCGTCGTCGGTCGGATCGATCTCGCGATCCTCGTCGCCTTCGAAGCGGTAGGGAAAGAGCGGGGCCTCCCAGTTGACGGAGCCCGCGATGCCGGTCGCATACGGGTCGATCAGCAGCTTCGCCGGATTGCAGCGCAGACCGCGATCCGGATCGTACGGTCCGGCCACGCGGTAACCGTAGAGCTGGCCCGGCCCGATCGCCGCCAGGAAGGCGTGCCAGACGAAGGCGGTCTTCTCCGTCAGCCGCACGACTTCGGGGCGCCCGTCGTCCGGGCTCGTGAAGAGACAGAGCTCGACGCCGGTCGCCGCCTCCGAGTAGATGGCGAAGTTCGTTCCGGAGCCGTCCCAGGTCGCGCCTTGCGGGTACGAGCGGCCGGGAAGCACGATGCGAGACACGAGCGAAGGGCGTCCTTTCAGAACGAGGCGACCTCACCCGGAGATCGCAGCGGAGCCTTCTCCTTGACGCCGGAGCCGCGCGATCCCCGTTATTCGGCGTCGTAGTAGTCGAGGCCGGGATGGTCGCGCACGAGCGTTCCGGTCGCTTCGACGAGCAGTTTCTGCGACTCCGGATAGAAGCAGACGTCGCCCGGATCCGTGTTCGCGATTGCGAGCATCTCGAACGCGCTCTCGCCCGTAGCGACGATCTGATGCGCTCCGTTCGCGCCCGTCGGAAAGGCGATGAGGTCGCCCGCCCGCAGCAAAAACTCGCCGCGCGGCGTGTGCAGCGTCGCCGTTCCGGCGAGGACGACGAAGAGCTCCTCTTCACGCGTATGCCAATGCATCGGACAAAAGCGCTTGCCGGGCGCGAGCCGCGCGTAGGCGTAGCCGAGCCGCTCGGCGCCGATCAGGGCGCCTGCGTCACACCACGTCAGCTCGCCATAGTGCGGCCGGGCGGTCGAGACCGGCGTCGTGACGAGCGGCAGTTCGCCCGTGTTGATCGCGTTGACGTACGTCTCGGGGCGAGCCTCGAGGGCACGCCAGACGATCTTCCACGCGTCGCCGAAGAGCGAGGCGCCGTCGCCGACGAGCAGGTGCTGCGCGCGGCAGGCGGCGAGGCGTCGCAGCGAACGGACCGCGCGCGCGGGATCGGCGAGCCGGTCGTCCGGCATGAGCCTCACGGAGCCGGCCGGGTCGCCCCACAGGGCATCGCCGACGAGCACCGTGCTGCGCTCGCGAAAGGAGAGCGCGAACTCGCCCGGAGTCTTCAGTCCGTCGAGCGCGATCACGCGACCGCCCGCGATCTCGTCGCCGTCCGCGAGCACGCGCGCGACCGGGACTTCGGCGATCAGTGCGGCGTCGGCCGCGCTCGTCGCGATCTTTGCGCCGAAGCGGCTCGCGAGGGCCGGTGCGTCGCGGAGATGGTCGCGATTGGTCACGACGATCCAGGCGAGCCCGCCCCGCCGGTCGATCTCGGCGAGGTCGTCGTCGTCGGCCGCCAGCGGATCGATCGCAACGTTCCCCGCCGGGTCCTCGAGGAAGAACGAGTTGAAGAAGAGACCCCGTTCCCGCTGCCAACGCGACCAGATCGAGATGCCCGTCACGGTCGACTGCATATCAGGCGGTCAGTTGTCGTAGCCGCCGCTTGCCGAGCCCTTCGTCTTTGCCATGACGTGCACGACGTGGTCGAGTTTCGCCGACACGACGGAGCCCTTGCTCAGCGTCGGAATATTCGTGCCGTGCATCTTGATGAACAGGAACTTCGCGCCGCCGGTCTCGGGTGCGGGCGGCGATTGATTCGTGCCGTCGAGCTTGATCTTGCCACCGTCGGCGCTCGTAACGTAATCGAGCGAGAAGACGACCGACTTCGAGTCCACCCTCGCACCTTGGAAGATGCTCTTCTGTTTGATCTCCATCCCGCCGCCTTGGATGAGGTGGCCGACCGCCTTGGCATCCGCGGGGATCACGACCCAGCCGTTCACGACGACGGCATCTTTGACGTGGAACTCCAGCTGGTCGCCCGAGCTCGCCGCGACCATCCCGTTGATCGTCGAATCCGATACGAGCTCGAGCGGCGTCGCCGCCGGGACCGTGATGCGCTGATCGGCGAGAGCCGGCGAGACGGCCGCCGTGACGAGCGCGGCAACGATGGCAAATCGCTTCATGATGAACTCCGTCGGAGAGACTCGGGCAACAGAGGGGCCCGGACGCCGTCTTTCCGAGGGATGCGCGTGCGCCTCCTCCAACACCGGCTGCTTCCGTTGCCGCAGGGAAAGCGAGACCCGTGAACGTTCTCGAACGCCGAAAACCGCTCGACGCGATCCTCGCCGAGGCGCGTGAGGGAGGGACGACGCTCGAGCGAAGCCTCGGCGTCGTCGGACTGACGGCAATCGGCATCGCGACGATCATCGGCGCGGGCATCTTCGTCCTCACGGGCGAGGCGGCGGCGAAGTACGCCGGTCCCGCGATCATGCTCTCGTTCGTGCTGGCCGGCTTCGTCTGCGCGTGCGCCGCACTCTGTTATGCGGAACTCGCCTCGACCGTCCCGATCGCCGGCAGCGCCTACACGTACACCTACGCGACGCTCGGCGAGCTGCTCGCGTGGATCATCGGCTGGGACCTCGTGCTCGAGTACGCCGTCGGCGCCGCGACCGTCAGTATCGGCTGGTCGAGTTATGTCAACGATTTTTTTTCGGCAAGTTTCGGTCATGCGTTGCCACTCGCGCTGACGGCCGCCCCGTCGGCGGGCGGGATCGTCAACCTGCCGGCCGTCGCGATCGTGCTCGCCGTCACGGGTCTCCTGATCGCCGGTACGCAGAAGGCGAGCGAGACGAACACGGTGATCGTCGCGCTCAAGCTGCTCGTCGTCGTCTTCTTCCTTGCGGTCGGCGCCTTCCACATCCACCAGCAGAACTGGCATCCGTTCTTCCCGTTCGGCTGGAACGGCGTGCTCTCGGGCGCGGGCATCATCTTCTTCGCGTACATCGGCTTCGACGTCGTCTCGACGTCGGCCGAAGAGGCGAACGATCCGCAGCGCGATCTGCCGCGCGGCATCATCGCCTCGCTGCTGATCTGCACGGTCCTCTACGTGCTCGTCGCCGCCGTGCTGACCGGCATGCTGCCCTTCGCGAAGCTGGGCGTCGCCTCACCGGTCTCGTTCGCACTGCTGCAGACGGGACTCAACTGGGCCGCGACCGTCGTCTCGCTCGGCGCGATCGCCGGACTCACGACCGTGCTGATCGGCCTGCTGTACGGCCAGAGTCGCGTCTTTTTTGCCATGTCGCGTGACCGGCTCTTGCCGCACTTCTTCTCGCGTCTGCACCCGCAGCTGCGCACGCCGTGGCGTTCCAATCTGCTCGTCGGTCTGATCGTGGCGGCGATCGCGGGCTTCACGCCGATCGAGACGGTCGCGAAACTCACCAATATCGGGACGCTCGCGGCGTTCTTTCTCGTCTCGATCGGCGTCGTGATCCTGCGACACCGCGAGCCGCACGCGGAGCGGGGCTTTCGCGTCCCGTTCTCGCCCGCGATCCCCTATCTGGCAGCCGCGGGCTCGCTGCTGTTGATCGTCACGCTGCCGCTCGAGACGATCGTGCGCTTCGTCGTCTGGCTCGCGCTCGGTCTCGTCATCTACTTCACCTACGGCCGCAAGCGGAGCCGGCTCGCCTGAGCGCGCTCAGAACAGGCTACGGCCCATGCCGCGGTCCTGCTGCTCCTGGCTGCGGCCGAGGCCCTGGGAGAGATCGCTGATCTGCAGGCCGCCGCTCCGAGAGACGCTGAGCTCGACCGAGCCGCCGCCGCGCGCGGCACGATCGAGCGTCGACTCGAGCGCTCGGGGGTCCGGGCTCTGGCCGAGTAACGCCGCCTTGTCGTAAATGGCAAACTTGTGCTGGCCGATATCCTGCACGACGTGCTCCGCCGTGATCTCGACGATCCGGCCGCTCTGCTGGTAGCCGGCCGCCGCCGTCGCGGCGGCGCCGTCGCGCACGTACGCCATCTCGGCTGCGCCGTGATGCTGCGTGATGGAGCGCTCGGATGACAGCTTCTCTTCGATATCGTACTGGTTGTATTTGACGCGTAGCGAGTCGAGCCGGGCATCGGCGACGCGCTCGAAGGCCGGCCGGTCGCCGACCACGTCGCGGCCACGGATCTCCGGCTGGACAAGGCGCCGCTCGCGCGGGTCGACGACGGGCGTCACGTCCGGCCGCGGCTCGCCCGGGGGGCGCGCGCGGTCGAGCTCCGGCGTCGCCGCCGGCGGTTGCGCGCCGCTCCCGCCGGCGGCGGGGGACGGCGTCTCGAGAGCGGCGGCAGGCGTCGCGGGCGCGGCCGCGGGCGAGGGTGCCGCGCCGCGCGTCTCGGGCACCGGGCTCGGGCCGGCCGGGCGGTCGATCTTCGCCGCGAGTCGCGCCACGTCGGCTGCGCCCGTCGCCCCGGCCGTCTCGGCGACGAGCGTCGCGGTCCACGCGCGAGCGGACGCGCCCTCGGGCACGGAGCGCTCGGCCGGCGCCTCGCGGCCCGGCAAGCGAGCCGGCGCGGTCGCGCGGTCGAGCAGTTCGTTTGCGTACCGCGTCATCGACTGCCGCTGGCTCTGGCCCGGGTAGTCGGGCGTCGTCAACTCGACGCGCGTCGCATCCGGAGACAAGAACGCACCAAGATCGCTCTCGGCCCGGACGCCTCGGACGTCGCCACGCGTCGCCGCGAGATCACCGCCGGCGGCGGGCTCCGCATCGAGCGTCTGCCGCGCGACGGCCGGTGTCGCCTCGATGACCTGCGTATAGCCGTTCTCGCGTTCGACGACGATGTACGAGCGATCGGCGGCGCGTATCCCGGCGAGGGCCGTCACGGTTCCGCTCGAAGCGGCGCCGGGCTCCGCGCCGAGGTAGACGCGGCTCACCGGAACCGCGCCGAGATCGGCGTACGGCCGGCTCGCGGGACCCGTCGCGACGTGCAGCGACTGCGGTTCGAACGTCCCGCGCGCGGCGTCGACGATCCGGCCCTCCGGGTCGAAGGTCAGGATGCGGGCGGCGTAGGCGGTCTCGTTCAATGAAAGCTCCCCCGATCGGCGTCTCCCGTCGTTCGTCGCCCGAGCGCTCCGCGCTTTCCGCGCGGCGCGGAACTTCGGCGCGTCGCTGCGAACGAGGAAGGCGATGCCGAGCGAGCCTTCGGAAGCGAGCGCCGCGCCGCTCGTCGTCCGGCGCGGCGCCTTTCGCGCGTACTTCATCTACGACGTCGCGGACTCGATCGATCTCTCGCGCGTACCGCGGATCTCGGGCGAAGACGTCGCGCGAGCGCCGCTGCAGCTCCGCCGCGAAGCGACGCCCGGCCACATCCAGTTTCCGGTGCCGCCGCTCGTCGCGCGACTCGGCACGCCGGACGAGTTCCCGAGCGCGACGCTGCGCGCGAAGATCTTCGACTACGGCGTCGTCTCGATCCGCGTCTCCGTCCCCGTCGACGGTCCGTGGGAGCATTTTGCCTCCGAGACGCGCCGGCTGCGCGTCGACGCTCGGCTCGAGGCGCTCGCGCGTCACCACCTCGAGGCGCTGCTGATCGAGATGGCGACCGCCCTCGACGACCCGCATCCGCCGCAGGTCGAAGACTACTTCGTCTTCGAGGTCGAGCGTTTCGAGCCGCAGATCGGCTCCGAGGCGCTCCTCGGCGCACACGCAAACGCCGTTGCCTCGCTGATCCTCGGCGAGTCGCGGCGGCTGACGGCCTCCGAGCGCGACGAAGCGCTCCGCGTGAGTTTCTCGTACTTCGAGGACGAGCTCGTCGTCGTCCAGTGGGACGCCGCCTTCGTCTTCGAACGTCCCGAAGGGGCGGCCGCGACCGAGGACATCCTCGAATTTGCCAACACGCAACTCGTCGAACTGCGAACGTACGACCAGTCGCTCGACGCCGAACTCGATACGATCTACGGCCTCGATCCGAAGAACGCGGGCCGGCGCTTCGGACGCAAACGCGCGCAGGCCGCGGCCGACCGGCTCCGCTTCATCAAGATCGACGTCCTCGAACTCGCCGACCGCGCCGGCAACTCGCTCAAGATCATCGGCGATGCGTATTACGCGCGGCTCTATCGCGGCGCGGCCGGGCGCCTCGGCCTGAAGGACTGGCAACAACAGGTCGACGCGAAACTCGCGAGCGTCGACGATCTGTACCGGTTCTTCAACGACCAGGCGCAGGCCGCGCGCGGCGAGTTCATGGAGGCGGTCGTCATCTTGCTGATCGCGCTCGAGATCGTCCTCGGCCTCGTCACCCTCCGCCACTAGGCGCAGCGAGCCGCGACGCCTTACCGGGTCGAGGCCGGCGTCGCTTTCGGGGACGCGGTCGGTCGCGGGGTCGGGAAGACGATGCCCGGCAGTTCGTTCGGCGTCTCGAAATGCGACCCGTCGATCGTGCCCGTCATGTGCGCGTGAACGAACAAGGCGTTCGCAGTGACGTCGAAGTGTTCGTGCTCGACGAGCCAGTACGCGCCGACGCGATCGAAGTCGACGATGCCCGCAAGCCTTCCGCTCGCGACGACGTAGTGCCCCGAAACTTCACCGCGCGCCTCGCGCACGAGAAACGTCTCGGGATCGACGTAGAGATCGGTCAGCGGGTGCGTCTCCGGATCTCGGTACGCCCTCAGCTTGAGGTGATACACGTCGTTCGCACCGAGTCGCTCGATACCGGCGAGATCGATATGGTAGTAGCGCGCGCCATCGACGTGCACGGCGTCGATGATCGGCGGCCCGATGTGCGAATCGGCCGGTGCCGTCGTGGGCGCGGCTCCCGGCGATGGCGATGCCTGTGGTACGCCGAGCGATGAGATCGCGCCCCCTGCCGGTGCCAAGAGCGTATCCGGACACGGCTTGTCGCTCGCGGCGCCCACGGGCTGACTCAGCGCGCTGCCGTCGCTCGTGCGAAACCATACGTCGTAGGCGGCCGCCACGTCGCCATGATGGAGGTTCACGCTGATTCCATCGCTCGTGCATTGCAACGTGAAGTTTCGCCCGACGACGTTTTCGCGGAACGTGACGAACGGCGGCTCGGGGGCGTCCTTCATCGCGCGAATCGCACGGAGATAGATGCTCTCGGGCGTCAGCGGCGGGGGGACTCGTGCCGGCGGCCGCACGTCGGCAGAGGCCATCGTACCAAAGGAACCGAGCACGAATGCGAGCGCGCAACCGAGGCGAAAGCGAGACGAGCTGAAAGCCGATGCGAACAGGTACTCCCCCGATCTTCTCCGAGGCCGCAGACACATGGTTTGGACTCTCGTGTAGCCGTTCGGCGATCTCCTTTTGCCATTCGTTCGCGTCACGAGAGTTGACCGATCGGTCGAATCACCGCGTCGGCCAATCTTTCGCCAACTCGCGCGAGCCGGAGCTCGATGATGCGAGAACGGAGTCGATAAGGCGCGAGACCCGTACGGCATGATCGAAATCAGGGAACCGTATGCGTGCCTTCGACGATGTCGTCTCGGAACGCCGCGTACGTGTCAGCCACATTTGCTGCGCTATCGGAGAGCGAGTCCGTCTCCTTGCTCCCGCTCGGCAACGATTCACCGTTAAGTTCGAGCCGTAACCGACCGGACTGAAAACCGCGAACCGCCCCACCGATGAGTGCCAGCCGGCCCCGTTCGCCGAAGACATCGAAACGGAACGGCGTATCGTCCGCCGGGTACCCGCCCGCTACGTCGATCCCGAGAATGGCTCCGCTGACGAGCCGGGACTGCACGAGCACATGATCGGGCGTCGTTCGTTTTGCCGCGACCCGTCATTGCCGATAGCGATATCTACATACTCTGTCGCCGCGATCGCCGAGATATCCGCAAACCCGCCGAGCAAGGCGATCGCAAAATCGACCGTGTGCGCACCTTGGATTGAAAGCACCGTGACGCCGCTCGCGGGATCCTCAGCGTACGTCATCTCACTCGACACGGCGGGACCAAAGGCGGCCGTCGTCGACACGACCCGGGCACTCAAAATTCGTCCAAGAGCACCCGAGTGGACGAGCTCCTGCGAGCGACGGACGGCCGGATTCGCGCGCGTCTGCAGGCCGATTGCAACGTGCACGCCCGCGCGCTCCGCAGCTGCGGCGAGCTCCTCGGATTCAGCCGTATTACGGCCGAGCGGCCATTCACAAAGAACGTTCTTACCAGCGGCGAGTGCGCCGAGCACGAACTCGCGATGGGCCGGCACCTTGACTGCAACCGTCACAAGGTAGACGGCGGGATCCTCAAACATCGCGGCGGCGTCGCCGTAACCCATCTGCGCACCGAACGCCTTCGCCGCGGCATCGGCGCTCGACTGGCTCTGCGTCGTAACAGCGACGAGCTCAAGCCCGCTGAGCGCACCTACTGCGGGCACGTGCGATTCCTTCGCCCAGCCACCCGTCGCGCTTGCACCAATCATACCGACGCCAATTGTCTTTGCCATGGCACCATTCTATCGCGCGTCCGGGTCATGGTCCAACACCACTTCCTTAGGCGGCCGACACCGGCCGCACTGGGGTCGCGATGTTTATGAGCGTGTCGCGAAAGCGACGTAGCAGCGGTTGGTCGCCCGCCCGGTCGTTCCAGACCGCGACGAACGAAAGCCGGATCGGCGTCTCGAGCGGGATGATCGCGATGTCAGGCCGGGCTTCTGCGTGCGCCGACGTCTCGCTCAGCACCGCGAAGCCAGCACCACCCGCGACGAGACCGACGAGCGACGCGCGATCTCGGGCGAACGTTGTCGGCTGCGGCGGCCATTCACAATCGGTAAACGCTGCATTGGCAAGCGCGAGAAAGTCGCCGTACTCGTCGGAGCGAAAAGCCGCGCCAATCTCTCCGGCCACTTCGGCGGGCGTCACGCTCTCACGCTCGGCGAGACGGTGACTTGCCGGCATGACGATGACGAGATAATCGTCAACGACGTCGACCAGCGTCCGGCCGCGCTCATCGATCGGCCGGTGCACGAAGGCAACGTCTAGTTCCCCACGCTCGAGCCGCGCCAGCTGATCGCGCTGCGTGAGTTGAGCGAGATCGAGGACGACGTGCGGATACCGCGCGCGGTACGAAGCGGAGATCGCGGGGATCGTCGAGCGCATCGCGGCGCTGCAATATCCGATCCGAAGCGTGCCCGCTTCGCCGCGACTCGCGCGACGCGCCGACTCCGCAGCGACATCCGCCCGCCTCAGGAGGTCCTGCGCGCCCGGCACGAGCGCTTCACCAGCCGCGCTCAAGCGAATGCGATTCGCTTCGCGCACGAACAGTTCAACGCCGGTCGCATCTTCGAGCCGCCGTATCGCGACACTGAGCGGCTGCTGCGTCATGTGCAAACGCTCCGCAGCACGTCCCATATGGAGATCTTCGGCGACGACTAAAAAGTAACGCAGCAACCGCAGCTCCACGGGGTTGAATTATCGCAGCCTTGGACGTTTGGCCTTCTGCTTACAGACGACGAGACGTTCGCGAGCACCGCCGGGCAGCGAAGCCATTAGCGGAGAAAGATAAAGAACAACGATGTCCTCCAACTTCTCAGCGAAGTTCGGGTCGCAGCTGACCTCGAACGTGCGAAGCTGATGAGGCCGAATACCATGCTGCCGCCAAATGCCGATTCAAACTAGGTATTCTTGCCTAGTCCGAAGGTCGCTTCGGGCGCGCCTCGCGCAGCACGCGGAGGTCGCCCGCGCGCACGGTGAAGCCGGTCGCATCGAAATACTCGAGTAGCGGTACGACGTATTTGCGCGACGTGCCGATCGCGTCGCGGAACTCCGCCGGCGTCGCTCGCTCGCGCGCGCGCAGCAACGCCTCGATCCGCTGACGGATCTCTGCCATCTGGACGCCGCGGTAGAGGTCGGCACCGACCTTGACGAGCGAGCCGCGCGCAACGAGCGTCTCGAAGGCTTCCGCGAGACCGTCGATCGCGGCGGGCCGCAGCTTCGCGACGAGCTCCGCGAGCGATGCCGGTATGAAGCGGTGCTCGGGAAGCGTCGAGAACGACGTCGCGAAGAATCGCTCCTGCTCCGGCGTCAGATGCGGATCGTAGAGCGGCGTTGCGTAGTAGCCGCCGCGGTACGTCAGCCGGCCGTCGTCGACGAAGGGCGCGAGCAGACGCACGAGCGGCGCCTCCCTCAGGCCGAGCGGTCGCGCGAGACCGATCGACGTCGAGCCGGCGTGCCACGGCCGCGCCCGCTCGTGGTCGGCGAGCAGCGAGCGGACGCGGCCGAAGGTCGTCTCGGCGAGATCGCCGTCGAGATAGGCGGGAGGCTTCGCGAGGCGCACGACGCGGCCGACGCCGGCCAGTTCGTTGAGCAGTTCCGCGGCGCGTTCCGCACGGAGGTTCGCGGCCGCCGCGACCGCCGTCGCCGTCGCCGCGCCGATGCCGGCGCCGCGGAGCGCCGCAAGGACCGCCGTCGTCTCAGGCGGGTCGCCTTCGTCGAAGGCCGCAAATGCGGCGCCCTCCGCGCCGCCGATCGCCGCGATCGTGCCGCCGCCGAGCAGCACCTTCGGCGTGAGACGCCGGAGCACGAAGGCCGCGCCCGGAATCGCGATCGTCGCTTCGCGCAGGTGCAGCGTGCCTTCGAGCGTCGCGTCGCCGTCCGGAGCCGGCGCTGCGGCGAAGGCGAGCGTGCCGAGGATCTCCGCCGACCCGAGGTAGACCCGGACGGGCGTCCGCCGCTCGAGGAGTGCGCGGGTCTGCGGGAGCGGGCGGAAGCGCACGGCGAGCGTCGCCGCAGCGACGAGCCGCGGATCGGCGAGCACGGCCCCTCGGCCGATCTCGTGCGCCTCGACGCCCGGCAGGTTTACGGCGACGCGTGAGCCGCCGTCCGCATCGGTCCGGCGCTCGCCGAAAACCTGGATGCTGCGGGCGCGGACGTCGCGGCCGAGAGGCGCGAGGGCGAGCGCATCGCCGACGGCGATCCGCCCCTGCATGAGCGTTCCCGTGACGATCGTGCCGTGGCCCGGCAGCGAGAAGACGCGGTCGATCGGAAGGTAGGCGGGGGCGTGCGGCGCCCGCGGGGGCAGCGCGACGAGCGCCGCATGGATGGCGCCGCGCAGCCGGTCGAGCCCGCGGCCGTCGACGCTCGAGACGGGCACCAGCGGCGCGTTCGCCGCGATCGTTCCGGCGAGTCCTTCGCGCGCGAGGTCTTCCGCGAAGGCGAGCTCTTCGTCGTCGACCAGATCCGCTTTTGTCAGTGCGACGACCGTGCGCTTCACGTTCAGATAGGCCGCAATTGCCAGATGCTCGTGCGTCTGCGGTCGCGGTCCTTCGGTCGCGGAGACGACGAGGACGAGCACCTCCATGCCGGCCGCGCCGGCGAGCATGTTGTGCAGGAAGCGTTCGTGGCCCGGGACGTCGACGATGCCGGCCTCGAGACCGTCCGAAAAGCGGAGGTGGGCGAAGCCGAGGTCGAGCGTCATGCCGCGTCGCTGCTCCTCCGCCCAGCGATCGGGATTCGTACCCGTCAGGGCGCGCACGAGCGAGGACTTGCCATGGTCGACGTGGCCCGCCGTTCCGAGGATGTGCACTACGCGAGGTCCGCGGCCGCGCGCACGGCGGCGGCGAGTTCGGCGTCTTCCTCCGGCGCGATGGTGCGCACGTCGAGCGTCACGACATCTTCGGCCGTACGGCCGACGACGGCCGGCCGGCCGAGTCGCAGCCGCTTCGCGAGGGCGCTCGCGCCGATCGAGGCGTGCCGCAGCGAGAGGCCGACCGAAGCGAGCGGCGCCGTCGGCGCGGAGCCGCCGCCGGCATACGCCTCGGTCGCGACGACGTCGACCGCGAGCACTCCGCCCGCTCCGGCGCCGATCGCGGCAGCCACGGCCTCGGCCCGCACGCGGAGCGCCGCCGGCGTCGCGCCGAGCATGGCATAGAACGGGATCGTCGCCCGTCCCTCCGGCGTCGCGTGCAGACGCAGCGTCGCACCGAGTGCGGCCAGCGTCGCTTTGTCGACGCGGAGCGCGCGCAGCAGCGGACTGGCCCGCATACGCGCGATCGGCGCCGCCCCTCCGACGAGGATGCCGGCCTGTGGTCCTCCCAAGAGCTTGTCACCGGAGAACGCGACGAGGTCGATGCCGTCGGCGATCGCCTCGCCGGCCGTGCGCTCTGCCGGCAATCCGTACGGCGCGAGTGAGACGAGGGCGCCGCCACCGAGATCCTCCATCGTCGGAACGCCCGCGCGACGGCCGAGCGCGGCGAGTTCGCGCGGCGCGACGTCGGCCGTGAATCCCTCGATCGTGTAGTTCGAGGTATGGCTCCGTAACAAGAGCGCGGTCCGCGCCGAAAGCGCGGCTTCGAAATCGCGCAGATAGACGCGATTCGTCGTGCCGACTTCGACGAGTCTCGCGCCGCTGCGCGCGAGCACGTCGGGCAGCCGGAAGCCGCCGCCGATCTCGATGAGTTGATTGCGCGAGACGATGACTTCGCGCGGCCGCGCCTCGGGGTCCGCCCGCCGCGCGAGCGTATCGAGCACGAGCAGCACGGCCGCGGCGCAGTTATTGACGACGAGGGCGTCCTCGGCTCCGGTCGCCTCGCAGAGGAGCGCGGAGACGCGCTCGTAGCGCGACCCGCGGGCGCCGGCATCGAGATCGTATTCGACGTTGACGTAGCCCGCGGCGAACGTCTCGATCGCCCGGAGCGCCGCCGGAGCGAGCGGCGCGCGGCCGAGATTCGTGTGCAGCACGATGCCCGTCGCGTTCAACACGCGCACGAGTCCCTGGCGCTCGAGTTGCTCCAGCCGCCGCGCAACGTCCGCAACCACGTCATCGCGCCGGCTCGCGCCCGCGCGTGCGGCCGAGAGGGTCGCGGCGGTCGCGGCCTTGACGGCTGCGGCGCCGAGGCGAGCCGTCAGCGCGGCGAGGGCGGGGTCGGAGAGCACGCGGTGGACGGCGGGCAGATCGCGACGCTCGTCCACACGGTGCTCGGGCGGCGTCAGGCCGCTAGATGCTTCTCGAGCATCGTCGTGATGTTGCGTTCGCTCACGACACCGACGATGCGATCGACTTCCTTGCCGTCCTTGAAGACGAGGAGACACGGAATTCCGCTGATGCGATACTCGCCCGCGATATCCGGGTTCTCGTCCGTATTGAGTTTGTAGAACTTCATGTCAGTCGTATGGAGCGCGGCGACCTTTTCGACGGTCGGCGCGAGCATGCGGCACGGTCCGCACCACGGTGCCCAAAAGTCGACGAGGACGGGCTGGGGACTCGCGAGGACGTCCGTTTTGAACGTACGCTCGGTGACGTCTGGTAGTGCACTCATGATGGGTTGTTCGATACCTCCGAGGGCTTGGACCGGCAACCTCCTGCAGCGGTTGCGCCACGAACAGGAGCGCCCCCCGGGCGCGCGCAACGTCCGCGGCAAGTAAGCGCGCCCGCGGAGCCGTCCATCTCCTCTCCTCTCGGTCCCGAAGCGAGTCGCCCCGCGCCCATCTCCGAGATCCGGGCTTTGTTCGACGCGGGCTGCTATGACGCGTGTTTGTCGTTCGTCCGCGGCGACAGCACGCTCGACGAGACCCTGCTCGGCTCGATTGCGCTGCGACGGCTCGGCCGCGCCGCCGATGCCCTCGCCTTGCTCGAAATCGCCGAGGAGGACGTCATCGGCGCGGGCGATGACCTCGACTGCGGCCGTTTCTGTCTCGAACGCGGCATCGCCCTCGCGACCCTCGGCGACGATGCGGCGGGACGCAGCTTCGGCCTCGCCCGCGCATTCTTTCTGCGCGCCGACGCACCCGAAGCACCGGCGCGGCTCGCCGAACTCGCGCTCGAAGAGGCGCTCGCGGCCTGGAACGACGGCGATCGTCCGAGCGCCCTCGCCTCGCTCGAACGCAGCGAGATGCAGCCGGCCTCCGAGACGATCGTCCGCTCGCGCCAGCTACGCGGCGCGGTCGCCGCGAGCGACCTCGACTTCCGCGGTCAACTCGAGATCGAACATGCGACGCTGCGCGAGTTCGCCGCGCAGACGCGCCGCGACGTCTGGCTCGAGGCCGCAACGCTGAGGACGCTCGCGCGGGTGGCAGTCGATCTCGACGAGCGCCACGCAGCGAAACTCGTGCGTCAGCGCGCGGAGGCGCTCGATTGGCCGATTGCGGCGGCGCCCGCGCGGTTCGATGTGCAACGCCATCTCGGGTGGTACGAAGCGCTACGCGGCGACCCGGCCGACGGTCGCCTTCAGCTAGCGCGCTGTCGCGCCGTTGCGACGTCGGCGCGCGAGCGCGTGCTGGCGCTCGTGGATGCCGCGCGAGTTGCGGTCGAGTTCCGGACCGGGCACTTCGAGGAGCGCCTCGCCGAGGCGACCGACGCCGCTGAATCGGCCGCGTGGGAAGGCGTCTCGCTCGTGACGCTCGAGACGCTGCTCCAACTCGCGCAGCTGCACGCCGGCACCGATCGCGAACGTTCGCGCGATCTCGTGCGGCGCTATCGTTCGCTCCGTCGGGCCGGCGTAACGCCGCCCGAGGAAATCGCCGTGGCAATCGCCCGCGAGCGCTACTGGCTCGGCCGGGCCGCCGCCGACCGCGGCGAACGCGCGGAGGCGCGCCGCGACTTGCAGCACGCGTTCGATTTTTACGCGGCCGTCGGCTTCCCGGCCCGCGCGGCGCTCTCCGCAATCGCACTCACGGCCGTCGGCCCGGCCGAGGACACGCGGAGTTACTTGCGCGAGCACCGCGACCGCTGGCCGGGAACGGTCCTCCAAGGGCATGTCATGCGCGCGCTCGACCGACCCTGGCGCGCTCGGTCCGTCCGCAGATGAACGATACGCGAGATGAGAGTGCCTGGTGGCCGATGCTGCGAAAAGCGCAGTCACGCATTGGCGATGTTCGTTACGAACGGCCGTGCAGTCGAAAGCAACCGGCGTCGATGCGACCACAGCAGGGACACGCTTGGACGGCCACGTCGAAGAGTGCGCCGATTTGCTCTGGTGACAGCATCTCACCGCGCGTGCCGTCGCTAGCGAAGCGGCCCTCGCGCATGGCGATGACGCGCGTGTAGGAAGCGTCGATCTCGGCGAGATCGTGCGTTACGAGCAGCACGCCGACCTCGGCCGGTAGCTCGCGGATCGCCTGCAAGACCTCGGCGCGGGCGCGGAGGTCGAGCGCCGTCGTCGGCTCGTCGAGGACGAGCGTCCGCGGCTCGTGCGCGAGTGCGCGCGCGATCGCGACCCGCCGCGCCTGGCCCGACGAGAGCGTGCGCGTCGGACGCTCGGCGAACGGGCCGACGCCCATGCGCTCCAGCGCCGTGCGCGCGCGTGCGACCGCGCCGCCCGGCACGAGGCCAGAGCCGCTCGTGCCGTGCGTCGCAAAGAAGCCCGAGACGACGACGTCGAGCGCCGAGGTCGCGCTCGCAAGCGCCGCGTCGAGATCGCCCGAGACGATGCCGAAGGCCCGCCGCAGATCGAAGACGTTCCACCGCTCGCGGCCGAGCACGCGCATCGTCGCATGCGCGGCCGGCAACGGATAGAGCTCGCGCGTCAGCAGTTTGAGTAGCGTCGATTTGCCGCACCCATTCGGGCCGACGATCGCGACGCGCTCGCCGGTCGCGATCCGCAGCGTCAGCTCGTGGAGCACGACGCGCCCGCCGCGCGAGACGCTCGCGCGGTCGAGCTCGAGGAGCGGCGGGGGCGATGCGGGCCTCAGGCGCCCGCGCCGTCCTCGCCGATGATCTCTTCGATCGCCATCGTCTGTTCGCCGAGATTCGTGATCGCGATGACCTCGTCGCCGGGCTCGAGCCGCTGCAGGCGCACGCCCTTCGTCGAACGTCCGAGCCGCCGGATATCGCTCACGCGCAAGCGGATGACGTTGTTCGCCGAGGTGATCAGCATGATCTCGTCTTCCGGCTTGACAAGAATTTGATCGACGACCGTCCCGATCTCCTTCCCTTTCGCCAGCGCCTTCACGCCCTTGCCGCCGCGTGAGGTGTGACGGAAATCGTCGATCGGCGTGCGTTTGCCGAACGCGTGCGACGTGACGATCAGGACTTCGCGCCGCTCGGACTCTTCGACGTCCATCGCGACGAGCGCGTCGCCCGGCGAGAGCGTGATCGCGCGGACGCCCCGCGCGCCGCGACCCATCGACCGGACGTCCTTCTCGGAGAAGTGGACGGCCATCCCGTCACGCGTCGCGAGGATGATGTCGCGCGAGCCGTTCGAGAGGTCGACCGCGAGCAGTTCGTCGTTCTCGTCGAGGTCGATGGCATTCAGGCCGTTCTTGCGCACGTTCGCAAACTCGCTCAGCGGCGTCTTCTTGATGACGCCGCGGCGCGTCACCATGACGAGATAGGCCTCTTCGAACGACGTAATCGGGAAGACGGCCGTCACGGCCTCGCCCGGCGGTAGGGTTAGCAGATTCACTAGTGCCGTGCCGCGCGCGGTGCGCGTCGTGTCGGGGACCTCGTAGGCGCGCAGGCGATACGCGCGGCCCTTGTTGCTGAAGAAGAGCACGTGCTGGTGCGTCGTCGCCGTGAAGAAGTTCGCGACGACGTCCTCGCGTTTCGTCGCGATCCCCGTCACGCCGCGGCCGCCGCGGTTCTGCGCGCGGAACGTGTCGATCGAGACGCGTTTGATGTAGCCGCCGAGCGTGTGCGTGACGACGACCGGCGTATCGGGGATGAAGTCCTCGATCGAGAACTCGTCCTCGGCCGGCACGATCAGCGTGCGGCGCGGATCGGCGAAGCGGCGCTTGAGGTCCTCCGTCTCGGTCTTGACGATCGCGAAGACGCGGCGGTCGCTGCCGAGAATGTCCTCGAGCTCGGCGATCAGCTTGATGAGCTCGGCGTACTCGTCCTCGATGCGCTGGCGCTCGAGGCCCGTGAGCGTGCGCAGACGCATGTCGAGGATGGCGTTCGCTTGGATGACCGAGAGCGTGAAGCGCGCGACGAGCTTCTCGCGCGCGACGTCGGTCGAGGGACTCTCGCGGATCGTCGCGATGACCTCCTCGATATTGTCGAGGGCGATCCGGAAGCCTTCGAGCACGTGCGCGCGGTCGCGCGCTTTGTTCAGATCGTACTGCGTGCGGCGCCGGACCATCAGATGCCGGTGATCGATCCAGTGCGAGAGCATCTGGCGCAGGCTGAGCACCTGCGGCTCGAGTGGTGAGGCTTTGTCCGTGACGGCGAGATCGCTCTGCGCCGTGATCGGCACGAGCGCGAGCATGTTGAAGCCGAAGCTCGTCTGCAGCGGCGTGTGTTTGTAGAGCTGGTTCAGGACGACGTTCGGGGTCGCCGTGCGCTGCAGATCGACGACGATCCGAATGCCGGCACGGCTCGACTCGTTGCGTAGCGCCGAGATGCCGGCGATCGACTTCTCGGCGTACGCATCCGCGATCGACTCGACGATGCGCGCCGTCGTGACTTGGAACGGCACCTCCGTGATGACGATCTGGAACTTGCCCTTCGTCTCGACGATCTCGGCCTTGCCGCGCATCGGGATCGAACCGCGACCCGTCTTGTACGCCGTGCGGATCGCCTGGTGGCCCATCATCATGCCGCCCGTCGGCATGTCGGGGCCGAGGACGATCCCGCCGAGACCTTCGTCGAGGGCCTCCAGGTCACCGCCGCGGTAGTCATTATCGATGAGATAGACGATCGCCGAGCAGATCTCGCCGACGTTGTGCGGCGGGATGTTCGTCGCCATGCCGACCGCGATGCCGCTCGAGCCGTTGATGAGCAGCTGCGGCAGGCGCGCCGGCAGCACGGTCGGCTCCGTGCCCTGATTGTCGAAGTTGGGGATGAACGGGACCGTATCTTTGTCGATGTCGGCGAGCATCTCGAGGGCGATTCGGGCGAGACGCGCCTCGGTGTACCGGTAGGCCGCCGGCGGGTCGCCGTCGATCGACCCGAAATTGCCATGCCCGTCGACCAGCGGATAGCGCAGCGTGAAATCTTGCGCCATGCGGACGAGCGCGTCGTAGACGGAGCTGTCGCCGTGCGGATGGTAACTTTTGAGCACTTCGCCGATGACGCCGGCGCACTTGCGGTGCTGCTTGTCGGGCGTCAGGTTCATCTCGCGCATCGCGTAGAGGATGCGGCGCTGGACCGGCTTCATGCCGTCGCGGACGTCCGGCAGCGCGCGCGAAGCGATGACGGACATCGCGTACGAGAGATACGACTCGCGCATCTCGTCTTCGACGTTGACTTGAGAAATACGATCGTTATTCAAATTGGTCCAATGCGCGGCACGGCGAAACTAGCGGCTTTGAGCGCGCGGTTTGATAACGGTCCCGACGAGGAAACCGACGACCCCCCCGACGATCGCACCGACGATCGCGATGAAGACCAGCTTGCTCCCGATACCGCCGCCGCTCTGACCGAACGATAGAAATCGCTGGGCGACGAAGAACGCTTCGAAGAGGGAAGCGACGACGGCCGAGAAGACGCCGGTGATGACGCCGACGAAAACGTCGTTCGCTCTCAACCACATTGCGACGGGGTTCGGCACGGTGACTCTGCTCTCTTCTCCGGCCTGCGCGGCCCCGCGTCACGGCGCGTGATCGAGCGCATCGTGGCCGCCGACCGTGCCGCGTTCGACGCCGTCGCCGCCCGCTTTGCCGCCGGGCTGCGAGCGGGCGACGTCGTCGCGCTCGACGGCGAACTCGGGGCCGGCAAGACGACGTTCGTCCGCGCGGCGGTCTCGGCGCTGCACGGCGCAGACGACGCCGTCTCGAGCCCGACCTTCGTCTTCCGGCAGCGCTATGACCCGCCACGACCGGGGCCACCGCCGATCGAACACCTCGACCTCTATCGCCTCGAAGACTCGCGCGAGCTCTATGAACTCGGCCTCGAGGAAGCCCTCGGCGGAGACGCGATCGTCTTCGTCGAATGGGCGGCGCGCCTGCCGGAGTTCGCCGGAGCGCCCGCGACTCGCATCCGCATCGAGGGCGCGGGTGACGCCGCGCGGAGGCTCACGATCGACCGGCCGGACCGCGCGGTACGCGGAGCGTGACGGCGGCCGTCCTCGCGATCGACGGTGCCCTCGGGCCGTTCTCGGCCGCCCTCCTCTTCACGGACGGTACGACGCCGCCGCGCAGCGCCGCCGGGCGAGGCAATGACGCGCTCGAAGCGGGGCTCGGCCTCGTGCACGGCGTGCTCGGCGATCGCGCCCTCGCCGACGTCGCGCGCATCGTCGTGACGACGGGGCCGGGCTCGTTCACGGGCCTGCGGATCGCGGCGAGCTATGCGAAGAGCCTGGCGTTCGCCGCCGGCCTGCCGCTCGTCGGCATCGGCTGCTTCGAGGTCCTCGAACCCGAGACGCCCGGAGCGTCGCTGGTCGTCATTCCCTCCCGCGCGGGCCACGCGAATCTGCGGCTCCGCCTTGCGGATGGCCGGCGCGCGCGCTTCGGCGGCCCGGTCGAGACGATCGTGCCGCTCGTCGTCGCGCGGCTCGCGGCGGGCGCCCCGCTCCTCATCGCGAGCGGCCCCGGCGCGGCCGTTGCGGGCGTTCTGAGGCGGCTCGGCGAACTAGGCGTGCACGTGACCACCGCCTCCATCTCCGCGCCGATCGCGCTCGCCGTCGCCGCTCGCAGCCTGCACCTGCAGCCGCTTGCGAGCCCGCACGCACTCGCCGTGCAGTACGGCGAAGGTCCGGGCTCCGAGAGCCCGCCTCCCGCGTGAAGGCCGATCTCGAGACGCGGCCCGCCCCGGAGTCGCCGGAGCGCCGGCTGACGATCACGCGCATGACGACCCCCGAGATTCGTGAGGTCATGCGCATCGAGTCGGCATCGTTTACGACGAGCTGGCCGCCCAGCGCATTTTCGAGCGAGCTCACCGACAACAAACTCGCCTACTATTTCGTCGGCCGGCTCGAGGGCGCGATCGTCGCCTACGGCGGCATCTGGGTCATCCTCGAGGATTCGCACGTGACGACGATCGCCGTCGCGCCCGCGCACCGCGGCCGGAAGTATGGCGAAGAGTTGCTGCTGCACCTGCTGCGCGAAGCGATCCGGCGCGGCGCGTCGTGGATCACGCTCGAAGCCCGAGCGAGCAACGTCGTCGCGCAGAATCTCTACCGGAAATACGGCTTCACGACCGTCTCGACGCGCCGCGCGTACTACAGCGACAACGGCGAGAACGCGGTCGTCATGTGGGCGGGGAATCTCCGCGGCGACCTGTACCAGAATCGGCTGCTGGCGCTCGAACGCGCGCTCGGAGAGTTCCGGGCGCGCGAGGAATGAGCTATACCGCACTCAGTCGCGCCGTGCGCGAGCAGCTCGGCCAGGCGCACCGGTTCGCGCACAGCGTCCGCGTCGCGCGATTCGCGGAACGGCTCGCCGCCCGGCACGGCTGCTCGACGGCGGCGGCCCGGCGGGCCGGACTGCTGCACGACGTCGCCCGCCTCTACGCGCCGGAGCGTCTGCTCGCCGAGTGCGCAGCGCGCGGACTGGCGACGAACGCCTTCGAGCGGGCGCATCCGATCGTCCTCCACGCCCGTCTCGGCGCTGAAATCGCGCGCGAGTTCGGCGAGCGCGACGAGGCCGTGCTCCAGGCGATTGCGCGGCACACGGTCGCGGCGGACGAGATGACGGCGTTCGACGCCGTCGTCTACCTCGCCGACGCCCTCGAACCCGGACGCGACTACCCCGCCCGCGAGGCGCTCGCCGCCCTCGCGTTCGACGACCTCGACCTCGCGATGCACGACGTCATCCACTCGTCCGTCGATCATCTCATGCTCCGGGGCGAAGCCGTCGCTCCCGAGACCGCCGTCGCCCTCACCTGCTACCAGCGTCGCCTCGCGCGACGTGAGAGGAGCCCGATCCCTGCCTGATCTGCTCGAACTCACCCAAGCCGCCGCGCTCGACAAGAAAGCCGAGGATCTCACGACCCTCGCGCTCGACGGGCGCACGATCGTCGCCGACTACTTCGTGATCGCGACGGGCCGCTCCAAAATCCAGACGCGCTCGATCGCCGACGGCATCGCCGAAGCCGTGAAGGAGGCGGGTCACCCCGCCGCCCGCATGGAGGGCTACGCGGATGGCGGCTGGATCCTGATCGACCTCGGCCCGGTCGTCGTCCACGTCTTCACGCCGGAAGAACGGGCGTTTTACAACCTCGAGCGGCTCTGGGGGCCGGTCGCACCGGCCGTCACGGCCGCCGAACCGCGGCTCGCCGGCGGGGCCGCATGAACCGGCTCAAATTGAAATCGCGACGCTCGCGCGAGCGCATCGGGGCGCTCAAGAAGGCCGGCATCTGGATCTTCCTCGCGCTCTTCGTCTTCAGCATCATCGGCGTGACCTTCGTGACGGGCATGACGGCGCGCTGAGGCGCGAACGGCGCGACGGGGGAAGTAACTTTTCCGCCCGCGGGGGGTACGAGAGCGGTGACGCGACTTCGTCTCTACTCCGGTTGCGCGTCGAAGGAGACCGATGAAGACACGTATGGCTCAATCGTTCGCGCCGCCCGCCCTGGCTCTTGCGGCGTTCGTCGCCGTGATCGCGAGCGGTCTTCCGGCCTTCGCTCGCAATGGCTACGTCCAAGACGACGCCTCGCTGTTCACCGCCGCGACCGTCACGTCGGTCAATGGCTCGATCGACACGTTGCACCGCAATACGGGCAAGGAGATCGTCGTCGTGACGGTCGGCTCGCTGAACGGCAAGGACGTCAAGACCGCGGCCGTCGATGCGTTCTCGCAGCAGCAAGTCAACGGCGTGCTCTTCTTCTTCGCAAAGGAGGAGAAGAAAGACGTCGTGCTCGGCGACAACGCCTCGCGTACGTTCTTCAAGCCGGGTGCGTTCCAGGACATTCATAATGCGATGCGCGGCTATCTGCGCGCCGGCGATGCCGATACGGCGATCACGACCGGCGTGAACCTCGTGATCGATCAATATCGCAGTCACGAGCGGACGGGCACGCGCACGAGTTCGTACGCGACGCAGCCGCAACAGCGGCAAGGAGGCTTCCCCATGGGCATCATTTGGCTACTCGTGATCGCGTTTGCCGCGTTCATCGTCATTCGCATGATCGCGCGCGCGATGTCCGGGCCGCGCACGATGCCGCCCGGTTACGGCGGCGGGCCCGGTATGGGCGGTCCCGGCTACGGCGGTCAAGGCTACGGGGGCGGCGGCTTCGGTGGCGGTGGTGGCGGCGGCAGCTTCTTCAGCGGCATGCTCGGCGGACTCGGCGGCGCGTTCCTCGGCAACGAACTGTTCGGACGGCATGACAACTTCGGCGACGGCGGCCAGCAGGCCGGCTTCGGCGGCGACAACTCCAGCGGCGGCAACGACAACGCGGGCTTCCAGTCGGATCCGGGCCAGGCCGATTCCGGCAACATGGGCGGCGGTGACTGGGGCGGCGGCGGTGGCGGCGACTTCGGTGGCGGCGGAGGCGACAGCGGCGGCGGCGGCTGGTAATACGGCCGAACACTCACGACGACGGGGCTCGCGCCGCATGCGCGAGCTCCATTTCGTCCGATCGGATCGTGACGAAAAGGCGTCGACTTATGATCGTCGTAGCGCGCCTAACGGGCCGGGGTGGATGACTATGTCGCGATGGTGAACTGGCAAAGGTAGCCGTCGTAGACCAGCACGCGGCCGACGAGGAAGTCGCGTCCAATCAAAGCGATCAAGCCCTGGTTCGTGATCTCGCACGTGGCGGCGACGAACAGCGGGAACGACGGCAGAACTGGGCTGAGGAAGGCGAGCCGTACGGGATAGCGGTTGACGGTGATTCGCCGCCTGCGGTCAGGTTCTGCTGTTGGTCCACGACCGGTAGCCGCAGGTGTGCAGCGACTGCGACGTCGATCGATGTGTGGCTAGCTCCGGTGTCGAGCAACCCTTGACCAACGATCGGTGCCGGAACGGGCTCACCGCGCGACGCAAAGAACTGGTGCAGTATTTCCGGGACACCGATTTCGATCTCGAGTCGTGGCCCGACTGCCAACATCTCCGCTATCTTCGCATCGAGCTTCGCCTTTTCTGGAACGGAATGGAACGTTTGCCGATGGATCGGCACCTACGCTCGGCTGACCAACAACCCGGCGTAGAGCGCGGGGGAGGTCGCAGGCGGTTCGACCGGCACAACCTGTTTCATCAAGAACCCGTCCAGGCCGAAGCGTCGCGCCCCTTCATTGAACGCCGTCTCGGCCATGTCGAAGGAGCCGATCAACTCCTCGCCCTTAATGAGTACGAATTTCCCAGCATGGTGCTGAAGCAGCAGCGGGCGCTGGGCGTTGAAGTAGGCGATCTCGGTCGCGAGCGGATCGGGCATGGTCACCCCTTCATGATCGGTTGCGTCGTCACAGTGTTGCACGTTTTTTCGTATCCAGATCCTGCCGAACCAATCGAACTGCCGTTCGCTCGTGTTACCGAAGCTGGCCCGCTGTGCGAAGGCAGCGTTTCAAAGTGCGCAGACCGCTTTGGCGCGCGTCGCAGTCGAGCTCCCGGTCACCGGACTCCCAAGCGTGAACCACGTCGTCTCTGCAACGTCCGTGACGGCCGCGACGCGGATGCTTCATGATCTGCGCATCCGCCTCGATATCGTAGGGCGAGGCGCCGTCCGACCTTTAGCGTCAGATGGCGTCAGGCTGTATCTGCAGCGATGGCCTCCCCAACCTCTGCTCAGATCGTGACGTACGGGGCGATCGCTTCGTACCGTTTGTCCGTCATGCCGTTGACGTCGAGCAACTCCTCGGGTCGCGCGAACGGTCCGGAGAGTTCCCGAAAGCGAACGATCCGCTCCGCGAGCGCATCGCCGATTCCTGGTAGCGTCGCGAGGGCGTCCGCCCCGGCCGTATTGATGTCGACGGAGAGTGGCGCCGGCGCCGCCTCTGCGGCAGTCGTCGCGCTCGCTGCGGGCGCTGCCTCGGTCGTGGTCGCCGGAACGCTCGCCGGATCGTAGGCCGACGCGGGCGTGGCGTGACGCGCGCGGCGACGTTTGCGCCGATGCCGGTGGCGCTTCGGAGCGGGCGCGCCGGCGCTCGCCGGGTCGTCCGTGAGCGACGGCCGCGCGACCGTTTCGGCCGTTCCGACGAGACCGCTCGCACCGCCATCGGCACCGGCGCTCGCGCCGTCGTTCGCCGATGCCGCCCGGGCGAGAACGCGACGCGCGGCATCGACCGAGCCCGTGACCGGAACGACGATCTCTTCGCCGTCGCGCGCCGGGCGGGCGAGGTCGACCGCGAGCGGATCGGCGTCGCTCGCAAGACCGCCGGCGGCGTGGATCGCTGCGACGACACGCGCCGACGGACCGAGCGTGTAGACGCCCGCGCGCCGCACCGCTCCGACGACGTAGACCGTCACACCCGCGGAGGCGACCGGAGTCGCACGGTCCGCGGCCTGTCCCGCACGAGCCACGCCGTCCCCGGGGCGCGCCGCGACGTCGCCGAGCTCGGAGACGCTCGCGGCGAACGGGGCCGGCGCACTCGGGGCGGGTCCGGCGGCCGGCGGCGCCGGGACGATGAGGGGACGGAGGATGGCGGCGAGGCCCGCGACCGCGAGACCTCCACAGGTGACGATGACGCGACGGTTCACGCTCGTCCATCACGACGAGCGGTCGAGCCGACAAGGCGTCGGCGAGCCGGGCCGGTGAAGGGAGTCGGGATATGACCCAGGATCGCTCGCCAGACGCCGTCGCCTACGATTTCCGCCGCGTCGAATCGCACTGGCAAGCGGTCTGGAATCGCGAGCAGCCCTACCGCACGGGCGACGTTCCCGATGGCCGCAAATATTACGTCCTCGAAATGTTGCCATATCCCTCGGGCGACCTCCACGTCGGCCATGCGAAGAACTACACGATCGGCGACGCGTTCGCGCGGATGATGCGCATGCAGGGCTACGACGTCGTGCATCCGATGGGCTGGGACGCCTTCGGCCTGCCTGCCGAGAACGCGGCGATCAAGCGGGGCGTCGATCCCGCGATCTGGACGCGCGAGAACATCGAGAACATGCGCCGTCAGTTGCAGTTGATGGGCACGAGCTACGACTGGTCGCGGGAATTTGCCACCTGCGATCCGACGTACTACCGCTGGAATCAGTGGCTCTTCGCGCAACTCTACGCGGACGGCCTGGCCTACAAACGCGAGGCTCCCGTCAACTGGGATCCGGTGGAGAAGACCGTGCTCGCGAACGAGCAAGTGATCGATGGCAAAGGCTGGCGCTCCGGCGCGCCGATCGAACGGCGCAATCTCTCGCAGTGGTTCCTGAAGATCACGGACTATGGGGAGCGGCTCCTCGAGGGCATCGAGCGGCTCGACGGCTGGCCCGACAACGTCCGCGCGATGCAGCGAAATTGGATCGGCCGCAGCGAAGGGACGACGTTTTCGTTCGCCGTCGACGGGACGGACGAGCGGATCGCCGTCTTCACGACGCGCGTCGATACGCTCTTCGGCGTCACGTTTCTCGCCGTCGCCCCGGAGCATCCGATCGTCGCTCGCATCCGCGCGACGCAGCCCGCGCTCGCGCCCGCGCTCGACGCCTTCGCCGCCGGCCTCGGCGCGAAGAGCGAGCTCGAGCGCACGAGTCTGATGGCGAAGGACGGCATCTTCACGGGCGCCTACGCGCGCAACCCGCTCTCGCACGAACGCATCCCGATCTGGGTGACGAACTACGTGCTCGTCGACTACGGCACGGGCGCCGTGATGGGCGTCCCGGGACACGACGATCGCGACTTCGCATTCGCTACTGAGAAAGGGCTGCCGATCGTGCGCGTCGTCACGGACCCCGAGGCGTCGGAGGCCGCTGCGCCGGCGCCCCTCGCGACCGCCATGCTCGAGGACGGCCGATTGCTCGCGAGCCCGGGCTTCGACGGCCTCACCTCGGCTGCGGCCCGGCCGGCGATCACGGCGCGGCTCGCGGCGCTCGGCGTCGGCGAGCGCACCGTCAATTTCCGCATCCGCGACTGGCTGATCTCGCGGCAACGGTATTGGGGCACGCCGATCCCGATCGTCTACTGCCCCGTGCACGGCGAGACCGTCGTGCCGCTCGACCGCTTGCCGGTGCTCCTGCCGCTCGGCGTTCCGATCGCGGGCGAAGGCTCGCCGCTGTCGCGGCTACCATCCTTCGTCGAGACGACGTGCCCGACGTGCGGCGGCCCCGCGCGGCGCGAGACCGACACGATGGACACGTTCTTCGAGTCGTCGTGGTACTACGTGCGCTATCTGGATCCGCATGACACCGAACGGCCATGGGCCGGCGATCGCGTGAATCCGTGGCTCAACGTCGATCAATATATCGGCGGCGCGGAACACGCCGTGCTGCACCTGCTCTACGCGCGCTTCTTCTACAAATATTTCTCCGACAAGGGCTGGGTCGCGGGCGACGACGAACCGTTCGCGCGGTTGTTCACGCAGGGCATGGTCTTGCGAAATGGCGAGAAGATGTCAAAGAGCCGCGGCAACGTCGTCGGGATCGACGAGACGGCGCAGCGTTACGGCGTCGACGCGATGCGCATGTTCTTGCTGAAGGCGACGCCGCCGGAAGATACGATGGAGTGGACGGACGACGGGATCGCGGGGCGCGTGCGGTTCCTCGACCGGGTCTGGCGCGCGTGCACGCAGGCGCCGGGCGGAGCCGTGCCGCCGATCGCGGCCGCCCATGCGGTCCCGATCGACCGCCTGCCGGCGATGCCGATCCCGGAGGCCGAAGCGCTCGTCCGCGCGGTGCACGCGGCGCTGAAGTCGGGTGAGGAAGAGACGCGGACCCGGCGCTTCCACTACAACACGACGCTCGCGCGACTCGACGAACTCATGAATGCCCTCACGCGATGCGCCACCGCGGGCGGCTCGGGTGGCGACGCGATACGGTACGCGGTGCGGCTGCTGCCGGTCCTCCTCGCGCCGTTCGCTCCGCACGTCGCGGAGGAACTCTGGCACGCCATGGGCTTCGAGAACTCGGTCCACCGCGAACGCTGGACGAGCTTCGATCCTCACGCCCTCGCGACGCGCGCGATCGAGCTCGTCGTGCAGGTCAATGGCAAGATCCGCGCTCGCGTCGCGGCCGCCCCCGGGCTCGATGCGGACGCGGCGTACGCTCTCGCCGCCGAGGATCCGAACGTGCGCGCGCATCTCGACGGCAAGACCGAACGCAAGCGCGTCTTCGTCGCGGACAAGCTGCTCAACATCGTCGTGACCTGAGCCGAGAGGGTCGCCGCGTGAAAGGAAGTGGGCGGCGAGCGAGAATCACACGTCCGCCGCGTCTCCGACGCGGCGTTCGTCGTTTCGTTCGACCCCTTAACGTTCGCTCAACATCGCCTTAAGGATGATTATGCACGTACGTGATCTTTCTCGGATCGTCCGCGCCGGCGCGCTCGCGATCGCCTCCGTCGTCGTGACGGCCTGCAGCGGCGATGGGACGCCGACCGTGCCCGCGATCGCGCCCCTTTCGAAGCCGCCGATCCGGCACGTCTTCACGATCATTCTGGAAAACCAGACCTACAACAACACGTTCGGCGCGACGCTCCCCGTTCCGTACCTCTCGAAGACGGCCGCCGCGCAAGGCGGGCTGCTGCAGAACTACTACGGCACGAGCCACTTCAGTCTCGGCAACTACGTCTCGCTCCTCAGCGGCCAGTCCGTCACGCTCAGCAATCAAAACGACTGCGCGACGTACGTCAACATCGCGCAGTCCGGCACGGCTGCCTTCGATCAGGTCGCGGGCGACGGTTGCATCTATCCCGCCTCCGCGCCGACGGTCGCGGACCAGCTCACCGGAGCCGGACTGACATGGAAAGGCTACATGGAAGACATGGGCGCGGATCCGACGCGCGAACCCGCGACGTGCGGACAGCCGATCGGAGGCATCGGCAAGCCGGACAACACGCAAGGCGCCCAGGTCCCGCCGAACTTCAAGGCGGGCGGCACGACCGCCGTCACGGATCAGTACGCCGCGCGCCACAATCCGTTCGTCTATTTCCATTCGCTGATCGATTCCGGCCAGTGCGCGCGCAACGTCGTGCCGCTGAACCAAAATACGCTGCCGCAAGATCTGCAATCGATTGCCTCGACGCCGAACTATGTCTTCATCACGCCGAATCTCTGCAACGACGGCCACGACGTGCCGTGCAAGACCCCCGGTTCGCCGAAATCCTATCTCAACGAAAACACGTTCCTCTCGACGTGGGTGCCGGTGATCACGCGGTCGCCCGCCTTCCAGAAGGACGGCCTGCTGATCATCACCTTCGACGAAACGAGCCTCGTCGGCACGAGCGCCTCCGGCGTCAACGTCGGCTACGACGGGACGGCGTGCTGCAACGAACCGAGCGGTCCCAACACGAACGTCCCGGGCATCCCGACGCTCGCCAAAACGTTCAGCATTCCGATTACCGGCGGCCCCGGCGACAGCGGCGGCGGCCAGACCGGCACGCTCCTGCTCTCACCGTTCATCAAGGGCGGCACGGTCTCGATGACACCGTATAATCACTACTACATGCTCCACGAGATCGAGGACGTCTTCAGCCTGCCGTATCTCGGCTACGCCGGCTTCCCGGGCACGACCGGCTTCGGTGTCGACGTCTTCCCCGATCCGAACGTCCGTCAGCAGAGCGTCACGCTCTGATCTTCCGGGCATCGCGCGGCCGCCGGAGCCTCGTCCTCGTCGCGACCCTCGTCGCCGCGATCGCGAATCCGGGCGGCCGCGCGGGCGCCACGTCGCGGGCCTCAGCGGAGCGCGACTTTCTGCGCTCCGTGCGGGCCGACGAAACGGCGAACCAGATCACGAGCAACTCCGACTACTACGTCGGGCGCCACGTCGCGTTCGACTGCACCGTCGACGCGATCGTGCGCGCCGACACGCTCGTCGGCCAGTGTGGCAAAGAGATCGAGCCGATCGATCTCTACATTCGCATGACGACGAGGGGTCGCACGGTCGGCGACCGCTTCCACGTCCTCGGTGTGATGCTTCCGCCGGCGTCGTGGACCGACGCGATGGGCCACACGGTCGAGTACCCGATTGTGCGCGCCGTGTTCCTCGACCGCGCGCACGGCCGTTAGCGCGCGGCGGCCGCGATCTCGCTCGCGAGCCGCGTCGCACGGTAGACGTCGCGCAGCGCGACCGTCAGGATGCGGCTGTCGACCGCGATCGTGCGATTCCGCGCGCCGTCGTAGCCGTAGTAACCGCCGAGTGAGTAGATGTTACCATCGAAGGCGAGCCCGACGACGTGTGCGTCGCGATCGACGACGGGGCTGCCCGAGTTGCCGCCGACGATGTCGTTCGTCGTCGTGAAGTCGAAGGGCGTCGCCGGGTCGAGCGCGGCGCGCGCGCCGAGCCACCGCTGCGGCAGTGCGAAGGGCACGGCGCCCGTCGCCCGCGCGTAGAGCCCCGCGACCGTCGTGAACGGCGCGACCGGGCCGCTCACCGCCGGAAAGCCTTTGACCGCGCCGTAACTCACCCGCGGCGAGAAGCTCGCGTCCGGATAGACGGAGGTGCCGAACGCGGCGAACCGCGCCTTCGCGACGCGCTCGGAGGCGACGCGCTCCGGTCCGACGACCGCGGCCTCCTCGGCACGACGCATCGCGCGCAGCGCCGGATCGAGCCGCACGGCGAAGCGGATCATCGGATCGGCCGACGCCGCGATCGCGGCCGCGCCGCCGTCGTACAGCGCCGCGCGCACGGCCGGATCCGCGAGCGTCGTCGTCGTGACCAGACGTGCCGCGAGCTCGGACGGTGCCTCGGCGCCGAGCGCGCTTCGCACGAACGGGTCGTCCGCGCCGAGATCTTCGCGCAGATGCGTGAAGGCGAAGCTCAGGTTCAGCGTCTCGAGGTCCGCATAGACGGGCGCCTTCGATTCGAGCTGCGGGACGAGACCGACGAGCGCTGAGTCCGTGTATTCGGGCAGCCGGTCCGCATTCGGTCGCGCACGCTCGGCCGCCGCGCGCACGAGCCGGAGCGCCGTGCCGAGCAGCGAGCGCCCGAACGGCAGATTCGCCGAACCGAGCCGCGGCTCGAGACGCGCGCGCGTCGCTTGCAGCGTCGCGAGCTCGTCCAGCGCCGCGGCCGCATCCGGCGAGAGCGCGCGGAGCCTCGCCTCACGGGCGGCCTTCGCGTCGAAGACGGCCGGATCTTCGAGGGCCTGCTGCCGGCCGATGCCGCGTTTGTACGAGTTCTCGATGCCTTGCAGCAGCGTCCGCGCCTCGCGCGCCTGCTCGGCTCCGCGCTCGCGAAACTGCGTGATCTCGCCGCGGAGCTGCGCGAGCAGCGGGATCTGAGCGGGCAGCTCCGTGCGGCGTTCGTACGCGAGCTCCGCGACCGACCGATCGCGTTCCGTCGGGCCGGGATCGCCGATCGTGAACGCCGGCGCGCCCGCCGCCGCGCCGTGCGCGCTCCAGGCGAGGTAGTCCGGCGTCACCGCCGGCGCGCCGTTTTCGTAGGCTCGCAGGAAGGCGACATCGAGATCGAAGCGCGGGAAGTTGAAGTTGTCGGGGTCGCCGCCGAACTGCGCGATCGCGTACTCGGGTGCGAACGCGAGGCGCACGTCGCGATAGCGGTGATAGCGGTACAGATCGTAGCGGCCGCCGCCGTAGAGCGTGACGACGTCGCAGCGCACGGCCGGGTCGTCGCCGCAGCCCTTCTGGATCTCGGCCGAGACGGCGGCCGCTGCGTCGACGGCCGCCTGTCCCGTCTTGCCGGCCGTCGAGGCCTCGACGCGGGCCGTGACGTCCTCGGTCGCGTCGAGCCGGTCGAGCTCGAAGCCGGGACACGGGCGCTCGTCCTCGGCGCGGGTGGCGGTGAAGCCGTCCGTGACAAAATCGTGCGAGGCATCGGAGATCTGCAGCACGCAACCGACGGCACAGTGATGATTGGTCATCACGAGGCCGTGCGGGGAGACGAAGGACGACGAGCAGCCGCCCGCGATGCGCGCCGTCGACTTCCGAACGTGGTCGAGAAACGCGGCATCGGGCGCGAAGCCGTAGGCCGCGCCAACCTTCGCTGATGGAAAATTGTCAAACGTCCAAAAGCCTTCGTCCGCGCGCGCGGTCGCGTTCGAGAGGCCGAAGGCGACCGTGAGGGCGAACGACGCGGTGCGCTTCGCTCGTCTCACGCGGGCTGCCGCTCGCGGAAGTAGGCGACGGTCTTGCGCATACCCTCGAGGACCCCGGTCTCGGGGGCCCAGCGGAAGTCGGCGCGCGCGAGCGCCGAATCGAACTGCGCGTCACGGACGTCGCCCGGACGGCGCGGACCGCTCGTGCGCGGCGCCTCGAAGCCCGTCACTTCCACGAGCGCGCGGTAGACGTCGTTCACGCTCGTCTTGACGCCGGTGCCGATGCAATAACACCGGCCGCTCCCCGCGTGCAGGGCGAGCACGTTGAGCGCCGCGACGTCGCCGACGTAGATGTAGTCGCGCGTCTGCTCGCCGTCCGAATCGATCCGCACGCCCTGTCCTTGCAAGAATTTACCAATAAAGATCGAGATGACGCCGGCCTCGCCGTTCGGATCCTGCCGCGGACCGTAGACGTTGCCGTACCGGAGCGCCGTGTAATCCAGGCCATGCTCGGCCTCGTAGAAACGCAGATAGTGCTCCGAGACCATCTTCGTGATCGCGTAGGGTGAGGCCGGCCGCTGCGGCGTCGATTCGTCGATCGGGAGGCGCCCGGGTTCGCCGAACGTCGCGCCGCTCGAGGCGAAGATGACCTTCTTGACCGCGTTCTTCGTCGCGTGTTCGAGCACGTTGAGCAGGCCGATGACATTGACTTGCGCGTCGAGCACCGGGTCGCGCGAACTGATCGCGACGCTGTGCTGCGCTGCATGATGGCAGACGACGTCGGGCTGGAAGTCGCGGAACACGCGGCCGACCGCTTCGTCGCGGATATCGAGATGGACGAAGTTCGCGCGCTCCGCGAGGTGCTCGCGCCGTCCGCCGCCGTGCGCCCACAGGCTATCGATCACGACGACCTCGTGACCCGCGGCCAGAAACGCGTCGACGATATGAGATCCGATGAAGCCGGCTCCGCCGGTCACGACAATGCGCACGGTTGCTCCTAGATTGACGCGCCGTCGTTCGTTCGGTGCGCGAGAGAGACCTCGGAGGAGGGCGCCGCGCGAATGGCTACGCGCCGGCCCGCGCGACCCGGGCGGCGGGAACGTACGGCCGCTCCGGCAATGCGAAGCGCTCGCCATAGCGCTCGGCGAAGGCGGCGCAGCGCGCGGCGAACGCGTCGCGACCGACGTACTCGACGTACGAGAAGACGCCGCCCGTGAACGACGGAAAGCCCCATCCGAGGATCGAGCCGACGTCACCCATCGCCGGATCGTCGAGCACGCCCTCCGCGAGAGATCGCAGCGACTCGACGCTCTGCACGGTCAGCAGCCGCTGCTTCACGACCTCGACATCCGGCTGCTCGGTCGCCGGTGGAAAGATGCCGGCAAGTCCCGACCACAGGTGTTTCTTATCACCCGGCGGGTACTCGTAGACACCCCGGCCCTGGCGCTTGCCCGGACGGTCGAGGGGCCCGGCGAAGCGCGCGATCGTCGCATCCGCGATCGTCGGGACATAGGCCGCGCCGAGGTCGCTCTGCGTCTGGCGCATCACGTGCTGCAGGAGTTCGAAGTTGACTTCGTCTGCGACGGCGAGCGGTCCGACGGCCATGCCGGCCATGCGCGCCCCGTTCTCGATGAGCGCGGGCGTCACGCCTTCTTGCAGCATCGCAAGCCCTTCGTTGACGTACGTCGAGAAGACGCGGCTCGTGAAGAAACCGCGCGAGTCGTTCACGACGATCGGCGTCTTGCGGATCGACTTCACGTAATCGAGCACGAGGGCGAGCGTCTCGTCGCTCGTCGCGGCGCCGCGGATCACTTCGACGAGCGGCATCTTTTCGACCGGTGAGAAGAAGTGGATGCCGATGAAGCGCTCCGGACGCAGGCTCGCACGTGCGAGACCGCCGATCGGCAGCGTCGAGGTGTTCGAACCGAAGACGGCGCGCGCCGGCAGGACGGCCTCGGCGCGGCGCGTGACGTCGGCCTTGATCGCGCGATCCTCAAAGACGGCTTCAACGATGAGATCGGCCTCGGCGAGCGTACCGTAGTCGACGGCGGGTTCGATGCGCGCGAGGATCGCGAGGGCATCCGCCTCGGCGATCGTGCCTTTCGCCATCCGCTCGCCGAGCAGCCGCTCCGCGAGCGCCTTGCCGCGCGTCGTCGTCTCGAGATCGCGGTCGACGAGCACGACCCGCGCGCCGCTCTCCGCCGTGACGAACGCGATGCCCGCACCCATCATGCCGGCGCCGAGCACGCCGACCGTGCGGATCGTCGCGCGCGGATAGCCGGCGGGACGTGCGACGAGGGCGTTCGCGCGACCCATGCTGAAGAACAGCGTGCGGATCATCGCGCGCGTCTCGGGAGCGCGCAGCAAGACGCGAAAGGCGCGCGCTTCGATCCGGAGGCCCGCGTCGAGCGGAACCTGCGTGCCCTCGAAGACGCATGACAGGATCGCGTGCGCGGCCGGATAGTTGCCCCACGTCTTCTTGCGCAGCATGGCCGCGGCGCCCGAGAAGAGCTCGGCGATCTTCGCATCCTTCGGCGTGCCGCCGGGGAGGCGGTACGTCTTCTCGTCCCACGGCCGCGTCGCCGAGGGCTTCGTACGGATCCACGCCTTCGCGCTCTCGAGCAGGGCCGCGGGCTCGACGATCTCGTCGATCAAGCGCAATTCGCGGGCCCGCTCGAAGCGCAGCGTCGTTCCTTCGAGCAGCAGCGGCAGGGCGGCGGCGATGCCGATCGTGCGCGGCACGCGCTGCGTCCCGCCGCCGGCCGGCAGCACGCCGAGCGTCACTTCGGGACAGCCGAAGCGCGCCTTCGGATGGGACGCCGCGATGCGGCGATGCAGGGCGAGCGCGATCTCGCAGCCGCCGCCGAGCGCCGATCCGTTGAGTGCCGCAACGAACGGCTTGCCGCCGGTCTCGATCCGGCGCAGCAGCGCGTGGAAACGGTCGACGTTCGTCGCGATGCCGGCGAGATCGTCGCCGCCGAGATGCTCGAGATCGGCGCCGACGATCCAGTCGGCTTTGGCCGAGACCAGCACGGCGCCGATCGCGGCGTCGTCGGCGAGCACGCGATCGACGGCCGCAGCGAACGATGCGATGCTCGCGTCGTTCAAGACGTTGACGGGCCGCTGCGGCGCGTCCCAGGTCAGCACGGCGATGCCGTCCTCACCGCGTTCGTACCGGACGATCTCGCCCGCCGCGCCATTCTCGCGAGCGTGCACTAGACGCGCTCCACGATCGTCGCCGTGCCCATGCCGCCGCCGACGCAGAGCGTCACGAGGCCGACGTGTTTGTCGCGCCGTTCGAGTTCCTCGAGCAGCGTCCCGAGCAGCATCGCACCCGTCGCGCCGAGCGGATGGCCGAGGGCGATCGCGCCGCCGTTCACGTTGAGCCGGTCGTGCGGGACGTTCGCTTCGCTCATGTACGTGAGCGGGACGACGGCGAAGGCTTCGTTCACTTCGAAGAGGTCGATATCCGCAAACGTCATGCCGGCCTTCGCGAGCGCCTTCTTCGAGGCGGGGACGGGGCCGGTCAGCATGATCGTCGGTTCGACCGCCGTCGTCGCGGCGGCGCGGATGCGCGCGCGAGGCTCGAGCCCGATCCGCTCGCCGATCTCTTTCGAACCGATCAGCACGGCGGCCGCGCCATCGACGATACCGGACGAGTTGCCCGCGGTGTGGACGTGATTCAGACGCTCGACATCGGGATAGCGTTGAATGGCTACCGAATCGAAGCCGATCTCGCCGATCGCGGCGAACGCGGGCGCGAGTGCCCCGAGCCCCGCGAGCGTCGTCTCGGGACGCAGATATTCATCACGGTCGAGGATGATCTCGCCGCTCGCGCCGACGACCGGCACGATCGATCCGTGAAAGCGGCCCTCGCGCCACGCGACGCCCGCCCGCTGCTGCGAGGCGAGTGCGAAGGCGTCCACGTCGCCGCGTCCGAAGCCGCCGCGCGTCGCGATCAGATCGGCCGAGATGCCCTGCGGCACGGAGTTGCAGGCGTAGGCGATCGCGGGATCTTGGAAGAGCGCGGCGCCCGAGGCCCCCATCGGGACGCGCGAGAGCGACTCGATGCCGCCGCCGATCGTCAGGTCCGCCTCGCCGAAGGCGATCTTCGCCGCCGCGAGATTGATCGCTTCGAGGCCGCTCGCGCAGAACCGGTTGACCTGGACGCCGCCGACCGTCGCGGCGTAGCCCGCCATCAGTGCGGCCGTACGGGCGATGTCGCCGCCCTGTTCGCCAAGCGGCTCGACGCACCCGAGCAAGATATCGTCAACGAACGAGGTGTCGAGACCGCTGCGTTCGCGCAGCGCCCGCAGAACCGTCGCGGCGAGTTCGACCGACGTCACTTCGTGCAGACTGCCGTTCGAGCGGCCCTTGCCGCGCGGGGTGCGTACGGCATCGTAGATGTAGACGTCGGCCATGTCAGAGGACTCCCGCGGGCGTGCGTTCGCGGAGCGCGGGCTCGGCGACGCGAGGGGTGGGGGCGGTGAGGCGGGCCGCGATGCTGCGGCCGAGCATCTCGCGCATGATCTCGCTCGATCCCGCGTAGATGCGCTGCACGCGCGCGTCGGCCCACGCGCGCGCGATCGGGTACTCCTGCATGTAGCCATACCCGCCGAAGAGTTGCAGCAGCGCGTCCGTCACGCGGAACTGCATCTCCGAGAGCCAGAGTTTTGCCATGACGGCCCGCTCGACGTCGAGCTCGTCGCGCGCGTGCGCGGCGAGGCACGTATCGACGAAACTCCGGCCGATCGTCGTCTCGGTTGCGGCGTCGGCGAGCACGAAGCGCGTGTTCTGGAAGTCGAGGATGCGTTTGCCGAACGCCGTGCGCTCGGCGACGTACGCGGTCGTCCAGCGCAGCGCCGCCTCGGCCGCCGCCGCCGCGCCGACCGCGAGCAGCAGCCGCTCCTGCGCGAGCTCGTTCATGAGGTAGACAAATCCCTGTCCCTCGCGGCCGAGCAGCGCGTCGTCGCCGAGCGGCACGTCGTCGAAGAACAGCTCCGAGGTATCCTGCGCGTGCAGGCCGAGCTTGTCGAGATTGCGCCCGCGCGCGAAGCCCCGCGCCGTCGCCTCGACGAGGAAGAGGCTGACGCCCTTCGCCCCCGCGGCCGGATCCGTTTTCGCCGCGACGATCACGAGATCGGCGAGCTGACCGTTCGTGATGAACGTCTTCGATCCCGAGAGGCGCCAGCCGCCGCCCGCGCTCCGCACGGCCCGCGTCTCGATCGCCGCGAGGTCGCTGCCCGTGCCGGGCTCCGTCATCGCGATCGCGCCGATCGTCGTGCCGGCGATCATGCCTGGCAAGAACCGGCCCTTCTGCGCGTCGCTGCCGTACTTGTACAGATACGGCGCGACGATATCGGAGTGGAGCGAGAAGCACGGCCCGGGCGTGCCGGCGTAGGCGAGCTCCTCTGCGACGATCGCCCCGAACCGGAAGTCGACGCCGGCGCCGCCGTAGGCCTCCGGCGCGCTCGGGCAGAGCAGGCCCGCGGCGCCCGCCTTCGCCCAGACGTCGCGCGGCACGCACTTCGCGCGCTCCCACGCCTCGTGGTACGGGACGACTTCCGCAGCGACGAAGCGCTTCACGGCATCGCGGAAGAGATCGTGCTCGGCATCGAAGATCGGGCGCGCGCGTTCAGAAGGCAAATGACGTATCCTTACGAGATGTGCCGACGGGACCGCCGGCGAGGCGAACGGCACCGGCGGCGGCGAGAGCGTCGATCTCGGCCGGCGTGAGGCCGGCGCGTTCGAGTTCGGAGCCCGTATTTGCGCCGAGGACGGGGGCGTGGCCGAGCGCGAGGGCGGGCGTGCGGCCGAATTTCACCGGATGAGCGAGTTGCGCGATCGTGCCCGCACCGCGCTGTTCGACGTGCACGACCATCTCGCGCTCGCCGAACGCCTCGGAGGCGAGCGCCTCGCCGAGCGTCGCGACGGGCTCGAGGCAGCAGTCGTGCTCGCCCGCGAACGCCGCCCACGCGGCGCGCGAACGGCCGGCGAAGAGCGTCGCGAGTTCGCGAGCGGTCGCGGAGTCCGCGTCGTCGAGGTGCCGCTCGCGCAGATGCGGGAGGCCCGCGCCGAGACAGAACGCGTCCCAGAACTTGCGCTCGAGCGCGCCGAGCGTCACGTAACCGTCGCTCGCGGCGTAGACGGCGTAGCAGGCGAGGCGTCCCGCGAGCTCCATGCCGCCGCGCGGAATCGGCCCGGCGGCGAGCACGCGCGAGGCGAACGGCGCGAGCAGCGAGAGGGCGCCGTCCGTCATCGACACATCGACGACTTGGCCGAGCCCGGAACGCTCCCGTTCGCGGAGCGCCGCGAGGATGCCGACCGCCGCCATGAGCGAGCCGCCCGCGACGTCCGCGATCTGGACGGAGGGAATCTGCGGCTTCTCGTCCGCCGCTCCCATCAGATCGAGCATCCCGGTCCGCGCGACGTAGTTCAGGTCGTGGCCCGCGCGCAGACGCCCGGTGCCGGTGAGGCCGTAGCCCGTGATCGCACAGTAGACGAGCCCCGGGTGGGCGCGCTGCAAGACGTCGTAGCCGACGCCGAGCCGGTCGAGCACGCCCGGCCGGAAGGACTCGAGCAGCACGTCGAAGCCGGCGACGAGCCGCACGAACGCATCCCGACCCTCCGGCCGCTTCAGATCGATCTGGACCGAGCGCTTCCCGCGATTGATCGCGATGAAGAACGTCGAGTTCGCGGTGGGCTCGGCGCCCGGGACGAAGGGTCCGGCGAAGCGGACGTAATCGCCGGCGACCGTGTCCTCGAGCTTCACGACCTCCGCACCGAGCTCGGCGAGCAGCATCGTACAGTAACCGCCGGGCGTCATGCGCGAGCAGTCGAGGATGCGAAGTCCGTCGAGCGGTGCTGACATCAGAACGTTCTTCTGCGCGATCCGGACCGCTCCGTTCCTGCAAGTTCGCTTGTCGAATTGCCGCGCGCGGTTGCGAGCGGGCTCGGACGGGGACGACGCCAGCATGAGATCTCAGAGCCGCGGCTTCGCGCTCGCGCATACCGAGAGGGCCGTCGTCGCGATCCGGGTCGTCTCGAGCCTCGCGTGGCTGCAGAGCGCGCTCGTCGGCGCTGACGCGAAATGGTCACCGGCCTTTCTGAGCGGAGCCGGCCTCACGCAGCGCATCACGGGCACGTTCGTCCATACGGCGCTCGCGCCGTGGATCGCCCGGGCCCTGCAGAGCGTCGTCGTGCCGCACGCGCAGCTCTTCGCCGTCCTGCTCGCCGTCTGCGACCTCGCGATCGGCATCTCGCTCTTCCTCGGGCTGTTCACGCGACTCGGCGCGGCCCTCGAGATCCTGCGGTGCCTCGTCAACGTCGCGATCGCGGGTGGGGCCGGCGCCGACACGATCGGCTTCAACGTGATGCTCGCGACCGCGGGCGCGATCGCGCTTGCGACCGGCGCCGGACGCCGCGCGGGTATCGACGCGTTCTTGCTACGATCGCGGCCGCGCGCTCGCGGGCTGCGGCTCTTCGCCTGACGCGTTCAGGCCATGTGCCCGAGCACGATCGGATGCGTGCTCGAGAGGCCGCCGTCGACGGCGATCGCCTGGCCTTTGACGTACGAGGCGTCATCCGAGGCGAGGAAGAGCGCGACGGCGGCGGGCTCTTCGGGCCCCGCCGCACGGCGCAGCGGGTTGAGTTGACCGAGCTTTGCCTCGGAGCCGCGCGCGCGCGCCCGTTCGAAGAGCGGCTGCGTCATGTTCGTCTCGGTGAGCCCGGGGCAGATCGCGTTGACGCGCACGCCCGTTCCGGCGAGCTGACTTGCGGCCGTCTGGACGAGACTGATGACGCCGGCCTTACTCGCGCTGTAGGGCATGCCGCCCGCTCCCGAGCGCAGGCCCGCGACCGAGGCCGTGCAGACGATCGAGCCACGGCCGCGCGGCACCATCGCGGCCGCCGCTTGCTGCACGAGCACGAAGGCACCGATCAGATTGACGCGCAGGACGCGCTCCCATTCCTCGACCTGGAGCTCGGCGAGCGTCGAGAGTCCGCCCGAGATGCCCGCGTTCGCGAGCGCCATCTCGAAGTTGCCGAAGCGATCCGCGACCGCGACGGCCTCCCGCACGACCTCGGCCGAGGCGACGTCGCCACGAACCGCCTCGACCCGGCCGCCGGCCGCCACGATCGATGCGGCCGTCTCGTCGACACCCTCCGCGAGGTCGACCACGACGACGGCCGCGCCCTCGGCTGCGAACCGGAGCGCCATCGCGCGCCCGATGCCGCTCGCCGCCCCGGTGACGAGCGCGGTCTTTCCGGTGAAACGTGCCATAGCGTGGACGCTACGCCCGGAGCCGCGTGATCCGTCGCCCGATCACGTTCGATTGCAAACCGATCATGCCGATCGCGAACACCTTGAGCACGGACTCGCGAGGACTCGCCTCGCGTCCCGTTCCGAGGCGCTTTAGTTGATGCGTGTACCAGTTGACTTCCATCAGGCCCATGCGATCGATCGCCGCGATCCCGGTCTTGACCGGCTTCACCGCATACTGCGGATCGGCGCCGCTCGTGAGCCGCCTCGCCGCGTCCGGTTCGACCGCGAGCAGTCGTGCGAGTCCGACGAAATCGACCGCGTCGCTCCGGATCGCATCCGCCATTCCGGCGTGCGTCCGAAAGCCGCCCGTCAGCATCAGAGGAACGCGAGCGATCGTCCGCGCCCGCTCCGCGAAGGCCAGGAAGTATGCTTCGCGCTCCTGCGTCGAGGTCTTCACGACACCCGTCATGACGGGCGACTCGTACGTTCCACCCGAGATCTCCACGAGATCGACGCCGTGTGCTACGAGCGCCTCGATCGTTCCGAGCGCTTCCTCTTCCGTGATCCCGCCGCGCTGAAAATCCGCCGAGTTGAGTTTGATGCCGATCGGAAACCCGGCGCCGACCTCAGCCCGCACGGCCCCGAGCACCGCGAGGACGAAACGGCGCCGATTCTCGATCGGTCCGCCCCACGCGTCTTCGCGCCGATTGTGGTGCGGTGACAGAAATTGACTCACGAGATACCCGTGCGCGCCGTGGATCTGCACGCCGCCGAAGCCGGCCTTCTTCGCAATCGAGGCGGCCCGCCCGAAGCGCACGATGATGTCGCCGATCTCGTCTTCCCGCAGTGCGCGCGGCGTACCGAAGAACGATGCGGCGGGACCGCCGAACGGTACGGCCGACGGCGCGACCGTCTCGGCATTCAGACCCTGCGGTGCCTGTTTGCCCGGGTGGTTGATCTGCATCCAGAGCGGCATTTCGTTCGCCGAGCCGGCGGCCGCCCAGCGCCGGAGTGCCGCGAGATCGCGCTCGTCTTCGATCACGACGTTGCCCGGCTCGCCGAACGCGCGCCGGTCGATCATCACGTTCCCCGTGATGCAGAGCCCGAGACCGCCCTGCGACCACCGTCCGTAAAGCTTCACGAGCGCGTCGCTCGGCGCACCGGACGGCGCCCCGAGCGTCTCACTCATCGCCGATTTCACGATGCGGTTACGCAAGCGCACGCCACACTGCAAGATATAGTCGTGCGCGAGCGGCGACGCGAGAGCGGTCCCGAGTTCCATGTCGCGACGTTCGTCGCGGACGTCGTCGGCCCCGGTCTCGCAAGGCGGAAAACGGCGCCCGCGCGAGCGGAAGGGAGTCGGTAGCGGGTGCGCACGGGGCAAGTCGAGATCAACGGTGCGGCCTTCAATCCGCTCGCGCCGTTCGGCGGCTTCAAGCAGTCCGGCTACGGCCGCGAACTCGGCAAGATCGGCTTCGCCGAGTTCCTCGAAACGAAGTCGATCCAGACGTAATCCGCGGGAGATCGCGCGTCCGGGTCAAACGCCCGGCGCGAGCAGCCGCGCGACGCCCGGTTCGGCCTCGACACTCGGCAGGTAGCGCGGCGGCCGTCTCGCGTGCGAAGCGCGTTCGTAGGCCGCGCCGAGTTGCAAGAGGGACGCCTCGCTCCACGCGCGTCCGACGAACGAGAGCCCGACCGGCAAGCCCCTGTCTTCACCCATCGGTACGGTGAGATGCGGATACCCGGCGACCGCCGGTAACTGGCCGACGCTGCCGTTCAGATTGTCACCGTCGACGACGTCGATGCGGTTCGCCGGTCCGTAGGTCGGCGCGACGAGGGCGTCCAGGCGCGCGCGGTCGAGCAAGCGGTCGAGGCCCTCGGTTCGCGCGAATCGCCGGCACGCGCGCAGCGCCGCGAGATACTTCGCGTCGCCCGTGCCGTGCGTCGCCTCGGCTTTCACGAACGTTTCCTGACCGAAGAGCTGCAACTCGCGCGGACTCCGGCGATCGAAGTCGATCACGGCCGCGAGCGTCCGCGAACGCACGGCGGGCGGCGTCGTCGCGAGGTACGTATCGAGGTCGGCCTTCAGATCCGTGAAGAGCACGGTCGTCTCCGCGTCGCCGAGCGTCGCGTTCGGCTTGAAGTCCCGCAGCTCCACGAGCACCGCGCCCCGCGCGCGCAGCGTCGCGAGCGCGCGCGCGAACGTCGCGGCCTCGGATACCCCGGCGAAGGCCGCCGCATAGCGCAGCACGCCGAGCCGCTTTCCGCGCAGCGAGGCGCCCGCGAGACCCGCCGTATAATCGGTCGCGTGGCGCCCGGCATCGCGCGTCGCGGGATCGCGCGGATCGGGGCCGGCGATCGCGGTCAGCAGAGCCGCGACGTCGGCGACACTCCGGCCCATCGGACCGGGCGTGTCCTGGTGTTCCGAGATCGGGACGACGCGCGAGCGCGACACGAGGCCGAGCGTCGGCTTGAGACCGACGAGCCCGTCGACCGAACTCGGACACGTGATCGAGCCATCCGTCTCCGCGCCGACGCCGACCGCGGCGAGACTGGCCGCGATCGCCGTGCCCGTTCCGGCCGACGACCCGCACGCGCTGCGATCGAGCACGTAGGCATTCTTGACCAGACCTCCGATCGAGGACCATCCACTGATCGAGGCGGACGAACGGATGTTCGCCCATTCCGAGAGGTTCGTCTTGCCGAGTACGATCGCGCCCGCGCGCCGCAGTCGAGCGACGAGCGGCGCATCGCGCCGCGTCACGTTGCGCGCGAGCGCCTCGGAGCCCGCCGTCGTCGGCGTTCCGCCCGCCGTCTCGATATTGTCTTTCACGAGCACCGGTATCCCGGCGAGGGGTCCACGCGCGCCGCCCGATCCACGCAAGCGATCGCTGCGACGCGCGGCATCGAGCGCCTGCGGATCGAGCGCGATGACGCTGTGCAGCGACGGGCCGCGCACGTCGAGCGCGGCGATGCGATCGAGGTACGCTCGCGTCAACTGCTCGGAGGTGAGGCGGCCGCTCGCGAGATCGCCGTGCAACTGCGCGACGGAACGCTCCGTGACGTCGTAGTCGCCGGCGGCGGCCGCTGCGGATGGCGCCCGCGCTACCGGCTCCGCGATCACGAGGACGGCCAGGACCGCGATGACGACGTTCGTTCGAAGCATCGTCGCGCGTTTCGCGCCCGTCAGTGCTGGAGCGTTCCGGGTCGCGCGTGAGCGTTAGCCGCCGGGGGTTCGAACGTGCCGTTCCCGCCGATCGTCACGGACTCACCGGGAGGCGGTATCCGGCCGTGCAGGTCGGCTTTTCCGTCGAAGACGACGTACTCGCCGCGTCCGACCGACATGAAATAGGTATCGCCCTCGAGATGGCGCAGCTGTCCGCTGTACGACCGGCCCGGCTCGCGTTGCTGCAGATTCGTCACGGCCGGTAATGCCCCGCCAAGCGATTCCGCGCGCTCGATCGCACGCTCGAGCTTCGGCAGGAGCGGCACCGCGACACCGTTACCGAGCGTCTCGATCGAACCGGTCTTCACCGCGTGACCGCCGAGATCGGCGCGATTGTACCGCACGTAGCCGTCGCCGACGCGTTGGATCACGACGTCGGAGTCGACGATGATGACCTTGCCGGTATGCACCGCGTTACCGGTATAATTTGCCATCTTTCCGAGCTGGCCGCGATCGCCTTCGGTCAGATCGATTCCGTGCGCCGCTTCGATCTTGCCATGGTGTTTGGCGTACTCGGTCATCTTCTCGAGCGCCTTATCGAAGATCTTCTTCGCAGGCTCCGGCATATGTTTGCCGGCCCACTCGGTGGCTTTTTCGGCCTCGCGGAGGAAGCGCTCGGGATGGGCCTCGGCTTCGTGTTCGAGGGCCTTCGCGAGGTGCCGTTCGGCGGAGGCGACGCCCTTCTCGGCGATCTGCTCGGGTTTGAAGACCGGTGCGAGATCGGCGGCGACCGCGACGCAGGCGCAGAGGCCCTGCCAATTGGTCGCATCTTTCGCGTGCGCCGGATCGAAGACGGTCTTGATCTGGTCCCAATCGGCCTTGTCGAGGACCCAGTCGACGCCTTTGCCGGCGAGCGGCGAGGCGTGACGGATCTCCTCCGCCGCACGATCGGTCCACGTCACGAACAGTCCCGCACCGTGGCCTTCATTCGAGAGAAACTCCGCTTCGCGAATCAGCTCCGTCGACGTCGCGTGCTGGTACGCGGCGAGAAACGCACGCTCCGACCGGTCGAGGGTCGCCGGACGCGACAGATGCTCGACCTCGCGCAGGCGCACGTCGAGCCGCTCGCGGTGTCCGTCCATCTCCGTCGGGAGCCCGGCGAGCCGGCGCGCGTTCTCCACGCCGTGCTGGGTGGCTTCGTAGACGCGGGCGACGCCCTCCTCGGAGAACACGCCTCGCAGACCCGCGACGTTCGACGCGCGCTTCTGCGGATCGACGACTTCGTCGATCACGCCTTCGACGCGATGGCGCAACCGGTCGAGGGGCGACTCGCTCATTCTGTCAGCCTTTCGGATCGATGTATCGACGGTCGGAGGCGATCGTCATGCGTCCTCCGTAGTATCGGCGCCTCGATCGAAACGCCTTCAACCGCTCGCCGTTTGCGTTTGGAGCGGCTCGGGCAACATCGACGGGTGAATGCCTTACCGAAATTCGCCGTTACGGCCGGGATCGCGATCGCCGTCCTGCTCGCCGCCCGGTCGCTACGAGCGAATCGCGCGACGGCAGCCTTCCGCCGAGCGGTCGGAGCCATCGACGAGCCCCGGCTCCGTAACCTGCTGGCGCAAGCGGAGGCCGCCGCTCTCGCAATGTCGGCGGCACTCGAGCCCGGCGACTCCGTGAGGGACCGCGATGACCGGGACGCCCGCGCCGCGGCGGCCCTGCGAGAGATGGAAGCGGCCGTCACGGCGTCGGCAAACGAGCTCGCACCCGCATTCGCCTCTTCGCTCGCAACGTTCGTCGCGGAGCTCGCGAGCGCTCAGGTTCGGCTGATGGCCTTTGCGATGAATCGGCGGAATCACGGTGAAGCGGTGAGCGCGGAATCGAAAGCGGAACTCCACGCGCGAGAAGCGTTCGAGAGAGAAGTGCGCCCCCTGCTCGCGACGCTGCGGTCGGCGTCCGCACCGTTCCGCCGCTAACGCTACCGGATTCGGGGCTCGGCCGTCGAAGCGGAGCCTCCCGTCGAAGAGGGTGCACGCGCCGGAATGCGAGGCTCATGAACGACACGGCCAAGCGATCGTTGCTCGTAGCGGCAAGAAATAGCCTCGTCATCTTCGCGCTCGTCGCCGCGTTCCTGTTCGGGATGCTCTTCATCGCCCACACCAATCTCGCGCCCGTATCGAGCGCGGCCGGCACGCCCGCGCACGCCCGGAACGAGGGCAGCCATGCAAACCGCTGATGCGACGGGCCGCGCCGAGCAAGAAGCGTTCATCCGGGCGTTCCTGCGCGAAAACGTTCGTGCGACGGACGACGTCGCCCTCGACGACACGTCGTCCGAAGAGGTCAGTTTCGATCTCGTCGTCGCGTGGAAGCTCGCGATCGACGTGAGCGAAACGGAGCACGTCGGCGCGTACAAAGGTGATGCCGCAACGATCTTCGTCGGCGCGCCCGAGTCGCTCGTCCGTGAGACCGAGGCCTACGCTGCGGGCGTCCTGCGCGACGGCGCGACCTTTACGTCCGGTGCCGCCGCGTTGACAAAGCTCGACGACCGCGGTCTTCACCGCGAAGGCAAGGTCGAGATCCGAAGGGAGCCGGCCGCCTTCGCGGCCGTCGTCGAGTGCTCCACGTGCCGCGGCTCCGGGAAGACTTCGTGCCGCACGTGCTCGGGCTCCGGCCGTGTCAACTGCACGACGTGTTCTGCGACCGGATCGACGACGCACGGTACCTGCGGCGGCACGGGGCGCATCGCCAGCAGCTCGAGCTCGGGCGGCACGACCTACCAGACATGTACGTGTCAGGGCGGCAAAGTCACGTGTTCGCGCTGCAGCGGCGCTCGAAGGTTGACGTGCCGCACGTGCTCCGGAAACGGCAAGACGACATGCGATTCGTGTAAAGGGACGGGCCGGCGTTCGACCGTCCGTACGCTGACGCTCGTCGCATCACCGGCGCGCACCTATCGATTCGCCGCCGGCACGTCGAGCTTCGCTTGCGACGTGCTCTCGCGGAGCGATCCCGCGGCGCTGCCGGAGTCGGTCTACGCGGGTTCATGGGAGCCGGAGGCACGGGTCGACGAGGGCGCCCGGAGCGTCAGCTTTACGAAACACGCGAGCACGCGCTTTCTCGCGACGCGCGTCCACGTCGGGGAGGCGGCCTTCGATTTCCGGACCTACGGCCGGACCCTGCGCGTCGCCGACGGCGGCGGCATCGTCGAACACGTCTTGCGGTATGACAAGGACGTGCTGTCGACCGTCGTCGCCCGACGGCCGAGCACGCTCGCGACCGATCCTCTGGAAAGTTTCGCACGGTTGACGGCGGCCTGCCGGATCGCCCTCGCCTCGAAAGTGCACGAGCTCGCCTTCGCGCGGCACTTCGGTGCTACGGCCGGCGAAGAGGTGCTCGGTAGCCTCTCCGACTCGTACGCGGAGGAGACCGTCACATCGTTGCTGATCGCGTTCGCACGACTGACGCGCATGCTGTCCGTCGTACCGTGGGTCGTCGCGTTCGCGGCCGCCTGTTTTGCGCTCGTCCTGCGTCACGACCGGATCGCCGATCTGGCCCGGTCGGGTGCCGTCGCGATCGCGATCTCGCGTGTGCCCTTCGTCGCTGCGTTCGTCATCGGCGCGATCGTCGCGCTCGTCTACCTCGCGACGCGGATCCTTCCGATCGCGACCTTCGCCGATCCAAGCGGCGAACCGTCGCTCCGGTGCCTCACCCTCGCCCGCGGGCAGAGCTTCGTCAAGACGACCCTCTGCGCCGCCGGGCTCGCGCTGCTGCTCTCAGCGCTCGTCATCACGCCGTGATCGAAGACGCCGGCGTCTTCACGGAGTCACATTGAGGTTGAGGTGAAAGAAATTTGCCGGATCGTAGCGGCGCTTGATCTCGTGGAGCCGATCGAAGCTCGCCGCGCTGAAGGCGTCGCTCACGCGGTGGATTTCGTCGCCGCGCAAGAAATTGTAGATCTTCTTGCCGGTGACGACGTCGCCGAGCGCCGTGACGGCATCCGAGGTCGCGCTCGCGATCTCCGTCATCGACGCCTTGACGGCCGGCGTGACGAGATGGAGCAGGTAGGGCGCCGCCGGCGGTTCGAAAGCGCCGCCTCTGTCGCGGGAGACGCTCGCGAGCGCGCCGCCGAGTTGCTGGACCTCGAACTGCATCAAGGGCGGCATCATCGTTTCCGCGAGCCCCGCGAGGCGATCGATCGCGTCATCGGAGAGCGCGTCGAGGTATTCCGTTTGACTATACGCGGGCGTGCCGGAACTGTGCGATGCGGGATCGAGTCCGGCCAGGCTCGCAAAGGAGCGCCGTTTGACATCGGTGCGGAGCGGTTCGCCCAGAGCATCGAGCGGAGCCAGCACCGCATCGCGGCTCTCGGGTTCCGTATGACAGAGGCCGATCATGCAGACCTTCTTCCCACGGATTTCGTGGGGAGACGTGATGGCCGGCGGAACGGCTAGCAGGCGAAAGACGGTGCTCGTGTCGCTGGAGAGCGTCGAGGACCATTCGCGATAGAAGCGCAGCAGCTCGGGGGCGCGCTCGAGCGGAAAGTATATCTCGCCGCCGATCACGTCCGCCATCGGCGTGAGCGCGATTTCGAGCGAGACGACGGCCCCGAAGTTCCCACCGCCTCCGCGCAGGGCCCAGAAGAGATCCGGATTCTTCTCCGCATCGGCGCGGACGAGCGAACCGTCCGCGAGCACGACGTCGGCGCCCACGATCGAGTTCGCTGCGGCGCCGACTTTTCTCACGAGCCATCCGATGCCGCCGCCGAGCGCGTGTCCCGTCACGCCGACGTTTCCGACCTGCCCGGCGGGATACACCAACTGGTGCTTCTCCGTCTCTTTCAGGAGGTCCGAGGAGACGGCCCCGGGCGCAACCGTCGCGACGCGTCTCGACGCGTCGACCGAGACGCCGTTCATCTTCGTGAAACGTAGCAGTAACCCGTCACATGGGGCGGCGATGCCGTGACCGGTCGACATCACTCCGAACGAGAGGCGTTCCGTCCGAGCGAAGTCGACGGCCGCGACGACATCTTCCGCGCACGCGGCATCGACGATCAGCGCCGGATGCTGGTCGACGACGTCGAGCCACGGCGTGCGCAGCTTGTCGTATCCGAAGTCACGAGGAAGGTGGATGGAGCCTTTGAGCGTGCGGCCGAGCGCCTTGAGCGCGGGGGAGTTCGCTGAGATCGTAGCCATGATATCGTATCCGTTCGTAGAGAGATGGAGGCAAGAGCGCTAGCGACGACGTGAACGTCCGCGAACGCATGAAATCGACGACGATCGTGCCGCGGCGTCTTACGATCGGGGCTGTGCGGTCGGTTACCGGTCTTCGGACCGTTCGAGCGCCTGACGCAAGGCGTTGAGGCGCGACAACAGCGCGCGGATCTTGCGCTCGTCGAAGCCCGCGTCGGTGAGCGTCACTCGCTCCCACCGGCTTTGAAGGCGCATCGCTGCGGCAAACGCAGCCCGCCCCTCCGCCGTGACGGTGATCAATTTCGAGCGCGCGTGATCCGCGTTCGCGGCGTAGCGAGTGAAGCCGCCGCGAGCGAGATCGTCCGCGACACGCTGGACGGCTTGACGCGTGAGGGCCATGTTTCGGGCGGTCTGCGAGACCGTCAGTGGTCGGCCGGCGGCGTTCAAAGCGCCGAGAATCTGCCAGCGCGCACTCGTGAGTCCGAGATCGCGCGTGAGTTCGTCACCCGCTGCCAGCAGCAGAGCGTTGAGGCGGAAGATTTCGAACACCAGCTCTTCGAGCGCGCCCGGAGGCGCCGGCTTCACGGACTCGTCAGGCGTCTTCACCCGGATCATTGCAGCAGGTTACCATGTCGTCAATATGCTGTCAAGAAACGCGCGCACGACCCCGGCGCGGACCCTGTCGCGGACCGCAACTTCCCGCCGGTCAGTCGCCGGATCGGTACTCGCTGACAGGGACGACGCGGAAGTGCTGCGGGTCGCCGTTGACGACGCTCTGCGCGAAGTTCGCGTTCTCGGTCGTCCGCCCGTTCGGTCCTTGGAGCACGGTCGTATCGTTCAAGTAGTGGACGAATCCCGAGGTCGAGCGATCGATGCTCTGCTGCACCGAACGTGCGTGATCCATCGACGCGTTGAAGACGGCGGAATTGCGCGCCTGCGTCGCCTGCATCATCGCCGTGCCGCGCTGCGTCGCCGCCTCGTCCTGTTGGATCGTAGCCTGAACTTGCTGGTGTCGCACGCCTTGGTCTACGTTATAGCTATTGAAGATCGCCGTCATCAGTGGGAAGTCGGTGCGGTAGCGATCCACGGGCGCCGACACCATCTTGATCGTCAGCGTCCAGCCGCCGGCCCCGTACGGCGCCGAGACGAGGACGTGACCTTCGAAGCGAACGCGCGCGCCATGCAGCGTCTGCGTACCGGCGAGATAGGCGACCGACGCACCTTGCGGCCCGTCTTCGCGGCGGACGGTCTCGAAGTCGATCCCCGTCGGCATCGGCGCGCCGCGCCGGGCCAGCACGGCGATGACGTTCCGATACGCGGTCACGACGTCGCGCGAATACGGCACCGGCATGCCGGCGCCGCTGTTCGCAATCGAGCTGCTCGGATCCATACACGGAATGCTGATCTCCTGATCGACTTCCGCGCCGTCGGGACCGACGGCGGCAAACTCGCCTTGTTCGAAGCGCAGCGGTCGCCAATCGACCGGCAAGACGGCATGAACGCTGCCGTCGGGCGAGACGACGTCATGCACCGCGGGGAGGCCGCCGGAGTTCGAGCCCGCCGCGCGCGCGGGATGGATCGCCGCGACGCGGGCGATCATGCCGCGCATGGTCCGGTCGACGTCGCTCACGCGGTCATACATCAGATCGACCCGCGAGGGGCCGTTCGCCGCGTAGATCGCGAGCACGAGTCCTCCGACCGAGACGCCGGCACTCGTCGTCTTGAAGAGCCCGAGCGTCGTCGAGCCGTCCGTACTGCGGACGACGCCGACCAGATGCGGAGCCCGGCCGAAGAAGCTCCGCGCCCGCCGGAGACCGGCGCGAAACGCTTCGTCCGGACTCGAGCGGACGCCGACCGTTCCATCCAAAATCCGTCCGCCGCCGGATGCGTTCACGGCGGTGAAGCCGGACGGAACGGCGCCACCCGGAAGCGTGGCGGCTGCCGCGGCTCCGGGAACCGCGCCCGGAGCGATCAGGACGGCAAGGGCAAAGGCGGTCGAGCGAAGCGTCATGGTCCGATGATAGACGCAACGCCCGAACGTCGAGTAGTGGGGAAACCCCTATCCGCTCTCATTGTCTCTCTAGCTCACAGAGAGGATGTGGTCTCCGGGCTTTTGGCGCGCGACGGCTTCAACGAAAGCATCCGTCGTTCCATAGGCGGAGCCGTGATGACCGACCTCGAGCACGCTCGGGCTCTGCGAGTGGAATGACCTCTGAGAGCGAAACTCACGAAATTGGGAGCTTTAGACCGATGCGCCGTGAGTCCGAATGGGACTCGCACGCCGCAGTCGCTCTAACACTCAAGCGAAAAATGACGCTCGAGCGCTGTGCGCCCGCTCTCGGTGATGCGTAAGGAACGGTTCATGGGGTTACGCTCGACCCAGCCTCGCTCGATGAAGCAGTCACGGACGGCGGCGCCGAGCGATCCGGCCAGATGCGGACGCCGTTCTGTCCAATCGCGACATTGTCGCGCGAAGTGACGCCGATGCAATCGAGCCGCATCGACCTCTACGCCAAACGAAGCAAAAACGGCGTTCCCCGAGCGTGTGACGCGAAAATCGCGCTCGCCATCGACGGCGATCGCGCGACGATGGATGAGAGATTCTGTAATACCGACGCCGAGCCGTCCGGCGAGATGGTCGTAGCACGAGCGCGCGAGACGCATTTTCCGGGCCACGATGCCCTGAGTAAGCGCAACGATCGTCGCCGGTTTCGCAAGGGTCGCGAGCGCTTCGAGCGCATGGCCGACATCGGCATTCGCGAGGCGATAGAAGCGGTGGCGCCCCAACGGATCGACCGTCAGCAAACCGCCGTGGACGAGTTTCGCGAGATGCGCGCTTGCGGCCGTCGGCGACAGGCCGGAGCGGTACGCCAGTTCGCTTGCCGGCAAGTCGCGGCCGTCCAGGAGCGCCAAAAGCATTGCCGCCCGGCCTGGATCGCCGATCAAGGCCGAAACCGTCGCGACGTTCGGATCGGGGGAGTGCCTGACGACGCGTTTTTTCATAGGGGTCGATTCTATTCTATATCGGCAACACTTCACGTCCCAGTGAAAGATGTCGGCAAAGGGCATCCGGTACAATTCATGGGCACGTGAAGCGACGGCGGGCTATGATCGATCCATCATGTTTTCCGTCGTTTTTGAAGTCGTGCCTCGCGCCGGGCATTTCGATGCCTACCTTGCATACGCCGAACTGCTCAAGCCGGAGATCGAGGGCATCGATGGCTTCATTGACAACGAACGCTTCGCGAGCCGCTCCTATCCTGGACGTATACTCTCACACTCGACGTGGCGCGACGAGAAGGCGCTGGTGCGCTGGAGAACCCTCGCCGTCCATCACGAAATCCAAGGAAAGGGGCGCTCTGAAATCTTTTCAGACTACCATCTGCGCGTCGGCGAGATCGTCACTGACACGCACGTGCCGGCCGGTCAACACTTGGCACAGCAACGGTTCGATGTCACCGAAACCGGGACGGCAAAATATATGACGATTCTCGAGGTACCGGCAGGCGTGCCGTTCGCCGAGCCCCGAGCAGGGACGCGGGGCTTGGTTCGATTCGACTATTACGAGAGCATTCGCCATTCCGGCAACATGCTCGTTTTGTCAGCGTGGATCGACATACCGCAGCAGCCTTCACAACCGCGGGACGGCGTGCGCCGGCGCACCGTTCGCGTCATTCGCGAGTATGGGATGTACGCGCGTTCCGAGGCACCGCAATACTACGCAGACGTGGCGGCCGTCAGATGAATCACGAAAACCCGCTGTCGGCCGTAACGGCCAGGGATCCCTATCCGTATTATGCGCGTCTCGTCGCCGAACGTGAGGTCTATTGGGATCGCGACATCAAAATGTGGGTCGCGTCGAGTGCATCAGCCGTGGAGTCGATCCTGCGCGATCCCGCGCTTCACGTACGACCGCCCTCGGAACGCATTCCGCCGGCGTTGTTCGGCAGCCCAGCGGGCGATATTTTTGGCCGATTTGCACGCATGACCGACGGCTCGTATCACGTCCGTATGAAAGCCGCTCTGACCGCAGCATTCCATTCCAGCGAAGCCTTGCGAGGATTCGACACGCTAGCGCGACGCTGCGCAGACGATCTCTTGCGCAAAACGTCGCTCGATGATCCCGAAGGACTGAACCGGTTCGTCCTTGGACTCGCACCGTTCGTCACGGCAACGGAACTCGGCTGTTCGGCATCCGACGCGTTGCAAATTGCGGCCATCGCAAGTACTTTCGTACGCTCGATTTCCCCTGTGGGAACTCCCGTCGATGCTGCAGTCAGCGCGCGTGCGAGCACGGAACTGATTGCGATCTTTCGAACGATGCTCGAATCTCGAAGCGACGGCGGTACGCTATTCGCGCGGTTGAACTCCGCTGCACGCGAGTACGACATCTGCGATGACGCCGTGGTTGCCAACGCCATCGGTTTGATCTTTCAAAGTTACGATGCCACGGCGGGATTGATTGGCAATACGCTCATCGCATGCGCACGCTACGCGGCCGGCTGTCCCGCGCCCGGCGAAGATTTCATTGCGGAGGTCGCGCGCTACGACGCGCCGGTCCAAAACACGCGCCGCTTCGCTGTGATGCCGACTTCGATCCTCGGTACGGTCGTCGCACCGGGCGAGACGGTGCTCGCGGTGCTGGCCGCAGCGAATCGCGACTCAGTTGCGAATATCGACCCGGATCGCTTCGATCCGCAGCGTGCGAACCGTCGAAAGTACACCTTCGGTCTCGAAACACACGCCTGCCCCGGCTCCCGCATGGCGATCGAGGTCACCCGCGCGGGTGTGGCCGCGTTGCTCGATGCCGGCATCGATTCGGCACGCTTCGCTGCTGCACCGACGTATCGCAGCTCCCACAATGCCCGCGTACCAGACTTTTCGGTCTTACCGTGCGTATGAGAAGATTGGAATCGTCGGCGGTATCGGCTGGCGATGAACGGCCGGATAGTATGCGATGCTACGCAGAGTGGCAAGCTCGACCGGAGATCGTCATGAGCGGCGAGGAGTCGTGATTCGGCCTCCGTTCCGGCGTCACCCGTGAAGAGCATTCAAAAATGAATGTACTCGAGCCGGAACACGAGTGAATTGTTATTGTTATCGCTTCGCGAACCTGTGATGTAGGGCAGCGTCGGCCCGTAGAAACGGAACGAGACGCCGTCGTCGGTCCGCCACGCATCGCCGCCGCGCGGCTCCAGCACCGGGATCGATCGCTCGCGGGCCAACCGCGTCGTCTCCTGGTAGCCGTGCCCCGGATACACTTGACCGCTATCTGCTAGTGTCGCGACGTCGAGATCGCGGATGACGGGCGGCGCGCAGCGACGTGGTCACAATAGGTTTTTCGCTCTGAGCAGCGCGCCGCTCGCTGCTACGTGGAACCGTCTTCATCGAAACGGGACTACTCGGCATGCCGGCGACGAACGTTCGACGGAGGTACTGAGCTACGGTTCGATGACCTCGCCGCTCTCCGGCATTGCTTCTTGCGTGCCTATGATAACGACCCGAGAGCGCGTCGATAGGCGCTGGGTGTCGTCCCGATTCGTTTGACGAAGGCGTCGCGCAACGAAGCCGCGGACTCGAAGCCGACCTGATCGGCCACATCGTCGACTGAAAGTGTCGTCCCCTCGAGAAGCGCTTGCGCGCGCCGAATTCTAGCCAGCAGCATCCACTGTAACGGGGTCGTGCCCGTCAGGCTCTTGAAACGACGACTCAACGTGCGCACGCTTGTGGCTGCGTGGGCGGCGACGTCTTCAAGACTCGGCGAACGCTGAGCGTGCTCGTCCATCCAGGCGAGGAGCGGGCCGATCTCCGGGTGCGCCGCCGGCTCGTCGTGGACGATGAATTGCGCTTGTCCGCCCTCGCGTCGCAGAGGCATCACGGCGAGCCGCGCTGCACTCGCGGCCGCTGGCGTACCAAGATCGCATGCGATCATGTGGAGACAGAGGTCGAGCCCGGCTGCGGCGCCCGCCGACGTGAGGACGCGCCCCTCGTCTACGAAGAGCACGTCTGGATCGACAGTCACTGCCGGATAGCGACGCGCCAGTTCCCCTGCAGCGGCCCAGTGCGTCGTCGCCCGCCGGCCGTCGAGCAACCCTGCCTCCGCGAGCACAAAACTGCCCGTACAGATTGAGGCGATGCGCGCGCCGCCTTTAGCCGCAGCACCGAGGACCTCGATGACGCGCTCCGAGATCGGCGCGCTCGGATCTGCAATGCCCGGCACGATGACCGTTCGTGCGGATGCGACATCGGCGAGAGTCCATCCAACTCGCAAGTCGTATGCGCCGCCCTTGACGTCACGTGCCTCACCACAGACACGCACGTGATATGGCGCGACCTGCCCCGGTGGAAAGACGTGCCCGAAGGTCTCGCAAGCCATTGCAAGATCGAACGGAATGACCCCGTGCATGGCGATCACCGCAATTTCGTGCATGGCTCAATATACCGCCTTTTCGTTATGTGGCCATCATAAAGCTTCCACGATACCAAGCACAACTCCGATCGGAATGGCCAGAAAAGGGAAAACATTGGCTTTTTGGCCGCTCGCGCAAAACCGCACGGTTCATTACCATGGCGGCATGAATGTCCCAGAATACGATCCTGATGCTCCTGCGGCGACCGATGCCCAGACGGTCCTTTACCGCGGCCGAACTCACGTGAGGCGTCGAGTCGAACGGCTACGGCGCCTCGCGGCACTCGAGGCAACGACGCTGCTCATGCTCTTGATCGTCGCCGTACCGCTCAAGCATCTCGCGCACGTGCCGGCTGCCGTCGCCGTGATGGGCCCGATTCACGGGCTGGTCTTCCTCGGATATGCCTGGACGCTCATTGAGAACAGTAGCGCGGAAGGTTGGAAGAATGGCAAACTCATGCGGCTCTTCTTCGTGGGACTTCTGCCGTTCGGTGGATACGTAACGGCGACGGCGCTCGGGCGAGAGGCGGCGCGTTTACCTGCACGATGATCTACGTTGCTCTGAAGGCGCTGCACGTCATCGCCATTACGGCTTTCGCCGCAGGCCTACTTTCCAATGCACTGGTGCTGCAGATCATGCGAAGTAACATGCCGGTCGACACCATGCGAAGCCGTGTCGTTTCTGTTGCGCGCAGGTGGGATCGCCGTGCGACGACACCGGCGTTAGCGCTCCTGTGGGCCGCAGGCATCGCACTCGCAATCGAGGGCCGCTGGTTCGGTCACCTATGGCTGACGCTCAAGCTCGTCGTCGTGGTCGCTCTGTCCGGGCTTCACGGAATGCAATCGGGACGACTGCGGCGGCTCGAGGTACAGGCTGGCAACGACGAGGCGCGCGCGACGGCCTTTTCGCCATCGGTGGTTCTCGGCGCCGTCGCTATCGCGATCGTGTTCGCCGTTCTCAAGCCCAGTGGCTGAGCTTGGACCAGGGCTCGGCGTCATCGTCTTCGAGTTCGTTTGCAAGCGCTTCGAGGTCGAGGTGGTTCGTCGATCGAGAAGCCGACGCAACGACTAACGCTCGGAGGGGAACGTCAAATCCGAGAACTTACTTTACCACGCCGACACGTCGCTCCATGGAGGGGTACGAGGCTTGACCGTTCAGCTTAACCATACGATCATCTGGTCGAGCGACGGAGCACGGTCCGCGCGCTTCTTCGCCGAGATGCTGGGCCGACCGACACCCGTGCGGTACGGAATTTCGATATCGTCAAGCTCGACAACGGGGTCTCTCTCGATTTCACCGATCTCGATGGACCGATTCAGTCGCAGCACTACGCATTCTTGATAAGCGAGTCCGATTTCGACGACGCGCTGGGTCGCATTCGCGAGCGGAGGCTACCGTACTGGGCCGATCCGGCGCGCCGCCGCCTGGGAGAGATCAATCGTGGTGACGGCGGACGCGGTGTCTACTTCCACGACCCAGACGGCCACTTTCTGGAACTCATCACCCGGCCGTACGGTAGCGGCGAACTTGATGAACGTCGAAAAGAGAACACATGAAGACCGTACTCATCATCGGTGCGACGGGCGGCACAGGCCGAGAACTCGTCAAACAGGCCTTGGCGAGAGGCTATTCCATATCAGTGCTCATTCGGAATCCCGCGGAAGTCGATTTTGCATCGGAAGTTAGGACGTTCACCGGCGATGTTCTCAACGTCGAAAGCCTCAAACGCGCCGTTTCGGGACAGGATGCGGTCATTTCATCGCTTGGGTCAGGAGCAACGGGGCCGTTCCGGCAGATGTCGATGCTAAGCCAAGGTACGAGAAATCTCATAAGTGCCATGCAGTATGAAGGCGTCAAGAGACTGATCTGTATCACCGGCATCGGAGCAGGTGAATCCAAGGGGTATGGCCCCTGGTACTATAATCTACTAATCCAGCCTTTGCTCTTGCGCGGCGTCTACGAAGACAAGACTCGGCAAGAACAAGAGGTGAAACAGAGCGGACTCGATTGGACGATCGTACGACCGTCGACCTTTACGGACAATCCGCCCAGGGGCGCGGGCGCGTCAAATCCTTCGTTCGCATGAAGGACGTGCGCGCTCGAACGATCGGCAGGAGCGACGTCGCCCGCTTCTGCCTTGACGAGCTCGAAACCGGCCGTCACCAACGCCAAGCTCCGGTAATAACTTTTTGAATCATCGTTCGAACGGTAAGCGGCTCGACATTCGCGTCGCGAACATCGCGAGCGCGGAAGCTTTCCAACCTTCGCCACGCCGTGCATCTCGTCGGACCCGACGGTCATTTCGAACTCGAGTGTGATCCGAAGTGGCTTCGTCACGCGCTGAGACCAGCATAGCCGATCTCCTTCATACCTCGGATCGAGGAAGGTGACCGATTCGACTGTATCGATAACGCGTCCATGAATCGTTCCGTCGGCGTCGACCGAGATCTCGAACACGACGCTGCGTTTTCCGAGTGGAGTCGAGATCGTCGCCGCACGGCTACTCACTCTGAGTCAATGTGCTTGCTGACTTTATCGAGGTGCCCTTAGGTCTGAAAATTCTGACGTCCGCAAACCGCCTCGTTATTACTTAGCCAATCCTACCTAACAGCCGTCGAGACATCAATGGGTCGAGACATCAATGCCCGGAGATCCAGCTATCTTCCATTGGTGGCACGACTTGACGCTAACTCTGCAAGCGAGTAGCTTGTGCTGCGTCCACCCGCAGCATCCCGCCGAAGAATCCTCTTTTCAATCAGAGTATCGATGTCGCGCAACGCTGTATCGGCTGAGCATTTTGTTATCACTGCCCACTTTGACGCAGTCAGCTTACCGTCAAAACCGTCAAGGATTTTATTGAGCATGAGCCGCTGGCGCTCGTTCAGCACAACCGCACGATGATGCTCCCAAAACTGAGCCTTGATCATGCCGGCAGCAAGTTGAATCTCAGCGCCTTCGAATGCACGCTTGAGGCAGGATAAGAACCACTCCATCCAATCCGTAATATCGAGGTCGCCTTTTTGAGTTAGCTCCAGAAGGTGATAATAGTCATTCCTTTCAGCCCGGATTTGCGCGGACATACTGTAGAAGCGTAGCGTGCTCTCTTCCGAGCGCGCGAGCATTAGGTCAGTAAGCGCCCTCGCAATACGCCCGTTGCCGTCATCGTAAGGATGAATTGTCACAAACCATAAATGCGCAACGCCCGCCTTTAGGACTGCATCCATCTTCGAACGAGCGTTGAACCAATGCAAAAATGCAGCCATTTCGTCGGCCACTTTCGGTGCGGCGGGCGCTTGGTAGTGCACTCGTTCCCGGCCGATAGGCCCAGAAACTACCTGCATCGGACCAGCTACGTCCTTACGCCAAGCACCCACCGTAATTTTTAGCATCCCGCTACGGCCCGTTGGAAATAACGACGCGTGCCAAGCAGAAAGCCGTGCCTTTGTTAGGGGCTTTTCATAAGCTTGCGTGGCATCAAGCATCATTTCGACGACGCCCTCAACATTACGATGGGCCGGTGTGAGCCCGCCAATGTCGACGCCTAAGCGCCGCGCAATCGATGATCGCACCTGGTCGCGATTTAGAAGTTCGCCCTCGATCTCGCTCGACTTGAGCACTTCTTCGGTCAAGTTCTCGAGCGATGCCTCAATCTTAATGGAAAAGCCGAGCCCCTCCATGCGACCAAGTAAACGCCCTTGCAGATGCCGAACGGCCGCCAATTGTGCAGCTAAGGCGTCATAATTTATGCGAAAGCGTGGCCAGTCAGGGCGCTCATGAATGTAAGTTTGTATAATCTCCGCACTTTCTGCGGTGATAATACCTTATATTCGCCGCATCGGCAAGTCTTTTTCCGTGGACCATGCGGAGAAAGGTAGGGGTAATCACCGCGTTGCGATTCTTAGACCTACCTCGCTCAAGGTCTCGGTTGTTGAATTGACGCGGCGGTGCGAAGCATGTTGTCAGACCCGGCTTGGACCGTGCCAGATGCGGTGGTGCGGAAGCTTACATGGCAAGCTGAAGTCGCACTCCTGAGCGGTATGTGGAAGACCTGGTGCACACGAACGCCGGAACCGTTAGATCCGCCAAGGTAAAACGTTACCGCTTTTTACGAAGGCAGGCACCGCGCCGTGTACCGATCCGTGATGTCCGACCCTGAGCAGGTGCTTTGTCCGTACGAGGTCGAGCGATCTGTAATAGGCGGGTCCGGAGTCGCTTTGGCGGCTGTCGGCGGAGCCATTCGCACCGAGCATCCGTCGTAGCGTAGAGTCCGCAATCCCAGCACTCATCTTACCCCGCTTTCGACCGCTGAAGCCGGCGAACGGCGATATGCGTCGCGGGCAGGTTGATGTAGTCCGTCGGTTGCGCCCAAGACGAGAACTTGGCGATCACGATCCGGTTCGCTCGATCGATGAAAAGATTCTGACCGTGTATGCCCATCGCGAAGATGTGTTGCGGTTCGTCCTCGACGACGTACCAGCCGCTGCGGTAGCGCATATTCTTGCTAATCGGCGCGAACGCTTTGCCCCATTCTCCGCGAGCCCATGCATCCGCATCGCCGCCGCGCTCGATATCCTCGATCAGCGAGGGCGGGAGCACCTGCCGCGATCCGCTGTGGCCGCCGTCGACGAGGAGCTGACCGACGCGGGCGAAGTCGCGAGCCGTCGCGCACAGCCCGCCCGTAGCGCGCGGCGCGCCTTTGCGATCGACCGTGATGAACGCCGGCCGCTCCGCACCCATCGGCACCCAAAGTTCCTCGCTCAAAAGCGACGCGAGGCTCTTGCCGGCGGCGCGTTCGATCGCCCACGCAAGCAGATCCGTGTTCGCCGAGACGTACCGAAAGTCGCCGCCGTGTGGCGCCGGCGGCGACGTCAACGAAGCGAAAAAGGCGTGGAGGCCCTGCGCCGGCTCGCCGCTCGACACGGGATTCCAGCCGGACGCGCGGTTGTAGGCGATTTCGTCGACTTCGTTCAACACGACGCCGCTTCGCATGTCGAGCAACTGCCGCAGCGTCGCGTTCGCGTAGGCCGTCCCGGCGCTCTCCGGAACGTAACGCGCGACCGGGAAGCCGAGGTCGATCGCACCGCGCGCTTCGAGCAGGCCCGTGATGAGACCGACGACCGACTTTGTCGCTGACATCAAGATGTGCGGGGTCGCGGCGTCGTTTCCATTCGAGTAGCATTCGTAGACGATCTCACCGTCCGACAACATGACGAATGCGTCCGTCGCCGTCGCCTTCAGAAAGAGCGTCCGCAACATGGACTCGCTTTTGCCGTTCCTCGCATGTCGCAGGGAAGAGACGTTCGCAGGGTCGTTCTCAACCACTTCGGTAGCGATCAGTTGGCCGACGTTTCGGAACGCCCAGCGGCTGTAAGGACTCGTGCGCCAGTTCGAAAGATCGCTCCTGCCGCCGCGGAGGGGGGGTTGCCGGAGGTCATGTAGCTACCTCGTACCGAAGGAACCGTTAAAATAATACTGAATGACTGTATATGCCGAATCGGTCATTTCGTCAAGCGTCGTGACTTCCGATAAAGAGCGCCGCATCCTCGACGCCGCCGGATCGCTCTTTTTGCGTTACGGCGTCAAACGCACGTCGATCGACGACGTCGCGCGCGAAGCCGGCATCGCGAAGGGCACGATCTATCTCTACTACGCCTCGAAAGAGCGGCTCTTCGCTGCGGTTGCGCAGCGCATCTGCACGGACCTCGACCGCAGCGTATGTGCCGCGGCGGCGGGTCCGGGATCGCTCGCGGAGCGGCTCGCCGCCATGCTGGATGCGAGAGTCGGCGCGCTACGTCGGCTGCTCGCGCAATCGCCGCACGTCGCCGAGCTGATCGAATCGAAGGCGACGCTCGCAAGCGACGTCCTCACCGTTCACGAACGGCGCATGAACCAGCGGCTCCGAGCCTTTCTCCGCGATGGTAACATCGTCCACGAAGGGCGCCGCAGATGTTCGTCGCGGCGGCGATCGGCGCGCTCCACACGGGCGACTCATCGGAGCGCGCCTATCGCACCCGTCTCCTCGCGCTCGTCGAGACGCTCCTAACGGGATTGCAGCACTCCACTGCCATTCCACGATCCCCTCGAGCCGGTCGGCAGAAGACTTTGCCGACGTAGCGTTCGGGACTTCAGATCGGTGACGACGCGCAGTTGGCTGGAGGGACGCCACCCTTGGAAGTGTCGCTTTAACAGAATCTGCTGGCCTTCCCTGTGGCAGGACCATCGCTGCTTCCATTAGGACGGCAGTAAATTCGTTCAAGGGTTCTGTCCTCGACTTAATACTAGCAATTAAATGCAGCGTCTTTTTGTGATTCCACTTACGTATAGCGCTGCGTCCTTAGTCTCTGCCATATCATTGACGTGAACGCGTTTTGCAAATCTAGGTCGGCCGCGATGACAGAACTAGGTTCGACGTCATCGGATAAGATTCTAATGTTTCGTTCGCAAAACGCCTCACCCGATTAAGAGCGCTTGACAATAACTTGAGAGGAGGATTGTAAGGGCGCATCAGCAGTGCGAAGACAGCCCGCTCAACGATGCGTTTCCATCACGACCGTTGCGCTACCGGCATTGGATTCGATCGACTTCAGTTTTGCGAACCTTCTTGGCGCGCAACGATACCTTCCTGAGGACTGCAGAAGGCAACGCCCAGCAGGTCTGTCATAGCCGTGAGCTCTTTTTCGCACTTCCGCATCGGTCGAGTGCGCGACGGCCGGCATAGCGGGTCACGATCGGCAGTCCTCGGTGAGCGAGCTCATGAAACGGTGTACACCGCCTTCCCTTGATCAAAGACATATAGGACTCCTGAAACTTTGAATTTTGATCGCCGAGGCGTCGCCGGGGCCGCTTCTTCAAAATAACGCTGAAAAGAGGCGTGCAAGGTCGCAACCGCTCTCATTGCGGGCGGCGTGACGCCCGTCGAGCCTACATTCGCGCCCCTCATCGGCATCATCGCTATGTTCGAAGGCGACGGCGCGAAGTTGCCCGCCGCCTTTCTGTCAAACGAAGCCAATCACGGCACGGCGATGATGGTCGTGCTCGCGCGCATTCTCTGCCTCTCCGTTGGTATCACGTTCGGATCGTCAGCATCGGTCGAGCAATCGGCTTGGGCACCGCGAAGCCCGTTCGCCGCTCGACGATCGCTCGTACCGCCCGCGGCTAACGGTCGGCTACGGCGTCACGATCGGAATGTTCGCGTCCGGCCGCTCGAACAGTAGAAGCAGCCGCACGAGTTCGTGAGATCGCCTGAGACGTTGAAGTTCCCGAGGCCGCGATCTCGGAGAATTGTTGCCGTCCCGACAGCAGGCCGACGAGGGCTTCGCGCGTGAGGTCAACGCGGACACCGGCGGCGTCTTCGCGGTCTTTCCAATAGTGTAAGACTGAACGTTCGACCAGCATGAAAAACCGGCCGCCGCCGTCCGTGAAATGCCAATCGATGCGCACGCTGAGCCTATCTGCGCGCGATCCGTCAAGCGAGACCGAAAGCGCATCGAAGATCCGCGCGACGGGTACGAGTTCGGAAAGCGGCGAGGGCGCGCGGATCGCGCGTCGCTCGGTTGAGAATGTTATGTCACGAAGTTCTTGCGCGCCGGTCAGATAACAGTTGCGCCACGGCGCGCTCTCCGATTGATACCCAAGCTGCTCGAAAGCGTCCGCTTGAAGCTGCCGCGCGTCGGCATTCTCCGGCTCCGCGAAGACGAGATGCGTCAGCACGTCGGCGACGAAGCGGTACTCTCCGGCATCGTATGCCGCACGCGACTTCGTCAGCATGGCAGCGGCACCGCCCATCGACATAGCGCGGGCCAGAGACCGCAGACGGCAGCGCGTGGAGCGTTCCGGGATGTCCGTCGAACCACCCGAGGTAGCGCTGGTAGACTGCCTTCGCATTGTGGGATAGCGTACCGTAGTAGTCGCGCGCAAACCAAAACCTCGCAAACGTCGCCGGCAATGCGAGATTCTCGGAAATCTCTCGCGATGTTTGACCTGCATTTGCTAGACGTAACGTTTGGTCATGGATGAACTTATAGAGGTCGCGCTGGACATCGAGATATTCGACGATTGCCTCGGTGCCGAAGCGCGGCCAGTTATGACCGCCGATTAAGACGTCCGCTCGGCTGCCGAACCGGTGGCAAGTCTCGTCGAGCGCGCGGCTCCACAGGAGAGCGTCCCGAACCGCGGCACCGCGCGGCGTGTACAGGTTGTGCATGCTCGCGACCGCCGTGTCGGCGACATTGAGAACGCGGTGTTCCGGAAGGAAGAACATCATCGCCGAGGGAGCCTCCGTATCGGGCGCGAGGTGAAACTCGAAGGTCACGCCGTCGAGCACAACGCTCTCGCCGTCTTCCGCGATCGTACGCGTCGGCGGCACGAGCCCGACACTTCCCGATGACGTCGTCTTGCCAAGACCCGCATCGACGATGCCTCGCTCGTCCGCGGGCAGGAGCGCGCCGTACATGTATGCCGCGCGGCGGCGCATGGCGTTTCCAGCAAAAACGTTCTCTGAGATGGCGTTTTCGAGAAAACCCTCCGGCGCTACGACCTCGAACGAAGCGGCGGCCCGTGCGAGCACGGCGACGGATCCGCCGAAGTGGTCCGCGTGGCTGTGCGTGTAGATCAGCGCCGTGACGGGGCGCTCGCCAAGGTGGCGGGCTGCAAGCGCAAGCGCTCCCTCCGCACATTCCGAAGAGATGAGTGGGTCGACGACGATCCGGCCGGTCCCGCCCTCGATCAGCGTCATGTTCGAGACATCGAGGCCACGAATTTGATGCACGCCGGGTGCGACTTCGAAGAGGCGGCGATCGCGTTGAGTTGCGCCTGGCGCCAGAGGCCCGGATGCACGCTGCCGGGGCACGAGGCGTCTTCGCCTTGAAACGCAGTGAAGCGCGCGAGATCCCAAGCAGGCCGGCCGCCGGCCAATAATCGGTGCCGGATCGAGCGGGGCGATCAGACCGCGGCGGGCATCAGCGAAATCGCGCCGGTCGTCCGGTGGTAAAGTTTCGCGAGCGGCCTGTTGCGCGCGGAGTGTGTGCTCGGAGGCAGCCTTACGTGTGTCACTCATGCACGGCATGTTCGCTCGCCGAACACATCGACTCCGCTCCGGTAGTTAGGGAACGGCCACCGTGATTCGCGGCGAAGGTCGTCCTAACTAGTCCACAATTGTCACCAGCAGACACGCTAAACAAGAAGAGTATCGCCCTTGCCGGGCTCGTGAAAGGGGGGCTGAGAACGATAACGTTCGCGAGTTCCTCGCTCATGTCGCGAAGCGGCTCATAGAGCCCGCGTCGGAGAACGAGTGCCGCGCGACATAATGTTATTCCCAAAAAACTTCTTGAAGCGTTCGTAGCGTGCGGTTCAACGTCGCGGGGGCGACCGCGCCGAGGCGTTTGACCAATCGTACCTTGTCGAGCGTACGGGTCTGATCGAGAAGTCTTCGCGTCGGCGTACCTCACAACAACGAGAAGCAACGCACCAAACGCCAAATCCCGATCCGCTTTTACTTGCATATACGGCGTCGGGTCGACGCTCTCGGGGAGCGGTACGCCGAAAGCGCGTGCCGCTCACGGGGCTGACTAACTGCGCGCCCGGACAGAAACAACAAACCCGCTGCGCCGGTCGCCGGCATCACCCTACTTAATACCATTGCAAACCTGCCTCCGTAACGATGTTATGGTTGGATCATAACATCGTTACGGAGTGCTGCCAACGCTCTGCCGACGATGCCTCCTCCCAGGCTTAACCGCCTCTAGGTTAATGACACGACGCGACATCAATGGTATAAATGATGGCACGGCGTGACATCAGGTCGGAATAAGGGAAAAGTTATGAGCGACACCACGGGCATCGATTGGCTTCATCGAGCGGGTTTGACCCGGTGGAGCTACTCCTCATGAAGCGCGTCCAATATCACGAATACGGCGGACCGGAGGTGCTTCGTCTGGAGGAGTTTGCGCTTCCCGAACCTGGGCGCGGTCAAATCCGCGTTCGGATCAAGGCGGCTGCGGCCAACCCAATGGACTGGAAGATCCGCAGCGGCGAGTTGAAGACAATGACGGGTCAAGGCTTCCCGCGCGGACTTGGCCATGATTTCGCCGGGGTTGTCGAGACAGTGGGTCCTACGGTCACGCGGTTCAAGGTCGGTGACGAAGTGTTCGGCGCGACGGGATTGAAGCAGGCGGGGACATTTGCCGAGGCGCTGATCACCAAAGAAAGAACCGTTTTCCTCAAACCGCGGTCCCTCTCTTTCGGCGAGGCCGCAGCCATGCCCATCGTGAGCGCTACGGCCTGGACCGCGTTGATCGATCGGGCGAAGCTACGGGCCGGCCAGCGGGTCTTCATCACCGGTTGCCTCGGCGGCGTTGGGCGTATGGCGGTGCAAATCGCCAAAATGCGCGACGCAGAGATCACCGGCAGTTGTGGCGCGTCCCGACTCGACGAAGCACTGGCCCTGGGTGTCCGCGAAGTCGTCGACTATCGCGCCTTCGATGCCAATAAATACCGGGGCCGCTTCGACGCGATATTCGATACGAACGGCGCGTTGTTGCTGGGCCAGTGTGACGCGATGCTCAAACGCCGCGGCGTGGCGCTGCATATCGTTCCAACGCCTCTAAAGATGATTTGGAGCACGCTATCGTCCCGGCATCAGACGATTTTCGCCCAACTGACACCGCAAGCCATGGGCGGCATTGTTGAGGCGACCGAGCAAGGCAGACTCGCGCCGACGGTCGGCCGAGCCGTGCCGCTGTCTCAGGCGATTCCGGCCATCATCGAACTTGAGAAAACCGGCTTACGCAATGGAAAACTGATAATCACTCCCATGGAATGACCAGCGACCATCTGGCAAATACGACAAGTATCTGTCGTAAATGACGAAAGCTACATTGTTGACAGTATCTAGCCGGTTTTGCCCGGCGCACGGAGCTCCCGATGATCATTGAACTCGCCGACATCCGCATACGCCCGGGCCAGAATGCCGCCTTTGAAAGAGCGATCGAGCACGGTATCGCCACGGTGGCCGCGCGTGCTAAGGGCTTTCAGGGTTACAAGATGAATCGTGGCATCGAGTCTCCCGAGCGCTACATCCTGCAGGTCTTCTGGGACACGTTGGAAGATCACACTGTGGCTTTTCGGCAAGGGCCGCTGTTTCCCGAGTGGCGCGCCATCGTCGGCCCCTTCGCCACCGCGCCGCCCGCGGTGGAGCACTTTGAAATAGTGTCCTGACTATAATTCGACGAAGGCGATCTTGACCGACTCGGAGGTCGTCACGCCCAGAGGTCGTTTACGACCTTACCGATGTGGGAGTGGGAAGAGGAGCGACATCATACTCTCGCCGATCGTAGCCAAATCTGCTTCGTCACCTTCCTCGAGCCAACGTGCGTAAGCCGTAGAGAATATCTGAGTCCCCACGCGGGCCGCGAGTTGAGCGATATCCGCGTCAACTCCCCGTTGCCGGAGAGCATCGATGAACCCGACCGCAATGCTGTGGTTCTTGATCAGATCGCGCTCCAGCAGTTCTGGATTCGCATCGATCACTGCCTGCCGTCGGCGTTGGGAGTCCCGTGATCCAATGCTTTCCCAGTTGAACTCCGCCAAGACCCCAGTCACTAACTGAAGCGGCTGTGCAACGTCGGGCGCCTCGAGGAGTTTCTCCACGAGCACGGCGCGTAGGTCGTCTGATCCAGCGAACAGGACCTCTCGCTTGTCCGAAAAGTACCGGAAGAATGTGCGGGTCGTGACACGGGCACGCTCCGCAATCTCGATGACGCTCGTGTTTTCGAAACCTTGCTCATCGAACAACTCGATTGCGGCCTTCTTCAGCCGGTCTTCGCTGCCGTGTTCCCAACGGGGCATAGGCGTACCCTACACGTTCTACGACACATTCGCCAGGCCCCGATTCTTCGCTATCAGACTAAAGCGGTCTCGGCACGAACTTTCGTACGATCTGCACGGTGTCGTTGCGAAGAAGCGATCGACGGGCTCGTCGTAAGGCCGCCGCAAGCGAGCGAAGCCGTAAGGCTCGTAGGATCATCCGTCGCAATGGTAACGAACGCGCCCCTAAGGCGTCGCCGGCTGCGATAAAATGTACGGGCGAACCCAAATACTCGCACACTCGATTCGATGATGGTGGCTCCGTTTTCGTCAGTCCGGTAAGAGACCACACGGCGCGACTGAAGTTCTCTCATCGTCGAAGTTTCTGGGTGCCCGAACAGGTTGTGACGACCGACAGATACGACGGCGCCGGGCTGGACGGCCCGAACGAAGGCATCGCTACTGCTATAAGCCGACCCATGGTGGCCAACCTTGAGCACGTCGGCTTTGAGGTCCTGATGTGACGCGAGCAGGCGCACTTCCGTTTCATGGCCAGCATCGCCCATAAAGAGCATCGCGAATCGCCCTTATTCGAGCCGAAAGACTAGCACATGTCTTTTAAGCACCGGCACCTCGCCGCCGACGTGATCGCAATAAGTTTTTCACTCTGAGAACGGCCGGCTGCGACGATAAGTCTCTGAGCTGCGAAGAATCCGTAGAAAAGCTGATGAGCGATTAAAGTGCGCGCTGCGCCGAGTCGGAACAGCGAGAACATTTGGTGCGATCATCCGCGGTCGCGACGCGTTGCATTCGCGAGTGGGTTACCTCCAATCTGCCTGCCGTCGCGACGATCGCGGTCCTGAGTAACGATATCTTACCGCACGGCGAGCCCTGCCGCCGGAGCGGCTACACTTGATTGGCGGCGAGTGCGAGCTCTATGAATACTATTCGCTCACTAGCGATTCGTTCTCTGAGTTCAGCAGCATCAACGATGCGAGGTCATTCCTTGGCGCTCGAAAAAGATGCGCAAGGCAGCCGGTCTAGACCCGACGCCTCGCCTTCACCATTTGGAGATTTCGTGAGTATTCGCTCTTCGCGCCTAGCCACGTTCCGTGCGGCCGCGACTTTGCGCCGCAGCTACCGTACGGCACCTCGACGTAACGGCGTATCGCGCACCGACCGAAAACGGCCCAGAGTCGGACGAAACGCTCGTCTGGGACGCGACAACGCTCGTCCTCGTCGAGATCGGCGCTCCTTCCACTTTCGACGCACTGCGCGCCTTTTTGCAACTCCGCGCTGCAGCGGCGGCGCGCGCTCGTGCACGTGGAGTATCTCTCCGCTCACGTGCGTATCGAACGCGTGTTTTTCGACGGCCCGCCGGAACCCGTTGCGGGCACGCTCGCGCCCGATCGTTCGCGACCCGAGGGTTAGGCAGTGATCTTCGGTATCAGCCAATTCACGACGTTGCCATGGTCCTTCGAGCGCGATATCGTCGAGTATCCTGCCGCCGGAGCCGGCGCGATCGAGATCTGTGAGTTCAAGCTCGATCGAGCGGATTACGGGCCACAACTCCGCTCGGTGACGGCGTCCGGCCTCCAGGTTTCATCCGTGCAGACGACGGTGCACTCGATCTTTCCCGATAGTCTCGCACCTTCGCCATTCGATCCGGCGCTGCGTGTCCGGGACATCATGGACGCGATGGACCGCATCGCACCACACGTCCCACTGAGTACGCCGTTCGTGGTCATCAGCGGCGCGGCGCCAAACGGAAACAACGAACTCGTCTTCACGACGCTTCTCGAGCGTCTACCGCTACTCGTCGAGCATGCAGTCCAATTGAAGATGCGCATCGCGTTCGAACCGCTCAATCCTGTGCTCTTCCATGCAGACACCGCGATCTGGGGGCTCGACGCCGCTCTCGAACTCGTCGAGCGTATCGATCATCGGAGCTTTGGCATCTGCTTGGATACATGGAACGTCTTTCAAACGCCAGAACTGCTCGATGTTATCGCGCGCGCGCGGGAGAGCATCTTCGTCGTGCAACTCAGTGACTGGCGGCGGCCCCGCGCCAACGCCGACCGGCGCGAACTCGGCGAGGGAATCATTCCGACGACGGAAATCCTCGCGGCCGTGCACGCCGCTGGTTATGCGGGGCCGTACGTACTCGAGATTTTCTCGGAGCCGTCGCTGCCCGATTCGTTGTGGCGCGGCGACATAGCGGGCCACCTCCGCCGCAACGCCAAGACGTTTGCATCGCTTGCCGCAAAGGCGTTGGCATGAACGCACCGACCCGCTGTGCGGCAACGGTTGCTTCATTACAGAAGAACTGTTCATTCCAACGCCGTGATGGATGGGCGCGAGCGTTTGTTCGTTGCAGCACCAGTCGAGCTGCAAGGTCCTAACTCGTCGGCGCGACTTTATGCGCGGGGACGGCAAACTTGGCATCAACGTCTCACCGCGTCTCGCGCCCATCAGCAAAGGCTGTCCGAGATGTGCGCAGACCGTAACCTCGTCGAACACGCTTCTCGGGAAAGCCGGCATTGCGTTTATGGCACACCCGAGCCCGGCGTGGCTGCCTTAATGCACGAAAAACCCGTCAGCGCGAACGCCGTCGCCGGAATGAACGCTATGGTATACGCAAGCCTTGCTCAAGCGCGTAGGGTGTAGCGCACATTGCGTAGATCGAGCACGCACCTGCGAGCAGCAGTCCGGCGCATACGAGCCGCGAGCGCCGCCCGGGTCAGGGGCGGACCGCGAACGCTTCACCCGGAGGCGTCGGAAAGCGCGCCAGGCACGTACATTGTCCGACGTTTGAGAACCCGATCGCTGACCGAATAGTACATCCAAACATAATTCGGCTCGACGATCACGGTCGACGCAGCGAATGCAATGTCGGAATCGCCATCTTCGACCTCTGCCGGGCTGATCAGCGGCTCGTCGCTCCGTTCCAGTATCTCCGTTGCATCGGCATTCATGGTGGCCCAGCCGATTCTCCAGGCGATCTTCTGCGTCGATCCGTTATAAAAGAAGACGACCCGTCCGTCGTTCAACCGCACCGCGCTCGCGGGGCTCATATGATACGCATCGAAGCAACCCGCGCGTGCCTCTAGGGGAGTCGGTGCAAATGTCCACGGACCGCCGATCGCCGGTGCATCCGCTACGCCGATTTTCGAATGCCCGTCGGCCGCGTATTCAAAGAACATCCGGTAACCGGTACTCGTTCTGACGACGGCGGCCTCCTTCGGATTTTGATACGCAGGGTCCGCGAAGACGGGACCACGTTTCGTGAGCCTTTCGAGCTTCGAACCGGTCGCTCCGAGCATGTAGGACGCGCGCGTCTCTCGAGAATATCCGGAGTAGAAAATGACGTACTGCCCGTCGGCGACGGCGACGGTCGGATCTTCGCAGCCGCCGCTATCCTCCATCATGTCGTCTGGTTCCAACACGGGCGTATCACTGAGCACGAAGGTCGTACCGTCGCGGCTCGTGCCCGCGTGCACCCGCGACACTTTTTCTTCGGCATCGTCGCTACGGTTCACGAGCCGCAAGAGCACCTGATATCCTTCAGTGGACGGTAGTACGTACGGACTCAGCGTGTAGTGGGATTCCAGTTCTTCGGCGCGCTCGATCTCGATAAGAACCAGACCGCCGTGCAGTTCGATCATGCTCCCTGCCCCGTGTTGTGCATCAGGCCGCCGTCCATCACGTAGGTCGATCCGGTGACGTAATCTGCTGCACTGCTCACGAGAAACAAGGCGAGCCCCGCGATCTCCTCGGCTTTGCCGGCGCGCTTCCACGGGATCGTCGCTTCGTCCGCAGCCAGCTTTTTAGGATCGTTGAGATCGGCTTGATTCATCGGCGTAAGAATCATTCCCGGCGCGATGGCGTTCACGTTGATGTGCTTCGGCGCCAATTCGAGGGCAAGGCAGCGAGTCAGATTACGCACGCCACCCTTGCTCGCGCAATATTCCGCGGCTCCCGCGCGCGGAACTTCTTCGTGGACGGAACTAATGTTTACGATTTTCCCGGCCGTATTCGCAACCTGTAGCCGCCGTAAAAATACGCGCGTGCACAGAAAAGGACCGGTGAGGTTCGTACGAAGTGCACTTTCCCACTCATGCACTTCGAGATCGACAACATTTTTGCCCAGCGCATCGACGCCGGCGTCATTGATGAGAACCGTGACCAGACCGAACTGCTGAACGACCGTCGCGAAAGCGTTCTCGACATCTGCGGGCCGACCGACGTCGCACGTGACGATGACGCCGTCGCTCCCCGCGGCACGCACCGCCGCGAGCGTCGCCTTCGCGCCATCGTCGTCGTGTAGAACGACGATGCCGACGCGCGCGCCGGCCTTTGCAAAACGTTCGGCGATCGCCGCACCGATGCCGGAGCCGGCGCCCGTGACCAAAGCCGTCTTGCCGGCCAATTCCACGACGGTATCGTTCATTGTTCTTTCTCCAGGGTGCGCGCGGTGCGCGTCTGCCGAACCGGCAGTGCGGTCCGCGCGAGAACGCTCAAGATACGGAACCCGCCGATCGCGACGACCTGCCCGTCTCCGGAGATTTCGCTCACCCCGCCGTTGCTCGGGCGAAAATGCACCGGAGTCTCGCGGACGCGCAGATGTCGCGCGCGGCGAGGATCATCACCGAAGATTCCGACCATAGTTTCTTTCCATCATCGCCAGCCTGTCGAGCGACTCCATGCGCACTGTCCGGAAGGGGCGTCGGTGGATTTTTACGCCGTAGAGGATCCGCAAGCCGAAACCCGCGAAACGGCCGGCGGCGATTTGCAGCACGCTCACGCTGCCTTGATTGCGCGTTCCACGTGTTCGGGTCCCGAGGACGAAATCTGCGGCGCCGGACTCGATCGGCGCGGCCAGTGCCGGTATCAACGTTGGGTTGTCCCTGCCGGTGTCGGGACGCCGCCGCCGAGCCGAAGCACCAGGAAGAGCGCACACCTCGTCACGTCGGCGATCAGGGCCGGCGACGACGCCGGGCGCGCGGCTTTCCAATCGGCTGCGCTTCGGCTTTTGGCTGCGTAGATCCAACTCATCGCGATGATTCTTTCCGTGCGCAACGACGAGATATGACGATAGCGGGTTATCGGTCCGAGCAATGTAAGCAACCTTACAGCAAGCGAGACGAGGCGCCGTATACCGACGGCGTCGGCAAGTTGTCAGACGCGCTCGAGCACGTCTGACGCCAATAAGATTGGCTCTTCCAAGATTTGAGTGGGCGTAGCAGTACGTCGGGGCGGTCGCGGCGTAGTCCTGCGTGTGCGGGATATTGAATTTCAACAGCAGTTACTTGGTGTGCAGGCGCCGTGGCGCGTGTCGGACGTGGACGTCGATCGCGGATCCAAAGTCGTCAAGACCTTCGTCGTGCATGACGGCCCGGTGCTCTGCCCGACGTGCCGGAAGCCATGTTCGATTCCCGATTGGTAACGGCTGCGACCATTTGACCCCGGGAGCGGAAGCAGGATTTGACCCCATCACTGAATAGCGGGCCCTCCCCTTGAACCTCAGCAACGACGAAACGTGAGCCACGAGGAGGGACCCGTTGGGGGTTATTACCTTGAATGACTGGCAGTCCATCCGAGTTCGCTGCCTTGGCAGCGGCGAATCCATCAAAGCGTCTCGCGCGCCACGGGCTTCTCGAAGAACACGATTCGAAAATACCTCCGCTCGAGCGACCCTCCGAATGCGGCTAGTGTAGCACGTCAAGCAGCTTGTAATGTATGCTGGATTGATGTATACTTGTCCCATGCGCATTGCAGACGCTATTACCCTTAGTGAGCCCGAACGCCGGAAGCTCGAGAAAATCGTGCGAAGTCGATCGTCCGC
>JAABUX010000186.1_pt1 | contig 110429 bp, 113 predicted proteins | sample 5561851 | NCBI WGS metagenome assembly JAABUX01 (sample SAMN10711883, study PRJNA513361) | rock metagenome | isolation source: Antarctica rocks | place: Antarctica: Victoria Land, Richard Nunatak red sandstone | collected 2016-01-03
GTCAGGCTCGCGCTGTCGAGCCGGCCCACATTGCCGCTCGCAGCTGGTAGGACTATAGGTGTGGACGCACTCGGCGTCCCGTGCGAACCGCCGCATCCGCTAACGGCGACCGCTAGAGCTGCACACACTACGAAGAACGGGCCGGCGGATAATTTCGAGAGTTTGTGCATCTTGTTCTTTCTCACGAATCAACGGTGCATCAGTCGCTACTGTATCGACGGAGAACCGGCGGCATGACGGCTCGGCCGGTAATCGGCTCTGACGTAAGGCGTACAAGGAGGCGGAGCCCGGAGCCTTCGTGGGCGCGACGATGTGAGCTAAAACAACAAAAATGTGATCGGCGATGTCGGACCGCGCGCGAGCCGCGATCGATATTCTGAAGTCGCCGCAATTCGTACCGGCTACCATCGCGCAAGAACGACAGCCATCGACAGCCAGCGCGAATCCGAGCCAACGTGCGCCGCATGTCCGGACGCGAACCCGTCCGCTGCGGCCCGAGCGAGGGCCGCTCGGACGCTCGCACGAACCTCACCTGGTAAGGCACGCGCTCGTCGACGTGCAGAACGTCGCTCGCGACGCTCGCACGAACGCGACGCGCGCGCCGGGGGATCGCGCGCGATTCACGCGTCCCTCACCTCGAAGAACGCGGCAGCACCAAGGAGTAGCATGCGGATCATCATCACCGGCGGAGCCGGCTTCATCGGGTCGCATATCGCCGATGCCTATGTCGCGGCCGGTCACGACGTGTGCGTCGTCGATAGCCTCTGGGAGAATGGCGGCGGACGGCGCGATAATCTTCCCGCCTCGGCGTCGTTCCAACACGTCGATATTCGCGACGCAGCACTCGAGAGCGTCTTTGCCGACTTTAAGCCCGAGATCGTGAGCCATCACGCCGCGCAGCACAGCGTCGCGATCAGTTCGCGAGACCCGCAGCTCGACGCACAAGTCAACGTGATGGGTCTCATCAACGTCCTGGACAACAGCGTCAAGGCCGGAGTGAAGAAAGTCATCTTCGCGTCGAGCGGCGCAACGTTCGGCGAACCCGAAAAGCTGCCGATCGACGAATCGACGCCGCAGCGGCCCGAGTCGCCGTACGCGATCACCAAGATGGTGGCCGAGCACTATTTGCGCTTTTATAAAGCGCAACACGGTCTCGATTTCACCGCGTTGCGCTACGGCAACGTGTACGGACCGCGGCAGGATCCCCACGGCGAGGCGGGAGTCGTCTCGATTTTCATCGGCCGCTTTCTCGCCCATCAGGGCATTAAAATTTACTGGGACGGCGAGCAAACGCGCGATTACATCTACGTCGGCGACGTCGCTGCGACGAACGTTCGCGCGCTGACGCGCGGCAGCGGCATGTGTTATTGCATCGGCACTGGGAAGAAGACGAGCGTGAACGAGATCTATCGCGCGCTCGTCGAAGTCACCGGTTTCGAAGCGCCGGTCGAACGGCTCGAACGCCGCGCGGGCGACGTGCGCGATGCTCAATTCGATTCGGCGCTCGCGCAGCGCGAACTCGATTGGAACGCCGAGACGTCGCTCGTCGAAGGCATGCGTAAGACGGTCGCGTACTTCCGCGAAAGGCTCCCCGCATAATGTCGTTCATCGATTGTTCCGGACGCGTCAGCATCGTCACGGGCGGCAGCCGCGGCATCGGTGCCGCGGCCGCCCTCGAGCTCGCTCGCGCCGGATCGCAGATCGCTATTTTCGATCTCGATGGCGACGAAGCGAGCCATTCCGCAGCGGAGATCGAACGGGAAACCGGCCAGAAAGCGCGCGGCTACGCCGTCGACGTCCGAAAATCGGAAGTGCTCGCGCGCATGTGCGATGCGGTCGCGGAAGACTTTGGCGGCATCGATCACCTCATCAATAACGCGGGCGTGCAATTCGTCGCGCCCCTGGCCGATTTTCCCGACGACAAGTGGGATCTCGTCACGTCGATCAACTTGGACGGCGTCTTTTACGCAACGAAAGCCGTCTGGCCGCACCTCGTCGCGCGCAAGCGCGGTCGCATCGTCAATATCGCAAGCGTTCAAGGCATCCTCGCATCGCCCTACAAACCCGCGTACGTCGCCGCCAAGCACGGCGTCGTTGGATTTACCCGCGCGGCGGCGCTCGAAGGCGCGGCACTCGGCATCACGGTCAACGCCGTGTGTCCGGGTGCGGTGATGACCGATCTCGTCCGCAATCAGGCGCCGCAGCTCGCCGCGTCGTTTGGTGGCAACATGTCGGACGAAGAAGCGCTCGAGCGCGGCTTTCTCGAATCGATGCCGACGAAACGGTTCATCGTTCCGCAAGAGGTCGCCCAGCTCTGCGTCTATCTCTGTACCGACGCCGCTCGCTCCATTACGGGCGCGCCGATTTCCATCGATGGCGGGTGGTCCGCACACTAACGTCTTTCGGGAGAAACGAATGGCCGCTCACGTTCTCGCCCTGTATAACGTCCCGACCGATCCGACGCACTTCGAGCAGTACTACCACGGTACGCACGTGCCGATCGCAAAGCGCTTGCCGGGCCTGCGCGCGTATTCGATCAACGTCGGCGCGATCGGCTCGCCGGCCGGTCTCGCCCCGTATTACCTCATCGCGACCCTAACGTTCGACTCGATGGCGGCGATTCAAACGGCGCTGCAGTCACCCGAAGGTTTAGCCACGGTCGCCGATGTGCCGAATTTCGCCACCGGCGGCATAACGCTGATGATGTACGAATCGCGCGACGTGTGAGCGGCGCTCTTCCCGCCGAAGCGCGCGCTTAGCCCACGACGAAATTCACGAGCTTATCGGGAACGTAGATTTCCTTGCGGATCGTTTTCCCCGCGAGGTACGCGCCGACGTTGGCATCGGCGCGCGCACGCGCGAGCGCATCGCTTCGCGCGATGCCCGGCGCGACGGCGAGCCGCGCGCGGATCTTGCCGTTGACTTGCACGACCAGTTCCAGCGTCGCGACGGCCAGAGCCGCAGGGTCGGCGGCGATCCAGCGTTCGAGATGGACCGACGACGTATAGCCGTAGCGGAACCACAACTCGTCGGCAATGTGCGGCGCGAAGGGCGCCAGCACGATCGGCAGGGCGTGGGCGGCGTACAGCGCGGCAGGATCGTTCGCCCCGCCCGGGCTCTGCAGGAACTTCGTTAAGGCATTGACGAGTTCGTCGAGCCGCGCGAGCGTCGTGTTGTAGTGAAAACGTCGGGTCGCCGTTTCCTCGGCACCGGAACGCAGCGCCGCGTGCACGGCGCGCACGAGCGCCCGCTGTGCGTCGCCCGCCATTGCGGGAAGCGCGTCGAGCGACGCTTCGCGGACGCGCGCGGCGAGCGGCTCCGCCGCGCGCCAGACGCGATCGAGGAAGCGCACGCGTCCCGCGATGCCGTCGTCGGTCCACTCCATCGTATCCTCGGGCGGCGTCGCTTTGAGTAAGAACAGCCGCATCGCATCGACGCCGTGGCGCTCGGCCGTATCGTCGATGCCGACGACGTTGCCGCGACTCTTTGACATCTTCTCGCCGTTGCGCAGCACCATGCCCTGATTGAAGAGCCGCGCGAACGGCTCGTCGGACCCGTGAACCCAGCCTTTGTCGTGAAAATATTTGTAGAAGAAGCGCGCGTAGAGCAGGTGCAGCACGGCGTGTTCGGCGCCGCCGATATACTGATCGACGTTGAGCCACGGATCGACGCGCGCCGGGTCGAACGGTCGCTCGACGTTGGCGTTGTCGAGATAGCGCACGTAATACCACGACGATTCGAAGAACGTGTCCATCGTGTCGCTCTCGCGTCGCGCGGGCTTGCCGCAGCGCGGACACGTCGTGTTGACGAACCGCGGATCGCGCGCGAGGGGCGAACCTTCGCCCGTGATCGGCACGTCGGCAGGTAAGATAACGGGCAACGCGTCGTCCGGCAATGCGACTTCGCCGTGCTCGTCACAGTAGACGATCGGAATCGGCGTTCCCCAATAGCGTTGCCGCGAGATCAGCCAATCGCGAATGCGATAGTTGACCGTCCAGGTGCCGCGTCCGGCCGCGGCCAGCGCGTCGCCGATCGCGCGCCGGGCGTCATCTCCGGCCAGTCCGGAAAATTTGGCGCTTGCGATCAAGCGGCCGTCGTCGGTATACGCGCCTCGCGGCGGGGATGCATTATCCGCGCCGGGGTCTTCGACGACCCGAACGATCGGCAACCCCATTTTCGTCGCGAAATCGAAGTCGCGCTCGTCGTGCGCCGGCACGCCCATGACCGCGCCGGTACCGTAATCGGCGAGGACGTAATTCGTCACCCAAATCGGCACCCGTTCGTTCGAGAGCGGATTGCGAGCGTACGCTCCGGTGAAGACGCCCGTCTTCTCCATGAGGCTCGTGCGTTCGAGTTCGGATTTATTTTTCAGCGTCGCGGCGAATGCGTCGATTTGGGCGCGTTCGCGATCGCGCGTGGCGAGGATCCGAGCGACGAGCGGATGCTCCGCGGCGAGCGCGAGAAACGTGACGCCGAAAAGCGTATCGATACGCGTCGTATAGGCGTCGATGCGATCGCTCGAATCTTCGAGATCGAACGAGAACGTCACGCCTTCGCTACGGCCGATCCAGTTGCGCTGCATCGAGCGGATTTTTTCGGGCCACCCGTCGAGGCCGTCGATGCTCGCGAGCAGCCGATCCGCGAAGGCGGTGATCTTCAAAAACCATTGCGAGAGATTGCGGCGTTCGACGAGCGAGCCGCAGCGCCAGCAGCGGCCATCTTCGACCTGCTCGTTGGCGAGGACGGTCTGGTCTTTAGGGCACCAGTTGACCGGCGCTTCGCGCTTGTACGCGAGTCCGTCCTCGTAGAGGCGTAAAAACAGCCACTGATTCCAGCGGTAGTAGCTCGGCTCGCACGTCGCGAGTTCGCGCGACCAATCGTAGCCCGTGCCCATCAAGCGAATCTGGCGTTCCATGTTCGCGATGTTGCTGCGCGTCCAGACGCTCGGATCGATGCCGCGCTCGATCGCGGCGTTTTCGGCGGGCAGACCGAACGCGTCGAAGCCCATCGGATGGACGACGTTGTAGCCCGCCATCCGGTTCATGCGCGCGACCGCATCGCCGAGCGTGTAATTCTTCGCATGTCCGACGTGCAGATCGCCCGATGGATATGGCAGCATTTCCAGCACGTAGCGTTTCTCGCGCGCGTCGTCGTCGTCGGCGCGGTACAGGCCCGTGCGTTCCCACTCGTCCTGCCAGCGTTGTTCGACGCTACGGAATTCGTAGGTCTGCGGGGTCCGTTCTTCGAGCATCTCGATTTTATTCGGGCGTCCGGGCCCTTCCGGCCTTGCGGTACGCGAGGCGTGCGTGATTGACGAGCATGCATCTTCGCCTTCCGCTCGTCGTGGGCGTCGTCGGGCTCGCGGTCGCGGCCGCGTTCGTGCGCGCGCACGCCCCCGCCGCCGTGCCGTCAGTCGCTCTCTCGATGTCGAGCCCGTCAGCCTCGGCCGCCGCGTCGCTCGCACCGTCCGTGCGGCGATCGCAAACGCAGCGCGCCGCCGCCGAGACGATCGTCGTTTACGTCGCCGGGGACGTTGTCCGGACCGGCATCTATACGCTGTCGCGCCGCAGCCGGGCGGCCGATGCTCTACGCGCGGCGGGGGCGCTCGCGCCGATGCCGATCTCGTCGCGCTCAACCTCGCCGCCCCGCTCGCCGACGGTGACGAAGTTGCCGTCATGTCGAAGAACGCGGCGCTTCCCGCGGCGCCTCGTCGCTCTCGGCGCGCGGTTTCCGGCGTGACGATCGGGGAGCCGCAACGGCCCGCTCGCCGCCGTAAGCGAAAAGCGCCGCGTAAACGCCACGCCGGTTACGCCGGTTCTGCCGTTTCCACCGGCCGCCCCGCCGAGGCCGATGCGGAAAGCGACGCGCCGCGGGAGATCGTCGATCTGAATCGCGCCGATGCAAGCGAACTCGAGTCGCTGCCCGGTATCGGCGCCGCACTTGCCGAGCGCATCGTCGCGGTTCGCGAGGCGAGCGGCCCATTCGCGTCCGCCGACGATCTCCTCGACGTCGGCGGCATGACGCAAGGCCGTCTCGATGCCTTGCTTCCGTACATCACCGTCCGTTGAATCCGGCTCAGCTATTTAACTCCGATGGGCCAAGCGATTTCCGTTTCCGTTTCGTGGTAGATCTCGCGAGGGGCTTCGCCGAGGACGTGCCCGTCCTTGACGACGCGCTCTGCGATCGCGTCGTACACGTCGCTGATCTCGGGATAACGAGCGCGTTCGTTTGCGATCGTAACGCACGCCGCCGCGGTGCCCGCAAGCTCGCGCCGTTCGATGACGGCCTCATCGAAGGCGCCGGCATCGCAGGGCACGCAAACCTCGACCTCGCCTTCGCGCTCGGCCTCCACCTTCTCGTGAAAGATCGCGAATGGAGCGCCGGCTTCGGGAATGCCGGCTCCGCGCAACACCTCACGCATCTCCGAGATCGATTGCGCGACGAACGGGGAGATGTCCGCGAGTTTGAGGCGTCGCCGTACGCTCGTGATCGTCGCAGGCGCGAGTTCTTTCGTGGCGATTTGAAAGTCCATAGAACGGTTATTCCGGAGCGGCGGCCATCAAAACCGGGGTCGGGTGCGACTACCAGCCGCCGCCCGAATCCCCCCCACCACCACCACCGCTATCGAAACCGCCGCCGCCGCTGTCGAAGCCGCCGCCGGACGAGCCGTAGTCGCCGAAGGACGAACCGCCCATATCGGCTTGGCCCGCGTCGGATTGCCAACCGCCGGCATCGGCCTGTTGACCGCTGTCGCCGCCGACGAAGCCCGCTTGGTCCCCGCCGCTCAAGCCGCCATCGTGACGACCGAACAATTCGTTTCCGAGGAACGCGCCGCCGAGGCCGCCGAGGAGCCCGCTGAAGAACCCGCCGCCGCCGCCCATCATACCGCCGCCCATGCCGCCGCCGTAGCCCGGACCCGGGCCGTACCCCGGTTGACCGCCGTAGCCCGGGGGCATCCGACGCGGACCGGACATCGCGCGAAAGATCGCGCGGATGATGAGGAAGCCGGCCACGAGGATGAGGATCAACCAGATCAAGGACATACCGCCTCCTAAAGACGAGGTGCTGGCAGCGGGTGCGAGCTGACGCTGCCTCTGTGCGCCGCCGAGCGACCGCTCGTGACCGCGATAATCGTTAAGGACCAGATCGACACCGGTGGAGATACCTTCGTCGAAGTTCCCCGTACGGAAGTACCCACGCATCGCCTGACGGACGCTATCGAAGGTACCATTCGGGAAAAAGGCGCGCGATGCGCGATCTCCGATGATGCCGTCTTTTTTCTCGGCCTTCGCGAGGAAGATCATGACGCCGTTGACCTGCTGCTTCGCGAATGCTTTTTCGGCTGCCGCCTGAGCCGTCTCGTTGCCGAGCGAGGGCACGGTGACGACGACGACTTCTTTGCCAGTCTGCCGGTTGAAATCGCCGATCTTCGCATTGAGGCTGGAGACCGTCGTGGCGTTGAAGAGGCCGGCGCCGTCCTGAACGAAGTCGCGTGCGAACGCCGGAAGGCCGAGCGCTGCGACCGCGAAGATCGCGGCGAGCGCGGCACCGACGAATTTGGTGGGGGCGTGCAATCTAGTCACGCGGCCTTCTACCCCACATCCGCCCGATTGTTTCCATCACCGCGTCACGGTGACGACCGCGACGCCGACGATGCTGACGACGAAAATTGCGATGAACACCCAGATCGCCGCTTTCTTGAGCGTATCTTTGAGCTGACGGGTGCGCCGCGAGCGCACCTTCACGACGTTCGCGCCTGCTGTGCATCCGGAGCGCCCCACAGCCGTTCGAGGTTGTAAAACGTTCGTTGCTCGGGCGTAAAGACGTGGGCGACGATGGGGCCGAGATCGATGAGGATCCAGCCGCCGTCCGCGTACCCCTCCGTGCGGGCCACCGCAAAGCCCGCCTCGCGAGCTTTTGCGACGATCGCGTCGGCGATGGCCCTAGTTTGAACGACGGAGCGCCCCGTCGCGATCACGAAGGCGTCGGCCACGATCGTTCGGCCTTCCAGCGGTAGCGTCAACACATCGCCGGCTTTGAGGTCGAGTGCGGCTTCGCGCACTAGGTCGAGAAGGTCAGGCAGAGAGCGGTCTCCTTTCACGGGATTCGTACGTCGCGAGTGCGGCGAGCGTCTGCGGGGCGATTTCCAGGTGCCGCCCCTTCAGATACGTCACGGTCGACAATAGCACGGCCAGCATCGCCCCTTCGAGATCGTCGAACGCGAGTTCTGCATAGCGCGCCCGATCGGCGAAGGTTCGCCCCGGTTCGAGGCCGTCCGCGAGGTACACGATGGCATCGAGGCGTGACATGTGCGGCGCCGCGACCGTGTGGCGCGCGATCGCGCCGAGCACGCGCGAATCGGTCACGCCGAAACGCTCGCGTGCGAGTTCCGCGCCGAGACGCGCGTGGAGCACGATCGGATTGCGCCTCTCGAAGACGTCGATCGGCAGGCCGCGCGTCTCGCACTCGGCGAGCAACCGCGCAACGCTGTAGAGCCGTGCGAGATCGTGGAGCATGCCCGCGAGGCGGGCGCGGCCCGCATCTTCGCCGTGGTGCTGTGCGAGGCGATCGGCCAAACGCGCGACCCGAACGGTATGGGCGTAGCGATGCTCGCCGCCGATCTGCGCCCGCACTTCGCGCGCCATCGAACCGAAGCTACGCGTCATCGCCGGAGGCCAATTCGCTTTCGAGCGCTGCCAGGCGGAACCGGTACAACTCCCCGCGCAGATGACCGGCCCACATGACGACCGCGTTCTCACCGTTATCGCTGTAGTACGCGCGCCGCGTCGATACGACCGTAAAGCCGTACTTTTTGTAAAGCGCCTGCGCGATCGTGTTGGACTCGCGCGCTTCGAGCGTGATCCACGACGCGCCGCGGTCGATCGCTTGGTGCAAGAGATGAACCAGCATCGCTTCGCCGTACTTTTTGCCGCGCGAATCCGGGTGCACGGCGATCGTCGTGATGTGCGAATCTTCGAGAATCACCCAAATACCGCCGTACGCGACGATCTCACCGGTTTTCGGGTCGCCCATGCGGCCCACGAAATAATGCGCGAGCTTGTTGTCGCTGAGTTCGCTTGCGAAGGCGCTCGGCGGCCACGACGTCGAGAATGACAGCGCTTCGATTCGCATGACGGCGCGGATATCGGCCTGCAACATGCGCGAGATCGTCATGCGTTGCGGACGACCGGCGCTGCGCGGGTCGAGTTCGGCCCGCATCGCTACGGCGTCGTCTCCGAAACGGTGCTGCGCTCGTGCGCGACGCTCCGCTCGGCGTAGTGCGCTTCGCCGTAATCGGCCCCAAGCGCGTGAGGCGAACCGGCGAAGGGCGCTTGCGCGCCCCCCGCGGCGTTCGCCGCGAGGGCGCGACGCGCGATGGCCAGAGCCGGAGATAGCGTTTGCGACGCAACGGCGAGCACGGTGATGCCGCGTTCGCCGAGCGCGGGAGCCGCGCCCTCCGCAGCTCCGAAGCAGCGCAGTTCGAAGCCGCGCGGCAGTTCCTCGCCGAGCGCCTCGGCGATGGCCGCATAGGGTCCGCAAACGATCCGTTCGCGCCAGCCGGCCCCCCCGCCGGGCGGGAGGCGCACGCGCAGACGCACGCAGGCGATCCCGGCACGGCCGTGGACGAAAGCCGCATGCGTCCAGTCGATCTTGGGCGGCGAAACGGCATCGTACGACGAGATGCCCGCCAGCGGCAACTTCGCCGCGAACGCCAGGCTCTTGGCATACGAAAGCGCGATTCGCAGGCCCGTGAAGCCACCCGGACCCGTCCCGACCGCAATTCCCGCAAGGGCCGCAAAGGGGACGCCGGCGAGCGCCTCGTCGACGATCGCTAAGCCGCGTTCGAGGGCGTCGTTCCCGGTGGTTGCGGCAACGCGCGGCGGCACGCGTTCGTCGCTCGAGAGGAGCGCCGCGGAAAACGCCCCGATGGCACCGTCGATACCGAGCCAGAGCTCGCTCACGGGCGCTCGATGCGAAGCTCGCGCGGCGCAGCTCCGGCGCCCGCGATATGGATTCGGATCGCCCGCGCGGGCACGAGCTCGGGCAAGCGTTCGGGCCACTCGACGAAGGCGATCCCCTCGGCGCCGAAGGCCTCCTCGAGCCCGAGTTCGCGTGCTTCCGAGCGATGTTCGATCCGATAGAGGTCGAGGTGCTCGACCGGCGGCACGCCGCCATAGCGATGCCAGAACGTGAAGGTCGGACTCGCGACCTCTGCGTTGCTTCCGAGCGCCCGCAAAACAGCTGCGACGAAGGTCGTTTTTCCGGCGCCCAAATCGCCTGCGAGCGCGATGACGTCGCCCGGTCGGAGTTCGCGCGCGAAGGCAATGGCGACGTTTTCGAAGGCTGCGAGATCCGGCGCTCGCACGACGGTCAGGCGCAAAAAGAAGTTCCGACGGCTAACGCGAACCCAAATCTCATGTGGTTGAGGGCGAACGACGTTTTGGTCGGCGTGATTACCGGCGTCTGCTCGGCGGTCGTCGCGGCGCTGTTCGAGGCGTTTTTCGTAACGGCGCGTTTTCTTTCACTCGGATCGCACGGCGGCGGGCTCGGCAGCAAGATCTTTTTCATCGCCATCGTGGGCGCGCTCGTCGGCGGCATCGTCGGGTTTTTCGTGGGAGCGGTCATCAAGCCGCGCCCGCAGGTCCGCTAGGCATCGCTCGTTCTTCGCCGGGATTCCGGCGCTCGCCCCGCCGGGCACGAGCCCGGCTTCCTCACGGGATTAGGTAGTGGAGTCAGATCGAGTTTCGTTAGTCAACGTCGAAGACGAGATGCGCGAGAGCTATCTCTCGTACGCGATGTCCGTCATCGCGTCGCGCGCGCTCCCCGACGTGCGCGACGGCTTCAAGCCCGTGCAGCGCCGCATTCTTTATGCGATGCGCGAGATGAATCTCACCCCCGATAAGCAGCACCGCAAAAGTGCCGGCGTCATCGGTGAAGTCTTGAAAAGCTTTCACCCGCATGGGGACTCGTCGGTGTACGATGCGCTCGTGCGGATGGCGCAAGACTTCACGTTACGCTACCCCCTCGTCGACGGCCACGGAAACTTCGGCTCGATCGACGGCGATCCGCCGGCGGCCTACCGTTACACCGAAGCGCGGCTGGCGCGCATCGCCATGGAAATGCTCGCGGACATCGATAAAGATACCGTCGACTTCGTCGCGAATTTCGATAACCAGGGAACGGAGCCGGTCGTCTTACCGGCGCGGCTGCCGCAACTGCTCGTCAACGGGTCGTCGGGTATCGCGGTCGGTATGGCGACGAACATTCCGCCGCACAACGTCGGCGAGATTTGCGACGCGATCGCGTATATCGTCGAGCACGACGGCGAATCGCCGGAATTCATCGACGACGCACTCGCGGATATCGTGGCAGGCCCCGATTTTCCCACCGGCGGCTCGCTGCTCGGGCGCGAAACCATCCGGAATGCGTATCGCACCGGGCGCGGGTCCGTGATGATGCGCGGCAAGGCCGAGATCGAAGAAGAAAAAGGTCGCTTCCGGATCGTCATCACCGAGGTGCCGTTCCAAGTGACGACGGCACGCATCGTCGAAGCCATCGCCGAAGCGTATGCTGAGAAAACGATCGCCGGCATCTCCGCGCTGACGAACGAGAGCGACCGCAAGGGTATCCGCATCGTCGTCGATCTCAAACGCGATGCGACGCCGAACGTCGTCCTCAATCAGCTCTACAAGCATACGCCGCTGCAAACCAGCTTTGGCTTTAACATGCTCGCGCTCGTGCCGGCGCCATCCAACGTTCCGGGCGCGGCGCAGACGCTCGAGCCGCAGGTGCTCGGGCTGCGCCAGATGCTCGAGCACTTCGTCGCGCATCGCCGGGTCGTCATCCGGCGCCGCACCGAATACGAACGCAATAAAGCGCGCGAGCGCGCGCACATCCTCGAAGGCTTCCGGATCGCCCTCGACAACATCGACGAAGTCATCCGCATCATCCGCGAGAGCGATTCGACCGAGGCCGCGCGCGAGCGGCTCGTCGAGCGCTTCAAGCTAACGGTCCTTCAGGCTAATGCGATTCTCGATATGCGTTTGCGGACGCTCACGAGTCTCGAGCGGCAGAAGATCGAAGACGAATACAACGCGCTGCTCGCGATTATCTCCGATCTCGAAGATATTTTAGCAAACCCCTCGCGCGTCATCGCGATCATCAAGACCGATTGCGAAGATATCAAGAGACGCTTCGGCGACGTCCGGCGCACGACGATTTCGCCGCTCGAAGACGAGCTCAACATGCTCGACATCATTCCCGATGCAACGGTAGTCGTGACGTCGACGGTTGGCGGCTACATCAAGCGGATCGGGGTCGAGACGTTTCGCTCGCAAAATCGCGGCGGCCGGGGCGTCATCGGCATCGCGGGCCTCAAACCTGAAGACGTCGTGCAAAACTTCTTTATGGCGACGACGCACCAGCACGTGCTGTTCTTCACCAATAAGGGTCGCGCGTATCGGTTACGGGCGTACGAAATTCCGGACTCGTCGCGGCAAGGCCGCGGCACGGCGCTCGTCAACCTGCTGACCTTGCCCGCAGACGAAGTCGTTACGGCGGTGTTCCCGATTCGCGAATTCGCCGAAGATCGATATCTCGTGATGATCACGCGACGCGGCGTCATCAAGAAGACGTCGCTGCGCGAATTTGCAAATATCCGGCGTAGCGGTCTCAACGCCGCCGGTCTCGATGAGAACGACGAATTGCTCACGGTCGATCTCTCCAACGGTTCGGACACGATCATCCTCGGCACCAAGGACGGCATGGCCGTCCACTTCTCCGAGCAGAACGTTCGGCCGATGGGCCGCAACGCGCGCGGCGTCCGCGCGATCACGCTCGCACCGGGGGATTCCGTCGTCGCGATGGACGTGGAAGAAGCCGAACGCCGTGAAGTGCTCATCGTTACCTCGCAGGCGTTCGGCAAACGTACGCCGCTGGCCGAGTATCGCCGCACGCGACGCGGCGGCAAAGGCATCAAAGCGTTCGCGAAAGAGAAAGATATTGGGTCGGTCGTCGATCAGATTCTCGTGAACGAAAGCGATGAAGTCTTATTGATGACTTCCGGCAATCAGGTCATTCGAATCCGCGTGGCGGAGATTCGCCAGACCGGACGTGCCGCCAAGGGAGTGCGCCTGCAACGGCTCGCACCGGGTGACGAGGTCATCGCGATCACGAACCTCGGCATTCAGTCCGCGCAGATCGAAACGATTACGGGCGAGGCGCCCGCCATCGATGGCGAAGTCGCGACCGTGCTCGAGCAGCCGTCCGCGGCGTCGCTCGAAGTTGCGGAACTCGACGATCCGGTCGACGACCCGGCGGACGAGTCCGGGGACGGTTCGAGCGACGGCGCTTAGCGCGAGCGCCCGGCGGCTATGACGACGACGACGGCACCGGCGACGGTGCCGCCGGCGTCTGCGCGGTAAGCGGTTCGACGAGATCGCCCACGCTCGGCCGGTCCCCCGAACTCGAAAACATGACTTCGAGGTAGCGATCGAAGACTTGCGTGACGGTCAGCGTGATCGGGGTCGCGCGCCGGCTGTGATCGGCGTGCGCGAAATCGCGCAAACCGTCGCCCGGCCGGACGCCGCGCTTGATATCGACGAGCGCGAGCGGAGGCGTCACCCGGATGACGTGCGCGATGCGTTCGAACGCGAGCGGAACCTTCGCGAGCGTCGCCGGAACGCTGCGCGCCCACGATATCTCCGGGACGCTTTCGAAATCGCCTTCGTTCGCATTCGAAGGCGGATCGCTATCCAAATTGACGGCTTGGTCGACGATGAGGCTCCCGGTGATGCAGTTCGTCACCGCCAGATGCGTCCGGGCCGCGACGCGGCCGCTGGCGTTTGGAAGGCCCGGCAGCATCGGGCGTAGATCGAACGGGGCGAGAACGAGGTAGTCGGCGCCCGCCTTGCGGCAATCGTCGAGCGTCGGTGCGGTCGCGCCTGCGTACGGCACGACGTTCGCGCCCACGTAAGCTGCGATCAGCTTGTTCCAAAGCGCCGGTGACATCGTCGCTGAAGCCTGGTCGGCGACGGTCGCTGCGACGAGCACCGTCAGCGGGGTCGTTCGCGCGAAGACCGGGTATGCCGTCAGGGCGGCGACGCCTGCGCCGAGCGCGAGGGCGCCGAACGCCGCCCGCAACCGCACTACGGGTGGGGCGGTCCAACGGGTCGGAGGTTTTGAAAATACCATGAGTGCACTCCCCGATGTCTCGCAGACCACGTTCCAGAGCGACGTTCTCGCGAGCGACCAACCGGTTCTCGTCGACTTTTGGGCTCCCTGGTGCGGTCCGTGCCGTATGCTGGCGCCGGTCGTGGAAAAAATTGCCGCCGCGCACGAGGGTCGCATGAAGTTCGTGAAACTCAACACGGATGAAAGCCCGAGCATTGCCGGCCAATATCACGTCTCAGGTATTCCGTGCCTCATCCTCTTCAAAGGCGGCGAGGCGGTCGACCGTATCGTCGGCTTCGTCCCGGAAAACCAGATCTCGTCGATGCTCGCAAAGCATCTCGCCGCCGCGTAGCCTCTCCGGGCCCGGCCGGTGAGCCTTCGGGAGCTTCCCGCGATGCATCGGTTTCTCGACGAACCGGAGGTCGCGGGCTTCGCAGCACTCTTCGGAACGACCGCCGTGAAAACGGCGGTCGATGCCGTTTTACGCGACGTTCGCACGAGCGTCGTGCGCGAGGCCGCGCCCGTCCCAGGGTTCGAGGTGATGCTCGGCCGCGTCCGCGCGCGTTTGGCGCGTGAAGAGAACGACGGGCTCGTCGACGTCCTCAACGGCACGGGCATCCTGCTGCACACGAATCTCGGGCGCGCGCCGCTCGCTCGCGAAGCGCTCGAGGCGATCGTCGCCGTCGCGGGCGGTTACTCGAATTTGGAATTCGATTTAGAGAGCGGGACGCGCGGCTCGCGCTATGCGCGCGTCACGTCGCTCTTACGCGCTACGACGGGTGCGCAGGATGCGCTGGTGGTGAACAATTGCGCGGCCGCCGTGCTCGTCATTCTCGACACGTTCGCGAAAGGCCGCGAAGTCGTCGTCGCGCGCAACCAGCTTGTCGAAATCGGCGGCGGTTTTCGCTTGCCCGACGTATTGCGGCGCAGCGGCGCGACGCTCGTCGAGGTCGGTACGACCAATCGCGTGTACGTGCGCGATTACGAACGCGCGCTTTCGCCGCAGACGGCGCTCTTGATGCGCAGCCACATGTCGAATTATACGATCGAGGGGTTCACCGCCGACGTCGCCGCGGCCGACCTCGCGGCCCTGGGGAAACGTGCGGGCGTGCCGAGCGTCGAGGATCTCGGAGGCGGCGCGCTCGTCGATCTCGTCCCGTACGGTTTGCCGTACGAGCGCACGGTCATCGATGCGGTAGCCGACGGCATCGATCTCGTCGCGTTCTCGGGCGATAAACTTTTGGGCGGGCCGCAAGCCGGCATCATCGTCGGCACCGCCGGCGCCGTCGCGCGCATGCGCTCGAACCCGTTGCTGCGGGCGTTGCGCGTCGATAAGGCGACGCTCGCCGCGCTCGCTGCGACGCTGCGGCTCTACGTGCAGCCGGGCGGCCACGAGCGGATTCCGTTTTATGCGATGTTGCGGGCGACGCAGACGGATCTACGCGCACGCGTGCACGCTTTCATCGCGACGCTCGGCGACGCGTACGACGAACGCGTCGCGGGTGTCGAAACGCTCGCCTACGCGGGCGGCGGCGCCGCACCGATGGCGACGCTGCCGTCCTACGCGCTGGCGCTCCACGACACGGGCACCAGCCCCAATGCCCTCGCCGCGCGCTTGCGCGCGCGGGCGCCGCGCGTCGTCGCTCGGGTCGAGGGGAGGGCCGCGCTCGTCGACTTCCGCACGATCGCGCCCGAGCGCGAACCCGAGCTCGCGCGCGCCATCGTGACGGCCCTCGGCTAGCCGTGCACATCCTGGGCACGGCGGGCCACGTCGACCACGGCAAGTCGTCGCTCGTGCGCGCGCTGACGGGCACCGACCCCGATCGCTGGATCGAAGAGCAACTGCGCGGGATGACCCTCGATCTCGGCTTCGCGCATCTGCGCTTCCCCGACGGCGTCGAAGCGGGCATCGTCGACGTCCCCGGACACGAGCGTTTTCTGCATAACATGCTCGCCGGTGCCGCGGGCATGGAACTCTTGCTCTTGGTCATCGCGGCAAACGAAGGGCCGAAGCCGCAGACGATCGAGCACCTCGCGATACTTCAGTACCTTAACGTCAAACGGACGATCGTCGTGTTGACCAAATCCGACACCGTCGACTTCGAAGAGCTGGCCTTTACCGAAGAACTCGTGCGCGAAACGCTCGCGGGTACGATCGCCGAGAACGCAGACTTCGTTGCGGTCTCGACGATCACGGGCGACGGGCTCGACGACTTACGCGCCGCGATCCATGCCGCGCTCGTCGCGCTGCCCTCGCGCGCCCCCGGGGCGCCCGCGTATCTCCCCATCGATCGCGTCTTCGCCTTACCTGGCCACGGTACGATCGTGACCGGCACGTTAATCCAAGGCGCGATCGCCGTCGGCGATCAACTGGCGCTCGCACCGCTCGGGCGCGACGTCCGCGTGCGCAGCGTGCAAGTCTTCGGCGAAAAACGTGATGCCGTTGCCGGCGGTTCCCGCGTCGCGATCAACCTGCCCGGCGTCGAAACGCACGAGATCGCGCGCGGCGCGGTGCTCGCGAGCCCGCAGTTCGTCACGCGCGCGAACGTCGACGTTCGCTTTCGCGCTTTGCCTGCGGCGCTGCCGCTGTTGAAACGGCGCACGCCCGTGCGCGCGTATCTGGGCTCGGCTGAGATCATCGGGACGCTGGTGTTCGCGAAGGTTCCGGCCGATGCGAGCGAGATCGACGCAAAACTCTTCTTGCGCGAAGCGACCGTCGTCTTTCCCGGTGCTGCGTTCGTCGTGCGCCGGCTCTCACCCAAGACGCTGCTTGGGGGCGGTACGATCGCGGGGGTCGATGGGTCGGTCGCGACGGCGGAAAACGGCGATGACCCCTCGGTTGCCGCGGTCGCGGCGGCCCTGCGCGATGTAGAACTCGCGGGCGCCACCGCCGCGCGCGTCGGTGCGAGCGCGAACGTTCGCGAAGATGTCGCAGAGTCGATTCTCGCGCAACTCGTCGAAGACGGACGCGCGATTCGCGTCAATAAACCCGTTGCGTACGTGGATGCGACGCTCGCGCTCGCGCTCGTCGATAACGTGCGCGAGCGCCTGCAAAAAAACGAGTCCGACTTGCCGTGGCTCGTCGGCGTCACGGCGCTCGCGCTAGCCCGCGTGCTCGGCGTAACGGAGCCTGCGTTGATGCGGGTGCTCGCGACTGCAGTCGAGGACGGCCGGCTGGCTTTCCGCGGCGGCTATTACGCAACGCCGGAGTTCGTTCCGACGCTTTCGCGCGAACAGCGCGCTTTCTTCGACGGCCTCTTCGTAGCCGACGCGGCGCAAGTACTCTCACCCGTGCCGTACGTCGACGTGCAAGACGCGATCCGCGGCGCGAAGATCGCGGGCTTGCCGCAAGCGTTCGAAACGCTGCTCGTCGGCGGTGCGCTCGTGAAAATTCACGACGCCGTGTATCGCGGCGTGCAAATCGCCGACGTGCGCGGCAAGCTCGAAGCGACGCTGCGGCGCGATAAACAGATCACGATGTCCGCCTTCCGGGATCTCGTCGGAACCTCGCGCAGATTTGCCGTGCCGCTTTTGGAGTGGTTCGATGCGACGGGCGTGACGATCCGTTCGGGCGACGTCCGCCTGCTTCGCATCGCGCCTCCGCAGCGTTGAGGCGGCGGCCCGGCAACGCGGGCGAGCCCGGCGCGGAGCTCCCTGGGGCAGGCTCGACGCATACCGCTCGTGCAACGAACGTCGTCCCGGAACGGTTCTCATATATACGATGAACGCCGATAAAATGACAGAACGGGTGCGCGAGGTCCTGAGCGAGGCATACGCTCGCGCGTTGCGGGAGCGGAACTCGAGCGTCGAGACGGAGCACGTGCTGCTTTCACTTCTCGAACAGGCCGACGGCGTCGTTCCCGCGCTTCTCGGCAAAGCCGGCGTCGACGTCCGCGATTTTACCGAAAAAGCTGCGACCGCCGTCGCGAACCTGCCGCGTTTGGGCGGCTCGAACGACACGCAGCCGCAGCTCGGTTCCCGGGCTACGCGAACGCTCGTTCGCGCGAACGACGAAGCGACGAAGCTGACCGACGAATACGTCTCGGTCGAACATCTGCTGCTCGCGATGCTCGAAGACGGTGGCCCCGCGGCGCGACTCTTGCGCGAGTCCGGCATCGACCGCAACGCCGTGCTGTCGGCCCTGCGCGAAGTGCGTGGAAATCAGCGCGTCACGTCTGCGAACCCGGAAGGCACGTATCAATCGCTCGAGCGCTACGGTCAAGATCTCACCGCGGCGGCCGAGCGCGGCAAGCTGGACCCCGTGGTCGGCCGCGACGATGAGATCCGCCGCGTCGTGCAAGTGCTCTCGCGCCGCACGAAAAATAACCCCGTGCTCATCGGCGAGCCCGGCGTCGGCAAAACGGCAATCGTCGAAGGCCTCGCGCAGCGCATCGTGCGCGGCGACGTGCCGGAATCGCTGAAGAACAAACGCATCATCGCCCTCGATATGGGGCGCTCATCGCGGGCGCGAAATATCGAGGCGAATTCGAAGAGCGCCTCAAAGCGGTTCTCAAGGACGTGCAGAGTTCCGAAGGCTCGGTGCTGCTCTTTATCGACGAATTGCACAACGTCGTGGGCGCCGGCAAGGCCGAGGGGTCGATGGACGCCGGCAACTTGCTCAAGCCGATGCTCGCCCGCGGCGAGCTACATCTCATCGGTGCGACGACACTCGACGAACACCGTCGCTATATCGAGAAAGATGCGGCCCTCGAGCGGCGCTTTCAGCCCGTCATGGTCGACCAGCCGAGCGTCGAGGATACGATCTCGATCTTACGCGGATTGCGCGAGCGCTACGAACTCCATCACGGCGTGCGCATCAAAGATGCGGCGCTCGTCGCCGCAGCCACGCTTTCGAATCGCTACATCGCCGATCGCTTCTTGCCCGATAAGGCGATCGATCTCGTCGACGAAGCGGGGGCGAAGCTGCGCACCGAAATCGATTCGATGCCGCAAGAGCTCGACGAAGCGTCGCGCCGCATCATGCAGCTCGAGATCGAGCGCGAAGCGCTGCGTAAAGAAGAGGACGCCGCGTCGAAAGCGCGCCTGCAAAATATCGAAAAAGAGATTGCGGAATTGCGTTCGCAGACCGACGGTATCTCCGCGCGCTGGCAAGCGGAGAAGGCGGCGGTGCAGCAGGTGCGTGCGGTCCGGGAAGCGATCGATCAAACCAAGATCGAGATCGAACAGGCGGAACGTCAATACGATCTCAATCGCGTCGCACAATTGCGTTACGGGAAGCTCGCCGACCTGGAAAAGAAGCTCGACGCCGCCGAAGCACCGCCCGCGGGCGATGGCGCTTCGCGCCTGCTCAAAGAAGAGGTCGACGAAGAAGATATCGCTTCGATCGTGAGCCGCTGGACGGGTATCCCCGTTTCCAAACTGCTCGCAGGCGAGATGAAGAAGCTTTTGCGGCTCGACGATGAGTTGCACGAGCGCGTGATCGGTCAAGACGAAGCGGTCACCGCGGTGGCCGAAGCGATCATTCGCGCCCGTAGCGGATTATCCGATCCCAATCGACCGATCGGATCGTTCATCTTCCTCGGGCCCACCGGCGTCGGCAAGACGGAACTCGCGCGGGCGCTCGCCGACTATCTTTTCGACGACGAACGCGCGATGGTGCGCATCGATATGTCGGAGTACGGGGAGAAGCACTCGGTCTCGCGGCTCATCGGCGCCCCGCCGGGATACGTCGGTTACGACGAAGGGGGCCAGTTGACGGAAGCCGTGCGCCGCCGCCCGTTCTCAGTCGTGCTTTTCGATGAAATCGAGAAGGCGGCGCCCGACGTCTTCAACGTGTTCTTGCAGATTCTCGATGATGGCCGGCTCACCGACGGTCAAGGCCGCGTCGTCGACTTTAAAAATACGATTCTCATCATGACATCGAACATCGGCTCGAATCGCATTCTCGATTATTCCGGTGACGGCGGCGTGGAATACGCCGTGATGCGCGCGACCGTGCTCGACGAATTACGGCGCCATTTTCGGCCCGAGTTTCTCAATCGCGTCGATGAAACGGTGGTCTTTCAAGCGCTCTCTCCCGATCAGCTCGAACGCATCGTCGCGATCCAGCTCGATCGCGTACGAAGCCGCCTGGCCGGTCGCCGTATCGATCTCGACGTGTCGGCCGCGGCGCGGCGGCATCTCGTCAAGGTCGGCTACGACCCGATCTACGGTGCCCGTCCGCTCAAACGCGCGGTGCAACGTGAGATCGAAACACCGCTGGGACGACGCATTCTCGGTGGCGAGATACGCGAAGAATCCAACGTGTACGTCGATTACGACGAGAACCGCAGCGAACTGACGTTCACGACGGGGCTGCCGAAGTTTCCGGAGCTTCCGGTCGGTGGTGGATAGCGGCGCGAGGCCGAACGTCACCGCGATATGGTTTCGTCTACCGAAGCTCTCGGCTATCTCGCGGCGTCGCTCACCACGGTGTCCTTCGTGCCACAGGCCGTGCGGATCGTGCGGACGCGCGATACGCACGCGATCTCGCTGGTTTCGTATTCGATCTTCTGTACCGGCATCGCGCTGTGGCTCGCCTACGGGATCGCGCTTCGCGAAATGCCGATCGTTGCCGCGAACGCCATAACGCTCACGCTTGCGAGCATCGTGCTCGGACTGAAGATTCGTTTCGGTTAACGTCCCGGCGGTGGCGTCCACCAGGGGCGATTCGTCCAGAGGTTATCGAGAGAGTCCAGTTCGAGATCGTCGTATGTTTCGAGCGTAGCCGCGCGCATGATGGCGCCGGCTTCCACATCGAATGGTGCGGTCGCAAAGCAGCGTTCGCGGGCCTCCGGGCTCGGCCACAGCGCGAGGGCGACGAGGGTAGCGTCGCCGCGGCGCGGAACAGCTGCGACCCGCCGCTGCCGCAGCGCTCCGTGATGATCTCCGTGATGCGCCGCCAGCTCGCGCGGAACGCGTCCTCGTGCTCCGGCCGGACGCGCCAGCGATAAACGGCGACGAACATCGGCTCCGCTTAGGCGAGAACTTTCTCGCGCTTGCGATTGCGCAGCCGCTCGGTTTCGTTAAGCGCGCGCTTGCGGATGCGGATCGATTTCGGCGTGATCTCGACGAGCTCGTCGTCCTCGATAAATTCGATGGCGCGTTCGAGGGACATCTCCTCGGGCGGCGAGAGCTTATTGCTGTCGTCGGTTCCCGAAGCGCGCATGTTGGTCAGTTTTTTGGCACGCACGACGTTGAGCGCGATATCCTTATCGTCGTTGGCGCGGCCGACGATCATGCCTTCGTACACCTCGATGCCTTCGCCGACGAAGAAGCGGCCGCGCGCTTCGAGTCCCGCCATCGCGTACGCGGTCGTCACGCCGGTCTCACTCGTGACGAGCGCCCCGACGCTGCGCCCGGGCAGTTCGCCGCTCCACTCCTGGTGGTCGTAATACGTGTGCGACATGACTGCGGTACCGCGCGAGAGCGTCAGCAATTCGCCGCGCAGTCCGAAGATCGCGCGCGTCGGCATCGTGTATTCCAGGCGGCGCGAATCGCCGACGTTAAACATGTTGGACATCTGCGCTTTGCGTTTTCCGAGCGACTCGATGACCGCGCCCGCGTACTCTTCCTGAACGTCGACGACGACGTACTCGACGGGCTCCATCTTCTTGCCGTCGCGTTCGGTGATGATGACCTGCGGTTTGGAAACCGCGATCTCATAGCCTTCGCGCCGCATCGTCTCGATCAGGATCGAGAGATGGAGTTCGCCGCGGCCGCGCACTTCGAACGTGTCCGCGCTCTCCGTATCTTCGACGCGCAATGCGACGTTGGATTCGAGCTCCCGCGTCAGCCGCTCGCGGATCTGCCGCGACGTAAGATATTTGCCTTCTTTGCCCGCGAACGGCGAGGCGTTGACCATGAAGAACATCGAGACCGTCGGTTCGTCCACCGCGACGGCGGTGATGCCTTCGGGCGACTGCGCGTCGGCGATCGTATCGCCGATATTGAGGCCTTCGATGCCGGAAACGCAGACGATATCGCCGGCGCTCGCATCCTCGACTTCGATGCGCTCGAGGCCCGCGAACGTGAGCAGCTTCGTGAGGCGCAGGCCGCCTTCTACTTTTCCATCGTGCGAGACGCGCGCGATCGGCGAATTGACCTTCATGCTGCCGCGGAACACGCGGCCGATGCCGATGCGGCCGACGTATTTGTTGTGGTCGATCGCGGAGACGAGCATCTGAAAGCCGCCATCTTCGGCGGGCGCTTCGGGAATGTGGCGCGCGATCGTCTCGAAGAGCGGTTCGAGGTTCGAGCCCTCGATGTCGAGTTGGTAGGTCGCCGTGCCGGCGCGGCCGTTGGTGAAAACGACGGGAAAATCGGCCTGCTCGTCCGAGGCGCCCAGTTCGATGAAGAGATCGAAGACTTCGTTCATCACTTCGGTCGCGCGCGCGTCTTTGCGGTCGATCTTGTTGATCGCGACGAGTACTTTAAGATCGAGTTCGAGCGCTTTACGAAGCACGAAACGGGTTTGCGGCATGACCCCTTCGGCGGCATCGACGAGAAGGAAGACCCCCTGCACCATCTGGAGAACGCGCTCGACCTCGCCGCCGAAATCGGCGTGGCCCGGCGTGTCGACGATGTTGAACTTGATATCGCCGTGCTTGACAGCGGTATTCTTGGCCAGAATCGTGATGCCGCGCTCCCGTTCAAGCGGATTCGAGTCCATCACCCGGGTGGCATGGGCTTGACCTTCGCGGAAGACGCCGCTCTGCTGGAGCATGGCGTCCACCAAGGTCGTTTTACCGTGGTCGACGTGCGCGATGATGGCGAGATTACGAATATCCGGACGCGTTTTCACATATGGAAGTATACCACGCGTAGAAAATCGGTGCCGTGAGAAAAGCCGGGGCTCCTTTCGATGCTACCGGGTCACCATTTCGAAACGGTGCAATACGATGAGGCTGTCTTCAGAAAAGTCGAATCCGCCCGCCCGAGCTTCTGCTGGAAAGAAGTTTTGGTGAATCATTTGCCATGCGCGCAGCGTGCGATCGCCTTCGCCCTCGTCCCATGCGAAAGCGGCGTCGACGTCGCGAAAGGCGCGGATTTCGACCGCCGTCGTGCGGCAGATGTAACGCGGCGTGCGCCGGGCGTCGAGTACGACGAAGAGGTCGCCCACCGCGGGAAAGCGTTCGCCTCCCGGGCCGTACCAGCGGCGTCGTGAGGACGTGGCCCGTTTGGGGCCGCTGATGACGAGTTCGGCCAATTCGTCCTGGATGGCGGCATCTGCACCGAACTGCGTGCATTCCACGATCGCCTCCGGCTAGAATCCCGCCGTGCGGACGTAGACGGCGATTGCCCCGTCGGGATCGTCGCTCGGCCGAATCGGTTAACTGCCGAAACGTCGTTGCCGCGAGGCGAAGTCGGCGAGCGCGCGGCGAAGCAGCGCTTCGTCGAAATCTGGCCACGGCGTCGCCGTCGCCCAGAGTTCGGCGTACGCGATCTGATACAGTAAGAAATTGGAGACGCGCAATTCGCCGCCCGTGCGGATCAAAAGGTCGGGGTCGGGCAGGCCTGCGGTGTAGAGATACTTCGCGACCGAATCGTCGTCGATGGCGTCGAGGGAAAGTTTGCCATCCTTGACGTCGAGTGCGAGTGCCTTGATCGCATCGCCGAGTTCGGTGCGCGCGCCGTAATTGAGCGCGAGGTTGAGTTGCATTCCGTCGCACTGCTCGGTTGCGGCGACGAGCGTCTCGACCGCGACGCGCGTGGCAGCCGGCAGTCCCGCCGTGCGGCCGATCGCGCGAACGCGAACGTTTTGATCGGCGAGCCCCGCCGCTTCGGCTCGCGCGAAGTGACGCACGAGCTCCATCAGCAGACCGACTTCTGCCGCATCGCGGCGCCAATTCTCTTCGGAGAACGCGTACACGGTCAGGCATTCGAGGCCGATGCGGGCGGCGGTCGTAACGGTCGTGCGCAGTGCGGTCGCGCCCGCCCGGTGGCCCTCGACGCTTGCGAGCCCGCGAGCGCGGGCCCAGCGGCGATTACCGTCCATGATGATCGCGACGTGCCGCGGAACGGCATCGACGTCGGGCAGTGGTGCGGTGCGAGAGAACATCAGTGCGTCGCCAATCGTAAGTTTGCGGTCGATCCCAACCGCTCGGGTTCGCTTGCGTTGACCGCGCGAACGACGGCTTCCAACTCGTCGATGTAGGCGAGGAACCGGCCCTTGCCGTGCTCCGTAATCTGCACCGTCGTGATCAAACGGCCGTCGCGGCGGGTCCGGGCGAGCGCGACGATCCCGGTCTCGGCGAGCGCGTGAAGATGGCGGTTAAGGTTGCCGTCCGTTAGCGCGCAGGCATCCACCAGCGCCGTAAAGCTCATGCCGCGCGGGTTGGCGATGAGGCAGGTGCAGACGGCGAGTCGTCCGCGCTCGTGAAAGAGACGCTCGAGTCCCTCGTAGGCGAAAGGGGCGGGTTTCATGGAAACGAGGTCCTTTCTCGGGATACATCGGCACGAACGATGGCTCCAATGAGGATCTGACCGATGCCGAACGCGGCCGGCATGATCCACCAGGCAAGGGGATTGAGATGGGGCGCCAGGAGCAGAACCGCCGCTGCGGCCCCGAAGGCGACCGCGACCGATACGACATCGCGCGGCACCATGGCGCGCGATGCGAACAGTCCGAGGGCATAGGTCGCACACCACATGCCCGGCAGCAGCTCGTCGAGGCCGCGCAAGACGAGCGCGAGCGTTACGACGCCGCCCGCGGCGAGGGCCGGCACGATGCTCATGCCGACGGTGCGGAATTGCATCGCCGCCTGCGCGCCGCGATTGCGGACGCGCCACACCAAGATCGCGCCGTAGTTGATGGCGAGCGCGCAGCCCAGGCACGTTAACCAGATCGATAAGTAGATTTGGCGTTCCGCGGCGCTATGCGGCTGGGGGACGAGCCAGCCTTGCATGAGCCCCGCACCGATGGCCACGAATCCGCTTGCTATCGCGGCGGGGCCCGAATACCCATCGAAGCGCTGCACCGTCGCGAGACGGCCGCGTACCTCGGCGAGGTCCGCCAGGGCTCGGCGTACTTCCATCCCGGGGTCACTTTGCGGCGCAAAGTACCCGGACCTGCCCGGCTAGGCCGTCGGGCTGCGCCCGAAACGACGGCTCAACAGATTCCAGGCGAGCGCACCGAGTGCGCCTCCGAGGGCACCGCAGGCGAGGTCGAAGGCGCTCGAGAGATTGCCTTCTCGCGAAACAGTTAATCGCTGAACTATCTCGATCGTGAGGCTGAAGCCCGTAACCAGCAGCGCGCAAGCCGCTATACGCCGCGCGCGCGGCAGCAACGGCGCCGACAAAAGTCCCACGACGGCGAACGCCACGACGCTATAGATTTTGCGCAGAACGTGGGACGGCGCCAGATCGTGTTGGAAACGCCCGGGAACGTGATTCGAGAGCGTGCCCAGGACGTGCGCGTGACCGTCTTGATCGTCCGCACCCGGCGCATAGATTCCCGAATCGATCGAGATGGCGAGAAAAACGACCGCAGCCGCCGCTGCGAGTAACGCGAAGATCGTCAGAAAGAGTGGTCGGGACGTCATGCAGCGCCCCTTCGCGCCTGCCTCCGCGTCCCCGCTCGCGTTGCCTTCAGATCTGCTCGTAACGAGCCGAAAATGTAGTGGCAGGCCGAAGTCTTTGGTCGCCGTTAGATTTAGGGGACGCATGTCGGAACGAGCTGCCGCAGCAGACGTACGCAGACCATCACGGCGGGAAGGGCTCGGCCTCACGATCGTTCTGGCGCTAGCGGGCTGCGTCTTCATGGCGGCAATTTTCGGCATCGCGGTATCGGAGCGTGCGGGCGCTGCGGCAGCGTCGCAGGCGCTCGTCGTCGCGAAGGTGACGGGCCGGCAAAACGTGCGGGCGCAGCGCGTCACGGACGATCTCGCGCGAATCGTAGCGACGAACGGAAGCGTCGTTTCCGACGGCACGTTCGTGCGCGACGCGCAGCGGACGGTTACGGAGTTCACCGCGGACGAAGCGGCGCTCGCGAAAGGCGCTCAGGTTTCCCCCCCGCGCGCGGCCGAGATGTCGAAAATCGACGGAGCGATGCCGCAGTTAGTCACGGCGCTCGAGGCCCTAGCGCGAGGCAACCGTGCGGGCGATCGAGCGCGCGCGCGCGACGACGCCAAAGCGCAGGCGGCCGTCGTCGCTACATCGAGTAAGGCGCTCGCCGATGCCGAAGGCGGCGCCCCGAATTCCGGTGCGGTGCCGCGCGATTGGCTCTTCGGCCTCGCGATTCTTACCGTGCTTGCGATGGTCGCGACACTATTCCAGCGCCTTATCCGCAGCCGCCGTCAGGTCGAAAACTACGCCGAAACGCTCGAAAAGCGCACGGACGAAGCGACGACTTCGGCGCGCAAGTTCGAGGAATCCAAGGCGGGCACCGACCTCATCATGGAGACGGTCGACCGCGGTCTCTTTTTACTCGATCGGGAGTACAAGATTCAAGGCCAGTATTCGCGCGAGCTCGAGCGCATGTTTCGTCTCCCCGAACTCGAGGGTTACAATTTCATCAATCTCCTCCAACGTTTGCTGACGGAGCGGACGTTCGAGATCTCGCGGGACTATATGGCCTTGCTCTTCGATAAGACGAAGAAAGAGCGCACGGTCCTACGCGTCAATCCGCTTGCGGAAATGGAGATTCACTTCGCAAATCCGGCCGGCGGCTTCGATACGAAGTTCCTCAATTTTACGTTTCGCCGCATCGTCGAGGACGAACGGGTCGCGCGTGTGTTCGTCGCCGTCTCCGACATTACCGATCGCGTCCGGCTCGAGCGGCAGCTGCGCGAATCCGAAGCGCGCAAGGAACGTCAATTCGAATTTCTCTTAGGCGTCCTGCACGTCGAACCGAGCGGTCTCGACGACTTCCTCACGACGGCAAACGAACAGGTCGCGATCATGAACGAAGCCTTACGTGCGTCGGACTTTGCGACCAACGCCGCGGGTCGCATGGAACTGCTGCGTCAGCGGCTCGATATCGTGTACCGCGCCGTGCATACGGTTAAAGGCAATGCGGCGATGCTCGAACTCGCGTATTTCGAAAAAACCTGCGATCTTTTCGAAGGCAAGATCGTCCGGCTGCGCGAGCGCTCCGCGCTCGGCGGCGACGATTTCCTCACCGTCGTCATCGCCCAATCGGAACTTCGCCAGGATCTCGACGAGCTGCAAGATCTGCGCGCACGTTTCGTGGGCCTCGGCCGCATAACCGTCGCGAAGCCGGCGAGCATCGCTTCCAAGAGCGAGCCGGCGCAGGACGTCGGGGCGAACATCGGTCAGTTTGCCACGCAGCTCGCCCAGCGGCTCCACAAAGACGTACGCGTGGAAGCGAGCGGCTTTTCCACCGCCGACTTGCCGGATCATTTGCGCCGCACCATTCGCGACGTGCTCGTACAGCTTACCCGCAACAGTCTCGTACACGGCATCGAAACGCCGAGCGTCCGCACCGCGCTCGGTAAGCCACGTACGGGCACGATCGCGATCGCACGCGTTCCCGGCGGGGCGGACGACACGTTCGGCTTTACGTTCCGCGACGACGGTGCCGGGCTCGACCCCGTGTTAATTCGGGAGAAGGCCGTCGCAAAAGGGATCGTCACGCCGGAACAGGCCGCGAAGATCACGGACGAACAGCTCGTCGGCCTGATCTTCCGCCCCGCCTTCTCCACCCTCGACGAAGCCACGAGCGACGGCGGACGCGGCATCGGCATGAACGTGATCAAGGAAGCCGTCGTCGATACGAGCGGCGGAAATCTCAGCATGAGCTCCGAGCCCGGCAAGTATACCGAGTTCTCGTTCCTCCTACCGGTGCCGCCGGCCGCAGCGTGCGTTCACGCCGGCAACGGCGTGACGACGCTCGCTTACAACTGATGGCGACCAAATCCGTGAAGCTCTTAATCGTCGACGATTCCAACATCGTGCGCCGTCATATCCAGCGTGAGATCGGCGCAGATCACGAGATCCGCACGGCCGGCGACGGCGTCGAAGCGTTGCGCGTGTTCGACGAATTTCACCCGGAAATCGTCACGATGGACATCACGATGCCGAACATGGACGGGCTGTCGTGCGTCGAGGCGATCCTGCAACGCAACGCCGCCACGCGGATTCTCGTCATCTCCGCTCTCGCCGATCGCGGCACCGCGGTCGAAGCCGTCAAACGCGGCGCTTATGGTTTTTTGCTCAAGCCCTTCACATCGGAAACCCTCGCGACCGAGATTTCCGAACTGTTCGTCGATTAGGCCGGAATGATTGTGAATAACGAATCGCCGGTGCGCGAAGACGATCTCAAGACCTTCGTCAAGGGTACCGAGCATTTTTTCAAGCACGTGACGCGAATGGCGGCCGAGGTCAGCATGCCGTTCATCAAAGAGTCCAGCGATAGCGTCATAGACGACTTCTCGGCCGTCATCGGCATCTCCGGAAAGCACCGCGGCTGCGTGTACTACACGGCGCCGCGTGAAATGATCGGGGAATTGATGGGGCACTTCGGCGAGACCGATCGCAGCGACGACTTGCTCTCCGACTGCGTCGGCGAAATCGCCAACACCATATCCGGAAACGCACGCCAACATTTAGGCCCGGGCTTTCTCATCTCCGTGCCGGTCGTCATTCGCGGGAAAGCCGAAGACGTGCGGTTTCCCAAAGACGCGCCGGCCTTCGTCATCCCGATTACGTGGAACGGCCATCGTTCGTCGCTCATCCTGTGCCTGAAAACCGGAGATAAAGAAATGCCGACCTTCGATCTGAGCTCGCTCGAGGATTCATAAATGCTCTTACCGTTCGATACCATCGCACGCTCCCGTGACTTCGACGAACGTGCGGGCGCGATGCAGCTTCGGCCCTGGCAATGGGAGTTTTTACACGGCGCCGACGGCCGGATGCGGCTCGGCGATCTCGCGAGCAGCTGCGGCATCGATTTCGATACGGCAGCGAATCTCGTGCACGAGACCGAGGCGCTCGGGCTCGTCGATGTCGTGACGCTCTCGCTCGACGGCTATCGGACGGCGGCGGCACCCGCACCAGCGCTCGCCGCGCCGCGCCGCGCGGTCTCGGTTTCGTTCGATTCGTTTTCGTCGACGCTCACCGCTTGGGATGCGCCCGGGCACGACGCGTTGACGGACGTGCCCGCTTCCGAGCCTGCCGCGCTCGACGAACCGGCGGCCGAATGCGGAACCGCTGCCGACGTCGCGTCCTGGGCCGAACTCGCGCCCGCAAAGAAGAACGTTACGTTTTCGCTTTCGGCCGATTCGTTCGGCCTTCCGAGCGAGTCGTTCGACGTGCCGCGCGACGACGCGCCGGTCGAGCCGACGGAACCGGACGGCGTCGCGCCGGTTCCGGCGGAAGAAGGCGGGAATGGGTCGGCAAACGGCGCGATTGCCGGCGAACCGCTAACGCACGAAGCCGGAGGAGAAGATCGCGCGAACGGAGATCTCACCGGGGTCGTCCTGCGGGCGCTCGGTCTACGAAAATAAATGTTTCGGGAACGTGGTTTTTCACGCGACCGCTAACTCGTTTGGATGTACGTTCCATTGGGCGTGATCGAGCGAATCGTCTCCAGCGACATCGCAAGATCGGTTTTAAATCGCGTGCCGTAAGAATACAGCCGTAGTTCGAACGGATCGAGATCCTTGGCCACGGCGCGATATTTGACGACGCCGAAGGGAACGATCGGGCTCGTCCAGAGTTCGATCCGCGTCAACTTCGCTTTCGGATCGTGCGACGGCGCGAAGGCGGCGACGATATGCGTGGTGGCGAGCGCGTGAAGCTTGCCGCGCGGCGCTTCGGCCGAGCCGGAATACGTTCCGCCGCTCGGCAACGCGACCGTTGCGGGCTCGGACGAAATCACGTGGAGCGGCCGCACGTCGTACAGATACGATGCGTCGAGAAGGCGCAGTTTCGCATCCATGGGGGTGCCGGTCTGGCCGCCGGAAAGATCGGACCAGCGCGTTAGCGTCGTTCCGGAATTTGCGACGTTCGCGACGACCGGCGTTTCATCGAACAGCGCTGGAAAGTTCGAGCCGCTCACATACGTCCGCTTCATCGTGTTGGGGTTGCACGAGCCGCCCGGCGTTCCGACTTGCGTTTCGAGATAACGCAGTTCGCCGTGCTCCGTCGACTCGGTCGCCGCTCCGATCTGTTTTTGATAATCGACGCCGGCACCCATGATCAGCCGAACCCATTGACCGGATTTCGGGCGCGGCAAAAGCGCGAGCAGTGCGCTTTGTGTCGTAGCGCGGCCCCCCAGCGCCGCTGCGAGCGCACCGAGCGGCAACGCCGCCGCCGCGGCGGTGCCGGCGAGGGCGTTGAGAAGAACACGACGTTGCATACGATCTCCATCCCGGGCTAGAGACCAGGGAGTGTGCTGCGGCCGATGACCGGCACGGTATGTCAATGTTAAACCCAACACCCATGCCTCGTCCAGCGAAGGGTGGCGTCTACCGCTCTTTTGCCGCGATCCGAGCTCGTTGGCGTTCTTCTTGTTCCTGAAGCTCGGGGGTAAAGGCCGCGCCGAAGTCCTCGGCCTCGAACACCTGTCGAATCTCGACGTTCATGCCGTCCTCGAATGGTGCGCGCGAAATGAGGGCTACTGCTTCGGCTTTCGAGGCGACCTGCATGAGCCAGTAGCCGGAAACGAGCTCGCCCGTCGGGGCGAAGGGTCCGTCGGTAACCTCGGGTTTCCCATGCGCCCAGCGCAAACGCGACCCGCTCGAACTCGGCTGCAAGCCTTCGCCGGCGACCAACACGCCCGCGCGTACCATCTCCTCATTAAACGCGCCCATCGCGGCGAGTAACGCTTGGCTTGGCAGAACGCCGGCCTCCGATGCTTCGCTCGCTTTCACCAGCACTACGAATCGCATGTCGTCCTCCGCCGTCTCGTTGCGTACCGTTCGTTCTCGGTGGCGAGGCGGGTTCCGTCCCGACGCGGAAGCATCGCCATCACTCGCATGGGAGAGTACGGATCTGGTGGTTCGCACGGTCTTCAAAACCGCTGAGGCCTTCGCAAGGGGGCTGGTAGGTTCGATTCCTACACTTTCCCGCCAGTTTAAGCAAAAACGCCGTAGCCATAAGGAGCTTCTGTGCTTCAATTGGCGGCTAGGGCCCTAACGGGGCCCTATGGTCGATTAACGCACGTCTCAGACGCATTTGGGCCCGCGATCGTCGGCTAAAACGAAAAGGGACCCACTCGCGCGGATCCCTCGGTGATCGTTGGTGGCTCAGCTGGCCGCGCGTTGGGCTCGCGAGCTGCGGCTTCGCGGGCCGCAGTTTGTTGATCAGTGTATCGCCGTATGCTAAATATCGTCCGCGCTGGCAAAACGCACACGATCGCCAACGTGAATTTCCGCAACGATCGGATCGAATTCGCTAAGCTTGCCTTGATCAGGACGCTTATGCGGCTTAAAATCGGTATCTATATTAACACCTTGATTAACAACTTGAATTCGGTGTTGTGGCGCGCGTGCCGGCGCTTTATGATGTCCGCCCTGGTCTGCACGCACCGGATCCCCCGGCACCGGCGATGGAGCAAAAGCCAGCGCGAACAACAGAGCGACTGGAATAATTCTGGAAGCAATGTGCGATAAGTGGAAGCTGCTGATCGTGGCTGAATGGCCCGGATCGAGACGCTTCATTATCGCGAGCTTCAGCGTCGCATTGCGGGCGTCAGTCAGAAAGTGTTGACTGCCAGCCTTTGCGGCCTTGAAAGCGACGGACGCCGGCAACGTGGCATTATCGCGGCGGGCGGACGCCCGTGCGTTATCTGAGGGCGCTGACCAGCAACACGCTCATGCCGCCCTGCTCGAACACCTTGCCGGCGAGCGAAACTTTGGCGTCGATTTTTTTGCAGAGCTTGCTTTCGAGCGACTCGCCCATCTGCGTCGACACCAAATACACGCGGCCCGAATCCGACACCAACCCGAGCGTCGGGCACGCTTTCTCCATGGCTTCGCCTTTCATCGCGTCGCCTTTCATCGCGTCGCCTTTCATGGCGTGCATCGAGTCCATGTTGTGGTCGTGGGTGACGTAGGTCGCGACATCGACGAGCTTGCCGGAGAGCGTCGTGACTTCTACGGCGGAAGCGACGATCGGCAGCGCGAGCGTCAGCGCAAGCGCGGGGAGAACGAACGAAACGTGTTTCATGAAGCCATCCTTTCGGGCTCTCGATCCTGACCGATCGAACGTGTTTCGCACGGTAAGCGTCCTTACAGCGACTAGGGTCGGACGTGGTGCGATGGAGTGGATGACCTAGCGGAGACCCAATCGGCGCCCGCCGTGCGCGCGGCCATCGCGCGCGGCACGATCGACGAGCGCGTGTGTTCAACACGAACTATCGGTGCAATTTCGCCTGTCGCTACTGCCTCACCGCGCCCGCCCCTGACGTTCCCGACCGTGCACTCGAGGCGCGTCGCCTCCTCGCGATCGCGGACGACGCGGTTCAGTTGGGCTTCGGCGCCTTCGGTAACACCGGCGGCGAACCGTTTTTGCGGCGCGCTATGTTCGAACTCGTCGCCGCGGCCCGCAAGCGACCCGTCGTGGTGCTCACGAACTAGACGCTCCTGACGCGACACTTCGTCACCGAACGACTCGATGCGCTCGTAAACCTGCCGGTGGCGTTGCAAATTCGATCGCCGCGACCGGCCGTTTGAGCCGCGTGTTCTCGTCACGCAGCGCATTGATCTCGCGAATCTCCCTCCACTACTGCTGCAAAAGTACCGAAAGCTAGGCGCATCGCGGCCTCGCAATTATTGAGCAGCGCATGCTTCGTACGCGCAGGTCGAGACCGCTCCAGAATGTCGCGTGCGCAATCGTCCTGAACGAACCAAGGCCATCGCTCATGCGCGGCTGACGCGTAGCGTGCTCGTTAGGGCGCAGCGCTTTGGCAGTCAATGTTGATTTCGTCGCATGCGCGACCTACCGAGAGCACGCGCAAGCGAGCGTAGCCACGCCTTGCTTGCCTGCGAGGGCGTAAAGGTATCCGCGAAAACGGCCTTCCTAAGACGGCAGGCGTCGTCGGAAAAAATATGTAACGCATGGTGTCTGGCATACCAGATACTCGCGAGATGGAGAACGCACTTGAACGGGAAAGCGATGACTGACGGTTTCCACCTGGTGGTGGACTCCCTGAAACTCAACGGCATCGAGACACTGTACGGCGTCGCCGGCATTCCGATTACGGACCTGCTCCGTCTGGCACACGATGAAGGTCTGCGGTACGTCGGCTTCCGTCACGAGCAATCGGCCGGCAACGCGGCCGCCATTGCCGGGTATCTGACGCAGAAGCCGGGCGTCTGCATGACGGTCTCCGCGCCGGGCTTCCTCAACGGCATGGTCGCCCTCGCCAACGCGACGACGAACTGCTTTCCGATGATCCTCATTAGTGGGTCGAGTGACCGGGCGATCGTCGACCTCGAGCAGGGCGACTACGAAGAAATGGATCAGATGAACGCCGCCAAGCGCTATGCGAAGGCGGTTTACCGGGTCAACCGCCCGCAGGACATCGGCATCGGCATTGCCCGCGCGATCCACGCCGCTTGTTCCGGGCGGCCCGGTGGGGTCTACCTTGACCTCACGGCCGAAGTGCTTGGCTCGGTGCTCGACAAGGAGACGGCGAAGAAATCGCTTGTGAAGGTCGTCGATGCGGCGCCCGCCCAGCTTCCGGCGCCGGAATCGGTTACGCGCGCGCTCGACCTGTTGGCGTCCGCACAGCGTCCGCTCGTGCTGCTCGGAAAGGGCGCCGCTTACGCGCAGGCCGACGACGAGATCCGATCCTTCATCGAGACTACGGGCGTGCCGTTTTTGCCCATGTCGATGGCGAAGGGCCTGCTCCCGGACAATCACGCGCAATCGGCCGCGGCCGCGCGCTCGTATGCGATCGGCCAGGCCGACGTGGTGATGCTCGTCGGCGCGCGCCTGAATTGGCTCCTCTCGCACGGCAAGGGCCCGCTCTGGTCGGAGACGACGCAGTTCGTGCAGGTCGACATCTCGCCGACCGAGATCGACAGCAACCGTCCGATCGCGGCCCCCGTCATCGGCGACATCAAGTCCGTCATGGCCGCCTTCAACGCCGCGCTCAAACCCGGAGAGGTACAGGCGAGTTCCGACTGGATCGGCGAGATCGGTAAGCGCAAGCAAAAAAACATCGAGAAGATGGCCGCTCGGTTGAAAGAGGATCCGAGCCCGATGAACTTTTCCAGCGCTTTGCGTGCCGTGCGCGACGCACTCGCCAGCCGTCCCGACGTTTACGTCGTCAACGAAGGCGCGAACACGCTCGACTTCGGCCGCAACATCATCGATATGTTCGAGCCGCGCAAGCGTCTCGACAGCGGCACCTGGGGGATCATGGGCATCGGTATGGGCTACGCGATCGGCGCGGCAGTCGAGAGCGGTAAGCCGGTCGTCGCGATCGAGGGCGACAGCGCTTTCGGCTTCAGCGGCATGGAGTTGGAGACGATCTGCCGCTACAAGTTGCCGGTCGTTACGATCATCATGAACAACAACGGAATCTACCGCGGCGACGCGGGCGACGGCGTGCCGTCGCCGACCGGTTTCTCGCCGGACGCGCGCTACGAAAAAATTATCGAGGCGTTCGGGGGCACGGGGTATTACGTCACCGACACGCAGAGCCTGAACAAGGCTGTGAGCGACGCCGTCGCTTCCGGCAAGCCGGCTCTCATCAATGCCATCATCGATCCGACCGCAGGCACCGAAAGCGGCCACATCCAGAGCCTCAATCCCAAGAGCGCGCTCGTCGCCTCGACGTAAGCATTAGGGCGATCCTGGTTCCATGCAGTCGCGCGCGTCGGCATTGCGCGCGACTGCAATTCGGACGGCGGGGTCATCTCATTGCGTCGATCGCGCCATGCAGCCCGCGAGAGCGGTCCGAAATACGAATCGCTGACGTGTAAGCACTAAACCGGATGCGATGCACGGAAAGGACGACGCGCGCGAAAACGAAACGGCGGTGCTATTAAAGCGCGTGTGAAAGGTCGAAGCCATGCCGGACCGCAGTGTCGTCGTACTGAGCGGAGCTCGCACCGCGATCGGGAGTTACGGAGGCAGTCTCAAGGATACGCCTCCGACGCAGCTGGCGGCCGCTGCGTTACGCGAAGCAATGAAGCGTTCGGCGATCGATCCCAAACGCGTCGGCCACGCGGTGTTCGGAAATGTCATTCACACCGAAGCGAAAGACATGTATCTGTCTCGCGTCGCGTGTATCGATGCGGGCCTCACGCACGACACGCCTGCGTTGACGGTCAACCGGCTTTGCGGCAGCGGCCTGCAAGCGATCGTTTCGGCGTCGCAATCGATCCTGCTCGGCGATACCGATGTTGCGGTTGCGGGCGGTGCCGAATCCATGAGTCGCGGTCTCTACGGTAACTCGAACTTACGCTGGGGCGCGCGCATGGGTCCGAGCGAAGAGATCGACCTGATGGTCGGCGCGCTGACGGATCCGTTCGATTCGATTCACATGGGAGTCACCGCCGAAAACGTCGCCACGCAATTTGAGATTACGCGCCAGCAACAAGATGCGTTCGCCGTCGAGAGCCAGCACCGCGCGGCGACCGCCATCGCCGAAGGACGTTTTAAAGAACAGATCGTCCCCATCGAATTGAAGTCGAGAAAGGGACCCGTCTCCTTCGATACCGACGAACACGTGCGCGGCGAGACGACGGCCGAAGCGGTCGCGAAGCTGAAGACCATCTTTAAGAAAGACGGCAGCGTGACCGCCGGGAATGCGTCGGGCATCAACGATGCCGGCGCCGCCGTCGTCTTGATGGAAGGCGCGGCCGCCGCAAGCGAAGGCCTCAAGCCGCTCGCGCGGATGGTCGCCTACGCGCACGCTGGGGTCGATCCCAAAATCATGGGCATCGGACCCGTTCCGGCCGTCAAACGCGCGCTCGAACGCGCGGGCCTCACGGTCGGCGACATCGACGTGATCGAATCGAACGAGGCGTTCGCAGCGCAAGCTTGCGCCGTCAGTAAAGAGCTCGATTTCGATCCGGCCAAAGTGAACCCCAACGGCGGCGCGATCGCGCTCGGACATCCGATCGGCGCGACTGGCTGCATTCTCGCGATTAAAGCGATCTACGAACTCCATTGCACCGGTGGCCGCTACGCGCTGGTCACCATGTGCATCGGCGGCGGGCAAGGTATCGCCGCGATTTTCGAACGCGCTTAACGACAGACGGGAGTTTCTCAATGTCATCTAACGGACAAGTCGCCCTCGTTACCGGCGGAACGCGCGGGATCGGAGCAGCGATAACGACGATGCTGGCACGCGATGGCGTGCGCGTTGCCGCGGGCTACAGCCGCGGCGCAGATGCCGCAAATACATTGAAAGCGCGACTCGAAGGCGAGGGTGCTACGGTTTCGGTGCATCAAGGGCGCGTGGACACGATGGACGATTGCCGGCGCGTCGTCGATGAAGCGATGAAGGAGCATGGGCGCATCGATTTCCTCATCAATAACGCCGGCATCACGATCGATAAAACCGTCCGCAAGATGACGGACGAGGACTGGAATATGGTCCTTGCGGTCAACCTCTCGGGCGCCTTCCGCATGACGAAGTCGGTGCTCGAGCACATGATCGAGCGCGGCTCCGGTCGCATCGTCAACATCAGCTCGGTCATCGGCGAGACGGGCAATATCGGTCAAGCGAATTACGCAGCGTCGAAAGCCGGACTCGCTGGATTGACCAAGAGCCTCGCGCTCGAGATGGCGCAGCGTGGGATCACGGTCAACGTCGTCGCCCCGGGCTTCATCGAAACCGAGATGGTCGCGGCGATACCGAAAGAAACCCTCGATAAAGTCGTCGCGCGCGTACCGCAGCGCCGCCTCGGACGCCCCGAGGAAGTGGCCCGGGTCGTACGCTTCCTGCTCGACGACGAGTCGAGCTACATCACGGGCGCCGTCTACTCCGTCAACGGCGGGCTCGATATGTGACGGAACGACCGCGGGGGCGGCGCACGGGAGCGCCGTCTGCGTTATTGCGCAGGCGTGGCCGAGGCAACGCGCTCGCGTGAGTCGTCCAAGACGACGCTAACCTCCCGAAAGCGTTTGCCCAGCGTCGCTTCGATCAATGCGACGATATTGCGACGTGGGAGGACGCACGAACCATCGGCGCACGCAGCTTCGTCGACATCGAGGCGTGCATACAGGACGCCGTCACGCAACTCGCCCAGCGTTAAGGCGGCGCCATCTTCGCGGAGAGTCGCGCCGAACTCGGCGAGCAAGGCTCGCGCCGAGGTAACGTCTGCTTCATCCGTGGCCGCAGTATCGTCTGCGGCCACGATTCGTTCGCGCGTTCCGAGCAGCGATTGCGCGACCGTCTCTATGCGCTCGTCGACGAGAGCGAAAATCTGGGCGCGCGTCAAGTTCGACGTCGGGTGAGGGAAGAAGATGACGTTCTTTTCGACGTACTCGCGCGATAAGCCGACGATCTCACCGGTTCCATAGGCGATCGGACGAAAGACGTCGTTGGCGAATACGACGGTCGGCACGTCGAGCGCTTCGAGTGCGGCAGCGTCCCGCAAACTGCAGGACACACAGCTGCCTCAACCGCCGTGCGCGGCCACCACGGCGGAACATTGCGCGAGTGCTGTGATGACGTCTTGGGGTGCCGTCCGCGAGTACGAGGGCTTGCGGGCGCGCACGACGCTCGCGCCGCGCGTTATCAAAAACTCCGCCGTCCGGTCGAGCAGTGCGTCGGCGTTCTCTTTCCCGTTGTCCAGTAAGCCGATCGTCAGGCCGGCCAACGACTGCGGCCGCGCCGCGAAGGACGTATGAGGCGTCTGCCGCGTGCCGCGCGGATCGTGGACCTGGATCATACTACTCCGTTCACTTGGCGAAAGACGGGCGTGCTGGCGGGCCACGATGGTATCACGGAGGAGAAGCCTCCGCTCGAGCCGCCCGTGACGGTGACGAAGAGGGATTCTGGCCGAGCGAGCACGGGCACGAGCGTTTGCGGATCGTCCGGCGAGCCATACTCGGCTGCCAGCCCGCGGGTCCGCGCAACATCGTACTCGCCCGCCTGCTCCAGACGTTGCAGCGGATTGCGAGCACGCTCGAAGAGCTCCCGAGCGATCGAAGCCGGGTCGCAACCGTCGCGCGCGAGGATCGCGGCATGTTGCGGGCAGATCGCTACGACCATGCTGCCGGGAATGCAGGCATTCGTGGAACCCGTCGCGCGCATCGAATCTGCAATATTGTTCAAAAGGCGAGCGGCAGTCGCGCTGCGATGATCGGCGACCAAATGCGGGCCCTCTGCGGCGTAGAGCGTCACCGTCGTGGCGCCGGCGTGCCCGGTTTGACGCTCGGCCAGCGACGGCCACGGTAACGCGTCGAGTCGCTCGGCGTAACAGAACCCCGCTTTTGCCGGGGAGCCCTGTACGCTCATGTCGGTCTTCCCGGGATGGCCGCCGCCAAGATTGGTCATTACGAGGCGCAGCGTGCGGCCGATCGTCGCGTTGGCACGATTTCCTTGGCCGAGCGCATTGTCGCCGGCGTTCATGCCGGCGCTCGTGGCGAGCGGGCCGCTGACGACGATCAGGGGCGCGGCGGAATGCGTGGTCGATTGGATGCCGTTGAGATTGAAGGCCGGATCCACCGCCGCTTCGATAGCGGTCAGCGCGATTCCAAAAGCGGCGGCGGGCAGGCCCGCCATGACGGCGTTGACTGCGATATCGCGCACCGTCGCCACGGTGCCGATCGGCAAGATCGCTCCGACGATCTCCGCGGGATCTCGACGTACGGAACGCAGCAGTTCGGCGACGCGCTCCGCGGTCGGCAACACGAGCGGCAGACCGTCGCCGAACGCCTCGACGAAGTGCTCGTAAGCAACGCGCTCGGTAGCGTAAGAAAGCATGTCGCGCAATCTCCTCGCTTCGATCGACCGAACCTGCAGCCACATCGAACCTGGCGCCCGGACTGCGCAAATTACCCCGCGCTTAGCGGCCGTGCAGAAGAGCGGCCCGGCGCGCGTCGCTCCCCGATGCGTCGCTGCCGCCGGTGATGATTAGCCGACGGCGGCCAGCTGCGGGACCGTCGGCTGCGCTCCGATATGATTGAGGCTGACGAAGAGCGGCTTCATATCCATGACGGCGTCCACCGACGTATCGCCGACGGTGAGATGCGCGACGCCTTGATCGCGGGACATCGCGAAGAGTTCGCTCGTCTGAAAGCCGCTCTTGGTATGCTGCGTCGCGCGGATCATCGTCGCGAGCGTCTCGTGATCGTCGGTTTTAAAAAACAGCTTCTGCGTGAAGTTTTGTAGCGCGGCGTCGACGATGTCGCGCGGGAGCGCCGTGTAGAGCGATGAGACGCCCTGCGTCGTGGCCAGCACCATGCAACCGGCCGACCGAATCACGCCGAGCGAGTCGACATCGGATTCCGAAATGCACAGCTGATATTCATCGACGGCGAATACGATCGGACGCTGCTGGTCCAGCTTCGGATTCGAGCGGCGATTTTCGACCGCCGTGAAGAAGCGGCGTTTCGCCATCGTGTATACGGCGGATGCGGCGCGCTGGTAGCGCGAACGCGGTACGTGCAAGACGATGATCGTGCCGTCGAAGACGGTGTCGAGCGGAATGAGCCCGAATTTATTCGAGGCGAACGTCTTTTGAATGCGATAGTCGCGCAGCGGTTCGAGCAATTGCGAGACCGCGAATTGAACGGCGCGGCGCGCTTCGGGCGTGTACTTATTCCAACGCAGCTCTTCGTAGTCGATCGACTCTTGAATCGTCCAAGCCTCTTCCGCTTCGTCGGGACCCATCTTCCGCATACGCTCCATCGCGAAGATGCGCGCGCGCGACTGGAAATCTTCGTCGAAGCAATACTGCGTGAGATGGCCGAACGTATAGTACTGTTCGCCCGCGCCGCTGAGCATGCGGAGTGCGTTTTTCATGCGTGCGATGGCGGCCTCGACCCACTGTTTCGCTTCGCCTTCGACCTTGCCGTAGGTATCGCGGAAATACATCGAATCGAGGTCGGGATTGCCGCTGAGCAGATCGATCCCGCGTTCGGAACCAGGCTGCACCACGATCGTCTCGCGTCCGGCGAGGCGCGCGATCTCGCACACTTCAGCTACCGCTTCGCCCTTCGCGCAAATGATCAGTCCGCCGGCCTGCAACGAGCCGAGCATCTCTTTGAGCAACGGATTGAACGCCCGCGTCGTCTTGCCGGAGCCCGACGATCCGAAGACGATCGTATGGCGGCAGAGGTCCTCAAACGCAAATTCGACGGCGTGCGGGCCGTGACCGAGCGCGACCGTAGGCATGTTCTGACTCATACCTCTGGCTTCGGCCCGGAAGTATTACGGCTTCAGCAACTCCCCGGCAAAGGTGAGACAGCCTACGTTCGGGCGGTTCACGCGCGGGAGCGGAGGACGGGCACTCGAAGACGCGGCGTGTGGTGCGATGGTAGTCGCCGTACTCGGCGCCGGCGCCCTCGGAACGCTCGTCGCGGCGGCGCTCGCTGCCGAATGCGAGGTGCGGCTGCTCGTGCGCGAGTCGCGCGTCGAACGCGCGATCGCGGGCCGCGGCGGCGTCAACGTCGCCGGAGAAGCTATCCGGGCGGTCCACGTTACGCGCGATCCGGAGGCGTCGCGCGGCGCGGCGTTGCTGATCGTCGCGGTAAAAACGTACGCGACGGTCGACGCCCTCGTCCCGTTCCGCGCGGTGCTGCCGCATGACGCCGTGGTTCTATCGCTTCAAAATGGGATCGACGCCGCCGCCCACATCGCGCGTGCGCTCGGGGGCCACGCGCGGATCGCGCTCGGACCGACGACCGAAGCGGCGATCTGGCTGGAGCCTGGGCTCGTACGCCGGACCGCTATCGGAGCGACGCACGTCGGCTGGGCCGAAGGCCACGTTTCCGGCCAGGAGCCGGGTGCGGTCGCCGCTCTGCTTACGCGCTGCGGCTTGCGTGCGGCGGTCGCGCGCCCGATCGAACCCTATGCGTGGGCGAAACTGGTCGTCAACGCGGCGATCAATCCCGTTACTGCGCTCGCGCGCGTCAGCAACGGCGCGATACTCGACGATGCCGCCTTGCGCGCTCGCGCGGCCGCGCTCGCGCGTGAAGCGTTCGCCGTCGCCGAAGCCGCGGGCATCGCCCTACCGTTCCCGGATCCCGTTGCGGAGGCCGAGCGCGTGATGTCGCTGACCTCCGCGAATCGTTCGTCCATGCTGCAAGATCTCGAACGCGGCGGGCCGACGGAAATCGAGGCGATCTCCGGCGCGATCGTGCGCCGCGCCGCGACGTATGGGCTCCACGTGCCGCAGACGAAGCGCGCCTACGACGACGTCCTGGCGCGTGCGGGAGCGTAGCGCGCCCGGCAGCGCAGGTTACGTCGTTTGGCGGGAAAGGACCGCGCGCGCGTGGCTTCCGCCATGCGGTCGCTGGTTGACGTGGAACTCATCGGTAAGGCGGTCGATGATGAAGAGCCCGCGCCCGGTTTCGCTGAGCGGACTATCCGGCAGGCGCGGAACGTGCTGAAAGCCGGGGCCGCCGTCGAGCACGTGCAGCACGGGCGACGAACCGCTGCAGTCGAGCGTCACGTCGACCCAGCGCGACGCATAGCGTACGACGTTGCCGATCAACTCGGAAAACACGAGCTCCGCGCGGTTGAGACTTTCGTTTGGAATGCCGCCGCGCCGCAACTCGCTCAAGAACTCTTTGCGCACTTCGCGCGTGACGTCGCTATCGCTCGAATCGAACGACCAGTGGGTGAGCCGCTCGCGCGCGAGATCGCGCTGTTCGTGCTGCACCGTCATCACGGCGACGTCGTCGCGCGCGCCCTCGCCGATCACGGCGTCGTGGATGGCGAGCGCTACGTTCGGCGCTGCGAGCACGTCGACGTTCGAAAGTGCGAGACGCAGGCTCGCTTCGCCGGCGATTGGATCGCGCGTCGCTTCGGTAAGGCCGTCGGTGTAGAGTACCAGCAGCGAACCGGTCTGCATTTCGGTCGCCTGCACGCTGCGCTCGAGCCGGAACGGCATGCCTAGCGGAGCGCCCGTCGATGGGAGCTCGCGCAGCGAACCGTCGGGCTCGCGCACGATCGGCCGCGGATGACCGGCCGAGGCGTAGGAGAGGAGCGAGGTGATCGGATCGAAGACGCCCACGAATGCGGTGACGAGACTATCGGGATTTTCCGCCTGCAAACTGCGGTCCGCAGCGTCGAGGAGCATTGCGGGGTCGGCATGGATCTGCGCGACGCCGCGAATGACTTGCCGGACGCTCGCCATCGCCACGGCAGCATCGAGCCCCGAACCGCACACGTCGCCGATAGAAACCATGACGCGACCGTCTGCGAGCACGAGCGCGTCGTACCAGTCTCCGCCCACTTGCGCTTCGTCCATGCCGGGGCGATAGAACGAACTAAAGGTCAATCCCGGCACGCGCGGCAGCTGGCGCGGCAGCGCCGCACGTTGGAAGCGCTGGGCGACCTTGCGTTCGGCGCGATACGCGTTCGAGACCGTGCGCAATTTGAGCGAGAGACGCCGCGTTCGCGAGAGCGCTTCGACGCGCGCGCGCATCTCGAGCTTTTCCAAGGGCCGCAAGACGACATCGTCCACGGCGTGCCAGAGCTCGCGCGTCATCGCGGCGACGCTGCGCCGGTCGCTCAGCAGCAGCACGGGGAGCGAAACCGGATCGAGCGCCATCCGCTCGGCGAGGAGGCGCGCCGCATGACGCTTTAGTGACGAACCATCCAGAATGCACAGATCGACGTCGTGGCTGCGCTCGCTGCCGGGCGGTCCGTCGGGAAACTCGAACGTGACGTCGTAGTGCGGTACGAGTACTTGCGCGAGCAGGCTACGGTTCTCCGGGTTCGAGAGCAGAATTAAAACGCGTTCCAAGCGCTACGTCCGGCCGGCCGGTTCGCTTGTGCGCCGCTCGCCCGTGCGCCGTTCGCCGAGCAGGCCGCCCAAGTGCGACAGAGGGTCGCCGATTTCGAGTCCGTTCGCCGTGATCTCGAACCTTCTCAGCGTCTTCTCGAAATCGCTCAATCGTTTCTTTAGGATACCGATCGCACGCGCGACTTCCACCGTGCCGTTCTCGTCGTGCTCGACGTAACGCATGACGACGACATTATCGGAAAGATAGCTCAAACCGATTTCGGTAATACGCGAATCGCTGAGCGTCGCCGTCTCGTTGACGAGCAGCACCGTTACACCGACGTTTTGAAGGTACCGGCAGAGCGCGTGCAAGCGCTCGTTGAGTTCTTCGCCTGAAACGGAAAGCTGGTACCCGCTGATGCTGTCGATCACGATAATGCGCGTGCCATTGTGCTCGACGTCGTCGCGTACGAGGTTGGCGAACTCGTCGGGCGAGAATTGCAGTGCTTCGATCGCGACGATCGATAGGGTGCCGCGTTCGCTCATCGCACGGGCCGGAATGGCGACGCTTTCGCAACGCGCGAGAATCGTCTCGGCCCGCTCGTCGAACGTATACAACGTCGAGCGCTCGCCGCGTTCGGCGGCCGCCTTCACGAACTGCGCGCCGACGGTCGTCTTGCCTACGCCGCTGGGCCCCGTGAGGATCGTGACCGTACCGCGTTCCATGCCGCCGCCGCTCATCGCGTCGAGCTCCGCGACGCCCCAGGAAAGAACGCCCGGCGCAAAGGGCTTCGCAAACGTCTCCGGCATGAGTCGCGGGAACACCTTAGCGCCTGCGGCATCGAGCCGCAGCGTATGCTTGCCGGCCCGAGAACCGGAGCCGCGACATTTCAGCACTTCGAGCGAGCGCGACCTGCCGCTCGGTGCGAGTTCGATGACCCCGTCGCACAGGAAACGCAAGTCGTCGTCGGGCGCTTCACCGCTGGCTTCCGACGTAATGACGATCGTGCCGCCGCGCTCCTGCAGGAAGCGCAGCAGCGAAAGCGTCTGGCGCCGGAATTCCGAGCCGTCGCGCGCGAGATAACGCAGCGCCGTGATGGAATCGATGAAGATCCGCGCCGGCACTTCGCGTTCGATCGCCTCGCGCAATTTCGTCGTGATCGGTTCGAGTTCGACTTCGGCGGCGGAGAAGATATCGTAGCTCTGTATCCGCGCGAAGATTTCGGAGCTCGGACTCATGTCGCAAACGCGAATCGCCTCGGTCGCGAACCCGCTGGTTTGGGCATTCGCGCGCAAGTCGCGTTCGGTCTCGCTGAAGGTCAGGAACAGGCCGCTTCGCCCGCTTCCGCACCGGCGGTCAGAAAATGCCAGCCGAGGGTCGTTTTTCCACCGCCCGGCGGGCCGCTCAAAAGATACGTCCGGCCCGAAATCAGGCCGCCGCCGAGAACTTCATCGAGTCCGGAAATGCCGGTCGACACCCGCGATTGCAGACTGGATTCCACGTCGGGTTGCTACCCCGGGGCCCGGGTGAGCAAACCTTTCGAGCACCGTAGCGAAACAGTAGTTGTTGCGTGAAAGTACCGTGCGACGTGCGGGCGCTTACGACGTGAGCGGCTCGGCGTTGCGAGGTGCGGGAGAACGCTAAGGCGTAGCGCGCGCTATGTCCGCCGTCCGCCGTCTGACTTCCGCCGCTATTCGGGCCCGCAAGGGCGCTCGATTTCCCGTGATTACCGCTTACGACACGCCGTTCGCGCGCTGCGCCGAAGCGGCGGGGGTCGATGTGATTCTCGTCGGCGATTCACTGGGCATGGTCGTCCTCGGCTACGATTCCACGACACCGGTCGGTCTCGACGATATGTGCCGCCACGGTGCCGCCGTCGCGCGCGGAACGACGCGCGCCCACGTCATCGTCGACATGCCGTTCGGTTCGTACGAAACCTCCGACGCAGACGCCATTCGCTCTGCCGTCGCACTCGTGCGCGCCGGTGCGAGCAGCGTGAAACTCGAAGGCGGCATCGCCGTCGCGCCGCGCATCGCCGCGCTCGTCGGTGCCGGTATTCCGGTCGTCGCGCACATCGGCGTGTTGCCGCAAACGGCGGCGATTGGGGCCGGGTATCGCCGCAAGAGCGATCGCGCGGGATTGCTCGCCGACGCGCGCGCGGTCGAAGCCGCCGGCGCGTATGCGGTGGTACTCGAGATGGTCGAATCCGCAATCGCCGCCGAGATCACGCGCGCGCTAGCGATCCCGACGATCGGCATCGGAGCCGGTGCTGAGTGCGACGCGCAAGTGCTCGTCTTACACGACGTGCTCGGCCTCTATGCCGACGCGCCGCCGTTCGCGAAACGCTACGCCGAACTGGCGAGCGTCGCGACGAACGCGTTGCGGGCCTACGCGAGCGACGTGCGCGCCGGTACGTTCCCAGCCGCGCCTTCCGCAGCGGAGGGCGGCCCGTCCCCCGCCGGCGGCGACGCGCCCGTCTATACCACGGCGAGCGCTCCGAAGGCGTGAGCGTCGTCCGCCAGATCGTCGCAATCGGCGGCGGCGTGCTCGTGCCCGAAACGGAAAACTTCAAGCTCGAACGCTACGTGTTAGACGCCTGCGGTAAAGCGAAGCCGCGCGTCGCGTTCGTCCCGACCGCGAGCGGCGACGACGCGTCGTACGTCGCACGTTTCTACGAGTCGTACGCGCGCTTCGGCGTCGGGCTCGACGTATTGCGCTTCTTCCGGCGCGCGCCCGCCGATCTGCGCGCATATCTGTTCGCGTTCGACGTCGTGCACGTCGGCGGGGGCAATACGCGCAGCATGCTCGCGGTTTGGCGTCACTGGGGCTTCGAAGCGGTGCTGCGCGAAGCGTGGGCACGCGGCATCGTGCTTTGTGGTTCGAGTGCGGGATCGATCTGCTGGTTCGAGGCGGGGCTTACGGACTCGGTGGCGGGCGCGCTCACCGAGATGGAGGGCCTGGGCTTCGTAGGCGGCAGCAATTGCCCGCATTACGATGGCGAAACAGAACGGCGTCCCGCCTATCAGCGCGCGATCGCCGCGAGCAGCATGGCGCCCGGCATCGCCTGCGACGATGGTGCCGCCGTTCACGTCGTCGACGACGCCATCGCAAACGTCGTCTCCGCGCGCCCGAACGCGCGTGCGTATCGCGTCGAACGAGGCGAGGGCGGCGCGTTCGAGACGCCGCTCGACGCGTTCGCCTTGGCTTAATCGAAGATGATCGTTTGGAACTCGCCGACGCGCTCGAAGCCGACGCGTTCGTAGAGCGCGATCGCGCGCGCGTTGAAATCGTTCACGTAGAGGCACAGCGTCGGAAACGCGTGCAGCATGTCCGCGCAGATGGCTGCGAACCCGCGCGTCGCATGGCCCGCGCCGCGCATCTGGGGAGGCGCCCACACGCCTTGAATCTGGGCGGTCGCCTGCGCCGCCGAGCCGACGTTGCACGTGAACGCTAAACGCCCGCCGACGCGATAGCGCCACCACCAGCCCGCTGCGACGATACGCGCGCAGCGGCTGCGAAACTCCGGCGTAACCCTGCTGGAATCGCCGCCGATCTCGCCCGCGATCATCTGCGCGGAGTGCGGCACGAGTTCGTCCACTTCTTCCGGCGTCGCGCGAGCCGCGGCGCCGCTTGGGTCGGGTTCGAAGGCGCGCAGCATCTCGCGCTCCAGCGCGTAGACGGGCTGCGCCGTGCGCGTTGCGCTCGGCAGCGGAAACCACGCGCGGGCGTGCGTCCAAAAACGCTCGACGTCGCCGCGCGGGCCGACGATCATGCGCGCGTCGCGCGCGTGCCGGCTGCGCTGCGCGAACGCATCGAGCGCTTCGTCGTCATCCGCGCACGGGACGATGTGAGCGCCGTAATAACACACGCCGGCAATCGTGCCGTACGCGTTTCGCCAGAGAGCGACGTGACCGCGCGCGGACTGCCCCGTTGCGATCAGCCACGCCACGTACACGTTATCGTATGGCCGTCGCGCGAGATAGGCGAGGGCGTCAGCCTGCGTCGCGGGCGTTAGTGCCTGAAGGCAGCTCATGTGGGCGGTCTTACGAAAGCGCGCGAGTAAACTTCGGCTTGGACGTCGGAGCTTTACTGCCGCCGGCCGGTTCCACGGTCACCGCGACCGCCTTCAGATTCGCCGCGCCTTCGGGCAATTGGACGATCGCGACGCCGTGAGCATCGGGCGAGAACGTAACGCTCGGGGCGACGTGCTTCGCACCCCGTGCGAGCGTCCAGGCTTGATACACCTTGCCCCGGGGCAGCGCCGGCAGATCGCGCAGCGCTACGATCACGCGGCCGCCGCTTGCGATAACTTCACCGCCCGCGATTGCGAAATGCTTGCTGCCGGGCGCGACGATTTGCGCGAGGCGGGCGTCGAGTGCCCGAGCGCGGGACGCCGCCCGCTCCGTTAGCGCGGACTGCGTCTTTACTTGCCGGGACAGCTCCGCGACCTGCGCCGCACTGCGCCGGCTCGCGGAACGCTGCGACGTGTCGTCGGCGAACAGAAACAGCGCCAGGATCGCAGCCGCGGCGAGACCGCCGTACGCGAGCCACGGGGCGCGCGAACGCGCGGGAACGGCCGGACGTGGCTCGCTTGCAGCATCGCTGCGAACCGCACGCATGACCCGCGCTTTGAGACGCTGGGCCGCAAGTTCGTCGAGTTCGCCGACCGCGAGTTCGGCGGCATAGCCGACCAAATCGGCCGCTGCGCGCAAGCGGGTGTATTCCGCGCGACAGGCGTCGCACGTAGCGACGTGCTCCGCGAGCGCCAGCGCTTCGGCTTCCGGGAGCGCGCCCAGTGCGAGAACGGCGATGGAATCCAGCAGCGCGTCGTCGTGCATCATCGCAGGGCTCCAGCCTCGAGTGCCGAGCGTAGCTTGCGCAGACCGGCCCGAATGCGGGTCTTTACGGTGCCGAGCGGCGTTGCGGTCTGGCGGGCGATTTCTTCGTGCGTAACGCCACCGAAAAAGCCGAGCTCGATCGGAAACCGTTGCTCCTCCGGCAGCGTTCCCAGCGCCACGCGAACGCGCTCGCCCTCGATGCGGGCGAAGACGACGTCGTCGAGCGTGCCGTCGATGGGCACGTCGAGCGGCATGTCGCCTTCGGCGCGGAGCGCGCGGCTACGGAGCGTATCCAAGGCGCGGTTCCGCGTAACGCGCGCGATCCACGCACCAAAATTCCCCGCCGCGAAGGCGGCCGGTTGGCTCCAAATTTTCAGAAAGACGGCCTGCGTGAGGTCGTCGGCCGCCATGGGATCCTGCAACATCTTCAGCGCGATCCCGTGCACGAGCCGGTGGTACGTGTCGTAGATGGCTTCGAACGCGGCGACATCGCGGTCGCGCACCCGTTCCATAAGTCGACTCGCTTCATCCACACCGCGCAGGTTCGTCCCATCCCAGATACGCCCTCGAAGCGGGCCAGCAATATGGGAACGCCGGCCGGGTGCGGGTGGATGCTAGAATGAGCTATGCCGACCCGACCCCGGCGCCAGCGTGACCGTACCTTCCTTCATCTGGCGATATTCGCGGGCGTGGGGGGCTTAGGCGCGATCGCAACCTCCGTCATCGCGACCGCCCTCACGTGGCGCAGCGGCCACCCGACCACGACGTTCTTCTTCTTTAGCCTGTGGGGCATCGCCGCGCTCGCGGGCGCGGCCGCCAACGTCATGGTGTATTTCCAGAGCGGCGATCCGCCGGATAAGCCGCCGCGCGGCGGCCAGAAGGTTACGCCGCTCCGGGTGCTCGAGACGCGGCCGGTTGCGCAGCCTACGGCCGAGCGCGAGCGCAAGGCGGCGTGATCGCTGCGGTCGCCGAGCGGCTGGCCCGGGCCGCGTCGGTTTGTGCGCTGACGGGTTCGGGGATTTCGGCGGAGAGCGGTTTGCCGACGTTTCGCGGCGCGAACGGTCTGTGGCGCACGCATCGCGTCGAGCAGTTGGCATCGCCCGCCGGCTTCGCGCGGGATCCGGAACTCGTCTGGTCGTGGTACGAGGAACGCCGCGCCGCGCACCAGCTCGTCGAACCCAATGCCGGTCATCATGCTCTCGCTCGGCTGGAGCGCTTCTACGCCGATTTCACCATCGCAACGCAGAACGTCGATTCGCTCCACCTTCGCGCGGGCTCCGGGTCCGTGCTCGAGTTACACGGGAGCCTGCGCGAAGCGCGCTGCGACCGCTGCGGTAGCCGGCGTCCCTTCGCTGGACCGCTGCAGGCAGGCGAGCTCGAGCATGCCTGCGCTCCCGCCTCGCGCGGACGTTTTCGTCCCGATATCGTGTGGTTTGGGGAAGCGTTGCCCGGCTCGACGTGGACTGCAGCGGCCGCGGCCGCGGCGCGCGCCGACGTCGTGCTCGTGATCGGCACGTCGGGCATGGTCCATCCGGCGGCTTCGCTCGCGACGCACGCGCCGCGTGCCGATGCGTATATCGTGGAAATAAACATCGAGGCGACCGCGATCACTCCGTACGCCGACGCGCATTTGAGCGGGCCCTCGGCGAGCGTTCTGCCGGAACTGGTCGAAACCGTCGGCGCTCTGCGGCGGTCGTCGCACCCATGACCGACGATTTGAGCTACATCCGTCAACGCATCCCGGACTATCGCGAATATGAAGAGGAACGTGCCCGCAGCGATAGCGATATGCGCGTGCGCGCCTACCTCGGCTCGCGCCTGACGGCCGCGCAGACGCGGCTGGGGGGTACCCTCGACGACGCGACGACGAAGGCGCTCGACGACGTGCTGATGCGATGCATGTTCTCAGATCAAGTGTTCGTGCGCAAATTCGAACACGCGCGGCTCGATGCGACGATGATCGCGGCTCTCGTAAAATCCGACCGCACGCTCATCGAGCTCGGCCAGCGCATCGACGGGCTCGCCGCAAGCGAACTCAAAGAGCTGGTCATCGAAATCGATAAGGAATTCGAGTATCGCCGCGCGCCCGAGCCGGTGCGCGCCTAAACCGTCGCCTGCGCCGCTGCTGCCGCGCGCGCCGTCGCGCGTTCGCTGCGCGTTACGTTGTACGTGATGATCCCCCCGCATAGCGCGGCGACCGAGAGGTAGCCGAGCCCCGCGCCGAGACTCCCGAGCACGATCTTACCGATGCCGAAGAGCGCCCCGTACACGAGTCCGCAGCCGGCGAACCAATCCACGAGGTTGACGCCGAGCGGCTCGACGCCGGGCGCGGTCCGGGAAACGCTCGCGATGCGTTTCCAACCGAACGCGCTCGGACGAACGCGTTCGTAGAAGCGCACGAGCGTCGCATCGGGTTCCGGATCCGTTACGAGCGTCACGCCGATCCACACGAGCGTCGTGATGGGAACGGTCACGAGCAAGACTTCGGCGGTCTTGTTCGCATCGCGAAAGACGTTGAAGGCCAGCAAGACGTTCGAAACGAGCGCCGATGCGACGAGCGCCGAAATCTCGCTCCACGCATTCACGCGCCACCAGTACCAGCGCAGGATCATCACGAGCCCTACTCCGGCGGTCAAGTTATACAGATAGATATACGAATCGCCGACGGATTGATTCGCAAACGCCCCCCCGATCGCGAGCACCATGACGACGAGCGTCGCGACGCGCGATGCCCAGACGTAATGCGCTTCGCTCGCATCGGGCTTCAAGAAGCGGCGGTAGATATCGTTGGTCAGATACGACGCACCTAAATTAAGGTGCGTGCCCATGGTCGACATGTAGGCCGAAAGGAAGCCCGCGATCATCAAGCCGCGCAGCCACGCCGGCAGATGGTCGATCATCGCCTGAATGTAGTTGAGCTCCGGATCGATCTTTCCGTCGCTGCCTACCACGCCGCTCGGATAGAGCACGAGTGCGGCGAGCGCGACGAGGATCCACGGCCACGGCCGCAGCGCGTAGTGCGCGACGTTGAAGAAGAGCGTCGCCAGGAGCGAATCGTTCTCGCTCTTCGCGCTAAAAATCCGCTGTGCGATGTAGCCGCCGCCGCCGGGCTCGGCGCCGGGATACGACGACGCCCACCATTGCACGCCGATATACGTGAAGAAGGTCAGCAGCGGCAGCCACGCTTCGTTCGACGTCGGAAAGAACGCCAGTATCGAGCCGCTCGCGGCGACCTTGTGCGACGCATCGAGTGCCGCGAGTTTGCTTTCGAGCGGACCGATGCCGCCGACCGCAGCGACCGCGGCGACCGCGAGCACGATCGCCATCGACATCTTGACGACGAATTGCAGCAGATCGGTGACCAGGACGCCCCAAAGTCCGCCGATCGTCACGTAGATCGCCGTGAAGACCAGACACACCGCGAGCGCTTCGAGCTTCGGAACGTGCAAGGTGAGTTCGAGCACCTTCGCCATGGCGAGATTGACCCAGCCCATGATGATCGTGTTGACGACGACGCCTTGGAAGAGCGCCCGTACCAACCGTAAGGCGGCGGCCGGTTTACCGTGGTAGCGGAGTTCGATGAACTCGACGTCGGTTAAGACGCCCGAGCGTCGCCATAATTTGGCGAAGAAGAAAACGGTGAGGATGCCCGACATGACGGAGCTCCACCACACCCAATTGCCCGCAATGCCGTGCTGCGTGACGAATCCGGTCACGGCGAGCGGCGTATCGACTGCGAAGGTCGTTGCCACCATCGAAACGCCGGCGAGCCACCACGGTACGCTGCGGCCGGACAAGAAAAAGTCGCCGAGGCTCTTACCGCCGCGCTGAGCGTAATACAATCCGATGCCGAGATTGATCGCGAAAAACGCGATGATGACGGCGTAATCTGCGGCCGATAGCGTCATGCCCGCGGGTTCGGCACGCCGGAAGCCATTCCGTTGCGGCCGGTTTGCACCGGGCGCTACCGTTCGGCAGGAACTCGGGCAGCGTTGTGCGGTATATCACAGTTATCCAAGCGCGCGATGCATGGGATCGTTCGCGAGGCGCCGGCAGGTCGATGCAAGTGAGTGAGTGAGAGCGCCTCCGTCGGATGACGGGGGCGCTTTCGTATTCGTTCGAAGGATCGCGCTCGTGAAGATCTTCGCCCGCCCTCGATTTCGCGCGGCCCGGGCCGGATTCGGGCTCGTCGTTTGCGGCGGCGCGCTCCTGGTATGCACGGCGGGCGCGGGCGCTCCGGGGGGCCGCGTCGCGTGGGCCAGCGCGGCCACGCTGCCGGACGACGGCTTGCACCTGCTGCCGCGACCGCAACGCGTCGCGCTCGTGACCTCGTGTGCGGGACCCGCGCCCGGCGCGGTTCTCGCGGCACTCGCACATTCGCCGAGCGCCGATCCCGGTGGAGTGGAACTCGTCGCCGAACGCTGGCGGGCTCTGGGCATCGTGCCGTCGGCCTCCGGCGCGGTCGCGGTGCGTCTCGCTCGCGATCGTGCGAGCGATGCGTCCGAGCGCGAGCGGTATGCGCTCGACATCGGCTCGTCGCACGTCCGAATCCGCGCGTTTGCGGACGAAGGCGCCTTCGCTGCGCTCGCGACGCTCGCGCAATTGCCGCAGCGCACGCGCGGACGCTGGCAGCTTCCCTGCGTGCGAATCGCCGACGCGCCGGCCTTGCGGTGGCGCATTCTTTCCGACGACGTCTCGCGCGGGCCGTTACCGTCGATGCGGTATTTCCGCGAGCGCATTCGCACGATCGCGAGCTTCAAAATGAACGGTTACTCGCCGTATATGGAGCACGTCTTCGTCGATCCGAAGCATCCACTGGCGGCGCCGCTCGACGGCATCACGCCGGCGGAGCTGGGCGACCTCGCGCGCTACGCGCGGCGCTTTCACGTGGCCTTCGTGCCCGAACAGCAAACCTTCGCGCACATGCACGAAACGCTCAAAGTCGAACGCTACGCGCCGCTTGCGGAATTACCGCACGGGTATCTGCTGTCGCCGGCCGCGCCCGCGAGCGAGGCCTACGCGCGGGATCTCATCGCGGACGAACTGGCCGCCGTGGGGCATCCGCCGTTCTTCCACATCGGCTCGGACGAGCCGTCCGATCTCGGCCGCGGCCGTTCGAAGGGGCTCGTCGCTGCGAACGGCGAGGGGCCCGTGTATACCAAACACGTCGTGAATATGGCGAACTTCGTCATCGCGCAGGGCGGCGGGCGGCCGATGATCTGGGACGACGCGCTGGCGCGCCATCCCGAATTGTTCGGGACCGTACCGAAATCGCTCGTCTTCATCAACTGGCATTACGGCAGCGATCCGACCTATAAGCCGTACATCGACCGGATCGCCGCGGGCGGCTTCGACCAGATGGTGGCGCCGGGGGCGCTCAATTGGAACGAACTCTATCCCGATCTCGATGCGGCGCTGGGCAACATCGATCGCTTCGTAACCGAAGGAAAAGCCGCGCACGTTCTGGGCCTGTTCCAAACCGTCTGGCACGACGATGGCGAAACGCTGTTCGAAGCGACATGGTACCCGGTCGTCTACGCCGCCGCGAGCGGCTGGGAGGCGGGCCCGGTCGATCGCGCGCGCTATGCGAGCGATTTCCCGCACGCATTTTTCGGCTGCGACGATGCGCGCTACGCAGACGATATCGCGGCCCTCGGCCGCGCGCGCACGGCGCTGCGCGGTCATAACCCCCGCGAGTACGGCGATTACTTATTTTGGGACGACGTGCTCGCGCCCGATCTCGGCCCGAGCGGACCGCGCGAGCCGTTGACCGACGCCGTTCTCATCGACGTTCGGCTCGCCGCGGAAACGGCGCTCGCGCACCTCCGGCTCGCGCCTCCCCCGCCGCTGCATCGTAACGCCGCGGCCGTCCTCGCACTCGCCGCCCGCCGCTACGATACGCTCGGTCGCGAATATCAGATCGGGCGGGAAGCGCGCTTCTACTACGACGACGCGCGCGCCAACGCCGACGGCAAACACGACGGTTTCGTCTATCGCGGGCTGTTCGTCGCGAAATATCTGTTCTGGGAACAGCGCGATGCGATGCTCGCCCTCGAGCCGCTCGTGCGCGCCGCGTGGGAGTACGAAAATCGCGCGAGCCACGAAGCGAGCGTCCTCGAACGCTACCACCTGGCGGCACAACGTGCGATCGAGCGTGCCGACCGGATCGGTACGACGGTCTATCGCGATTACGTGGCCAAGAAAACGCTGCCGACGTTCGACGACGCGCTCCGCCTCGACCGCTGAGCGAGGACTCGTGCGAGGCGCAACGAGAACGGCACGCGAGTGCAACTAGCGGGCCTCGCGATGGTCGCGATCTTCGTTCTCGCCGCCGCGCTGATGTACGTTCGCGCGCTGCCGGCGTTGCTGGCCGTGCCGCTCATGGCGCTCGGCATCGCGCTCGTCGGCGGGGGTGGCGTCGCGGGTTTGGGGGCGACCTTCGTGGACGGCACGAGCAAACTCGCAGCCGTCATCGTGACGGTGATCTTCGGCGCGCTGCTCTCTCGCGTGACGCTCGCGACCGGTATCGCGGAGACGATCGTCACGTATGCGGCGGAATTCGGCGGGGACCGGCCGGCGCCGCTCGCGCTCGCGCTCGCGGCCGCGGTCGCGCTGCTCTTCACGTCGCTGACCGGGCTCGGCGCGATCATCATGGTCGGCTCGATCGTCTTGCCGATCATGATGACGATCGGCGTACCGCGCAAGACGGCGGCGACGCTGTTCATGCTGGCCTTCGCGCTCGGCTTCGTTTTCAACATCGCGCAGTGGACGTTTTATACGAAAACCTTCGGCGTCGAGCGCGCCGCGATGCAACCGTTCGCCATCACCCTTGCGGCGATCGATCTGATCGCACTCGTCGTCTTCGCGATCGTACGCTTTCGGACGACGCGCGGCTATGCGACGTGGGCGCTGGCGGCAGACGAACCGCTGGCCCGCAAACGCGCGCCGTTCTACGCGCTCGTCACACCGCTCGTACCGATCGTTCTGTTCTTCAGCTTCGGCACGAACGCGATCGTCGCGTTCGCGCTCGCCGCGCTGTACGGCGTGTTGACGACGGCGCCGCGCCGCGCCGTCCCGACGCTCGTCGCCGCCGCGATCCGGGGTGTCGAAGACGTCGCCCCCGCAATCGTGCTTTTCATGGGCATCGGCATGCTGCTCGTCGCGACGTCGCTGCCGAGCGTGCGGGCCGCGCTCGAACCGCTCGTCTCCGCCGTCGCGCCGCGCTCGTGGTTCGGGTACGTGGTACTCTTCGGGCTCTTCTCGCCGCTCGCGCTGTATCGCGGCCCGCTCAACCCCTTCGGCGTCGGCATCGCGGTCTACACGGTGCTGGCGGGGCTCGGAATCTTGCCGGCCGTAACCCTCGTCGCCGCCGTCATGGCGGTCGTGCAAGTGCAGAACGTTTGCGATCCGACGAATACGCAAAACGTGTGGGTGGCAAATTTTACGGGTGTGCGCGTCGACGAGATCACCAAACTCACATTGCCGTATCAAGTCGCGGTCGCAACGCTCGCGGTCATCGCCGTCGCGCTCTTCGGCGGCTCGCTCTTGGGCGTGCAGCCGTTCGCTCTCGGGACGCCCGCGCACGCAGCGGAGCTCGCGAATGCTTCAACGCCGTACGCGGCGGGGCTCGTGGCGCCGCCGCAAGCCGTACGGACGATCGCCGTGCAGCCCGGCGATGGCGGCGACCCGGAGGCGTCGGCTACGGCGAGCGACGAGGTGCTGCGCGCGATCGATCGCGGCTGGAGCGGTTACCGTGCGCTCGCGTATGCCGGTGATGCGAGTACGAGCGATTGCAGCGCGAAGCCGTTCGTCGCCGTCGCGCGCGTCGTTGCGACCGATGCCGACGTCGGGCTCGAACTCACGGACTGCGCGGGTTGGCCCGTCGGGCAATGGTACGTGCCGCGTGCGAAGGACGTCCGCACGGCGGCGCTCGCCGCACTCTTTCGGTTGCGCACGTGGACGCTCGAAGCGCCCGCGCTCGCGTCGTCGCTGTTCGCGCGCGGGCTCGCGTACGATGCCGCGCGCGCGAAACCGACGTACTTTTATACGCTCTTTAAAACGCGCGACGGATTGATGCGCGCTTACGTGCGACCCGGTGGCCCCGCCTACGTTGCTGGCCTGCGCACGAACGACGTCGTCGTCAAGCTCGACGGAAAGTTTTGGTGGGAGTACGGCACGTTCCAAACGCAGTCGCGGGCCTACGACGGCTTGCCGCACACGTTCGGCATCGCCCGCGGCAACGTAGCCGACGTAACGACGGTCACGGCAAACGTTAGCCTCGGTGCGCCGTTCGCTCCCGAAGCGTCGCCCCGGCCGGCGTCACCGGCGCCCGTCGTGCCGGCCGTGTCATCGCCGTAGACACTCCGGGCGCGTTCGTGGAAGCGCCGCCGGCGCTGCGCGTCGGCATCGACGTCGGCGGTACGTTTACCGACGTCGTGGTCGTCGACGCGGCCACGCGCGAGATCGTCGTGCGCGCGAAAGTTCCGACGACGCACGACGCGCCCGAAGGCGTGGCTGCGGGCATCGTCGCCGCGCTCGCGCGAGCGCTCGCGGCGCCCGGCGTCGACGCCGCGCGCGTGAAATTCATCGCGCACTCGACGACGCAGGCGACGAACGCGCTGCTGGAAGGCGACGTCGCGCGCGTCGGCATCGTCGCGCTGCACGGACGGTTCGCGTGGTTCGCGCGCGCGCAGTTACGCGTGCCGCCGATGCGCCTTGCGGAGAATGCGAGCTTCGCACCGGCGATTGCGTACGCGGACGCACGCGACGAACGCGCGATCGCGCGCGCGCTCGACACGCTCGTCGGCGGCGGAGCGCAGGCCATCGTCGCAAGCGAGGCGTTCGGCGTCGACCGGCCGCAAGCCGAGCGGCGCACGGTCGCGCTCGCGCGCGAACGCGGCGTTGCGGCAACGTCGGGTCACGAAGTCGCCGCAACGTACGGTTTGCGCGCGCGTACGCGGACGGCCGCGCTCAATGCCGCGATTTTGCCGCGCATGGTCCGCACGTCGCAAATGACGGCGGGTGCGGTCGCGCGCGCGGGCATCGCGGTGCCGCTGATGATCATGCGCAGCGACGGCGGCGTGATGGACGTCGCCGAAGTCGCGCGGCGGCCGATCCTCACGATGCTCTCGGGTCCCGCTGCCGGCATCGCGGGCGCCGTGCTGCACGAGAACGTCTCCGACGGCATCTTCATCGAAGTCGGCGGCACGAGCGCCGATTGTTCGGTCATCCGGCGCGGTCAGCCGCAGATGCGCCCCGCCCGCGTCGGCGGTCATCGCACGATGCTGCGCACCCTCGACGTGCGCACGCTCGCGATCGCGGGCGGCAGCGTCGTGCGCGTCGCCGCGGGGGAGCGCGGTCTCGCAGCCCTGCGCGGCGTCGGGCCGCGTTCGGCGCATATCGCGGGCTTCGCGTATGCGTGCTTCGTGAAAGCGGAGGCGCTCGCCGGCGCGCGCGTCGCGCACGTCCGTCCCCAGCCCTCCGATCCCGACGATTGCGTCGTGCTCGAATTGACTGACGGCCGGCGCGTCGCCCTAACGCCGACGTGCGCCGCGAATCTGCTCGGCTACGTTCGCAGCGAGGATTTCGCCCACGGCGATGCCGCGAGCGCGCGCCTCGCGTTCGATCTCGTCGGCGCGACGCTCGGCGTGGCGGGGGAAGCGCTCGCACGGGCCGTCCTGGAACGTGCGACGGCGATCCTCAAGGAGACGATCGACGAACTCGTGGCGGATTACGATCTCGTCCCAACCGACGTCGAACTCGTCGGCGGTGGCGGCGGCGCGGCCGCACTCGTGCCGTTCGCCGCGGAGCGCCTGGGCTTACGGCATCGCATCGCGCGCGATGCCGAAGTGATCTCGCCGCTCGGCGTCGCGCTCGCCCTCGTGCGCGACGTGGTGGAACGAGCGATCGTCGCTCCCACTCCGGCCGACGTCGTCGCCGTGCGGCGCGAAGCGTTCGAGCGGGTCGTCGCAGCCGGCGCGGCGCCGGAACTCGTCGAGGTGGTCGTGGAAATCGACGCGCGCCGGAATCTCGTTCGGGCCACGGCCTCCGGTGCGACGGCCGCCGTCGCGAGCGAAAGCGCAACGGTATCTGCGAGCGCGAGCGAACGCGCGGACGCGGCGGCTCGCGCGCTACGTGCGAACCCTGCCGCCGTCGAGCTTGTCTGCGAGTCCGGCACGTTCGCCGTTTTCGCTGCGCCCGATAAACGGGATCGCGCCGCGTGCGTCATCGACGCACGCGGCGTCGTCCGACTGCTCGCACGTCGCGCGACGGTGCGACAAACCACGGTCGGCCGTATCGAACGGGCGCTCGAGAACGCGCTCGACGACGCGACGATGTTCGGCGACGTCGGCCGCGCGCTTCCCGAAATCCACCTAGTCTACGGCACGCGCGTGGCTGACCTCGGCACGCTCGCTGAAACCGCCCACGTCATCGCGCTGGCGCGGGAAGAAACCAGCGGCCTCCCCGCAGATGCGCCGCTGGCGATCGTGGCGGTCGCGCGCGACGCGTAGCGGTCTCGTTTACGCCGCGACGGCCGCCCGGCTTCCGCGGCGGGAAGGCAAGCGCAAGGCGAGTCGTGCGATGCTAGGCAGGACGGTGGGTGTTTTGAGCTTGGACGGCATCGCGCGCATGTACCGCTCGTTTTCAGCAACGCAGGAGCGCAGAAAACTGCGCCACGTGACGTCGTCGAAGAGCGCGAAGGCACCCTCTGCTCCGAAGCCGACGCCCTGCGTTTTCGGAGCGTCTTTGGCCCCGGGGGCGAACGTCGTGACGATGCGTTTGACGGCTCGGGCGTAGCCGAGTGCCGTCGAAAAGCCGGTGAAGAATTCGGCGCCGCGTCCGCGCCGGATGCGTTCGTAGGCGATCCAGTTCACGAAAAACGTGACGTGCCGGGCCTCTTCGAGCAAGACGATCTCGAAGATGTCGGTGAGCTCGGGAACGAACAGCTGCACCTGTCGCGCGAGGCCGAAAATGCCCATGCCGAAGAACGAGTCGATGCACTCTTCGTAGCCGAAATCCAAGAATGCGCGTTCGGAGAAGTCCGTCGGCGGTAGCGGTTTCTCTTCGACCGTGATGCCGTAGTGCCCGAGCATCGTATCGAGCAGCCGCGCATGGCGCGTTTCCTCGATGCCCTGCAGCGCGAGCGCTTCCCGTATCTGGGGATCGGTCAGCGTCTCGGCGTAGCGCGTTACCATCACGCCGGCGTTACGTTCGGCCGCCAAGGCGACGCTCCAAAAGGGAATCGACTTCAGACGGTCGATGGAAACCGCATCGAGCGTGGGCCACGGCAGATCTGCCGGTTCGAACTGTCGATGCGTCTCGACAAACGATTGACAGAAGAGGGTCTTGTGGGCTTGCGAGGCGTCGGTCATGCCGCACAATCTCGGAATGCAGCCGACGAATCCTTTCGTTTCGATCGTTCGATCGCGCTCGCGACCTTTGTCGCTACGGCGACGTTTCTCTTACATTTTGTCGCTGCCGGACGGTACGGCTATCAACGCGACGAGTTATATTTCATCAGCTGCGCGCGCCATCTCGCCTGGGGTTACGTCGATCAACCGCCGCTGATCGCGCTCGTAGCGAAGGCCGCCCTCGCAACGTTCGGCGATTCGCTGTATGGGATCCGGTTTCTGCCGGCCGTCGCCGGGAGCGCGACCGTCGTGCTGACCGGACGGTTGACCGCGCGCTTCGGCGGCGGATTACTCGCTCAAGCGCTAGCTATGATCGGCGTCGGGCTCGCACCGTTCTTCCTCGCCGTCGGCAATCTGTTGACGATGAATGCCTTCGAGCCGCTGCTGTGGCTCGGGGCAGTCGTCCTCTTCGTACGCGCCTGCGAGTGCGACGAGCCGGTGACGTGGGCCGCGCTCGGCGCGATCGCCGGGCTCGGCCTCATCAACAAATATTCGACGTTCTTCTTTCTCGGCTCGTGCATCGTCGCCGTCGCACTGACGCCCGCGCGGCGCGTGCTCGTGCGGCCCGGCTTCTTCTGGGCCGTCGCACTCGCGGCGACGTTCGTCGCGCCGACGCTCGTCTGGCAAGCGCAGAACGGCTGGCCGCAACTCGCCGTCTTACGCGACGCCGCCGCAATGAAAAACGTCGTCGTCGGACCGTTCGCATTCTACGCGCAACAAGTGTTGATGATGAATCCGCTTGCCGCGCCGCTCTGGATCTTCGGACTCATCGCGTTGCTCCGCGCCAAACGTTTCGTGGCCGTTCGCTGGATCGGCTACGCCTACGTCGTGCTCTCCATCCTCTATCTCGCGCTCGGAGCGAAAACATACTATCTCGCACCGATCTATCCGGCGTTCTTCGCCGCCGGTGCAAGCGCTATCGAAGCGCGCATCACGCGCCTTCGAATCGCGACGGTTCTCTATCCGGCGCTCTTGGCCGTGTGCGGTTTGCTCATCGCCCCCGAAGCGTATCCGCTCTTGCCACTGGCGACCTTCGAACGTTACGAGCGCGTCCTCGATTTTCGCGGCATCAAGATGGAGAAGCACCCGGTCGGGCGCGTCCCGCAGCACTTCGCGGATATGCTCGGCTGGTCTTCGCTCGTCGCCTCCGTCGCCCGCGCCTATGCGACGTTGCCGCCCGCAGAGCGGCGCGCTGCGGTCGTCCTTACGCGCGATTACGGCCAGGCTTCGGCCGTCGATTTCTTCGGCCCGCGTTACGGGCTGCCGCGCGCTATCAGCGGCCATAACAATTACTATCTTTACGGCACGCGCGGGGCCACCGGAAGTGCCGTTCTCGCCGTCGGACTCGACGCACGCTTCTTGAGTACCGAGTTCGCGAACGTGCGTCGCGTCGGCTTCTATCACGACGCTTACGTGCTGCCGGATTTTAACGATCTGCCGATCTACGCATGCACGCTCCCGCGCGAACCGCTCGCGCAGTGGTGGCCGGCGACGAAGCGGTATATCTAGATTTCGAAGCGGCCTCGCTAGTGTGGTCGGCTTTCGTTCCGGAGCATCGCCGATCGGCTCGGCGGCGATACTGCGGTGCACCTTGCGTGCGAAATGTAAATTCGGTCCAAGGCATCAAGAAGAAACGGCACGACGACTCCATTCGTAGAGGTGATCATGAGCGACCGGCACGACGAGCATCACGACGTAGCGCACCAGCACGTGCACACCCATGCCGACGGCATCGAGCATGGGCACCAACACGACCATGTCGATCACGACCACGACCACGACCATCATACGCACGACGGAAACGTGCACAGCCACGAGGGCCGAGCACACGCACGAAAACGAACGAGCGCACTGATGGGCCGCGTTCGAGGTTCGGGAGACGCCGGCAAAACGCGCTCGACCCGGTTGCCGCGGGCGCTCGATGAATGGTTTACCGAGCGCCTCGAGCGGCATCCCGAGCGGTCGGCGAGCGAGCTGCTCGTGCAACTCATTCACGGCGGCCTGCGCCTGCGCGAAGGGTACATGGCGATTCATCGGCGCGCCCTCGAGGAACGAGGCGGCCCTGCCGCTACGAACGCGCAGTACGGCGAGTATGCACGCTGCTTGGCCGATACGTTTGGGCCGGAATACGTGGCGCATCTCGAGCGCTGGCTCGAGGCGGATCGCGCTCGTGCGTTCGCGCCGACGGTGAATGGAAAGCGGCGCTAAGGGCGAGGTCGTCGGCAGTTTCAATTTGTAGACATCGTTTACGTTTTAACGAAAATAAATCCATTCTGTACGGTCGCACGTAACGTGCGTACGTGCGGCGTCACGTGCGTGGACGAAGTACGTGAGCCGCTTCCTGCGAGCCGTATGGTGGGACGTACTAATGTTCGTGACGATCGCAATGCTCATCGCTGTAACGGTTTCCGCTGCCGTCGCGCAGCTCGCCACGCCGGCACCCTGTCCGTCGGCGCCTCCCAGGCCGTTAACGGCAGACGCGCTGCGATCGCCTGCGCCATGTGCGAGCGCCGCCCCGTCGCTCAAGACGATCGGGAAGGTGGAGTCGCGCGGCCGCATCGACAATCTCATCGGCACGGCATCGTCCGCAGCCGAAGGGTTCGTCGGGCATTCCGAATTGGAGGCGCGGCCCATTCTCCGGCCGGGCGAGTTGCTCGAGACGGTGCCCGGAGTCGTCATCTCGCAGCACTCCGGAGAAGGCAAAGCCAACCAGTACTACTTACGAGGTTTTAACCTCGATCACGGCACCGATATCGCCATTACCATCGGCGGCGTGCCGGCAAATATGCGCACGCACGCGCACGGTCAAGGCTACTCCGACATTAACTGGCTAATTCCGGAAACCGTGAACTACGTGAACTATCGCAAGGGCACGTACGACGCCGATCAAGGCGACTTCTCGACGGCGGGTGCCGTGTCGATGACGTACTTCAACGTCTTCCCGCAGGATATCGCAAGCGTCAGCGCAGGTCCGTACGGACAGGCACGTACGCTCGTAGCCGCCTCGCCGAGCGTCGGGCGCGACGGCCATCTGCTGTATGCGCTGGAATACGCGCACGAGGATAATTCCGCACTCGCTCGGGACAACTATCGTAAGTACAACGCACTGGTTCGCTTCAGCCATCAAACCGGGGACGTGCTTTTCGGCATGACCGCGCAAGCGTACCGGGCAAAGTGGATGTCATCGGACCAGATTCCGCTCCGCGCCGTACGACGCGGCGACATCGATCGCTTCGGCCAGGAAGACCCAACCGACGGCGGCCGTACCCACCGCTATGTGCTCTCGACCGACTTCCAACGCGAAAATGCCAAGACGACGACTCGGGTAAACGCGTACGCATTAGACTACGGGCTACACTTGTTTTCGGACTTCACGTATTACCTTAACGATCCGGTCAACAAGGATCAGTTCGAACAGACGGATCGGCGGCTGGTTCTGGGCTTCAACGCTAGCCAAACGTGGAAGACGCCGGTCGCCCAAAACACGATCGGCTATCAGTTACGCAACGACAACATCACGCCGGTGGCGCTGTACCTGTCACGAGCGCAGAACATCTCGAGCACCACCCGCGTCGACCGAGTCGTCGAAACGAGCAACGGGTTTTACGTGCAAACCGCGCAGCATCTTACGAAGCAACTACGCCTCACGGCCGGCCTGCGCGCCGATGCGTTTCGGTTCGACGTGAAAGATCTTCGGCCGCAGAATTCCGCTAACGTAGCGGCGTCGATCGTCAGCCCGAAGATTGCGCTAGCCTACACCGCCGCCCGCACGACCGAACTGTACGCCGACTTTGGGACCGGCTTTCACAGCAACGACGCCCGCGGCATCGCCGAGACGGTAGACCCGGGCACCGGCTCGACGACCGACCCAGGTACCGGGGAAGTTGTCCGAGGCGCAACTCCGCTCGTTCGTGCCCAAGGTGCTGAAGTCGGTGCCCGCTTCGCGTTCAATCAAAAGTTGCGAACCACCGTATCGCTCTGGAACCTTAACCTTGCCTCGGAATTGACGTTTCAAGGCGACGCCGGGACCACGTCACCCGGGCGCCCAAGTCACCGCTACGGCATCGAACTCGCAAACTTCTGGGCCCCGACCGCTGGTTGGACGTATGACGTCGACTACTCGACGTCGGCTGCGAAGTTTACAGATTTCGACCCTGTAGGCGGCTTGATCCCGGGTTCGGTCAAGGACGTACTGACCTTCGGCGCCACGACCGATCGGGCACATACCTTCGGCAGCCTCCGGTTGCGCTATTTTGGACCGCGACCGCTCATCGAGGACGGCAGCGTCTACTCGCACCCGACGACCACCGTGAATCTCCAGGCCGGTATTAAGCCGTCCCAAAAGACACGCCTGAGCTTTGACATCTTCAATTTGCTTAATGCGAAGGCGAGCGACATCGACTACTACTATAACTCGTCGATTCCGGGCGATCCGGCGTATACTAAACCGGGCTACACCGGTCCATGTCCGATTGCGGCGTGCGCTGCCGGCGTTGCCGACGTCCACTTCCATCCCATCGGACGACGCCTGCTTCGATTGAACTTCACGCGAGAGTTTTGACCCGTAGCAAATTCGCAATACGAGCGTCGTGCCGGCCCGTGGGTGAGCCCTGCGTCAGGCGACCGCACCCGTTAGGCGTGACCGCCGACGTAGAGCCCGTTCTCGAACGAATTTGCCGGTACTTCTGCGAGCGCGAAGGTAAGCCCCGCGGCCTCGAAGGCGCGCCGATACGCCGTCTCGTCGAAGAGTCCGACTTCGTGCCGTTCGAAATAGCGCTCGACGCCTTTGAGCGTTGCGGCCAAATAGTGAAAATCGAGAATGGCGAGCTTCCCGGTTTGTTTGCTCAGACTCAGGCGCGCGATCTTCACATTGGGTTCGTCGACGAAGATCGAATCGACCACACCGGGCCGATACGACGCAAATGAGAGAAACGGCTCGACGACGAGCGTGCCGCCCGCAGCGAGATGATCCGCCATGCAGGCGATCGTCGCAGCGAGCCGGTCCGCCGTACGCGCGTATGCGGCGGTCCCGGAAAGCGAAACGACGACGTCGAACTTCGCAGCGAGCGAGAAGGCCGTCATATCGGCGAGTTCGATCGACGTCTCGGGCAGGCGCGAGCGCGCGAGCGCGACCATCTTGAGGTCCGCGTCGATTCCGTAGCCGCTAAAGCCGAGCCGCTCGAATGCAGTCACATGCGCGCCCGTTCCGCAGCCCACATCGAGCAGCGTCGCCGCCGCCGGCGTCCGCGCCCGGGCGAGGGCCGCGACGGCGGCCGCTTCCCGTTCGACGTCTTTGCCGCTTGCCGCGTACATTTTGTCGTAGAAGAGCGCGGTTTGCGTGAACATCGCTAGCGCCGTTCTTCGAACGCGCTTCGCAAGCCGTCTTCGCAAGGAGCCGGCGCCGGAGGCATCTGTGAGAGCCGTTCGAACATCGCAGGCGCGTGAAGAGCTACGACGTTCTCGTGATCGGCGGCGGCAACGCGGGGTGCGCGGCCGCACTGGCGGCGGCGCGGCTCGGCGCGCGCACGTTACTCGTCGAGCGCTACGGGTTTCTCGGCGGCACGGCGACGGCGGCGATGGTCGGACCGTGGATGACGTATCATTCCGGAACCGAGCGCATCGTCGGGGGTATCGCGCAAGAGATCGTCGAGCGGCTCGTCGCGCTCGGCGGCTCGCAAGGCCACATCGCCGATGCGTCGGATTACGTCCCGACGATAACGCCGTTCGATCCCGAAATACACAAAGCGCTGCTCTTCGATCTCATGCGCGAGAGCGGCGTGCAGCTACTCTTGCACGGCTATTTCTTAGACGCGTTGCTCGATGCGCAGCGGGTCGTCTGCGGCGCCCGCGTCGCGACCGTCGCCGGGCAGCGCGAATACGGAGCGACCGTCACGATCGACGCGTCGGCCGACGCCTACGTCGCGGTGTCGGCGGGCGCGCGCGTGCTGCAGGGCGACGAACGCGGCCGCGTGCAGCCGGCGAGTCTGATGTTTCGCCTTAGTCACGTCGATCTCGCGCAAACCGCCGCCTACGTCCGGGCGAATCCGGCCGAGATGCGCACGAGCCTCGCGCCCGAAGCGCGGGATGCGGCGGCGCTCACCGCCGTCGCCGGCTTGCACGCGCTTTGGAACGACGCGCGCGCGAGCGGCGCCGTCGACGTGCCGCGCGAGCTCGTCTCGTTTTTCATCTCACCGTATCCCGATGAGGTGAGCGTCAACATGACGCGCGTCGTCGATATCGATCCGCTCGATCCCGACGACCTCACCCGCGCCGAAGTCGAGGCGCGCGCGCAAACGATGCAGTTGCTCGCCTTCTTCCGCTCGCGCGTCCCGGGCTTCGCAAACGCGCGGATCGCGGCGACCGCGACCCAAATCGGAATTCGCGAATCCCGCCGGCTCGCAGGCGTCTACACCCTCACGCGCGACGACGTCCTCGCCGCGCGCACGTTCGACGACGCCGTCGCGCGTAGCGCGTATCCGATCGATATCCACAATCCCTCGGGTTCGGGGACGACGACGATCCGCTTACCGCCGGGCGGAAGTTACGAAATTCCGTACCGGTGTCTCGTGCCCGAGTCCGTCGACGGGCTGCTCGTGGCCGGGCGTTGCATCTCGACGACGCACGAAGCGCTCGCCTCGACGCGACTCACGCCGACCGTGATGACGCTCGGGCAGGCGGCCGGGACCGCGGCGGCGCACTGCGTCGCGCGCGGCGAACCCGTGCGGGATTGCGACGCGGCGGCGCTGCGCGCGCAGCTCGTGGCCGATGGCGTCGATCTACGGCGCGCGGCGGGATCGCGCGCGACGGAGTCGCCGGTGTGATCGTCGAGATCGTCGATCTCGGTACCTGGGGCGGCGCGTCGCTCGTGGCGGAGTACGATCCGTGCGACGACGCGATCCGCGTCGACGCGCGCGCCGTCGCGGCGGTCCGAGCGGCGCTCGGCGGCGCGGAAGCCGAATTGTTTACCACCGTAGCGATTGCCCACGAGAGGTTCCATCGAGCGCATCCGCACGGAACCGAAGCGCAGGCCCACGCGTACGCGCAGGCGGTCTGCGGCGTCGCACGCGAGCGCTACGAACGCGTGCTGCGCCTCGCGCGCGGCGACGCCGCATGACGTGACGCTGCTTGCGGGAATCGACGGCGGGCAATCGTCCACGCTCGCCGCGATCGGGGACGCGACGACCACCCTCGCCCGCGGTCTGGGACCGCCGGCGGATCTGGTCGGCGAGTCCCGCGATTCCGAGCGAGGCGAACGCGCGCTCCACGCGGCGCTCGACGCGGCACTGGATCGTGCGAAGCTCTCACGCTCCACGACGTTCGACGCATTGGTCGCCGGTATCAGCGGCTTCGACGCCGGCCTCTCGCACGTTCCCGATTTTGCGGCCCGCGCGTCGCGCGTGCGCGTGCTGCACGACACGGAGATCGCACATGCCGGAGCGCTCGACGGGGCCGCCGGGATCGTCGTCATCGCGGGCACGGGCAGCGTCGCGCTCGGTAATGACGAAGCGCGCGCCGCGTTCGTGCGCGCCGGTGGCTGGGGCTTTTTCTTCGGCGACGAAGGCAGCGCGCTCTGGGTCGCGCGTACGGCGCTGCGCCGCGCGATGACGCGCTACGACCGTGCCGAGCCCAGTGCGCTAGCCGACGCAGCGCTCGCCTATTTCGCAGCGGAGTCGTTGCGCGAACTCCAGCATGCCTTCGCGCACGGCGAACTCGCGCGCCCGCTCTTGGCGGGCTTTGCCGGCGACGTTCTCGCAGTTGCGGCGAAGGGCGACCGCGATGCTCGGGAAGTCCAAACGGCGGCTGCGTCCGAACTCGCCGACCTCGTGCGTACGGTCGACGCGCGGCTGCCGCCGGCAGCCTGGCGCTACGTGTCGTATGCGGGCGGGCTGTTCGCCGATGCCGCCTTCGTCGATGCCTTCGGCGACGCGCTGATGGACGTCTTGCCGCATGCGAATCTCGTCCCCCCCGCGCACGATCCGGCCGGGGGCGCGCTCCTGCTCGCCCGGCAACTCGCATGACCGGGCGAGGTGCGATTCTCGAGAGGCTGCGGGGCGGCTTGATCGTTTCCGTCCAAGCCTACGCGGAGTCGGTGCTCGACACGCCGCCGACGATCGCTCTGCTCGCACGCTGCGCCGCGGCCAACGACGCTGTCGGCGTACGCGTCGAAAGCGTCGCGCGGATCGCCGCGGTGCGGGCGGCGGTCGACATCCCGATCGTCGGCATCATCAAACGCGCGTATCCCGGCTTCGAGCCCTACATCACGACGACGCCGCCCGAAATCGCCGCCGTCGCCGCGGCCGGCGCGGAGATCGTCGCGTTCGACGCGACCGCTCGCCCCCGCTTCGGCGCCGCGAGTATAGGCGAGCTGGCGGCCGCCGCGCACGCCGCGGGCTGTCTTGCGATGGCCGACTGCGCGACCGAGCCCGAGGGTCTAGCTGCCATGGCGGCCGGCGTCGATATCGTCGCGACCACGCTTGCGGGCTATACGGCCGAGACGCACGGCCGCGCGCTTCCCGCCCTCGACGTCGTCGCGGCGCTCGCAGCCCGCCATCCCTTCGTCGTCTGTGAAGGCGGCATCGCGACGCCCGAAGATGCAGGGCGCGCCTTTGCATCCGGAGCGGCTGCCATCGTCGTCGGGACTGCGATCACGAACGTCGACGCGCTCGTGCGCCGCTTCGCGCAAACCGTCCCGCGCCGAGGGACCGCTCGCGCGGAACGACGGTCCACATAAGTCCTTGTCGGCTCGCTTTAAGGGCGTTTACCATTCAACCGTGCGTATGAGGGGACGACCCGCTGCGTGGTCTAAACACTACGAGCGATGAGGTCGGCTCAGCGTAACGCGTAAGGAGTTTTCTTGTCACAGCATACGGCGCCGCCGCAGAAAGTGAACCTGGGTCCCGGGTTCTGGCCGGTCGCCATCGGTCTGTCGATCTTCAATATAATCGGCACGTATTTCATCGTGACGTGGGACGTGAACGGCTTCTTGCCGGAGGCTGCGACGCCGGCGGGCGACATCGATTTTCTCTTCAAATTCATGGCCGTTTTCGGCAGCGCGATTTTCGTGTACGTGACGGGCTTCATCGTTTTCTTCGCCATCGCGTGGCGGCGCCGCCCGAGCGATGCGCCCGATGCGATCGGCATTCAAGTGCACGATTCGCCGAAGCTCGAGTTCTGGTGGACGGCGATCCCGGCCGTGCTGGTCGTCATTTTGGCGTTCTTTTCGGTCCGCATATGGGCGAATCTGCAGCAGACTGCGGGCGACGTCCTGACGATGGAATCGATCGGTCACCAGTTCAAGTACGAGTTCCGCTATCCGACGCTCAAGCAGTCGGTGTACGACGACATGCATCTGCCGGTCGATACGCCGATTACGTTGCACGTCACGTCGGCCGACGTCATCCACTCGTTCTGGGTGCCCGAGATCCGTTTGAAATACGATATGGTGCCGGGGCTCGTCCAGACGATGCGCTTCACGCCGAAGAAGACGGGCGCGTACCGCATTATCTGCACGGAGTTCTGCGGGACCAGTCACGGCAACATGCTCGCGGCGTTACACATCGATACGCCGGCGCAGTTTCAGCAATGGCTGGCCAAACAAGCGAAAACGCAGACACAAGGCAGCGGGCCGGTCGCGCTCGCGGGCGGCAACGCCGCTTCGGGTCAACAACTTTTCGGCCAGAAGTGCGCGTCGTGCCATAACGCCAACGGCGGCTTCGATGCCAAGATCGTCGGCCCGGGCCTCGGTAAACTCGCAAACGACGCCGCGCACCCGCAGCTCGTCACGGGCGAGAAGCCGGATGCCGACGGCATCTCGCACATTCTCATTAAAGGCTATCAAGGTCCGGACATGTCGCAAGGTAAGAGCGGAGCGGCACTCGGCGTCATGCCGAATCGTCAAGCCAACGCCTTGAGCAACGGAGATATCGCCAACCTCACGGCGTATCTGCTCAGCCTCAGCCAGAAGAAGTCGTAAGGAAGAACGCGCATGGCAATTGCAGCCGCTTCACACGCAGGCGTGGCCAACTACCAAGACCACATCCATCCCGAGCCCGAAGGTTTCGTCGCGAAGTACATCTTCTCGACGGATGCCAAAGTCATCGGCATCCAGTACATGGTTACCGCGCTGCTGTTCTTTATCGTCTCGGGTTTGCTCGCCGAAATCGTCCGCGCACAGCTGCTGACGCCCAACGGCGCGCTCGTCTCGAACGATACGTACAACGGCGTCTACTCGCTTCACGGTTCGGGCATGGTCTGGATGACGATCATTCCGATCGTGACGGGCGGCTTCGGCAATTACGTGATGCCGTTGATGATCGGTCAACGCGACGTCGCTTTTCCGTGGCTCAACCTCGTCGCATTCTGGATGTTTCCGGTCGCCGGCGTCATCCTGTTTAGTTCGTTCCTCGTCGGCGCGCCCGACGCCGGCTGGACGGAATATCCGCCGATCTCGCTGCAGGGCCCGCCCGGCACGTCGATGTGGTGCGTCGCGATCTTCCTCATCGGTATCAGCTCCACGCTGACCGGTATCAATTTCCTCGTGACGATCATGAAGATGCGCGCGCCGGGAATGACGTTCACGCGCATGCCGCTCTTCGTTTGGGCGCAGCTTGCGACGGCGATGCTCAATATGATCGCGACGACGGCGCTCGCGGCGGCGCTTGCGGCGCTCTTCCTCGAGCGTCAATTCAACGTTCCGTTTTACGATCCGGGACGCGGCGGCAGCCCCGTGCTCTGGCAGCACATGTTCTGGTTCTATTCCCACCCCGCCGTGTACATCATGATCCTCCCCGCCTTCGGAATCGTTTCCGAAGTGTTCGCGACGTTCGCGCGTAAGCCGGTCTTCGGCTATAAGATGATCGCGTTCTCATCGATCATGATCGCGCTGCTCGGCTTCATGGTCTGGGCGCACCATATGTTCACCTCGGGCATGGCGCCCTGGCTGCAGCTGCCCTTCATGATCATCACGATGATCATCGCGGTGCCGACCGGTATCAAGATATTCTCGTGGCTCGCGACCTTATGGGGCGGCAAGATCGAGTTCCATCCGGCGATGCTTTTCGCGCTCGGATTCCTCGTCGTGTTCACCTTCGGCGGGATTACGGGCGTGTTCTTGAGCGCGGTGCCCGCGGATCTTCACGAGCACGGAACGTATTTCGTCGTCGCGCACATTCACTACGTGCTCTTCGGCGGCTCCGTCTTCGGCATCTATTCCGGCGTGTACTATTGGTGGCCGAAGATCACCGGACGCATGATGAGCTATAAGCTCGGCGTGGCGCACTTCTGGGCGACGTTCGTCGCATTCAACGTTACGTTCTTGCCGATGCACTGGGTGGGTTTACAAGGCATGCCGCGCCGCGTCGCGCAGTATCGTCCCGAATTTCAGTTTTGGAACGACGTCGAATCGATTGGTTCGTTCATCCTCGCCGCGTCGACGCTCATCTTCTTGTACGCCGCCGTCAGCAGTCTGCTGCGCGGGAAAAAGGCGCCGGCGAATCCCTGGGGAGCGCGGACGCTCGAATGGCAGATTTCCTCACCTCCGCCCTACTATAATTTCAGAAAGATTCCGTCGGTGCTCAAGATGCCGTACGACTTTGGGGAGCCTTTGCCGTACATCGGGCTCGAACGCGACGGATCCAACCCCGAGTCGCCCGTCGGTCACGCACCGGCTCCCGCTCACGCCTAGGATCGAGTGATAACCGCACCATGATGGCAGTTAGTTCGGTCAACGCGAGTCACGAGGCGGTTCACGCTCGCTACGAGAGCGTCGATCCGCTCTATCGCGATACGCGCGACATGCGGCTCTTCGGATTCGTCTTGTTCCTGGTCTCCGACGTCGTCCTGTTCTCCGCGTACATCTTCGCGTATCTCTACCTGCGCAATTCCGTCCCGAATTGGCCGCCCATCAATAAAGACGGCCATCAGCTTCCGCGCTTCGACGTCGCGTTCGCGGCGATCAACTCGTGCGTGCTGTTCGGGTCGGGCGCGACGATGCACTTCGCGATGGAAAGCTGGAAGCACCTCAAAAAAGGCGCTTTCAACTTATGGATGATCGCGACGATCGTACTCGGCATCATGTTCCTGGGCGGTCAGGCGTACGAGTATCACAACGCGCAAGTGACGTGGTCGGGATCGACGCTCGGCGCGACGTTCTTCACGCTCACGGGCCTACACGGCTTTCACGTTTTCGTCGGCGTGATTTATCTCGCGGTGCTCTATTGGCAAGCGAATAAAGGCGTCTACACGGGTTCGAAATATTTTGGCTTGACGGCCGGTACGCTGTACTGGCACTTCGTCGACGTTATCTGGGTCGCACTCTTCTATCTCTTTTACTTGATGTAGGGCACTATGGCAGCAACTCTCGAAAAGGGCCTCGCCCTCATCCTCGCACTCGTCGTCGGGGGCACGACGTCGTTCCAGTTGTATCGCGACTGGCCGTCGGGCGGCCTCGACAATCAAGTGACGAAAATTTTGCTCGCGCTCATGGCCTTCGGCTGTGTGCTCGTCGTTCTGGCCGCGATCGGCGTCCTGGGTGGTGGTTAAGCCATGTACGATCAAGTCGACGAACGCAACGTCCCGAAATCGGCCGGCATTCCGCGCGTCATCTATATTTCGGCCATCGTCGGCATCATCGCCATTTTCATGATGCTGACGCTGGTGTTCTCCAATAGCGGAGCCAACCACGGCTGGCCCAGCAGTTCGACCCTGACGGTTCCGCTCTCGAAGTAACGCTGCGGGCTAAACGCGCGGGATGTTGTTGCCGACCCCGACCGGCGGCATCGATTCCGGTACGACGCCCGTGGAACGTCCATCGATGCGGTGAATGCCGCCGTAATACGAAAACTCGATCATCGCCGGCCGCAAAGTATCGGCGATCGCCGTAGCGCCGACGCACGGCCACTCGCAGATCGTGCGCCGTTCCTCGCTGAGCACCGCTACGTAGCCGTTCGAGTCTGCCTCGGTGTTTCGGTCGGGCCTCCGATAACGGAGGTAACCGTCGACGATATAGATCGGCGAGAATGTCGCTATGAGGGCGCGGACGGGCGGGACGAGAACGATAACGGCATACGCGAGAAAGGCGAGCGTGATCAGGCCGAAGATGGGGGCGATCACGAAGGCGGATTCGCGATGCGTGAGGTTTGCGCTCACCGGTAGCGGAAAGAAGCAGAGTCCGGCCGTCAGCGCTCCAAAGATGGTGGTACAGATGACGGGTTCGATCGCGATGAGCAAGCGGCCGAAGAGTCCGCGCAAGACGATGCGGCGCTCGGCGCGGGTCCAAGTCCGGCGAGCGAGTGTGGGTTCGCGCTCGAAACCAGACGCCATAATCGTCGCTTCGGCACGGTCGCTAGCCCTCCTCGGGTCGATCATCGCGTTCGTCATCCTGTCGGTCGGGTCCGCATCCGCGCACGAAACGGCCATGCGCGGTCTCATCCTTGCGACGTTACCCGACAAAGGCTCCGTCGTCGTACGCCACGACGTCCTTGCCGGGAAGCCGGCCGGAATTTCGACGTTTCGTGTGGTCCCGTCGGCGGCGTTGCGCGGGCTTGCCGCGGGAATGTCGATCGACGCGACCGCGGATATCGATCAGACGCCGTGGACGCTGTCCCGTCTCACCAAAGGAAGTACGCAATCGATCACGGGCGCGCCAGCCGCAGCGAGCGGCGTTGCGGCAGCTCCGAAGATTTTTCGCAACGTCCACCACGTCGCCGTCGGCGAATACGTTCCCGTAGCAACGCTCGTCGACCAGGCAGACCGGGCGTTTTCGCTACGCGATCTGCGCGGGCAGACGGTCGTCATGGCGTTCATCTACTCGCGCTGCAAGGATGCGCGCGAATGTCCGCTGATCACTTCGCGCTTTCGTCTGCTGCAGGAGCGCTTCCGTGGGGAACCCGTTCATCTGGTACTCGTCACGCTCGATCCGGCGTACGATACGCCGCGCGTGCTCGCGGCGTACGGGAAAACGTTCGGGGTCGATGCGAAGCGCTGGACGCTGGCAACCGGAGAACCCGAGGCGGTGCTGGATTTTGCGGCTCAATTCGACGTTACGGCCTTTCCCGACGAGCGCATCGGGTTGATCCATCCCGAGCGGACCGTCATCGTCGATTCGTTCGGCGCGATCCGCGAACTCGTGGATGAAGGCGCCTGGACGCCGAATGAGATCGTCGCGGCCGTCCAGCACGACGAGCGGTTGGGCTCCAACCCGATCGAGCGGCTCGATCTCTGGCTCTCGGCCGCCGCCGTCTCCGTGTGCGGGAACGCCGTCGCAAGCTTCTCGGGCTTTACGGATCTCTTGACGGTGCTCGCCATCGCGGCTTTCTTCGGCTACTTGCTCTGGCGCGTCGGCCGCGGCATCGCGCGCGGCGCGACGTAATATGCGGTTCCAAAAGGCCTAGCGGCGGGGGACCGCTCGACCCGTCTCCCCGCTGTGATCCCTGATACACTTCGAGGATGATCGCCGACGGTTTCCTCTCACCTGCGAAACGACGCCGGACGACCGCGGAAATCGTCGTCGTATCCATCGCGATCGGCGCGCTCGCGATCCGCGCGATCGAGACCCCGGCGACGCCTTTCGGATTGCTGCGCCTGACGGTTTCCGTAGCGGCGATCGTCTTCGTGTACTTCGCCCCGTACCAGCAGTTCGCGCGCCGCGCATTCGCCGTGCTCGCGTTCGAGGCGATCTTCGGGACGCTCGCCTTCGCGTTCGTCGACGTTCCGTTCGTGTTCGATCACCAACGGCAGATCGGGACGCTCGCGGTTTCCATCGCCGAAAGCGTCGATCGCTTCGAACATCCGGGACGGCTCGGCCCCTAAACGGGCGCCTTTCGCTCGCGTTCGCGCGAAGCGAGAAGCAGCGTCGCGCACGCCGCGACGATCGCGACGGCGGCGAACAATTCGTACGCGAGCCGATACGCGGCGCTATCGTCGATGTGGGCGCCGATCGCGCCGCCCGCAAGCGAGCCGCCGAAAATTTGCCCGATGATCAGAAACACGCTCAGTAAACCGACGGCCGTCCCGCGCGAGGTCGACGGTACTTCGTTCGTGATGATGTACCGCGTCGGCGCGCCGAGCAAGGCGCCGAAACCGATCCCCGCGATCGCGATCCCCGCGATCGCGAGCCAGAGCGTCGCGAGCGTGAACGCGAAGAGCGCCAGGCCTGCGGCCGTCGACGTCGCGCCGACGAGCAGCACGGCGCGGCTTCCGAACGTATCGAGCGCGCGGCCGGCGAGCGGAATGACTGCGACGAACATCAACGCGCCGATCGCGGCGATGCCGCCGGCGGCGAGCGGCGTGATGCCGTCGGCGGCCACGAGCGCTGCGGGGATGAAGAAGAGCGCGCCTTCGAGCAACCCGATCAACACTTCGAGCGCGTACGTTACCACGAGCTGACGCGAGCGAAAGAGCGCGGGCGAGATCACGGGCGAAGCGGCGCGGCGTTCGATCGGAAACAGTGCGGCAAAAGCCGCGATGGCGACCGCGAGGGCAGCATACGTCGCCCCGTTACCGAACGTCGCGGCCTGCGTATCGAGCCGCGTCAGGCCGACCATGACGCCGAGCAACCCGATGGCGAGTACCGCGAGGCCGAGTACGTCGAGCGGCCCGCGCACGCGCGCGGCCTCTTGCGGTACGTGGCGCTGGGCGAGAATCAGGACGACGATCGCGAGCGGCACGTTCGCAACGAAGATCCAGTGCCAGGAAAAAAAATGCGTGATGACGCCGCCGACGTTGGGGCCGATGATCGCGGCGAGTCCCCACACCGCGCCGAGCAGCCCGAGCGCCGAGCCGCGCCGTTCGATCGGAACGCGATCGGCGATCGCCGCCGTCGCGACCGGAAAGATTCCGCCGGCGCCGGCCGCCTGAACGCCGCGGGCGATCAAAAAAATCGCAAAATTCGGCGCCGCGATCGCGAGCACGCTGCCGAAGGCAAAAATGCCGACGCAGGCGGAGTAGATCGCGCGCCGGCCGGCGACGTCGGAGAGCTTCGTCATGATCGGAATGCTGACGACGTTTGCGAACAAGTACAGCGTAAACACCCACGCGGCGTCGCGCGGTGCGATGCCGAAGCCGTGCGCGATTGCGGGCAGCGCGGGTGAGAGCACGCCGAGATCGAGCGCGCCTGCGAACACGCCGAGACCGAGCGTTAGGAGCAGCGGCAGGTGAGAACGATCGAAGGTATGGCCGGCAACGGCTGTTGCCACGACCTACCCGATCACGCGATCCGCCACCATCGCGGCGCACATGAGCGCCAGATACAGCAGCGAGTATTTAAAGGTGATGCGCGCGAGCGGCTTCGTCGGACCCGAGAGCATCCGCCACGCGTCGTAGATGAAGACGCCGCCGAGAATTGTCGCAGGAACGAAATACCACAAGCCCATGACGTGCAGCGGCGTGAGGGCGAGCGACATCGCCACGAGCACGAGCGTATAGACGAAGATCTCTTTTTTCGTGCGCTCCGCGCCGCGAACGTTGGGCAACATCGGTACGTTGGCTTTATGGTAATCGGTATTCGCCATCAGCGCGAGCGCCCAGAAATGCGGCGGCGTCCACAAGAAGATGAGCGCGAAGAGCCCGAGCGCGGGAGCACCGATCGAATGCGAGACGGCGGCCCAACCGACGAGCGGCGGAACGGCACCCGCGGCGCCGCCGATGACGATATTGAGCGTCGTCGTGCGCTTGAGCCACAACGTGTAGACGAGCACGTAATACGCATTGCCCGCAAGCGAAAGCCACGCCGCGAGCGGATTGACGAATCCGTAGAGGATCGCGAACGACACGCAGCCGAGCAGCGTGGCGAAGACGACACCGGCCAGTGGGGTGATGCGTCCCATCGCGACGGGGCGCGACATCGTGCGCGTCATCAAGCGATCGATATCGCGATCGATCACGCAATTGAACGCACCTGCCGAGCCCGCGGCGAGCGCGCCGCCGAGCAGGGTGAGAAGCGTGAGTCCGAGCGGCGGAAAACCGCGCGCCGCCATGACCATCGCGGCGAACGTCGTGACGAGCAAAAGGTACGCGATGCGGGGCTTGGTCAGCTCGTAGTAATCGACGAGCGCGCCGCGCACGCCGGTGTGGAGTACCGGCACCGTTCCATCGAGCCGCGCGAGCGTGGAGCTCATGCGTTGGTCGCGATGCGCGGCGCGACGCGCGAACGCTCGCCCGCGGCGGCTTCGGCCGGGCTCGGTTCGAGTGCGGCAAGCACGGCTGCAATAACGAATGCGAGGAAGGTCGCGCCGGCGTTGGCCGCATGCGCTTCGCGCAAGACGATCGGCAGATGCCACACGACGTTGCCGAGGCCCAGGGAAATCTGCGCGAGCACGAGCAGCGCGCCGAGACCGGCGAAGGCGCGCACGCGCGACACGCCGGTCTGCCAGGCCACGGCCGTTGCGAACAGCGCGACGATCGTGAAGGCGAATGCCGCTAGACGATGGAGCATCTGCGCGAATTGCCCGCTCGTCGCTCCGAGCAGCGTCCCATCGCACGCAGGTACGGTCGCACACGCGAGGCCCGCATAACTCGAGCTCACGTACGCGCCCACGCACATCGTCACGAAAGCGAAAGATGCGGCGAGCGCGAGTGCCGGAGCGGCGCCGTCACCACTGGGAATCGCTCGCGGCGCGGGCGCCAACGTCGCGAGCACGGCGAGGATGGTCAGCGTCGCCAGGAGCGCCATGCCCATGCCCCAGTGGAGCACGACCGAAAGTGGAGAATTTGCCAGCAACACCGTCGCGCCGCCGAGGGAAACTTGAAGCGCGAAGACGATCGCGAGCGCGACGAGCGACGGGATAACGCCCGCGACTTCTTTACGCGCGCGAAAACCCGTCAGGATCGCGCCGAGCACGACGAACGATTCCACGAACGCGACGAGCCGATGCGACCATTCCAAAACGACGCCGCCGTGAAGCGACGGCACGAGCTGACCGTTGCACAGCGGCCAATCCGGGCACGTCAAGCCGGCATTATTAATGCGTACCCAGCTGCCGAGCACCGCGATGACGAAAGCCAATAACGCGCTTGCGACCGCGAACCCACGGAAGAGCTTCACAACGTCACTAGTGTACGAGGGCGACCGAACAGCGGCAATGACTTTGGGGTCGACCGAACGGTGGATGCGTGTTTCAGCAGCCGGTCACCGCCGACTCGGCACGTTCGGCCGCGCGCGTCTCATCGCGCACGTTCGCCTCCAGGGACGTCTCGAAATCGCTTGCAACCGAACGCGCCAGCGCGAACGATGTAGCGGGACGCCCGGTGAACGACGGAGGCGAGGGCGGCGCCGAGATCGTGCGACCGCTCGGGCGATACGCGCCTCCGGGCGGCTCGAAGCCGCTGGCCGCGCTGCCGCCGTGCGCCGGCCGCAGGTCGCGCACGTCGAGGGCGCCGACGAAATTTGCAAGCGCGAGGCTCATCGTGGCCTGGCGCTCGAGCGCCACACCAAGCGTGGTCGCGAAAATATGCAAATCTGCCGCATGTTCGCGCGACGCGGTACCCGCCAGCGCGAGCAGGCGTTTGACTTCGCCGCCGCCCCGGCCGGCCGCGTCGTAGACGTCGGCTGCGAGTCGCGCGAGCTCGATCATCGTGGTGCGCATGCCGGGATTACCGTCATCGAAATCGTTAGCGCGTAGCCGCGCCATGGCTCGCGTGAGGCGTTCGTCGCCATGGAGCGTCGCGGCGATCGCGCTGTTCGCGTGAACGACGACGTTGGCACATATATCGTCCGTTATCGCGGTATGACCGATTTCTCGCAGCGGGCTCGTCGAAGCGACGGCTGCCGTTCCGGTGCCGCCCAACACGATCGCGAGCACGATGCAGCGGGTCTTCATCACCGGTTACGTTCGCTAGGCGACGGACAGCGTTCCTCGAAGGTCGCTACGATGCGCAGACTTGCGGCGTTCGCAGCGCTGGCCTTCTTGCTCGTCGGTTGCCGCGAAGTACGCGTCAAAACGTACGCGCAGGGCACGACCACGGTCCCCGGCGCGCGCCAGATCGCCGTCGTCCGGGACAGGCACGATCTCGAGGGGTTCGGTATCAAAGCGCCGGTGCGGTTCAACCACGAATTCGGCGTGTTACTCCTTATGGGACCGCACGGCGAGACCGGTTGGCACCAGACGATCGAATCGATTCGCGCCAACGCCGAGCGGGTCCGGATCGTCGCTTTCGAGCGGGCTCCGGCCGACGGAGGAGAACCGGCCGAGCTCTACCGGACGTATACGTTATGGATCGTGCCGAACTCGGTCTACCGGCGCAACTCCATTCTCGACGTCGTGACACCGGAAGGTGACCGTGTCGCATCCACGACGCTGAAGTAAAAATTCTCGCTCGCTGATTGATTGAATGGCACGCGTGGCCGATACTCTGGTGGAGCGCGCAGATCGTTTTAGGCTAGCACGACGGCAGCAAGGGGCATAGTTGGTACACGTGGAGACGCTCGCGTCGCTCGAGACGCAGGTGACGCGGTTAGGGATCGTCCTGGAACCCAGCGGCGACCCGTTGGAAATCGAAGGCGTTCTCAACCCCGCGACGGCACGCACCCGTGACGGCAAGTTGCTTCTCTATCCGCGCGTCGTCGCGCGCGGCAACGCCTCGCGCGTCGGGCTCGTCGAAGCGAGCGGAGCGCCCGAAAACCCGACGTTCACCCGCCTCGGCTTCGCGCTCGAACCGACGGAGTCGTACGAGATGCGCACGCAGCGCGGCGGTTACGGCTGCGAAGATCCCCGCGTAACGTTCGTGCCCGTGCTCGACGCGTACGTGATGTGTTACACCGCCTACGGGCCGGCGGGCCCGCGCATCGCCTTCGCACTTTCCGACGACGGCTACACGTGGGAACGGTTGGGTCTGGCCAATTTCTCGGCGCCGGACGTTCCGAACGGCGACGATAAGGACGCCGTCTTCTTTCCCGAGCCCGTCATCTCGCCGCGCGGCGTTCCGAGCCTGGCGTTCTATCACCGCCCGATGTTGCACGTCTCGGCCGTCGACAGTTGTGCTGCGATCCCGATCATCATGGGCATGCCGCCGCGCGACCGGGAATGCACGCGCATCGCCTACGTACCGCTCGAGCCGGTTCTGCGCGACCGGCGCGCCCTGCTCGACGTTGCGGAGAGCGTGCTCGTTCTCGAACCCGGCGTGACCTGGGGCTGCATCAAGAACGGTGGCGGTACCCCGCCCGTCCGCGTGGCTGAAGGCTGGCTTTCGTTCTTTCACGGCGTCGACGGCCACTACGACGACGGCGGCACCTGCCGCGGCATGCGCTATAGCGCCGGCCTCGTCGTGCACGATGCGACGCGACCCGACATCGTGCGGTACCGGTCGTCGCAACCGGTCTTCTCGCCCGAAACGGCGGACGAACGGCGCGGCGTGGTCAATAACGTCGTGTTTCCGACCGGCATCGACCGGCGCCCGGCCTCGGACGCGCGCGCTTTCGATGTCTATTACGGCATGGCCGATTCGCGTATCGGACGCCTTCAGGTGCGCTTGGGACCAAGCGCCGTCGCGGAGTCGAACGCCGAGGAAAGCGCCGCGTAGCGCCGCGCTATCTCGCGCTTGCGACGGTCATCGTCGCGCTCGCGCTCGCGGTGCTCGTCGCCTTGCCGCGCGCGCCGCGCGAGGCGCCGCAGAGCCGCTATTCCGAAAACGGCGCGACCCCCGGGCCGATCGTGCGCGGCGACGCCGTCCGCGGGCCGGATCCGCGACCCGTCGGCGGCGATGCGCCGTGGGCGCTCTCCGCGCTGCCCGAATGCTTTCACCAGGTCCATTTCGCAAGCGGTGACGCGGCGTTCGTCGGGTCGAAAATGCCGCCGGGCGCGCGGGCCGTCGCGGCCGGGGCGACGCTCGCTACGGCCGACTGCCGGCTTCGCGTCGGCGTCGGCGATGCGACGGTCGCGCGCGGCGACAATCTCTTGCGCGTACCGCCGCCGGCCCGGTTCTTCGTCGCCGGCGACTGGCTGTTGCTCCGAACGCGCGCGGGGGCCCGCATCACGCTGCGCACGTACGCGATCGTCGCCGGGGGTGCGCCGCGTTTCGTCGCGGGGCCGCCGTAGCGCCGGCCGGGGGCGCTCGCAAGCGCCGGCAGCCCGGTGTCGAATGACGTTCGTAACGATGCTAGAACTTTCGGCCCTCGCGGAGGCCGTCGAGAAGCGACGGACGTTCGCGATCATCTCCCATCCCGACGCCGGCAAGACCACCCTGACCGAAAAGCTCTTGCTCTACGGCGGCGCCATCACGACCGCGGGCCAAGTGTCCGCGCGCCGGCGCGCGCGTTCGGCGACGTCGGATTGGATGGAGCTCGAGAAGGAACGCGGCATCTCGATCACCTCAACCGTGCTGCAGTTTCCCTATAAGGGCCATACGATCAATTTGCTCGATACGCCGGGGCACCAAGATTTCGGTGAGGACACGTATCGCACGCTGCTCGCAGCCGATAGCGCTGTGATGCTCATCGACGCGGCCAAAGGCGTCGAACCGCAAACCAAAAAACTCTTCGCGATCTGTCGCGCGCGGCGCATCCCGCTCTTCACGTTCATCAATAAGATGGACCGTCCCAGCCGCGACCCGCTCGAACTGCTCGACGAGTTGGAGAAAGTACTCGGCATCGGCACCTATCCGATCAACTGGCCGATCGGCAGCGGTCCGTCGTTTCGGGGCGTCTACGACCGGCGCTCGCGCGATGTGAACCTTTTCGAACGTACCGAACACGGCGCCAAGCGTGCGCCCGTTCGCGTTACCGATATCGACGATCCGAAATTCGCCGAACTGACGGACGAGGCGACGTACGGCGAATTTCGCGACGGGCTCGAACTGCTCGAAGGCGCGGGCACGTCGTTCGACCGCGACGCGTTCATGCGGGGCGATGCGACGCCGGTATTTTTCGGCAGCGCCGTCACCAACTTCGGCGTGGAACTCTTCCTCAACGGTTTTCTCGCGATGGCGCCGGCACCGCGCCCGCGGATCGCCTTACGCGAGGGCGACGAGCGTCCCGCCTTCGTCGATCCGGCTTCGGAACAGTTCTCGGGTTTCGTGTTCAAGATTCAAGCGAATATGGATCCTCGCCATCGTGATCGCGTCGCGTTCCTGCGCGTGTGCAGCGGCAAGTTCGAACGCGATATGACGGTCCACAACGTTCGCACCGGCAAAGACGTCCGCGTCACGCGCGCGATGAAACTCTTTGCAAGCGAACGCGAGGTCGTCGACGAAGCGTTCGCGGGCGACGTCGTTGGGCTTGCGAATCCGGGATCGTTTGCGATCGGGGATACGCTCTGCACCGGGACGCCCGTTACGTACGATCGCATCCCCTCGTTCGCGCCCGAACACTTTGCGACCGTACGAAACATCGACACGGGTTCGTATAAATCGTTTCAAAAGGGCATCGCTCAGCTCTCCGAAGAGGGCGCGATCCAAGTGTTCTATCCGGCCGGTCTCTCGCGCACCGAGCCGATCTTTGCAGCCGTCGGCGAACTGCAGTTCGAAGTCGCGAAGTATCGCATGCTCGCGGAGTACAACGTGAAGACCGAATTTTACCGACTACCGTTATCGCTCGCGCGGCGCGTGCTCGGCGAACCCGCGACGATCGCCGCTGCGACGTGGCCCTCGAACGCGCGGCTTGTCGAAGACGGCGCGGGCGTGGCGATCGCGCTCTTCGAAAGCGAGTGGAGCGTGCGGCTCGCGCGAGAGTGGAACGCCGGTTTGACGTTCGAAGCCTTCGGCGAGAGCGGCCGGCCGATGGAAGCGGTACGGGCATGAAGAACGTAACGCTGTCCGGCGGTGAAAATACGCCACTGGGCGGGGGAACCTCACCCGGCGGCCCAGGCATGCCCCCCCGTCGGCCCGCGCGAGGCAAAGCGCTTCTGCCGCTCGTTCTCGGCGTGATCGTCACGATCAGCGCGTTCAACGTTTTCGCGCATCGCGAAAATCGGTACGAACAGCTCGCGACCGACGTTACGCGGGCGATCGCGGCGAACGACATGCGTCCGGTCGAAAAAGATTTCAACGCGATTCGGCGTCCGCAACTCGAAGATCGCGCGAAGGTCGGAGGGCTCTCCGACTTCGTCAACGCCGAAGGCAAACTCAAGAACGTCAAAGAGCAAACGCCGCCCGATGCCAAGAGCGGCACGCATCGTTTCGTCGCGACGTTCGAGAAGGGTCAGCGTGCCGAAGATCTCACCGTCGACGCCGATGGCAAAGTCGTCGACTTTCACGTAACGCCGCTCGAAGCGAAATAGCGTGGCGCTCGCTCAAAGCGAGGTCACCTTCGCCGACGTGCGCGCGGCGGCGCGGCGGCTCGCCGGGGTCGCGCATCGCACGCCGGTGGTCACATCGCGCACGCTAGACGCCCGAACGGGTGCGACGGCGTTTCTCAAATGTGAGAATCTGCAGCGCATGGGTGCCTTCAAATTTCGCGGCGCGTACAATCGCATCGCGCAGCTGACGCCGGCCGAGCGCGCGAGCGGCGTGGTCGCATTTTCCAGCGGCAATCACGCGCAAGGCGTCGCGCTCGCCGCGCAGATTCTCGGCGTACCCGCAGCGATCGTGATGCCGAGCGACGCGCCGGCCGCGAAAATCGCCGCGACGCGCGAATACGGTGCCGAGGTGATTTCGTACGATCGCCAGACGATGAATCGCGGAGCGATCGCGGCCGGTCTCGCGGCCGAACGCGGCGCGACGCTCGTGCCGCCCTACGACGATCCGGCGATCGTCGCGGGCCAAGGTACGGTCGCCCTCGAGTTGCTCGAAGACGTGCCGGATCTCGACGTGCTACTCGTCTGTACGGGCGGCGGCGGATTGCTCGCCGGCTGTGCGCTGGCCGCGACCGAGCTGCAGCCGAGCATCGCGATTTACGGGGTCGAGCCGGAAGCCGGGGACGATTTCGCGCAATCGTTCGCGCGCAACGAGCGCGTCGAGATCGCGGTGCCGCAGACGATCGCCGACGGCCAGCAGACGACGTCCCCGGGCGAACTGACGTTTCCGATCGTCAAGCGTCTGTGCGCCGGTATCCTCACGGTGAGCGACGACGAATTGCGCGAAGCGATGCGTTTCGCGTTCGAACGGCTCAAACTGGTCATGGAGCCGAGCGGCGCTTCGGCGCTCGCCGCGCTGCTATTCCGTGACGGAGATTTCGCCATGAAGCGCGTCGGCGTGATCGTGAGCGGGGGAAACGTCGACGCGGCCCGCTACGCCGACATTATCGCGCCGCGCTAAGTTGCGGCGGGGACGTCGAGCGAGGCGAGGGCGCGGGTCAAAATGTCGCAGAGCGCGGTCAGGTCCTTTTCATCGAGATTCGCAATGGCCGGTGGCGACACACGCATTCGCTCGTGAATTCGCGCGGCGAGTTCGACACCCGCTGCGGTCATGATCAGCGCCTTGACGCGGCGGTCTTGATCGGAACTTCGGCGTTCGACCAAGCCGCGGGACTCCAGTTTATCGACGATTGCGGTTACGTTCGAAGCGTCGCATCCGAGCGACCCGGCGAGCTCGCTCATGGCCATGGGGCGCTCGTTGCTGAGCATCTTTAGCGAGACCATCTGCTGCGGCGTCAGTTCGAACGTGCTCGCGACGCTCTCCATGAACGGTTTGCTCGCCTTGAGAACCTCGTACATCAGTTCCCAAGCGCGGCCTCCCGAACACGACTCTGGGAAACTGCGGTCTTGCGGCTGATGGATCACAACGTAGCGATACTACTACGAAAAGCTGGTAGTGGCAAGATGTTGACTGATGATAAGGTTGGTGATATAAAGTAAATAGTTCACCAAGTAAAGCTTTCTGGGGCTGTTCCCAGACGAAAGGCACCACTGGTGTCCAAAGAATTTTGTCCCGAGCGCCGGCCGGCCTTCGCCGCGTGGTTCCGCGAACTAACGCGCCGCCCCATCGTTTCCTATGGGGACTATTTCGAGCGCCTGGGCCAGCGTGTCGAATCCAGCGCCCCGGTCAGCACGTCGTGCCTCTAGTACTCCAGCGGACGAGCGCCGGCGGGCTTCTGCCCGCCGTCGCGGAAGTCGCTCCCGGCAGCATGGCGCTTTCGCTTGCCTCTCTCCGGATCGTCGTCGGTTTCGTCTTCATCGTCGGCGGGGCGTATGCGGCGACGCACCTCGGCGCAATCGCGCGCGACTTCGACGCGTGGCACATTCCACAGTCCGGGGTCGCAGTGCCCGCGCTCGCCGCCACCGCGATCGTGTGCGGCGCACTCTTGACGCTCGGGGCACTCACGCGTCCGGTCGCTCTCCTGCTCGCCACCATCGCGATCGGCGCGCTGGTGACGGCCGGCCGGTATAGCGGCGGGCTCTATCTCGTCGTACCGCCCGCGCTTTTTGCCGCCTGCATCCTGCTCGCATGGAGCAGCGGACGGCTGCGCGGCGCGGCGCCTCCGCGTCCGCCGGGGGTGCAATGATCGACGCCGATAGCGCGCTCGTCGCCGCGGCTCGGCAGGGCTCGAGCGAAGCGTTTGCGATTCTCGTCGACCGCTACCGTGCCCCGATCGTCCGGCTCGCGTACCGCCTCACGCACGATGCCGACGAAGCCAAAGATATCGCACAAGATGCCTTCTTGCGCGCGTACAACCGTTTAGGTGAATTTCACCCCGATCGCCCGTTCGCGCGGTGGCTGTTCGTCATCGCACGCAACGCCTCGCTCGATGCGATCCGGCGCCGTCGCCGCGCCGCGACGTACGCTTCGAAAGACGAGCCCCTGCCGGTCGAACCCGGCCCCGAAGAACTCGCGCTGCGCAACGACGAGGCGACCCGCGTCCACGCGGCGCTCGACGCTTTACCGGTAAAGTATCGCGACGTTCTAGACCTCTATTACCTGCGCGGGTTGCGTTACCGCGAGATCGCCCTGGAACTGGCGATCCCGATCGGTACGGTCAAAACGTATATCTCCCGCGCGAAGCGTCGTCTGCGCGACGAACTCGCGCTTCCGAGCTTGGACATCGCGGCATAAGCGAGGTCACCGCTTCAGTAGCCTCAGCGCCCCATCGTGTAGAATCCACGGTTGGGACGCATGTCCAGCGCCCCCGCCATGCGATTGGAGAATCCGAAGAACGCGGCGATGGCGGCGATATCCCAAATGTCGTTGTCGCTAAACCCCGCCGCGCGAAGGGCTGCGATCTCTTCGTCGGTCGCAGCGAACGCCGGTTCGTTGACGCGCGATGCGAACGTCAGCATCGCGTGCCAACGCGGCGGAAGCTTCGCCGTCCGCCAATTGATGGCGATACGTTCCGCCAGTTCCGCGTCCTTGCCGATGACGCGTAGCGCCGCGCCGTGCGCGGTCACGCAATATTGACAGCGGTTTTCGGCCGACACGGCCACGACGATCGCCTCGCGTTCCGCGCGCGTAAGGCCGCCGTCGCCGCGCATCAACACGTCGTGATACAGCATGAAGGCCCGAAAGTGTTCGGGACGTTTCGCATACGCGCGAAAGACGTTGGGAACGAACCCGATCCGCTCGCGATTCTTCGCATACACCGACGCGATATCGGCCGGAAGTTCGGACTCGGCGGGTTCTCCGAAGCGTGAGGGCCGTTCGTCGTCGTCCATACCGTCGTTAGGTCGGTAACGGTGCGAAGGTGTCGACGGCGACCGCACGCGCGGCACGCAAGCCCGGGATGCCGCTGACGCACCCGCCGGGCGACGCTCCGGAGCCGCAGAGATAGAGACCCGCGAGCGGCGTGCGCGTCGCGAAGCGCTCGCCCAAGATTTGGCCCGGCAGTAGTTCGCCATGGAAGATGTGGCCGCCGTGCAAGCCGAAGCGCGCTTCGAGATCGGGCGGCGCGAGCAATTGTTCGTCTTCGATCGCGCTCGGCACGTTCGGCGCGTACCGTGCGAGCGTCGCGACGATGCTCGCGCGGGCCGCCTCGCGCTTGGCGGCATCCCAGGGTCCGTCGGCGCGGTGGTACGGATAATACTGCGCGAAGACGGAAAGCAGATGCTTGCCGGGCGGCGCGAGGCTCGGATCCGTCGGCGTCTGCATGAAACATTCCAGCATCGGTGCGGCGGAGGCACCGGACGCGCGCGCCTCGTCGTGCGCGGCTTGCAGATACTCGATCGTCGGCGCGACGTGGATCGTCGCGCGATGGTGCGCTTGGGGCGCCGTTGCGGGCCGCGCGGTAAAGTTCGGAAGTTCGCCGAGCGCGAGGTTGAGTTTGAGCGAACAGCCTTCGATGCGCCAGCCTGCGACGCGGCCGGCAAGCTCCTCCGGTACGTCGCTCGCGGCGAGCATCTCGCCGAACGTCGCGATCGGATCGGCATTGGAGAGCACGACGTCGGCGTGGTATTCGGTGCCGTCGGTGAGTGCGACGCCGCGCGCGCGCCCGTCGCGAACGAGGATGCGGGCGACGGTCGCGCTCGTCGCAAACGTGGCGCCGGCGATGCGCGCGCAGAGCGCGAGCGCGCGCGAGATCGCTCCCATGCCGCCGCGAACGAAGCCCCAAGCCCCCTGCGCGCCGAGCGCGCGCCCGGCGTAATGATATGCCAGCACGTAAGCGGTTCCGGCGTCGCGGGGGCCTGCGTAGGTGCCGATCAGGCCGTCGGTTGCGAGCGTCGCCCCGAGCACGGGCGTACGCACGAAGCGTTCGACGAGCTGGCCCGCCGAGCCATAGAGCGTCGCGTGCGTCGCATCGTCGAAGCGCACGTTTTCCGGATCGTCGCGTTCGAACGCATCGAAGAGCGTCGAGCCAAGTCGCGTCGCCTCCGTTTCGAAGGCCTCGAAACCCGCTACGTCGCGCGGTTCGAAAGCCGCGATCTCGCGGGCGTTCGCTGCTGCGTCCCGGCCGAGCAGCAGCGATCGGCCGTCGGGCAACGGCGTGAACGACGACGGATCTTTTGCATATGCTTCATAGCCGTACGATCCGAGCCGCAGATCCGCGACGACTTGCGGATGGAGCAAGCTGCACACGTACGATGCCGTCGATACCGTCCACCCCGGCCACACGGCTTCGCTTACCGCGGCGCCGCCGAGCACGTCCCGGCGTTCGAGGACGAGCACGGAGCGGCCGGCTTTTGCGAGATACGCGGCCGCGACGAGGCCGTTATGGCCCCCGCCGACGACGATCGCGTCGTAGGTCACACGCGGCCTTTGCGTTTGAAGACAGCGCGAACTTTCGGCTTGAAGGGCGAGCCCGGTTCGAACGTGCGATCGTGCCGGAGCTTCGCGTCGACGTCGTCGCAGCCGATGGGTGTAAAGGCCCCGCAGTCGTGCGGACGTGCGCTGTAGATTCCACAGTAGTAGCGTCCGGAAGCGCTGCCTTTGAGAAAGACGCATTGGCTCGCGATATCTTCTTCGACTTTGCGCAGATACCCGACGATGTAGCCGTCCGCGGACGTGCGTTTGACGACGTAGTCGTCGAGCGCCGTCTCGTACGGCATCCCGAAATGATCGGCGATGCGCTGCACGTCGGCTTTACTGACGAACGGTTCGTAACCGCTGCAGCACTCGGCACACCCGGGCGGACAGGCGACGTTCTCGGGCATATCGCGCACGTGTTTGCGCGCGAGTTCGATCACCGCTCCGATCGCCCGTACGAATTCCGGATCGTCGTTATATTTGTACGACCACTCCTTCTGGTGGATTTCGTTCGCGTTGTAGCGGTGCGTCGTCTTTTGATTGTACGTGACCGTGATGTGTTCTTCGGTAATTTCGATCTCTTGCACGTGTTCGATCGGCGTAGTATCCAAGAGCTCGATCGTCGTCGGCTGCCCGGTACGTCGCGTGAACGAACGAAGGTCGCGCATCGCCGCGTGTGCGATGAGGTCGATAGTCTCGTGCATGGCGCTTGATTCGCGAGGGGGCGCGCGCAAACCCCGTGAACGTCCGAGTGTATGGTACGCGCCGTTTCCCGCATCTTAGCGACCGCGCTCGCCGCCGCGGCCCTACCGACTGCCTCGCCGGCGGCCGGCGGCGACCCGGCCCTGCGCGCGAAAATTTTCGGCGCGTTCGCGCACGTGAAATCCTATCGGCTCACCGTGCTCGGTGCGGCCCGTTCGCTCGGCGTGTGGGTCGCCCCGAACACCTACCAGATGACGACCGAGCTCGGCGGCAAGCCCGTGAAAACCGTCATCATCGGCAGCGATTACTGGACCCTCGCCGACGGGAAGTGGGAGCATTCGGGCCGCGTCTCGAGCAATCTCGAGGTCGATATCGCAGGTCTGCTGCGTAACGCCAAGCGCGACGCGAATGCCGGTTTCGCGCGGCTCCCCGATCAGACGCAGGATGGGAAACGCGTCGGCACCTTCGGATACACGTTTGCGAACGGGACCGAAGAAACGTGCAACTACGACCGCGCGACGTATCGCGTGACGCGCTGCAAGGCCGACGAAGTCACGGTGCTCTACGCCGGCTACAACGACCCGGGCAATCGTGTCGCCAATCCGCGCAAGTAGCGCTTAGGGCGCGTGTTCGGGCGCGTCGAAGGCGAGCGCCGTCATGATCCGCACGCCCGTCCCGAGTGCCGCTTCATCGATATCGAATTTTCCGTGATGGTGAGGAAAGCTCGTCTTGGGGCCACCGTTGCACCCGAGTACGAAATAGCTCGCGGGGACGCGTTGAGCGAAAAAGGAAAAGTCTTCGGCGCCCATGTGCTTCTCCGAGGTCACGACGTGCGAGTCGCCGATCGTGCGCTCGGCGAGCGCGCGCGCGTACTGCGTCTGCGCGATGTCGTTGGACGTCACGGGGTAGCGCCACTGATATTCGAACGTATACGTCGCACCCGACGCATCGCAAACGCCTTTGAGGACCCGTTCGATGCGTTCGGCCATGCGCTCGCGCACGCCGTGATCGAAGGCGCGCACGGTGCCGAGTAGCGAGACGCTCGACGGGATGACGTTATGCGTCGTACCGCCGTGGATCGCGCCGATGGTCACGACGGCGGGTTCAACGGGATCGATTTGCCGGCTAACCACTTTTTGCACCGACGCGACGAATTCGGCCGCGACGAGAATCGGATCGACCGAGAGATGCGGAGCGGCTCCGTGACCGCCGAAGCCCTCGATGCGTATCTCCAGCGAGTCGCTCGATGCGTAGAACGGTCCTTCGCGAAAGCCCAGAACGCCCGTGTCGAGCTGCGAAAACAGATGTAAACCGAACGCGCGCTCGACGCCGAACCGCTCGAGCATGCCTTCGTCCACCATAGCTTTCGCGCCGCCCTTGCCCTCTTCGGCGGGCTGGAAGCACAGCACGATCGTCCCGGCGAGTTCCGCTTTTCCTTCGGCGATCAGGCGCGCAGCGCCGAGCAGCATCGCGACGTGACCGTCGTGGCCGCACGCGTGCATCTTACCCGGCTCGCGCGATGCGAACGCATGGCCGGTTTCCTCGGGAAGCGGTAACGCATCCATATCGGCGCGTAACATGATCGTTTTGCCGGGCCGCGTACCGCGCATGATGCCGACGACGCCCGTCGTACCGATTCCCGCGTGGACGTCGTAGCCCAGCGCGCGCAAGCGCTCGGCTACGACACCTGCGGTGCGCACTTCTTCGAAGCCGAGTTCGGGATGTTCGTGCAGATCGCGGCGCGTGGCGATCACTTCGTTGAGCAGCGTTTCGGAGAGCTCGATCGTAGCGGTCATCACCTTGCGTTCGCCTTGCTGGGCAAGCGCGCCCGCCCGGGCGCGGCTTGCCGGGCAAGCGCGCCGCGCCCGCGCGCGGCTTGCTGGGCAAGCGCGCCGCGCACGGGCGGGGTGTCCGCCGCGGCGGCCCGAAGCCCGGCCGCTATGGCGAACAAAACGATCGGCGTCGATCTCGGTGGATCGCACGTGCTCGCGACCGTCGTGGAAGACGGCGTGATCTTAGCGCGGGCCGAGCGCGATATCGACGATCATGCGTTCGAAAGCGTCTTCAAATGCGTCGCGACCGTCGTCGACGACGCGCTCGGGACGACCAAAGAGAAGTCGATCGCAGCGATCGGTTTGGGTTCGCCCGGCAACATCGACTTGGCCTCGGGAACCGTCGTCTATTCGCCCAACTTCAACTGGCACGACGCGCCGCTGGGACCTCGTCTGCGCGACCGCTACAAGATGCCGGTGTTCGTCGGAAACGACGCGCGTTGTGCGACGCTCGGCGAGTACGTCTACGGTACGGGGCGCGGCTCGCGCGATTTCGTTTTGCTGACCCTTGGAACCGGCATCGGCGGCGGCATCGTCCTCGGCGGCACGTTGGCGCTCGGCCAGCTCGGCGGCGCGGGGGAGATCGGCCACCATCAGATCCGGGCGACCGACGGGTTCGTTTGCAATTGCGGCAAGACCGGATGCTTCGAAGCGCAGGCTTCAGGCACCGGCTTGATCCGTCACGCGCTCGCCCTCGCGCCGTCGTTTCCGCGCAGCGAACTGCTCGCGGGCAAACTCGGAAGTAAAGCGATCCGTCGCGCAGCCGAAGCCGGCGATCCGCACGGCACGGCCGCATGGACGCGTTTTTGCGACGATCTCGCACGCGGAATCGCGAACGTGATCGCATTCGTAAATCCCGAAACGATCGCGCTCGGCGGCGGCGTGGCCGCCGCAGGATCGTTCATGCTCGACGCGCTCGCGCCGCGCGTCGACGCCTTGACGACGATGGTTCCCCGGGGCCGCACGCGGATCGTCGTCGCCGAACTCGGCAACGATGCCGGTGCGATCGGCGCTGCGACGATGGCGCGTCGCGGCGGTCTCGTCGCCGCGGGCGAGCCGTAGCGCGCTACGCGTCGCCCGTGGCCACAAAAGCGATGTCGTCGCGCCCGCTGCCTTTGACGCGATAGAGCGCCGCGTCGGCGCGAGAGATGAGCGTCGCGGCATCGCTGCCGTCCTGCGGATAGAGCGCGATGCCGCCCGAGGCGCTCAGACGGCGCTCGCGGCCGTTGACGATGAATGGTTCGGCGATCGTTTCGCGCAGGCGACGCGCGAGCGTAACGGCATCGTCGATACCGTGGACGCCCGGCTGCACGACGACGAATTCATCGCCGCCCACGCGCGCGACGGTGTCGACGTCGCGAGCCACGCGTTCGAAGCGTTGCGCGACGAGCCGCAGCACGTCGTCGCCGCGCAAGTGCCCGTGGGCGTCGTTGATCGATTTGAAGCCGTCGAGGTCGTAGAAATGCACGGCGAACATCGAACCGTCGCGTTGCGACAGCGCGATCGCCTGCATCAGTCGATCGTTCAAGAGGACGCGATTGGGCAAGCCCGTCAGCGCGTCGAAAAACGCGAGCGTACTGAGCCGCTGGCGTTGATCGCCGCGATCGATCGCGGAGGAGGCGAGGGTTCCGATCAGACGAACGAAATCGCGGTCGGCATCCGTGAAAGGTTCGCGGCGCGTCGTGCGGCTGACGAAACACAGCGTCCCGAACGGCTTGCCGCCCACGGACAGAGGTGTGCCGACGAACGAACGAGCCGAGCGCGGCAGCTCGGCCGATGGCCGCTCGTCCGCTAGCGCCGCTACGTCGTCGATCGAGAACGGGTGGGCCGCCGCGACGACGTAACGGTGCAGCGATGCTGCCAGGGGCCAGGTCTTGCCGGCCGCGTACGCGACGTCGCCCGAGCCGTAAAGAAACGACACGGCGTCGTTTTCGATGCGCGTGACATAGCCGCCGTCGCAAGCGAGCCGCTCGCGTCCCAGCGCCAGGGCGGCGCGAATTTGCGATTCCGCAGTGCGCTCGCTCGACGCGGCCACGAGGTAAAGTTCGCGTACCCGCTCGGCTTGTACGCGCGCATCGCGTTCGAATCGATGCTGTTCGGTCATATCGTGCCCGACCGCATAAACGCCGATGACCGAACCTTCGACGACGATCGGGATTGCGATGCCCGAGAAGTCGACGCGCTCCCCGTCGCGCCGTATGAGGACGGTGCTTTCGGAAATCGTCTCGCCCTGCAGCGCGCGCTCGAAGATGTTCGTGGTGTGCGCGAGCATGTCCGGAGCGATGAACCTAGTGTAGGGCTGGCCCGTGACTTCCGCGCTGGAGTAACCCGTGAGACGTTCGCCTGCGGGATTGACGCCCGAGCATCGGCCGTTGCGGTCGAGGGCGATCATCACGTCGGTATGGCGTTCGAAGAGCGACGTGAGCTCCTGAATCTTGCGCTCGCCGTACAGTGCCGCGTCGCGTTCGCGCGTGACGTCGCGGCCCGTGGCATGGACGCCGACGATGACGTTCTCCACGACGGCCGGCGAAAGAATCGCATCGATCAGAATCGGGCTCCCGTCGGCGTGCGCGAACGTCGTCGTGAGCTTGGCGGCATTTCCCGCGGCAGCACTCAGAAAAGCCGCGCGCACGTCGGGCCGGTCGCAATGCGGCAATAACGCTTCGTGTTCCCCGATCTCGCGTTCGGTCGCGCCCCCGAACAGGCCGAGCGCCGAACGGTTCGCCTGCACGAGCGTGCCGTCGAGTTGAAACAGCGCTTTGGGTTCCACGACGCCCGCGAAGAGGGACGGGAAGCGCCGCTGCGCGTGGACGAGTTCGCGCAGCAGAGCGGCGACTTTGCGTCGGTCCGCGTACTGAAGCCGCGCGTAAACGTCCGAAGATAGCAGAATCGTCACCCTTTATAGGTGCGGTGCGTGCCGGTTACTTCTCGGTATTTCGCACGCCGAGCGTCACTTTTACGGCTCGCTCGTCTCTTCGCTTCGTGCCTTGACGCACCACGCTCGCGAATGATAATTCTTCGTTAAGCGAGGCGATTCGCGCTTCGCGGCGCGCTATCGTCCGGCTAAAGTGCGACTGCGGTGCGGCGCGAAATCGGTTTGAGCGGCGGTGCGTCGGAGAGTTCGCCGAAAGCGATATTGGCAATGAGTTCGGCGATCCGGCGGGAACTGCCGCGCGGTGCGACCGAGGCCTGGCAATCGCGCATGGTCTGCATGCGTTCGACGTTTCCGACGATACTGCGCACGCGGCGTACGACGTCGTTGCCGTTGAGAGCGACGACGCCGATACCATTGTTCTCGACGTATTTCAGATTGCCGTATTCCTGACCGGGAATGAAATCGTAAACCACGACGGGCACTTCGGCGAGGCTCGCCTCGGCGATCGCGCCGGGACCGGCTTTCGTGACCAAAAGATCGGCGGCACGCATCAGCTCGGGAATGTTGTCGCAGTACCCGAGCACCGTCATCGGCGTCGGTAGCGTGTGCGCGAGCTCGTCGAGCTTGACTCGTAAGGCCGTATTGCGGCCGGTGACGACGACCATGTGCAACGGCAGTTTCGATTTTGCGAGCGCGAGCGTCGTGGGGAGCAGCTTTCCGCCGCCTTCGCCGCCGGCCATCAAGAGCGCGATCGTTTTATCGGCCGGTAAGCGGAGCTGCGTTCGCAGCTGCGCCTTCGTATCGGATACGTCTTCGAAGCGCGGATGGACGGGATGCCCGAGGTGGTAGACGCGGTTCGAAGGGATGCCTTTTTCCAGAGCGCGCTGATAGACTTCGCGCGCCGGGACGACGACTGCATCGACGTCGGGAACGAGCCAGCCTTCGTGAACGCGGCCGAGGTCGGTCACGACCGTAATCACCGGGATCTGGAGCATGTTCGCATCGGCCCGCGCCCGCAGCGCTGCGTGGTTGAGCAGCGGGTGGACCGAAACGATGACGTCGGGCTTATAGCTTTGGAACAGGCTGCGCAGCCGCTCGCGATAGAGGGGTTCGCAAAAGCGGATCACGCCGCGGAACCGGCGCCGGCCGTTGGTGGCATGGAAGAGCGCACCATAGAGCGGCGGAGCAAAACGAAGGGCCGCGCTGTACGCCGGCCCGAGTTGCGAAAGCGGAAAGGTGCAATGCGCTGCGACGTCTTCGATGCGATGCTCGAAGGTGAACGATTCGCCATGCGGCCCCGTATCGACCTCATCGAGCCCGGCAACGATCGCATTCGCAGCGCTGCGATGGCCGCCGCCGGTATCGGAGATCAGTAAGAGGACGCGCTTGGTCACGCGCGCAGCGTCGTCCGCATGACGCGCAACGCACGAATGCGCTGCAACCGTTTGAGCGCCGTCCGTCTGCGGCGCTGAAACGCGCGGACGTAGCTCAACGCGGCGCGCGCCGGCGCATCGTAAAAACGAAAGATATCGCCGAATTCGATATCGGGATTACGATGGTGTCCATCGTGATCTTCCGGGAGCACGATCTGCAGGGCGCGGCAGACGCGGGCGACTCCCGGCGGCGTCTGCCAGCCTAAATCGACCGTGTGCCGCCACCAGACGTGAAGTTGACCCAGCAGTAATGCGACAAGGGCGCCCGCGGCGGCCCAAGGACCGAGGAAGAAAAATGGGAGCGCGACCGCGAGATAGGGCACGGCGCCGAGCAGGCCGTCGAGCAGTACGTCGGGATCTTTCGACAGGACCGCGTGGTCCCAATACGACCGGCTACGGTCATGATGCGTTTTCAGGTGCAGCTTAAACCAAAGATGCTGCGGCAGATGGTAAAGAAACGTCGACGCTAAGTCGCCGACGATCAATACGAAGCCGAACGAAATGAGAAACATCACGCCGCCGTCGCCCATATGTTCTTCTCCGAAACCCGTTCCTTTATCAATGTGGACGCCTTTTCGTAACGCTTTCGTGCCGACGGAGCGGCTCTACCTGCCCGTGCTCGTGGGGCTCGGGCTTCTGATCGGGGCCGGCTGTACCGCAGGACCGCCGGCATCCGACGCCTTCGTGACGTACCCAAGTGAGACCGAGGTACGCCTCGAATCTCTTGAAGACCGCGTGCAGAGCTGGAGGGTTCCGCTCGCGGCCCGCGACCTGCGCGGTCTGCGTATCCTTTACGATACCCCGGTGCCGGGGGGTCCCGCACTCGCCGTCCTGCGTTCCGCGGTCAGGGCAAATCATCGGCTCGATCCCTTCGATGCGCTGGTCTTCGTGACGCACGCGATCGGGCTGGCGCGCGCCCATCACCTCCCGTACGAGTTCGTCGCCGCGACGTTGCTTCAAGAATCCGGCTTCAATCCGGAGGCGATGTCGCCGGCCGGCGCGATCGGCATCGCCCAATTTACGCTCGGAACCGCCGATCTGGAAGGCGTCGACCCCTTCGATTGGGCCGATGCGATGCGCGGGTCAGCGGAACTCTTGGGGCGCTACGTGCGCGCCTACGACGGACGCTATCCCGATCCGTACGCGGCGACGATGGCGGCTTACAATGCCGGGCCCGGCGTCGTCGCGCACTACCGCGGCGTTCCGCCGTATCCCGAGACGATCGAGTACATCGGCGATATCTACGACCGGTGGTCTCGCATCCAGCGCGATGCGACGGGAGGCGGCCGCCGGACGCGGCAAAGAGCGCGGCGATGAATCCGACGACCGCGACCGATCCGCACCGCTATCTCGAAGACGCCGCCGACCCGCGGACGATCGCGTGGACGGCCGCGCAAAACGCTCGAACGCGGGCCGCTTTCGATGCGAGTCCGGGCCGGGCCGGGCTCGTGGCGCGACTCGAGGCGTTGCTTGCCGTCGACGTACAGGGGGTGCCCGCGGCGCGCGGGGAGCGCTCTTTCTTCAGCGCGCGGCGCGGCCGAGCCGACCAAGCGTCGCTCTACGTTCGCAGCGGCGCACAGGAGCGGGTCCTGCTCGATCCGGCGACGCTCGATCCCGCCGGGCTCGTGACGATCGACTGGTGGTACGCGAGTCCGAGCGGGGCGCTCGTCGCCTTCGGCTCGTCGCGCAACGGCGACGAGCGCAGCACGCTGCACGTGCTCGACGTCGCGACGGGCGAGCGCTTGAGCGAAGCGATTCCCGATACGCGTTACTGCAGCCTCGCATGGTATCCCGACGAGCGCGGGTTCTATTACACGCGCTATCCGCCGGGCGGCGAATACGACGTGCGCGTGTACCGGCACGCACTCGGTGACGCCCCCGAGCGCGACGCGTGCATCTTCGGTGAGGGCCGCAAGCGCGAAGACATGCTCGCCCTCGAGTTGTCGGCGAACGGACGCTATCTCGTCGTCAACGTGCACGACGGATGGGCGCGCAGCGACGCGTACGTCGCGGATACCGCCGTCTTTCCGCCGCACTTCGCGCCGATCGCCGAGGGCCGCGCCGCAATTTTCGACGTGCGCGTCTCCGATGCGACACTCTTCGTGCGAACCAACGAAGGCGCGCCGCGCTTTCGCGTTTTCGCAGTAAGCCCGCAGGCGCTGGATCGCGACGCGTGGCGCGAGATCGTTACGGAAGGCGACGGCGCGCTCGATGCGATCGCGGTTTCGCGCGACGCGCTGGTGCTGCACTATCTCGAAGACGTCCGCTCGGTGGTTCGCATCCGGCGCGGTGACGGGCGCTTCGAGACGCTCGACTTTGGCGCGCGCAGCGTGCTCGCGATCGCGACCGACGAACGTTCGCCCGACGCGTACGTCCAGCTCGCGTCGTTTCTGATAGCGCCGGAGATCATGCGGGTCTCCCTGGCAGCGGACCCCGCCACGCGGGCGACGTGGGAGCGCATCGCCGCTCCGTTGGACGCCGGCGCGTACCGCGTCGAGCAGCGCTGGTACGCTTCCAAAGACGGTACGCGCATACCGATGTACGTCGTCGCACGCAACGACGTCGCCTTCGACGGCACGGCGCCGGCCGTGCTGTACGGATACGGCGGCTTCAACGTTTCGCTCGTCCCTTCGTTCGCACCGAGTATCGTGCCGTGGCTCGATGCCGGCGGCGTCTATGCCGTCGCAAATTTGCGCGGCGGCGGCGAATTCGGCGAAGACTGGCATCGGGCCGGCATGCGCGAACGCAAGCAAAACGTCTTCGACGACTTCATCGCGGCGGCCGGGTATCTCGCCGGGGCCGGGATCGCGGATGCCGCGCGCATCGCGATCATGGGCGGCAGCAACGGCGGCTTACTCGTCGCCGCGGTCGCGACGCAGCGGCCCGAACTCGCGCGGGCCGTCGTGTGTCTGGTGCCGCTCACCGATATGTTGCGCTTTCACGAGTTCCTGATCGCGCGTCTGTGGATCGCCGAGTACGGTGACCCCGACGACGCGCGCGATGCCGTATTTCTGCGCGCGTATTCGCCGTACCACAACGTGCGCGACGGCGAGTGCTATCCCGCGATGCTCGTCGCGACGGCGGAATCGGACGGTCGCGTCGATCCGATGCACGCGCGTAAATTCGGCGCGCGGATCGCCGAAGCGACGGCGAGCGACGCGCCGGTGTACGTGTACGTCGAAGCCAACGCCGGCCACGGCATCGGCAAGCCCCGTCATAAAGTCGTTGCGGAGCTGGCCGATCGCTGGAGCTTCATCGCAACGCAGCTCGGCGTCGCGTGGCGTTCTTAGGCGAGGTGCTGCGCGAGAAACGCCCGCACGCGTTGCCACGCGTCGTTCACTTCGTGCTCGCTCAGCGCAGCCGAACTCTCGCGAAAGAACGCGTGACCGACGTCCGGATAGGTGACGACTTCGTGCGCTTTTCCCGCGGCCGCGAGCGTTTCGTCGATGCGCCGGACGGCGTCGCCGGAAATGTATTCGTCCTTACCACCGAAGAAGAGCAGGAGCGGAACGCGGATATCTTCGGTATCGGCCAAGCCCTCGGGCTCGCCGTTCGGAAAACCGGCCGCGATGCTGCCGCCGTAGAACGGAACCGCGGCTGCGAGGCCGGGCAGCGTCGCCGTTACGAACGCCGTGGAACCTCCGAAGCAAAAGCCGCACGTCGCGATCTTACCGTGCTTAACGAACGGCTGCGCTTCGAGAAATGCAATCGCGGCGCTTACATCGGCCCGCAAGGTCGCGCGCGAGACGGCTTTCGCGGCGGTAAAGCCGTTCTGCAACCCTTCCTGGGTATAGGGTTCATTGAGGGCGGGGTGCGTGCGATGGTAATAATTGATCGCAAGCGCCGCGTATCCGGCGTCCGCGAACGACTCGGCGATCCGGCGAACCTCGCGATTGACGCCGAAGATTTCCTGTAGCACGACGATGGCGGCGCGGGGTTCGTCACCGTCGGGGCGCGCTAGGTAGCTCGGCATCGGATTGCCGTCGACGTTTATCGTTAGCTCCTGGGTCTGCAACATTTACTCCTTACGGGGAACGTACGCCGAGTGATCATTCCCGAATCCGCACCACTGATACCCGTTAGCGAGCGCTTGGCGCTCTATCGCGCGCCGGAACGCACGCATTCCGCCAGTTTCGCAGACGACGTACGGTCCGGTCTTACCGCCGAGCGCAAGCGACTTCCGCCGAAGTATTTTTACGACGAACTCGGTTCTGCGATTTTCGAAGCGATCTGCGCGTTGCCGGAATATTATCTCACGCGCACCGAGGCCGATATTCTCGAACGGTATGCCGGAGAGATGGTTGCGGCCCTCGGCGGCGAGATCGAACTCGTCGAATTCGGAAGCGGCAGCGCGCGCAAGACCCGCGCGCTCATCGGTGCGGCCCTCGCCGTGCAGCAACGCTTGGACTATCATCCGATCGATATTTCGCCGGCAGCGCTCGTCGGTTCGGCGGCCGCGCTCGTCGCGCAGTACGAGCGGCTCCATATCAGCGCGTATGCGAGCGATTATTTCGACGTACTCGAATCGGCCCGTTTGCGCACGTCGCGGCGGGTGCTCGCCCTCTTCCTGGGTTCCAATATCGGGAACTACGATCCCGAATCCGCGCGTGCGCTGCTGCGCGCGATGTCTGCGGCCTTTAAGCCCGGTGACGGCTTATTGCTCGGCACCGATCTGAAGAAAGATCCCGCGACGCTCGAGCGCGCCTACAACGATCCGACCGGCGTCACGTCGGCCTTCAACAAGAACGTGCTGGCGCGGATCAATCGCGAGCTCGGCGGCCATTTCGATCTCGATGGATTCGCGCACGTCTCGCGCTACGATGCGCGGCGCGGCAGCGTCGATTCCTTTCTAGTCGCCGGGCGCGGCATGCGCGTTCCCATCGACTCGCTCGGCATCGAGATCGCGTTTACGGCGGCCGAGACGATCCACACCGAATCGTCGCATAAGTTCGATGCGGACGATATCGTGCAGCTCGCAGCCGATAGCGGCTTCCGCGTCGGCGCTACATGGACGGACGATGCCGGCCGTTTCGCCGTAACCTTGCTCGTCATCAGGTAAACGCAGGGCCGCGTTTCGTGCCTACAAAAACGAGCGCGATGCGCCTTTGCTTCCGTCTCGCCGCGGAGTTCGTCGACGCGGCCCACGCCGTCGGGTAGCGGCTTGCCTAAAATCGGCATCACGTCGACGGCCGGCGACCCCGGTGCAGCGTACGTACGCGCGGTCGAACGCGCGGGCGGCGAAGCGGTGCTGCTTTCCAACGCGCTGAGCGAACTCGAGGAACGGCTCGCAACGCTCGATGGGGTCGTCGTCTCGGGGGGCGTCGATGTCGATCCGACGCGCTACGGCGGTCGTTCGGAACATTCGCGTTGCGAACGTGACGAATACTCAGCGGAGCGTGACGGCTTCGAAATCGCACTCGTCCGCGCGACCCGCGTGCGCGACGTGCCGACGCTCTGCATCTGTCGTGGCCTGCAGATCGCCAACGTCGCCTTCGGCGGAACGCTCGTCGAAGATCTGCGCGACGAGCTAGGCGTGCGCTATACGATCGAACATCGCCAGACCTACGATAGCGGCCTGGAACGGTACGACTACGCCGAAGGACACACGGTGACGGTGCTTCCGGCGAGCGCCTTCGCACGGCTGGTACGCGCGACCGCATTTGCGACCAATTCGATGCACCATCAAGCGGTGCGCGACGTCGGCGAAGGGTTGGTCGCGGTGGGCCGTACGAACGACGGCGTCATCGAAGTGCTCGACGTAGCGTTCCCGCACCGTTTTTTCGTGGCCGTGCAGTGGCATCCCGAAGAACTCGACGATGCGACGAGTAGCGCGCTCTTCGGAGGACTCGTCGCCGCGTCGCGAACGCCTACGAGTCTTGTTCGGTCGGCCGGATCAGCAGTTCGTTGATCGCGATGTGGCGCGGCCGGGTCACGATATAGGCGACCGCGTCTGCGATATCTTCGGCGGCCAACATCTCCATCTGGCTCAACCGTGCTTTGATCGCTTCCCGCATCTGCTCGCTGTTATGCGATACGAGTTCGGTCGCGACGGCGCCCGGCTCGACGAGCGAGACGCGCACGTGGGCCTTGGTCACTTCCTGGCGGAGCGATTCGCTAAACGCGCCGACGGCGAATTTCGTCGCGTTATAGACGCCGCTGCCGCTACGCGCGATGCGCCCCGCGACCGAACTGACGTTGACGAGATCCGCGACGCGGCGCGGCCCGTCTTGCGCCGCTTTTTTGAGATGCGGCAGTGCGGCGTGCGTGACGTTCATCAATGCGGCGACGTTGAGCTCGAGCATCCGCCGCCAGTCGCTCGGGTCCGCGTCGGAAATCGGTCCGAGCAGCATGACGCCGGCGTTATTGACGACCGTATCGAGACGGCCGAATTCCGCAACCGTGCGTTCGATCGCGTCACGCGCCTGAACGTCTTGCGTGACGTCGGCCTCGATGACGAACGCCGAGCCATAGTTTCCGCGAATCGCCATCGCGAGCGCATCGAGGCGCTCCCGGCGGCGCGCGACGAGTGCGACGTGCGCGCCATGCGCCGCGACCGTCCGCGCGGTCGCCTCACCGATGCCGGAACTCGCGCCCGTGACGAACACGACGGTGCCCGCGAGATCGTTCGTATCGCTCATGCCGGGGGCGTACCCGTTTCCCGGGCGGTCGACGCGGGTCAACGCGCGCGGCTTGCGGCCGTCCGTTCCACGAGGCGCAGTAGCGCGTCGACGCCGATGGCGAGCGTCGCTGCGGCAGCGCTGCCCGCGACGATGCGGCTCGGATCGTCGTTATCGAGCCCGGCGAAGAGCAATGCGCCGAGGCCGCCCGCATCGATTTTTCCGGCCAGCGTCGCGATCGATATGGTCGCGACGGCGGCGAGCCGCACGCCGCCCAAAATCACCGGCAGCGCGAGCGGCAGCTCGATGCGCCAGAGCGCCTGCGCGCGCGTCATCCCGACGCCCCGCGCCGCTTCGCGGATCGTCGCCGGAACGGCGTCGAGCCCCGCGACGATGTTGCGCACGAGAATCATCTGCGCGTACGCCACGAGCGCGATCTCCGTGGTTACGAGGCCGAGCCCGAAGAGCGGGATCAGGAGTGCGAAGACGGCGAGACTCGGCAGCGTGTAGAGGACGCCGAGCGTTCCGAGCAGCGGCGCGCGGACGCGCGCATCGCGCGCCGCCGCGACCCCGAGGGGGAGGGCGATTGCGAACGCGACGACGAGGGCGATCGCGACGATCTCGAGATGCTGCAGCAGACGCCAGCCGACGACGTCGGGATGATCGACCAGATAGTTCAGCACCTTAGCGATCGGCGGTCGCGAGCAGGCGGCGGACGTCTTCGAATTCGAGCGTCGCGTTCGGTTCGTCCGTCACGGCCAGGCGATTCGCGCCGCCGAGAAACGCCGCGAGCGCCTGACGCAGGGTCCGATCCGCCGCGATCGTGCCCTGGGTCGGCGTGCCCGGCGAGCGCGACATCGCGTCGCGGACGGTCAGCAACTGTAAGCGCCGTACGGCATCGTGCGTGTCCAAGAGCTCTTCCACGTAGCGCGTCGCCGGACGCGCGAGAATGTGCAGCGGCGTGTCGGCTTGGACGATGCGGCCCGCCTGCATGACGACGATGCGGTCCGCGATCCGCAGGGCCTCGTCGACGTCGTGCGTGACGAAGAAGATCGTCGTGCCGAGCGCCCGATGGATGCGCACGGTTTCGTCTTGTAGCGCCGTGCGAACGAGCGCGTCGACGGCGCCGAACGGTTCGTCCATCAGAAGGACGCGCGGCTCGGCTGCGAGCGCGCGCGCAACGCCGACGCGCTGCTGCTCGCCGCCGGAAAGTTCGCGCGGCAGGCGGTTACGATAGCGCTGCGGGTCCAGTTCGACGAGTGCGAGGAGTTCGTCGATTCGCGACTCGATACGCGCCCGTTCCCAGCCGAGCAGACCCGGAACGATGCCGATGTTGCGGCCCACGCTCATGTGCGGGAAGAGCCCGACGGCTTGGATCACGTACCCGATGCCGCGCCGCAGCGTCTCGGGCGACGTTGCGGCGACGTCGTTTCCGGCCACTTCGATCGTTCCGGCGTCGGGCACGACGAGCCGGTTGATGGTGCGCAAGAGCGTGCTCTTGCCGCAGCCCGAAGGCCCGAGGAGAACGATGAGTTCTCCCGCGGCAACGTCGAGCGTCACGTCGTCGACCGCGCGCCGGTCCGCTCCGGCGTACGTGACGACGACGCCGCGCATCGCGACGGGCGCGCCCCCCTTGCCGGTCGCCGTCACTACGCGAAGCCGTGGGTCCGCAGAAATTCGAGCGCGACGGCCTTCGGGTCTTTTTTCGCGCCATCGACTTGTGCGTTGAGCCCGCGCATGATGTCGTCGGTGAGCAGCGGTGCCAGTTTGTTCAAGTGCGTCGCGATCGCGGGATACGTGTCCAGCGTCGTTTTACGTACGACGGGTGCGACTTGGTAGCTCGGCCAGAAACGCTTGTCGTCGATGAAGACGTAGAGCTTATCGACATCGATCTTGCCATCGGTTCCGAAGGCGACCACGACGTCGACCTGGCCCGATTCGAGCGCCTTATACTTCAGACCGATATCGAAAAGCTTGACGTCCTTGAAGGCGAACCCGCCGTAGGCTTTCTGCAAGCCGGGCAACGCGTCGTCGCGCTTGGTGAACTCCGGGATCGCGCCCAAGCGTAATTGCGGCGCCGCTTTTGCGAGATCGCTCAAGGTTTTGAGCGAATATTTCGTCGCGATCGCCTGCGTCGTTGCGAGCGCCTGCGTATCGTTGAACGGTGCCGCTTCGAGCCATTCGAGTTTGTAGTGGGCGGCGTAATACGCTTTGACGGTTCGGTAATTCGCCGCGGCATCTTTGCTCGGTTTCGCTTTGAGTTGCGTGATGAGGGCCGTACCGGTGTACTCCGGATAGAGGTCGATATCGCCGCGCTGCAACGCCGCCATCGCGACCTGCGTCCCGCCGAGATCGAGCTTGCGCGTGATCGTGAAGCCGTTCTGTTCCAGGATCGCCGCGTACATCTCGCCGAGAATGAGCTCTTCCGTAAAATCTTTGGAGCCGATCGCGATCGTCGAAGCGGCGGCTGCGTTCTTGCCGCCGCAGGCGGCCAGCGTCGCCGCGGAGCCGATGAAGGCGAGCGCCCGAGCGCGATTGATCTGCATCGGCCCGGCCTTCCTCAGCGCGGGGTCCGCCTCATTGCGCGGCAAGGCGCCGTTCGAGTCGCGTTAAGGCTGCGCTCACGGCTAGCGCCAGGATTCCGACGGAGACCGCGCCTTCGAGCAGTTCGCGCGCGTCGTTGAGCGCGATGCCGTTGACGATGTACTCCCCGAGGCCGCCGCCGCCGATGAAAGCGGCGAGCGTCGCGCTCGCCACGACCTCGATCGCCGCAGTCCGCATGCCGGAGAAGACGATCGGCAACGCGAGCGGCCATTCGACGCGCGCGCTGATCTGGCGCTCGTCCATGCCGAGGCCGCGCGCCGCGTCACGCACCGCCTCGGGCACGCCGCGCAGACCCAGATCCGTGTTGATTGCAATGGGCGGGATCGCGAGCAAGGCGAGGGCTACGACGGCGGGCGTGAAGCCCACGCCGACCAGCGGCAGCATCAGCGCGAGCACGGCCAAACTCGGAACGACCCGCGCGATGTAGACCGCGCCCAGCGCGACGCTGCGGCCGCGCGGCGCTCGGGCGAGGAAAATGCCGAGCGGGATGCCCACCGCGAGCGCCGCCGCGAGCGCCGCGAGCGAGAGCGCGATGTGGTCGCGGAGGTGGACGGCGAGATCGAGCATGGGTCGGCGTGGATTTTAGGCGTCGCATGCCGAATCCACCCAAGGATGCTCGTGCCGCCGCAAGCTCCCCCGATCTCCCTCGACGATCCATCGCTGTACTATAGCCGGGAACTCTCCTGGCTCGAATTCAACGATCGAGTCCTCGAAGAGGCGATCGACGAGCGTAACCCGCTGCTCGAGCGGCTGAAATTCATGGCGATCTATTCGACGAATCTCGATGAATATTTCATGATTCGCGTCGCCGCGCTCAAGCAGCAGATCGAAGCGGAGATCGTCAAGCGCTCGAACGACGGCCGCTTACCGGCAGAGCAGGTGGCCGCGATCTCCGTGCGGCTGCGGACGTCGCTCGCGTGCTTTGCCAAGCTCTTACGTGACGATCTGTTTCCGGCGCTCGCTCGCGCCGGCATCGCGATCCGCCACTACGCCGACCTCGACGAGCGCCAGTGCGCCGCCCTCAAGGATTTTTTCGAGCAGCGGGTCTTTCCGGTGCTCACGCCGCTCGCGGTCGACCAAGGGCACCCGTTTCCCTATATTTCGAATCTGTCGCTTTCGCTCGGCGTCGAGATGTACGAAGCGAGCGCCGAAGGGCCGATCATGCGCTTCGCGCGCGTGAAAGTTCCGCAGAGCCTGCCGCGGCTCGTATCCGTGGAATCGGCCGAAGGCGAAGCCCATTTCGTACTGCTCGAAGACGTGATCGCGCACAATCTCGACGCGCTTTTTCCCGGCCTCGACATCCGCGCGTCCTACGGTTTTCGCGTAACGCGCGACGCCGATCTCGACCTTCAGGAGGACGAAGCCGACGATCTGCTGCGGGCGATCGAATCGGAACTGCGTAAGCGCCGGTTCGGCGAACCGGTGCGGCTCGAAGTCGAAGCGTCGATGCCGGCGCATTTACGCGCGATGTTGCTCGAAGCGCTTTCGCTCGAAGACGTCGATCTCTACGCGATCGACACGATACTGGGGGCGAACGATCTGTGGACGCTCGTCAACCTCGACCGGCCGGACCTGCACGACGTGCCCTACACCCCCGCGATCCCCAAACGGCTGCTCGGCGAGACCGATATCTTCGCCGCGATCCGGGAAGGCGATCTGCTGCTGCACCATCCCTACGACTCCTTCGATCCGGTCGTGCAGTTCATCAAGCAGGCCGCGAGCGATCCGCAGGTGCTCGCGATCAAGCAGACGCTGTATCGAACGTCGGGAAATTCGCCGATCGTCGGCGCGCTCGTCGAAGCCGCGGAAAACGGCAAACAAGTCGCCGCGCTGATCGAACTCAAAGCGCGCTTCGATGAAGAGAACAACATCCTGTGGGCGCGCAATCTCGAACGCGTCGGCGCGCACGTGATCTACGGCTTGCCCGGCCTCAAGGTCCACGCCAAGGTCATCCTCGTCGTACGCGACGAGCCCGACGGGATCCGGCGCTACATCCATTTCGGCACGGGCAATTACAACGATAAAACGGCTAAAATCTACACCGATCTCTCGCTCTTCACGTGCCGTCCCGAACTCGGGGCCGACGTCACGCATCTCTTCAACCGGCTGACCGGCTTTTCGAAAGCGACGCGCTACGAAAAACTGCTCGTCGCGCCCACGACCTTGCGCAGCGGCTTCGTCGACCTCATCGAACGTGAGACGGCCAACGCCCTGGCCGGCCGGCCCTCGGGCATCGTCGCGAAGCTCAACGCCATCAGCGACAAGCGCACCGTGCAATCGCTCTACCGTGCGTCGCAGGCGGGCGTGCCGATCGATCTCATCGTGCGCGGCATGTGTGAGTTGCGGCCCGGCATTCCCGGGGTGAGCGATACGATCCGCGTCCGCAGCATCGTCGGCCGTTTTCTCGAGCACTCGCGCATCTTCTGTTTCGCCAACGGCGGCGAGCGCCGGGTCTTCATGGGCAGTGCGGATTGGATGGGTCGCAATCTCGATCGCCGCGTCGAGACGATCGTCCCCGTCCTCGATCCGACGATTCGCGACTACATCTTCGACCAAATCATCGACGTCATGGAGCGCGATACGTGTAAGACGCGCTGGCTGCGCGCCGACGGCAGCTACATGCGCCGCGCGGTTCCGCCGGGCCAGGCGCCGTTCGACGGACAAGCGGCCCTGCTGCAGGCCGTCGGCGCGTAGACCGCGCTACTTCTGATCGATGCGGATGAGCGTCTGCTGCATCAAACCGCAAGGTATGCGCGCGCCGTCGCGCTCGACGCAGATATCGACGGCGCAGATCGTCAGCGTCCGGCCGCTGCGTACGACGTTTGCTTCGGCGACGAGGAGGTCGCCATGCGCGGGCGCGATGAGGTTGATTTTGAACTCGACCGTCAGCACTTCGGCGTTTGCCGGAAAGAGCGTGAGCGCGGCATAACCGCCCGCCGAATCCGCTACGGCGCTGGTAATCCCGGCGTGAAAGTAGCCGTGCTGCTGGGCGAGTTCGTCGCGAAACGGAACGTTGATGATGCAGGAGCCGGGCGTGACGTGAGCGATCGACGCACCGATGTGGCGCATCGCCCCTTGCTTCGCGAAACTCGCGCGAATGCGCTCTTCCCAAACGGGATCGGGTGGCGAATACAGCGTTTCGATCATGCGGATTGCGGTCGTTCTGCCATGGCGAGAACGATCCCCCATTCGCGTTCGGCGACCGGTTGCACGGAAAGCCGCGTCCCTTTACGCAACAGGACCATCGTCGGTGCGAGCGCCGCATTGGCACGCAGCTCGCTCAAGGTTACGAAACGCGGGAGCGGGCGTTCGAAGGCAACGTCGACCATTTCCCAGATCGGCTGGGACTCGGTCGCTTTACGGTCGTAGTACGGGCTTCGTTTGTCGCGCGCGGTGAAATCGGGATATGCGACGCGTACGACGCGGCAGATCCCGGCGATGCCCGGTACCTTCGTACTGCTATGGTAGAAGAAACCGAGATCGTCGAGCTGCATCGATTTCATGATATTCCGTGCCTGGAAACTGCGCACGCCGCTCCACTGCGTCCGGCCCTCGCGCTCGAGCCGGTCGAAGCCGTACGTTTCGGGTTCGGACTTGAAAAGCCAATAATTCGGCATGCGAGCCCGATACGACGGCGCACGAAAGTGGGCCCGTTCGCTAGAATTTGTGTTGAAGCGTGAAGCGGTACGTGCGCGGGTTGACTTCCTGGAGCGATTTCGTGCGCAGCGACGCGCCGGCGGCGCCGGGGCCCTGGCGGACCGTGCCGCTGCCCTGATTGAAGAGGGCGCGGCCCAGTGCGGTACCGGTACTGAAGCCCGAAATGTTGTCGACCGCCATTTGGAATGCGACGGACGGCGCGACTTCGAAGCGAACCGTGCTATTGAATATCGTATACGCCGGACCGTAGGTCGGGTTGTTCGCGCCTTCGTAATCCGCGCCTAGCGTGACGAGCGAATTATGCAGACCCGAATACCGGATCTCGCCGTAGCCTTTCGCGAACGGAATCGCGCTCTGACCGTTGACCGACCCATCGAGCTGTTTCCCATTGACGAGATTGATCGCCGACGTGTACAGCGGGAGCGGCAACTGATCGAGGTAGGCGCGCTCGAACGAGCCTTGCAGCGTGTAGCCGAAACCGAGCGGAACGCTTTTGTTGAAGGCGGCTTCGAGACCGTAATAGCGGCCGATCGGGCCATTGACGGTGGAGCTTTGGAAGTAGCCGCCGGGTGCGTTGATATTAGCGACGGGAGCCGTCGCGACGGTCACCGCTGCGAAGATGTTGTGGACCGTATTGTCGTAGGCATCGAACGAAAAGATGCCAGAGTCCGACAAGCGGTAATCGAAGCCGAAATCGTACGCCACGGTCGTTTCCGGGCGCAGCGCCGAATTCGCAAGCGATAACGTATACGCTTGATTGTTGGCACCGTTGGGCCGGTCGACGGAGCCGAGCCCCGAAATGACTGACGCGTACGGCAACGTCACGGACGACCCGCCGCTCGCGCGAAGCACGAGATTCGGATCGACGCGGTACGTAAAGCCGACGTGCGGGTCGAGATGGTTCACGGTGTTGGTCCGATTTACGAGGGCGACCGGAGCGTAGCCCGAACCGGGCCCGGCGGTGTATGCGGCGAGGACGCTCGGATCTTCGACCTGTGCCGACGAGCGATAATTAGTGAAGTATAAGCCGAGCGAGGCTTGCAACGCGGGCGTGAGCTGCAATTGACCGGTGGCGGCAAAGTCGTTTTTACGGATAATCGTCGGCGGAATTGCGATCGACGTTTGCGGCAGATTTGCAAAGATGCTCGCCGGACAATTGGGCTGTGCGCCGAGCGTTCCGGCGGGGAGGTTGTTGGCCGGTCCGCCGAGGGTCGGGCGACAGCCGGGATAGGTCGCCGTGGTATCGAGCGTCGTCGAGTTCGTATCGTCGGAATTATAGTCGTAGCTGAAGCTATAGAGATTCTCGTGCACCGGGTGGAGATATTGGAACGTCACGCCGCGGAGCCGGTCGACTTCGGGCTGGCTGAACGGCGTTCCGAAACCGATCTTGCCGTCGTTCTGCGTGCCGGTCGGCGTCGTGTAGCACGGTTGTGCGGGCGTACACGTCGGGGCGGTCGTCGTCGTCGAGTACACGACCGAACCCGGATTCGAAGCGCCGATATACGCGGGGCCGGTCGGGCCGGCAAAGGCGCTCGAGAAGCAAGGCCCCTTCGCGCCCCGTCGCCGCGCCCGTCTTCGCATCGGGTCCGCTAAAAGACGCCTGACAGTTCGCGCCGTTAACCACTTGGAACCAGCCGCCGTTATTTCCGGGATACCGGTTCTCGCGGTCGCCGCTGATGAAGCGATTCACGAGCGCGGTGTACGGCCGCAGTAAGAGCGTGTCGTTCTTGAGCGTCGTGCGGAATTCGGCGGAAAATTGCGGTTCGTTATTCTGAATGTACGAACTCGGAAACCAGAAGTACGTCGGGACGGATTGGCCGATCAGGCCAGTTGTGTAGGGAGCGTTGTAGAGCGATCCCGCATTGCAATCCGCCGCGGTCGCGACGGGTTTGGCGCCGTTATAACATGGCGCGATGGTGGCGTATCCCTCGAAGCTCGCATACGATCCGCCCTGCGGAATGTATTGACCCTGCAGACCGAGATATTCGGCGGTGACCGAGGTCGCATTCGAAAAGCGATAGCGCGCTTTGGCGAGTTCGCCTTGTAAACCGTAGCGGTTGCTCAAATCGCCCTGCCATTGCACGAGGCCCGTGAAATTGGGAATTTGATAGGTGTACGGAGCGATACCGGTATTGGCACCGATACGATTGGCCAGATAGTCATCGAAGGGGCCCCGATAGCCGCTGTACGCGCGGCCCGCGAGGACGCTCAATTTACCGTTGAGGAGATTGACGTTGCCGAACGCGCTGTAGAGGCTGCCTTTATAGCTATCCGCGCCGGCTTGCACGTCGACGTAGTTCGTCGGCGAGAAATCGCGCGTGCGCAGATTGACGGTTCCGAAGACGGACTCACCGGCCGTCGGGCCGTTGAGGCCGGCGCCTTTGAGCACTTCGACTTGGTCGAAGATCGTCGCGATGGCGTAATTCGTATTGTAGTTGCCAAACGTGCCGACGCTGACCGGATGGCCGTCGATGTTGACTTTGGTTTCGATATCGCCGCCGCGGACGACGAAGAACGAATTGGCCGTCGCACCGGTCGTGCGCAGGAGCGTTACGCCGGGCAATTCGGGAACCGTGTCGCTGAGGTTGGGCAGCTCGCGATTGGTGATCGTCGCGCTATCGAGCACGGCGGTCGCGGACGTGCCCGTGTTGAGCGAACTGCGACGCGAGACCGAGACGCGCCCGATCGTGCGCAACGAATTGGAATTCGCTTCGGTCAGCGCGATGCGCAAGGTCGACGTGACGCCTGCGACGAGGGCGTAGCTCGCAACTTGCCCGGCTTGAAAGCCGCCTTTGTTCGCGTTGATATCGTAGATGCCGCTCGGCAGCGACAGCGTGAAGCTGCCGCCGGCCGCAGTCGTCACGCTGGCCGACGATGCGGAACCTCGTGCGGAAATCGAAACGCCGCCGAGCGGTGAGTTCGTCGAAGCGTCGACGACCGTTCCGTTGAGCGTCGCATTCGCTGCGGCTGGCGCGGCTGGTGCCGGCGACGCGGGCGACGCAGGCGCCGTTTGAGCGATCTTCTCGTTGGGAGACGCGGCGAGCGGCGCCGCACCTAGGGGTCCGCCGATCGTCGTTGACGCGAGCAACAGGAACACAGCAGCGTGACGTAGGCGTCGCACGAACACTCCTCATAGAAAGTCAGGCCTCCGGAAGAAGGCCGGTCTCACCTTAACGAACCGACTTTAAGGGTGGCTTAACGATACGGTCTTGCTATACTCGAAGGCAATATGCAACGCGCTATCATTACGAAGACGCCCGACGGCTGGGAGGGCATCGAGCCCGAGGGCTACGTCGCCGGTGCGGCCACGAGCGTCGTGCGTCATACGCTCGTCGGCGGCCGCAAGGATGAACCCGGCGCCGCCGGCCCGGCGAACGAGCTTCGCTACTTCGATTTGCCGCCCGGCACGGTGTCGCGCCTGGA
>JAABUX010000187.1_pt1 | contig 110074 bp, 117 predicted proteins | sample 5561851 | NCBI WGS metagenome assembly JAABUX01 (sample SAMN10711883, study PRJNA513361) | rock metagenome | isolation source: Antarctica rocks | place: Antarctica: Victoria Land, Richard Nunatak red sandstone | collected 2016-01-03
TGACCGAGTACCACGAGTGGAAATCAACGATGGCAAACGCGGCAGCCATCGCCCGACAAACCGCTAAGGCCGCTTGACCTCAGCCAAATCTACGAATCGGAATTTACAGCAGATTTGGGACTTGACTTGGGGGGAGTCCTGGGTCATCAGCTTATCTGGCACAAAAAGCGCAAAGGTATCTGAAAAGGCAGCGCATGTTCGTTCTGCGGAAAGCGATTGAGTTTGTCAGTCCACAAGCGCTTTTCGCGACCGAGCGCTCGGCCGTAGGAGGCGCCGCTTGGAATGATATCGCGGCGATTCGCTCGAGCGGAACCATTATCGCAGGCGGCGCGCGTGGAACCTTCACCCAAATTATCGATCAACAAAACGGCTACAGCCAGGTCGTCGCTGACACCGGCCCGCTCCATGACGTCTCCGGATTCGACGGAACCTCTTGGGACGAGCAAAACGGAATTGTGACGCAAGCGGATCTTCCATCATTACAGGCCGATGCCGTAACACAAGCCTACGTCGCCCGCGACGGCTGGTGGAACGCCTCGGACTCCGCAACAATGAAGGTACTGGGGCAACGGGCGGACGGTGGCTTCGCTGCCGAAGCGGTCAACGCGGATCCGGTATCTAGCCGAGTTGAAGACGCGCTCCGACGGCTTCGTAACTGCGGTCTTGGGCACGGTCGAGGGTCACTCGCTTCGGTTCGATCTGAAAACGTGCGCGAGGCATTCAATCGTTGACTCGCCGGCGGCAAAACGTCTTGGGTTGATGCTGACCCGGTCTCGTGGAGACTTGTTGCGAAGGAATCCACTGCGGTCCAAGCACTACATTCGCCTGATTTCCAGCGCAAGATCGCGTGGAAATGGCGTACGTCCGTGCGCCGGACCTTTGCGGAAGAATAAAGGAGCAGTCGATGAATGTCATGAGGTGGCTGCTGGATTCCGATCCGTCCATTCGGTGGCAGGCGATGCGCGCTCTCACGGACGAGTCGGACGAAGGCGTTGCCGCCGAACGGTCACGCGTCGCCTCGGAGGGGTGGGGCGCAGCGCTTCTCGCGTTTCAGGCAGCCGACGGTCATTTTGTCGTTGGCGGAAAGCGCGGTTGGTCCACGGACTTACACGCCCTCGCACTGCTCAAAGACATGGGGCTCGACCCGACCTCCGCGCAAGCGCGCAGTGCCATCGAACGCGTGCGCGAGCATGTGATCTGGGACGTCTGCGACGATCACCCGTTTTTCGACGGCGAGACCGAGCCGTGTATCAACGGCGCCGTCGTCGCGCTCGGGGCATATTTCGGGGAAGTCCGCGCCGCGCTCGTTGATCGCCTCCTCGGAGAGCAGCTCGAAGACGGCGGCTGGAATTGCCAAGCGCCACCGAGCACGCGATCCTCGTTCCACAGTACGATCCGCGTTCTTGAAGGGCTCTTGCAATACGAGAAGAGTTCCGGTGCCGCCGCTGCGATAACGGAAAGTAGGCTGCGGGGCCAGGCCTATCTCTTAGAACGTCGCATGCTGCGGTCGCTGCGTTCGGGCGACGTGATCGATCGCCGCTGGATGCGCTTCGCGTTTCCGCCTACGTGGCATTACGACGTTCTACGCGGCCTCGACTATCTGCGTAGCGCCGACGTCGAACCCGACGAGCGGATCTTCGAAGCCGTCGAAATCGTCGAGAAGCGCCGACACCAAAATGGGCTTTGGCCGCTCAACGTTCAGCACACTGATCGGATTGCGTTCGATATGGACGCCGGCGTCGGGAGGGCGAGCTATTGGAATACGCTGCGCGCCCGTCGCGTGCTCGATTGGGCGCAGGGCCATGCCCGATCCCGGCGTCCGAGCGATCCCCCTAGCGCACGAGTGCCGATCGTTGGGGCGGCTCCCTGATCGCAACCGGCATGTCATGCGGTCCCGTATACGACCCCTCTCAAACAAATTTCGCTGAGTTGAGCGGGAACGCCGCCCTGGGTTGCCCATGTCGCGTCAGGATCGCTTGACGAGATTTTGCCGCTGTCCTCCGGCGAAGGTTGGTTTGCGGACGATGGCGTGGGATTTGCGGTCTCTACTTCGACCAGATACTCGCGAAGGGTACGCGAGAAACTTTGGCGGCTTGGGGAAGCTGCTCGCGCGACACGCGGCTCTTACTGCTGGCGTCCGCTGCGATGATCGTGCCATCGACCGAAAGCCGCTCACCCTTGCACGAGTCCGACGTTGACGCATTGCTGCACGATGGTTTCGAAGAGATCACGGAAGACTGATGAGTCGCGAAAGCGGCCGTGCCGGTTTTTGGAAAGAGTCGCGTCATCCGGCATCGATTGATCGAAGCCCAGACAGGTAAACCACCGGTACGCCAGATTCATACCGACTTCGTCAAGCAATCGCCGTTCGCTCGTGATGCCGTAAAGATACCCGATCAGCAGAATGCGCAGCAAGATTTCCGGATCGAGCGACGGCCGGCCGATCTCACTGTACAACGGACGCAGCTGCTCGCGGATCGGTCGAAGATCGATGTGACAATCGATGGCGCGCAGCAGATGATCCGCGGGAACCCAATCATCGAGACAGAAATACTGGAACATCGCGGGCGTCTGCATTCGACTGCCCATCATCGCGTTGCGTTGGCCTCCGCAGCGTCGCTTGTTGCGATGATTATCGCTTACACGGCAGGACGAAACAAGCGTTTTTCAACAGCATCGGTCGGTTCTGGGACGGGGCTGAGGCGGAAGTTGCTCGGCCCTCCGAGTGGTAGCCCCGACTCGCTTATCGCGGACAAGCGCAGCGGTTTTGCGTCGCGCCTCGACTTCTCTCGTCCAGGCAACGCCCAGTACGCTTCGAACAGCGGCGCGAGCCGATCGGCGTCGTGCGACTTTGCTCGAACAACAATCATCGGCTCGGTCACTCTCAGCGCGCAAAAGTCGAAATCCAGTTCTCGATCCACGTCTGGCCGTGGTCGGACGAGTACGATTGCACGAAGCGAAACGATGTCGCCGTGATTCCCGAAAAAACGAACCGCACGTCGACCGGCTTTCCATCGTAGGTTTCGCGATCGTAAAAGACACCGCAGCCTCGCTGAAACGCGCCTACGTCGGGTGGGCCCAAGCGACCCGTCGCGGCATTGGCAAAATACAAGTTCCAGACGTGGTTTTTCTGATCGTAGAGCCGCAAGCTGAGCGCCTCGATGTGGGTGTTGCCGCTCTTCAGGAAGAGCTCCCCCAGATTCGCGCGGCCGCCCCACACCTTGCGGACGACCGACGTGCCGTGCAAGATCTTCCACGTGTTCGAGAGCGTCAACGGCGCGCGCGTCTTTAATCGGGCGCGCCACGTCCCAAATTCAAAATCGAAATCGTGCGAACCGTTTGCCCCGGCCGGGGCGACCGCCGCGCCGACGAGCAGCGCCGCGGCCGCGGCGACAGCCCTAGCGCTCAAGACTGGGCGTCTGCGACATTGATGCACTCTCGGTCAACACGACGCTGCCTATCCAGCCGGAATAAAAATACAACTTATCGCCGGAGTTCGCGCGCCTCATTTCGTGTCCTGAACTCTGGCCAGAAATAGCACGGGCGCGCCGTTAAAAGTGCTCTGCTGAAACATCTCAAATCCGCATTTCTCCGTCACGTGCAGGGAAACCAGATTTTGGGGGTTGATCATGCAGACGGTTTTGCGACAACGCAGATGAGCATCGCCCCATGAAAGGACCGCTTGGACCGACTCAGTGGCGTAGCCCTTCCCGTGGTAGTTAGAAGCCAATGCAAATCCGAGCTCGGGACTGTCTTTCATTGAAACGTCGATATCACGCTTAAAGTCTGCAAAACCAACTTCGCCCACGAAGTGTCCTGTGGCTTTTTCTTCGATAACCCAATATCCGAAGCCCATAATGAACCACTGGCCGACGTACGACAGAAGTCTCGACCAAGTTTGCTGCTCAGTCGATGGCTCTCCGCCAATAAATCGCGACACAATGGGATCCGACCACATCGCAACGCAATGTGCTAGATCATCGTAAGAATGACCGCGAAGCCGTAGACGATCGGTTTCGATAATTGGGACCGACTCACTGGCACGGCTGGCTTTCATCATAATAGTCTGCGAGCCCAATCGTTCACTTCCTTAATGAACCTGAGCGATCACAAGCTGTCTCCATTCTTAACGCGCGAAAATGTCGAGATGATGGTTTGTCCTGATGTCCATCGCTAAGTCTTCGTGTCACAATCTTCTCGCGCGTAGAGTTGTCGCGACCGCAACGCGGGGTGGTACCAAGTAATCTCGCTCCTGCTCTCCACGCCCCGGTTAGACATCTCTTGCAGCAACGGCCTCTTGAGGTCCAAGACTGTCATTTGAGCGCACTGGAGTACCTAAACTGTGGGGCGGGATAAGGTGTGCGCGATCGTGCCTTGCGTAGGCGCCGGTCTCCATCGCGAGCCGCAGCGCGCCGCTCTCGTGCGAACTGACAGACGTCCGTTGCGCGCTTACTTCGCCCCATCGAGATCTGGGGGCTCGAAGAGCTGGAGGTTCATGCCGGCATGGCCTCGCCGCGCACCGCCGCCTCGATCTTGGCGACGTCGATCTTCCGCATCTCCAGCATCGCCTCGAACGCGCGCTTCGCCACATCGCCGCCCCTCGCCATCGCCTCGGTCAGGACGCGCGGCGTGATCTGCCACGACAAGCCCCATTTGTCCCTGCACCAGCCGCACGCGCTCTCCGCGCCGCCGTTGCCGACGATCGCGTCCCAATAGCGGTCGGTCTCCGCCTGGTCGTCGGTGGCGATCTGAAAGGAGAACGCCTCGGTGTGCTTGATCCCGTCCCCGCCATTGAGGCCAAAGCACGGCACGCCGCAAACTGTGAACTCGACCGTGAGGACGTCGCCCGCGTTGCCGCTTGGAAAGTCCGACGGCGCCCGGTGCACCGCGCCGACTGTGCTGTCGGGAAGGTCCGGGCGTAAAAGCGCGCGGCCTCTTCCGCGTCATGGTCGTACCACAGGCAGATCGTGTTCTTCATCGTTACTCTCCTCTATGATCCCAACCGAAAGACATTTCGACTTTTCGGATTTTGTGGCCCTCGAACGTGTTCCCGAATCATCTCAAAACGTCTCCGACGGATTCAAAGCCTTCTTCAACAGCCACGGTGGTTTACGGGACGAAAACCCGAGGTCGCTATGCCCGTTTGGCTGTGCCTCATCGGACTTCGCGCGATTCAGCTTTGACCGTCAGAGCGGCGGCTGCCAATACCCAGATGCAGTTGACGATCACTAATAGGCGATTTGCGTAGCCGGCGACGGCTATCGTTCCGATGGGCAAAGAGGTGCCGAGAGGCAGAGACTTTCCATCGGCCGGAACATGGCCCCCGGCGTGAACGTAGGTAAGAAACATCGTTACGAGACTTGTCACCATGACGACCACCATGATCCACGTCAAATTGGCAATCCATATCAGTGTGCTTCCCTGACTCGACCAGGTGGGAGAACGGCGCAGGGCAGTGCTTGTCAGCATCGCGGCAACTGGCAAGCCGCCGACTCCGAGCAATCCCGCGAGACCGTGTAATGGCTGATTGATATCAAACGCGGCAGCCAACGCTTCCCCGACGCCTGCGGCGATGAGAAACGAAAGCCCGATTCTCCCGGACGTCGTTTTCAAGTATGGCCAAAGCGCGAACGGGAGCGTCCACGTACTAACGGCCCAACAAGTGAACATCAGCGCTAGCACCCAGCCGTAGTGCCCGTTGGCATATTCGCTCAAGACTCGCCACGACGGATCGAACTCGGGGCTGAGCGCGTGCAGAGCCGCTAACAACACAAGTGTCGTTAGACCGGCTGCAAAGGCAACGATGGGGGTTCGCGACGCCGAGCGTTCTCGAACGATTCTAGAGGCTCGTCCGGAGACAATCGCGCTCATGGCTCTTCCTCAAGCGTCGATGCAAGCCGCTCATAGCTCGTCGACATCCCATCGGTCATGCCGGACTGGAGCGCTCGATCACGGATTTCTTTCGACGGAAACAGCATCGTCGTACTCAGGGTCGTGTTTCCCGAGGCTTCGACGAACGTAAGCGTGCACAACGCTTCACCTTCGGTGCCGTCCATGTTCTCGGTATGGACGAGACGCTGTGGCGCGGCAATCTCCCGATATTCTCCGCGGACACCAAATTCTGAGTCGCGCCTCGTGTCCCGCCATACGTACCGATAGATTCCGCCCACGCGTAAGTCGATCTCGCACGTCGGCATGCTCCACCCGGCCGGTCCCAAGAGCCATTTCTGAACGTACTCGGGCTTCGTATGAAAGTCGAAGATCCGCTGCGCGGATGCGGCGAAGGCGCGGGTCACGCGTATTTCGCGCTCGGAAGGCATCGCGACGTCAACCTTTGCTGACATGAGCTTCTCCCCTAATCACAATGAGCTTCATTGGACGATCTGGGAGTGTTCGCTTGGATCGGCTTCAAATGCCAAAAGCGCGTCGAGGCGCTGATATGCGCTCTCCCATCGATCGCGATATCGCTCGAGCCAAGCGCAGGCTTCCATCATAGGCTTGAGCTCGAGGCGACACGGTCGTCGCTGAGCATCGCGGGCCCGTCGGATCAGGCCAGCGTGCTCCAAGACCTTCAGGTGCCTTGAAATCGCCGGCTGGCTTATCGCGAACGGCTCGGTCAGTTCTCCAACCGTGGCATCCCCGGCGGCGAGCCGACCGAGAATTGCCCGCCGCGTCGGATCGGCCAAGGCGAAAAAGGTGCTATCGAGCTGCGCGGCGCTCATCTCGTACATAACGTACCCATTATATAACCAATATATTATAGCGGGGACGTCCCTGTCAATGGCAGACCTCGGCGACCTTGAAGCCTTGCCCGTGTCGTACGGGGTCAGCATCTCGAGGCACTCGCGCTCGCCGAACGGCGCGTATTCAACCCTGTGAAATAGGTAAGAGCACGTTTCTGAGGCGAAGTACCCCCGCACGACCTGACCGAGCCAGCGCCCCTGTACCGGTATGGGCTCGTGCATCTTGAAACGCAGTTGCGTTTTAATCGCTTTGAGCTTCGCCCGCATCCGATCGCGGCGCGTCTTGCGTTCAAGCAAGAACTTGCCGCGATGGGTTCGGTCGCAGATGTGAGTGAATCCCAGAAACGTAAACGTTTCGGGCTTCCCCAGACTGCGGCGCTTGCGGCTTTCCGCAGCAGAACGACCAAATTCGATCAACCGTGTCTTCTCAGGATGCAGCGAAAGCGCGAATGTTTCCATGCGTGCTTTGAGGTCCGCCAGAAGCGCCTTAGCCTCTGCCTCGTGCTCGAAGCCGCAGACAATGTCGTCGGCGTAGCGCACGATTATCGGCTCTTCAGGCTTTCGAGTGGGTGGGACAGAGGTCAAGACCGCCGCAATAGAATAGGATCGCCGCCTCAAAACGGTCCTCGTTGCGGTAACCACGCGCACGGTACTTGATTCATTTGAATCTTGCTGTTGAGGCCTTCGGCAGCCGCATTGCTGATTGGTTTCTTGATGCATGTGATGATGTTCTCGAAGTGTCGCTTGAGAGTACGGGCGACGCTAATGAGAGCCGGCAACTGAGAATGGGTCGCCCAGCGGTACCCTTGTGCAAAGAAATGGCGGGCGCTCGACGTTCTCCGGTAGCGCCAAAAGTCGGCGAAATGCTCTTTGATTGCCCAAGCCCGGCCCAAACGTTTGTATTGCGCCCGCAACGCGAAGAGATCGCGACGCTCCTCACGGTCCATGTTGGTCGACGAGCGCAACCAGGTGTACTTGGTTCCCTTCAATGCCGTTCGGTCCAGTTGCGGATCGCGCATCATCGCTCGCCGCGTCAAATCGACGGCCTTGGTGAGATATGCGGTAACGTGAAAGCGATCGAAGACAACCTTGCGCGCCGCATCAGGGACGTACTGCATCGTCGACTCGAAGTACGGCTGCCACATGTCCATCGCGACGCCCTCGACGGCGTCGAGTTGCTCGCGCGAAAGCCCAGCCCAGAAAGCATCGATGGACTCTCGCTTGCGTCCGCGCCCGACCCACAGCACCACGCCCGTATCGAGATCGGAGACGATGGTGAAGTAGCGATGGCGCTTTTTGATGGCTTTCTCATCGATCCCAAGATGGCGCACCAGACGCGCTTGCTGACGTTTGCGGCCACGTTCAACGGCCCGCAGCATGATCGCGTCGACCTGGTCCCAACTGATCGCAAGCCGCCGAGCAACTGCGGCGGCGGACATCTCGCGTAGCAGGGCGATTGCGATGCGTTCCAAGCGATCGTTAAACTCCGAACGACCCACCGACCACGGCACGTTCACGGTAAGAACCCCGTGCTCGGGACAGTCAACGCGCGGAACCAGCGCATGGAGGTAGAGCTGATCACCGCACAGATCGAGGTCGCGCCACACGCGCTCGCGGTGATCGTGTTTGGGGCTTTCGCGTGCACACGTTGGGCAGCGGCCCGGACCGCGCCACTCAAATCGTACATCGACGCGTCCACGCTGGAGATCAAGCGTCGATTCGGTCACGTCCCAGGGGTCTTCAACCCGCAGCAAGCCACGAAGCAGTTCGGTGTCGCGCATGTCCCGTCACTACGACGCTAAACCCGATTCCTCTAGCCCGCCCACCTGAATCTCTTCGAAACCATCGTGCAGCAATGCGTCAACGTCGGACTCGTGCAAGCTGAGCGGCTTTCGGTCGATGGCACGATCATCGCAGCGGACGCCAGCAGCAAGAGCCGCGTGTCGCGCGAGCAGCTTCCCCAAGCCGCCAAAGTCTCGCGTACCCTTCGCGAGTATCTGGCCGAAGTAGAGACCGCAAATCCCACGCCATCCTCCGCAAACCAAACTCCGCCGGAGGACAGCGGCAAAATCTCGTCAAGCGATCCTGACGCGACATGGGCAACCCAAGGCGGCGTTCCCGCTCAACTCAGCTACTACGACAACGACCTCATCGACAACGAGAGTAACATCATTCTTGAGGTTGAAGCGACGCCGGCGCGTTTTTCGCAGGAAGTGGCTGCGGCACGCACGATGGTCGAGCGAGTGGAAGCAACCTTTGCTATCGAGCCTCAAAGCTTCGGCGCTGACAAAGTCTACGGCAGCGGCGAATTTCTTGCATGGTTATTGGACCGAGACATCGCGCCGCACATTCGGGTTATCGATCGGAGGCGGCAAAATGCCGAATTCTTCACGCGCGACGACTGCGTCTTCGAGCCCGAGATCAACGCGTATCGCTGCCCGGCCAGCAAGCTCCTGACGTACCGCGGCATCGGCCGAGCATCGCGGGTGTACACGGACAACGCTTCGCCAAAAGACTGCGCAGGGTGCCCGCTCAAATCACGTTGCACGGCGGGCCGCGGTCGACGTCTCGTTGTGAACTTTGACGAACCCGCTCGCCAGCGAACTCAGGAGCTCTGTGGAACCGAAGCATACCGCCGGTCATGGCGGGAGCACAAGAAAGTCGAGGTGCTTTTCGCGGAGCTCAAACCGTGATCAAGTTGCGCCGATTCCGCTTACGAGGACTCTGGAACGTGGCTGAACAGACGCTGATGGCAGCCACGGCGCATCTTTCAGGGCTGGATGTTCTCCAGGTCCGCCAGCAGGCTTGGGTGGGTCGGATTCCAGCCGAGCGCCTCGCGGGTGTGGGTACTGGACGAGGGCTGGTCGGTTGCAAATATCGGGCCGAACGGGCCGTAGGTCTCCTCTGCCACGGACTGGACCGGGAGTCCGAGCCGCTGGCCGATGACCGCGGCGATGTCACGCACGGCGTCGCCCTCGTCGGCCACCGCGTGCCAGGAAGTCCCGGCCGGTGCCTGCTCCAGGGCCAGTCGGAACAGGACCGCGGCGTCGAGCGCGTGCACGGCCGGCCAGCGCTGGGTGCCGTCGCCCGGGTAGCCGGACACCCCGTTGCGGCGCGCGATATCTGTCAACACGCCGGCGAATCCGCCTTTGCCCTCGTTGTGCACGGTGCGCGGCATCCGCACGGCCGCGGTGCGGACTCCGCGCGAGGCCAGATCGAGCATCGCCATCACCGCGCGGCCGCGACCGCCGACCAGCCCGTCAGTCGGCACCGGGTCGGCCTCGGTGGACAAGCGTCCCGGCACCCACGGCGTGCCCGACACCGTGACGAACGGGCGGTCGCTGTCGAGCAACTCCTCGCCCAGGGCCGCGAGGGCGGCACTCTCCTCTGCCATCCCCTGCGTGACGGCGGCGGCGTTGCTGTAATCCCTGCTAAAGGCGAGTTGAATCACCCTGTCGGCCCGAGCCGCTCCAGAACGTAGCGCGTCCAGGTCGGCAAGGGCACCCGGAAGCGGCTCGGCGCCTGCTGCCGCGATTGCCTGCGCGGAGGCCTGCGAGCGGGCGAGGGCGAGGACGGTGTGGCCGTTGCCGAGCAGTTCGGCGACGACGGCGGAGCCGATCAGGCCGGTACCACCGGTAATGAAGACGTGCATAGAACTCTCCTAGAAAGTGACGGGGTTCGACGCCACGACGATCACCAAAATCGAGGAGCGCGCCGGGCTCGCCAAGAGCACGTTTTCGGGCACCCGGTGGCCCCGATAACGAAAACACGCATGATTCGGGTCTTTTTGTGATGACAGTAGATGACATGGAGTCTATCATAAACGTCAGCCACTGTCATCATGTATGATGGGGCAAATCTGGATGATTTTCATCGCCTGGGTGCTCCCCGGCGGTCGCCATCCGTCCCGTCGCGCTACGCTTGGCATCGCACTCGGAATTGCTGGGATCGGCACACTTGTCTCGGGCGACGCCCTTTTCTCGGCGAGCGTTCATGCCGCGAACGTGGCAGCGCTCCTTGGATTGGCGCTAGTTTGGGCTCTCGCTTCGGTACTTTCGAATCGCTGGCTGTCGACCGGCTCGCCGCTGCTGGTTGCGGCAATGGAATTACTTTTGGGCGGTGCTCTGTTGCTCGTCTGAAGCATCGCCTGCGGCGAAACTGCTCATTTAAGCGCACACGTCATTTCGGCTCATGCGATCGCTGCCGTACTGTATCTTGCGGTCTTCGGTTCGATAGTCGGTTTCGCTTGCTACGTCTGCTTGTTGCAAGTCCGCAATCCCGCACGAGTCGCTACATATGCCTACGTGAGCCCGGTCGTCGCTGTCTTCCTCGGTTTGGCAGTTCTCGGCGAACCACTTACGGCGAGAACGATCGTCGCAACGGTGATCATCGTCGCCGCCGTGATGCTCATTATCGGCGAGAAAGACGCCGCATGACCGCGCGCTGGAGGAGCTCACGGTACTGCCCGCTGTCGCTTCCAGCATCGCATCGAACACGCCGCTTCGCGCGCCGCGTTGGACGAGCGAGTGGGCACGTCGCGATCCTCCTGAACGGCATTGCCATCTGGGCCCGGTCGCTGTCGACAAGAACCCTCGAGACGGACAAATCCGAAAACGTCCGCTTCTACGACAGGTTCGGCTTCACCGTGCGGGGACAAGCCGAAGTCATAGGCGTACAGAATTGGTTCATGCAGCGAAAGTCGGCGTCGGTGTCATGACGTATCAGTGCCTTTCGTGTACGTGTTTAGGGGATTGACCTGATGAACGTGCGACGAGCCGTGGCCGCCGATCGTGAGATCGCTCGCGCCATCGTCGATGAATACGCCGACCAAATTGGTGTAATCGTTCGCGACGACGATGCGGCGTTCGACTCGTACTTCGCTCCTCGCGCGGGCATTTGGTTGGCGCAAGACGAACGCGGTGTCGCCGGGTGCGTCGCTCTGCGCCCATTGAAGTCCGCCGCGGCCGATGCGGCGGAGGTAAAACGTTTGTACGTTCGATCGGCGCGTCGGCGCAGCGGAATCGCCAGCGCACTCATGGACGCTCTCGAGCGGGCGGCTTTTGCCGACGGCTATAGCACCCTCTATCTCGATTCGCACGACGGCCTCGCGGCCGCTCTGCAGTTTTATCGTGCTCGCGGTTACACCCCAGTTCCACGTTACAACGACAACGCGCAGGCGACGGTGTTTCTCGCACTTTCGCTTGCCCCGTCTCAGCCAGACGGGCTCGATGACGAAGACGTCCGACCCGCATTGTGAAGTCGAGCGTCTCGGTGAAGGGGCCGAACGCGCGACAATTCGAGCCGCACGAGCGTCCATTTCCGAACGGTCGGATCGAATTATCGTACAATGGGACGACTCGCACCGTGCGGCGGGGGCGAATTCACCGGTTCCCGGCAATTGCCTTGAGCAGCCTGCGCACGACATCATTCGTGATCGAGGCCCGGTCAATGCATGCAGACCGCTTAGTCGTTCGTCGCGCGATGAGGTCTGAGCGCGTAGGCCCGCAACATGTCTGCCAGCTCCTTTGGGCGACTGAGCGCGACACAGTGGCCGGCCGCAATTTCGTCGGGGACGATGTTCAGGCGCTCGGCTACCAATCGGCGAGAGAGGTCTGGCGGAAAGAAGTGGTCTTCACTGCACAGCACGTATTTCGTCGACACGTTCGGCCACGCGTCAAGCGGCCACGGCGAACCCATTTGAGTCTCGGACTGCGCGCGCACTTTGCTCATCGCTTCTTCGGCCAGCATCAGCACAAAGTGTGAACGGACGCCCGCGTCGGCTGCGCGAACTCATCGCGATTCTATCTGCGGAAATCTAGACGCCCTTCCGGAAATCGCCCGTCAATTCTTTGGTTGTCTACGATCAGACCAAACCAAGGGCGAATGATCGTCGGATCTGTCAAGTTGATATATCGCCCCGACAGCTTGTTGGTTCCCTCACGTTGTGAGTCAATCAGGCCTTTACGGACACCGTTGTTCCAGTCAAATATGATGTAAACGCGGTCTCCGGTGAGACTTATTTTCGCTTGGCCCTGCTTCCATTTGTCTTCGGCATCTTCGGGTATTGTCGGATCGGCTCCGCCGTTCCATCGACTAAACCACTCGCCTTCGAGTGATGCCTCGCCACTCTCGGCATTCGAACGATGCCATTCTTGAGCATTCGCATCTTCTGCGGAGCCGCCGAGCTGCGCCTGGGCGGCAAACTCGTACACGTCTTGACCATTCGGATCCGGCACATCCATGACGCCGAATGGATTTCGGATCTCTCGAACGTCGTGCTGAAATTTCATTGTTCGAACATAGTCGAACGAATGCCCAACGGTCTACCCGATTCTTGCTCTCGTATTTGTGAAGTCCCTTCCCGAGCCATCGCTTCAACTGCCTAGTGTTTTGCAGTCGGCGATAGGTTTTCGATGCAGCTTTTGAGCAACGTTGCCAATCTTAACGCATCTCGTTCCGGTAGCGAGGCGGTCATCGCCGCTTCGACCTCCGCGACGACGTGGTGTGCCCGGCGCAGAACGGTCCGTCCCGAAGCGGTTAGTTCGCCATGAAGCACGCGTCGGTGCGTTGAATCGGCCGACCTTCGAAGAAGACCCTCACGCTCAAGATTCGCGACGATGCCTTGCATGGTCTGGGCCGTAACGAACGCCGCTCGCGCGAGTGCAGCGTTTGAAATTCCAGGCTCGAGTTCGAGCGCGGAAAGGACTGCGTACCCAGGCGTGGTCAGCCCGAGAGGACGCAGCACGTCGTCCATGTGTGTCCGCAGCGCCTGTTGCGCCCGCTTGAGTGCGTAACCGACACGCTTGGCCATCGGCATCGGCATCGGCATCCCGGGACTAGACATATCAGGCCCCTTATAATACTATCAGGAACCTAATACATTGCGTGAATCCATAGCCGTTCCCCCATCGAGGGAGCGCCCACGCTTCGACGCCATTTCATGGGAGGAGATGCACCGTGACTATACTGGACCGCCAGGCGGCCTACGTTACCCTCATCAACACCTTTACCGTCGATCCGTCACGCGCCGACGAACTTCTTGAACTCTTGAAAAAGGCGACTGCAGAGCGGATGCGGGATTTGCCCGGCTTCATTTCAGCCAACTTGCACGTCAGTCTCGATCGCCGGCGCGTCGCCAATTACGCGCAGTGGCGGAGCCGCGAAGACTTCGACGCGATGCAGCGCGACGCCGAGGCGCAGGTACACGTGCGCGAGGCCGCCGGGATTGCGGACTCGTTCGATCCCGTGCTGTATGACTTGCGGTATGTCCACGCGAGCTCGGCCAACGATACGCCGTAGCGGATGGCTCGTTACTGGATCGGAGTTGCGTCACGCGACCATGTTCGGGCCGGCGTTCGCGGCAAGTTTGCGCAGCTCGGGCATGGCAAAGCTGCGCCCGTACGGCGCCTCTCAAAAGGCGATTGGATCGTCTATTATTCGCCACGCACAGCGTTCAAGAGCGGTGAGGTGCTCCACGCCTTCACGGCTCTCGGTCAGATCATAGATGACTCACCGCGTCAAGCTGAACAGACGGCTGATTTTCATCCGTATCGCCGTTCCGTTCGCTTTGAAAAGGCTCACGAAGTTGCAATCCATCCGCTTCTCGAGCGACTCTCGTTCACTCGAGGCCACGACAATTGGGGCGTGCACTTCAGACGGGGAAGCTTCGAGATTTCTAAGGACGACTTTATAATGATCGGGTGCGCAATGGGCGTCGCTCCCCCGATAGAGTAGCTTATGCTCTCGAGCACGACGAGGGCGCAGTGGTCAGCCGGCCGAGCGCAGGGTTTTGGTTTCAGGGAGGTCCGAGAACCGCCCGCGCGTCCAAGCGCGCTCATCCACGAGCGTGAGCCGAACAACCCGCGTGCGAGTGCAATGAATATAATGCCTATGGCGGCTGCGGCCTCGCGGCCGAGCCATTTCATCCGGCGGTAGAACGCCAGGGGTTCTTGGGGAGATGCCGTCCGTTCTCGCGCGCTGTAGAGAGCGCGGCGGAAATCTGCTGTTCGGTCGCCGGAGGCTTCGTCGAGCCGCACATCGTCACGGCCGCCTGCTGATACTCGATGACCGGTCGCAGCCTCGCTGGACCTTCGCTCATTTCGCATCTCCCTGCGCTACCGGCTTCGCCGGATAGACGGACTCGCCCTTAGGAAAGCTCACGAAGTCCACGGAGCGCGTACCGCCGGGCTTCATGCCTGCCGAGAGCGTAAAGATTCCATGAAGCGCCGCTCGCCGCTAATCCCAATGCGCCGTCGATGCGTCAGTTTGGTATGATGTTCAAACGCATTCTGAGCGCTGGCGTACTGGCAGCGGCCCTTCTGCCCATGGCGTCGCTCGCGGCGACGCACCGTCAACCGACTACCGCATCCGCAAGCGCGTCAGCTTTCGACGGAAGTTTGCATCAGTCCGATTCCGAATCTGTCGCGCAGGCGCATTGCCCATCGGATACGGTGGTCTGGCTCAACACGCGCAGCGGAATCTGGCACGAGAAGGGGATGCGCTGGTACGGCGCCACCCGCGAGGGCGCCTACGTCTGACGCAAAGAGGCGGCGTCCTCTGGTGACCGCGACACGCGAAACGGTCAATAATCACGGGCGTGCCCCTAGCGTGAACGCATCGCACTTATTCAAGAGCCGGCACGACTGCGGTCGCCATACTGTCACGCAGCGGTAGCCGCAAAGCATCGTTTCGCACGCCGAGAAACGCCTGCGCCTCGTCCAGTGAGAGCACTTTTACGTCGCGGAAACCGAAACGACGCAGCATCGGCTCAACCTCCGCTGCATCGATGCGGGTCCGCAGTGGCTCGCCAACCTCTGCGACGCTCTGCGCGAGCACTTCGTTACCACCGCTTTGCGTGAACGTGAAGGTAATTTCGCTGCCCGATGGCAGCGAAGCGACGTACCGGAACACGGCATCGACCGCTTCGCGCCGCAAATACACCATCACGCCGAGCCAGGAAAAGAACGTCTGCGCCGTCGCATCGAAGCCCGCCGCTTGCAGTCCGTGCGCCAGCGACCACCGCTCGAAATCGATCGCTGCAAAGACGACGTTATCCGGCTCCACGATCCCCGCGCACCGCAGTCGCTCGCGCTTCGCTTGCTGCGTGGCGGGCGCATCGACTTCGAACACGCGTACGCCGTCCATCCACGCCGGCTGCCGGTAGGCGAACGTATCGAAGCCGGCACCGAGCAGAACGCATTGCCGCGCGCCGCGCTCGACTGCCGCACGTAGCCGTTCCTCTGCGAACGCGCTACGCGCGAGCACGTGCCCCCGAAGCACCGTACGCCATTCATCCGCCGACCACGAGGGGTCCGTCGCGAGCTTCGCTCGCACGGCGTCACCGAACAAGGCGACGGAAGCGGTATCGTCGATCACCCAGGGCTCTGCATCGACGAGCCGATGCATGGCACGCAGCATTCCCGCTCCAATCGCCGTTGCGCTGACCGTGTTCGTCTCCTTCCGGCGCTTGCTAGGGCACGATCTTCGCGCCGAGCTGCTGGAGCATGCCGAGTTCGTCGGAACTACCCCAGCGCTCGACGACCACGCCGTTCTCGTAGCGCGCGATTTGCATGCCCCGCACCTTGACGCGTTTGCCCGTCGGCGGAATACCGAGAAAGGGACCTCTGTGCGTGCCTTCGATCGTGTACGCGATCGCCAGATGATCGTCCGTCGGCACCGCGTGCACGGGCGAGACCGTGAGGTCTGGAAAGGTCGTACGCAATTTTACGAAAAACCCTTTGAGCCCGGCGGGACCCGGGCCTTGATCCGGCGCGGGATCGTGATCGACGAACTTCGGCGAGAGCACCTCATCGAGGACGTCGAGGTCGCCGCTGATGACCGCCTTGCTCCAGCGTTCTTGAACTGCGAGGGTGTGTTGATCGCTCATGGTCAGGCGCGTACCCGTTCAGGTCCGATTCGCTCGGCGCGGCTTCCTAAACGAAAGAGAGATCGGATGCGTGCGGAACGCAAGCGTGCTCTTCGAGCCACGCGCGGTTCCACATTCGCGAAAGGTAGCGCTCGCCACCGTCACACAGGATCGTGACGACGACGCTTCCGCGCGGCAAGTTGCGCGCATAGCGCGCGGCGCCCAGGACGTTGAGCGCCGCCGAGCCTCCGACGAAGAGCCCTTCTTCTCGCAAAAGCCAATACGCCATCTCGACCGTCGCGCGGTCGTCGACTTGCAACGCATTGTCGACCGGAGCGGCTTTGAAGTTCTCCGTAATTCGCTTGATGCCGATGCCCTCGATCTCCGAATCGCCGGTGGCTTCGAGAACGCCATGCTTGACGTAACTGAACAGCACGGAATCCTGCGGGTCGCACAGCACGACGCGGATCGCCGGGTTCTGCTCTTTGAGAAATGTGGCGGTGCCGGCGAGCGTTCCGCCCGTGCCGCAACTCGCTACGAACGCCGCAAGCTCGCTGCCCAGTGATGACCAGATTTCCGGCCCCGTCGTCGCGTAGTGCACGGCGCGATTCGCCGTGTTGTTGAATTGATCGGCCCAGAGCGCGCCCGGCGTTTCGCTCGCGATTCGCCGCGCGACGTGATAGAAGTTCTCCGGATTCGCAAACGGAACGGCTTTGATGACGCGGACGTCGGCGCCATAGGTGCGTAAGAGTTCGTATTTTTCCGGCGCTTGATCGTCGGGAATGCAGATGATCGTAGAATAACCGCGTGCGTTGCCGATCAGGGTCAATGCGATGCCGGTGTTTCCCGCCGTGCCCTCGACGATCGTGCCGCCGGGGCGCAGCGCGCCGCGGGCTTCGGCGTCCGCGACGATACCGTGCGCTGCGCGATCCTTCACCGAGCCACCGGGATTGAGAAACTCCGCTTTTCCGACGATCGTTCGTCCCAGCGCCGCGGACAACTTCGGCAAGCGGATATGCGGCGTATTGCCGATCGCGCCGCCGAAACCGGTCGACACGGTCATGCGATCGGACGTGCGCTCGTGAACGGCCGGCCTGCGAGCTGCGCGTCGAAAAGCGCGAGCGCTTGCGCGGTCGTGACGTCGCCCGAGCCGAACGGCGTGTACGCGCGCGCGAAATCGAAGTCGGCGAAGACGTCGCGATAGCGTTGCAACTCCGCGCGCGTCAGCGGGATCTGCTTCTGATACGCCTTGTGTGCGCTCAGCGCGACGGCATGGCCGCGCGCATCACAGTCGATTTTCAGCGCGTCGCCACAAAAGAGCGCGCGATGCGGCGCGTCGTGTAGGACCGCCTGGCCTTCGTAGTGGCCGCCGACGTACTGCAACGTCATGCCGGCGCCGAGCTCGAAGGTCGCGTCGTACGGATCGGTCACGCGATACGCTTTGCTGAATTGCAGCGCATCGCGATGCAGCGGCAAGCGCGGAGCGAAGGCATCCTGGAGCTGCCAGAGCGCGCCCGTGCCGTGCGGATGCGAGGTGGAGAGCCACGCAATGCCGCCGAGCGTCGCGATGCGCGCGAGCGCGGCGTCATCGTAGTACGCTGCAGCTTCGAAGCCGACGTTGCCTTCGCGGCGCACGACGAGCCAGCCGCGTCCGTCGAGACCGAACGCGGGCTCGGTCGCGAACTCGAATACGTCGGGTGCGACTTCGCGCCAGGCCGTTTTGGTTTGCGCCGCAAGCGCAGCGTCGCGCACGAAACGCCAGCCGTTTTCGGGGAGGTCGTTACGGACGTCGCTGCACACCGGGCACGTCGGGGGTTCGGCAAAGTACCGCTGCCAAAAGCCGCAGTTACTGCACGCGTACGGCACTAACGGCATACGAGGCTCTCCAGCAGGCGCATCACGTGCAGGTCGTGCGCCGTGGACTCCGCGTCCCGGCTCGGACTCGCGAGGACGCGGTGCGTGAAGGCTTCCACGAGCGCTTCGAACGGCGAGCATTCGCGGTCGGCATACGCGACCGGGATACGGACTCCGTCGTTTGCCCCGATGAATTCGAGTTCACCGCCCCGCTGTTGGCCCAGCGTGTTCGTTGCGATCGCGAGACCGCGCGTGCCCTGGACTTCGAGCCGGCGGCGTGGGAGCGTCTCGGGACAGTTGTACGCGACATGCATGTTGATGAGTACGCCGCTTGCCGTGCGGCCGACGATCATCGCGCCGTCGTCGACGCCGTAGCCATGCACGCGGCGTTGCTCGAAGGCAGCGACTTCGGCGATCTCTTCGCCCAGGAGCGCTGCGATGAGATCGAATCCGTGCGGCGCGAGATCGATCAGTGCGCCGCCGCCTGACCGCTGGCGATCGATACGCCAATTATCGGCGGCCCAGTTCGCGTCGACCCAGCACGCGTACACGCTGCGCACGGCGGTGACGGTTCCGAGTTCGCCCGCAGCGACCATGTCGCGCACGTGCCGATGCGCGGGATGGTAGCGCTGATCGTACGCGGTCGCGAATGCGACGCCGGCGCGCTCGCACGCAGCGAACACGGCTTGCGCGTCGGCCAGCGTCGTCGCCGTGGGTTTCTCGCAAAGCACGTGCAAGCCGGCGCGCGCGGCACGTTCGACGAGGGTTCGATGCAGATGGTTGGGGGCGCAGACGTAGAGCGCATCGAGTTCGTGCGCCGCAAGCAGCTCGTCGAGCGACGACGTTTCCGCGAGGCCCTGCGCGCGAGCGCGGGCGCGCGCATCGGCGGTCGGATCGCACACCGCAACGAGACGCGCACCCTCGACTGCAGCGAGCGCCGGAGCGACGTAGTCGCGCGCGACCCAGCCGAAGCCCGCGATGCCCCAGCGCACGGTGCGCGCCGGCGCGGCCTTCACCATCGTGGCGGCACGACGACGTATGCTCGCCGGCGAATGAGTTCGTCGCTGCGCACGGAGGCGCCCGCGGCGACTTCGTGTGCGCAGTCCGCCGGCAGCTCGGCCGGATACGTCGCAAGCGACGCGTACTCGGCTTCGTAGCGATCGGAGGGCCAGCGGATACGGTATGCGCCGTTGGGTTGCGCGGCGTAGAGCGGGTTGAGGCGCAGCCGGGTTCCCGGTGCGTAGCCCGCGACGTCGCCGCTGACCGCACGCGCCGATGTCGCACCGTCGCCCGCAACGAGCGCAACGGCATTCGCGCGTTCGAGTTCCGCTTGACCGGCAGGTCGCGGCGCGCGCATTTCGATGAGTGCGCGCGTCAAGTCGGCGTCGTCGTATGCGACGCGCGCATCGAAGAGCGCAACGTAGGTTTGCGCGTCGAGCGGATCGCCCGCGGAAAGGTTTTCGACGGCGCGATTGTGCGCGTGACTGACGAGCAGGGTGCCGCCGGTGCCGGCGAGGCGGCGCATTTCGTCTGCGACATGCTTCTTATTTGCGAAGAAGTAGAATGCATCGTGGCAGTGCACGAGATGCGCGGCCGCATCGTCGATCGGCCACGGGTATGCGACGTCGAAACAGGCGAGTTCTGCGTGCGGCGCGACATAGTGATGTGCGAGCCAAAGTTTCGAAAAGACGACGTCGACGCCCGTCGCCTCGACACCGACGCGGCCGAGTTCGCGCAGATAGTGGCCTGTGCCGCAGGCGATTTCGAGCGACCGGCCGTGCGCCGGGCGATGCGCCGCGAGTAAGGCCAAGCCCGCAAGATACGTCGGATCGCCGAAGCGATGCGCGAAATACGGCGCGACGGGCCCATAGGCGAGCCGTTCCATCGCTTCGCGAAAGGACAGCACGTCGACGTTCGCGACGAGATAGCGGAGTTCGGATTCCGCGGGCGCTGCACCCGGCGCCCAGTCATCGCGCTCGGCGAGCAGCGCGACGAGCGCTGCGGTGCGGTCGCCGGCGTCGAGCGCGTGCAACGTTCGCTCGCGCAACTCGTCGCGCTCGACGCGCAAGAAGGCAATGCCGTCGACGACGGGCCAGCGCGTCTCCGCATCGCGCAGCGAATGCGGCGTGTCGGCGTGCAGCGGCGCGCCGGAGAGCGGCGAGCGCCACGCGCGCGGCGCGGCGATCACGGCAGGCCGGCCTCGGCGAGCGCCGCGAGATGAAAGGCCTGAACGGGGCCGGCATGGACGAGCTCGAGGTCGTCGAGTGCCTGTCCCATCTCGAACGCCGCAACGCGCGCGTACTGGCGCATCTGCAACACGCGATCGATGACGTCGGCTGCATGGAAGGCGGCGGCAGCGGGTGCATCGGCAGTTGCGAGCAGCGGCCGCAGTCTTTCGATACGCTCGGCGAGCGCGGTCGGCAGCGACGCGAGCGCTTGGATGGTTAAGCGCTCGACGATCGGTTCGAGTGCGTCGCCCAGAAGCACTTCCCCGGTAAAGCCCGTATCGGGCAACACCGCGTTGTGCAGATGATGCGCCATCGCGAGGACGAACGCATCCGCCACGGGCGCCTCGTAGCGCGGCGACACGAGCACCGCATAGACGGCGACCGCGAAGCAGTGTTCGGCATGACTTTCCGGCGGCTCGAGGACGAGCCGCGGCTTTCCCGGACATGTGGCACCGGCGCGCGGCTGGCGTGCCAAGGCTTCGACGAATGGCGGTGTATACACGGTTTCGCGGTCGTCGGCTGCCGCCGCGCATGTGATTCGCGAACGCAGCGTCGATGCGAACGACGGTTCGAGCGGCGGCGTGACAGCGTCGAAGGCGCGCTCGAGGACCGCGCGGCGCGCCGCGCCGTCGACCCCGCACCGGGCGAGCAGGGCCGCGTCGATGGCGCCGAGGCGACATGCCGCGAGCGCGTCGGCCGCGGTCTTCAGGGCGACGTCTCCGAGATCGCTTCCGGCGGCCAGCTCACGCCAGGCACGGCGAAAGAGCATCGTTGCAACGGAGTCGCCGGCGCCCGCGCGATGCGTGCGCTTGAGGTCGCCGAGTTCGGCGAGCAGCGGTGCGAGCGACGCGAGTCTCGCAGGCGCAACGTTCATCGCGCCGACGCGAGCACCGGTTTCTCCGCGGCGAGCCACGTCCGGAGCCGACGATCCTGTGCTTCGAGGGCGTGCTCGGGTGCATGTCCCGTAGGCGTCATTGGCGCCTTGAAGAACAGTCCGAGCTGCTCCTGGATGCCGCCTTCGCCACGTTGATGCGCGAGATCGAGCACGCGCGCGATTTCGATCACGAGCGGCGCGGCCAAGATCGAATCGCGACATAAGAAATCGATCTTGATCTGCATCTTCTGCCCGAGGAATCCGACCACGTCGACATTGTCCCAAGCCTCCTTGTTATCGCCGCGCGGCTTGTAGTAATGGATTTGCACGACGTGATCTTCGACCGGATATCCGAGAATGCTGTCGAGCACCGAACCCTTCGTTTTCAGTTTCGATTCGAGCGAACCTGGGTCGGCGAGCGCAAGCCCGTCGCGATTCCCGAGAATGTTCGTCGAGAACCAACCTTCTACGTGCAAGGCGCGCGCGCGTAGCGCGGGCGCGAGTACAGTCTTGAGCATCGTCTGTCCCGTCTTGCCGTCCTTGCCCGCGATCGGGACGTTCCGGCGCTCCGCGAACTGCATGAGCGCGGGAACGTCGGCAGCGAAGCTCGGGGTAAAATTGCCGTATGGCACGCCTTCGGAGATCGATGCGTAGGCGTAGAGCATAGCGGGACTGATGTCTTTATGGTCGCCGTCGAGGCCGCGTTCGAATGCGTCGATGTTCGCGAACAGCGGCGCGTCGAGATCGGGCCAACGCTCGACCGATGCAAGATTGATTACGACGACGTCGTCGACGCGCCGCGAAATGCGGAAAGACCGGATGTCATCGACGATACGGTCGATTGCAGCTCGGTGGCCGTTCGTGCCGGTTCTATTAGTTCCGTCGACGTTCACGCACCAACCCGCGCCGCCGACCGCCTGACGCGGCACGACTGCACGTAGCGCAGCATCGACGGCTGCAGCTTGCTCGCCTTCGAGAACGCGGTGTCCGCGCGCGGCCGTCGACAGATCGTCGCCGCACAGGTCCCAACCGTCGAAGCGCATATCGGCGTAATCGACGAGTCCGTCTACATTCTCCATCGCGAGCGGCAAGCCGACGCGGCTTTGCCGTCCCATGCGAATGAGTTCGATGCCGGCGATCGCCGTCGTGGCGACTGCGCCACCGAGACCGACGAGCATTACGCCGAGCGTACGACGAGGTGCGATTGATCTAACGTTCACGATTGCTCTCTACCCGCAAAGCGGGGGGATGCTTTGCCGCGACAAACCGCGGCGCGCTTCCCCTTAGACGACAGCTACGCCGATCGTGTATCGCTAAGACGTTCAGCCATATACCAGAGTCGTTTCTTTCGTTCGTCACGCATGGCTGTCGCGCAGATCGTGAATGCGGTCCTCGCGCGTGCTCTTCGCGTCTTCGTACTACCAGAGTGCTCCGTCGCCGACGGTGATGTAGAGAATCGGCCCCACTCCCCAGATCAGACCGACGAGCGACCACGCGAGCTTCTTTCCCCCATCGAGATCGCTGCGGCCGAAGATATTGAGCAGCATCAGAATCAGCGCGATCGGATGCAAGATCGCCGAAACGAGGATCTCAAATATCAGCTTCATGGGGGTGCCATACCGGGCAGCGTCGAGCTATCCCCGCCACGGTCTGCCAAACAATGAAAAAGCCTCGCCGCTTGGACGAGGCTTCTCGAATCTGGTGCACCGCGAAGGACTCGAACCTTCAACCAATTGATTAAGAGTCAACTGCTCTACCATTGAGCTAGCGGTGCACGGAGTCGGCGCCGTGTTCGGCGGAAGCGATGGTGCGCCCTCTGGGACTCGAACCCAGAACCAACGGATTAAAAGTCCGATGCTCTAACCAATTGAGCTAAAGGCGCGCGCCGCTGCTTCGGTAGGCGATTGTAGCGAATATCCGGTTCTTTGTCACCTGGGCTCGGTTGTCGCCCGAAGAAACAACCGCGTCGGCGCGCGGTTGTTTGGGGTGATTGACGGGGCTCGAACCCGCGACCTCCGGCTCCACAGGCCAGCGCTCTAACCTACTGAGCTACAATCACCGCGGGGCAAACGCGCCCGGAGGGAATCGAACCCCCATCTTCGGGTTTAGAAGACCCGTGCCTTATCCATTAGACCACGGGCGCTCGGGAGTCGACGAACGGCGACTCTGCATGTTCGTTCCGCCGCCCTGGGCGTTCCTGGCGAGTCAGTGAAGCGATCCGCCGTTTGTTGACGTCTACATGGTCTGACACGAACCCTATGACCTCCAAGGCGCGGGCGACCCCCGGCTCTCTACGCGACCGCCGACGTGAACTTCCCCTGACTGCGATACAGTTTGTCGATTCACCGCGCCGAAAAAAACGAGCGGTGAATTGATTCACCGCTCGTCCGTATGGTCGGGATGGCAGGATTTGAACCTGTGACTTCTGCGTCCCAAACGCAGCGCTCTACCAAGCTGAGCTACATCCCGGCCGCAAGCTTATTCCGTTAAGCCAGCCCAACTGCCTCGCGGTACCCGCGGTGACAATTCGCGCTTCGCACGCCACATTTCGCGACCTCGTCCGTATGCGGTTCCACGCCGATTCAATAGCTACGGGCCTACTCACTTCGACGACTGTTGCGAAAGACTGTGCGGCATCTACGGAGTTTCTTCCGGTCGCCTTTGGTTCGGGCCCGGCAAAGCGAGTGCTGCAATCAACACGTCGCCGGCGCGAGCGCGGTGACTCGTACGGCTCTTCTCCGCTTCGGAAAGTTCGGCAAACGTTCGGCCGTCGCTGCCCACGAAAATGGCGTCGTAAGAAAAACCGCCGTCGCCACGCTCGGACTCCGCAATGTCTCCTACGTATGAAGCCATGACGGCGACTTCGCGGCCATCAGCTCCGACGTAATGCAGGGCACACACGAAACGAGCTCGCCGGTCGTTGCTTCCCGTCGCAGCGAGCTCCGCTAAGAGCAGCCTGCGGCGCTCTGTCCACGATGCATCGGCACCGCCGTAACGCGCCGAAAGGACCCCCGGGCGACCGCCCATTGCTGCGACCTCGAGACCGGAATCGTCGCCCACAACCGGTACGCGTTCGCCGGCGGCGATTAGACGCTCATGCAGCGCACGCGCCTTGAGCGCTGCGTTGCCGGCATAGGAGTCGCGGCCCTCCACGACGTCCGCGTATCGAGGAGATGCGGCGATCTCCCAGCCGGAACGCGCGAAGATCTCGCAGAGCTCTCTGAGTTTCCCCGGATTCTTCGTGGCCGCGTAAACGAGCATGCGGGAGGGCGCTTTTCGTATGCGGAAAGCGCCCTCCCGTCTATGGTACGCGTGATCTTTCGGTTGCGTGGACGCGTGCAAGGCGTCGGCTACCGCGATCACGTCTGCGAACGAGCGCACCGCTACGCCATCGCAGGCAGCGTGCGCAACGCCGCGGGCGAGGCGGCGCTGGTGATCGACGTTGAGGGCGAACCAGTGGAAGTGGAACGCTTTCTCGCGGACGTACTCGCAAACGGGCCGGCCGCCGCGCGCGTCGACAGCGTCGAACGTTCACCAGCAGCGCCGCTCGGACGCAAAGCTTTTCAGCGCGAACCGTCGACGTAACGCGCCCTGCTCGTTCTTCGCTTAGTTCGCGGGAGCTCCGCCGGCTGCGGTCGGCCGGATGCGCGGCGGTGCGGGATAGACCGGCATGGGATCGACGCCGTGAATGGCGAGGTCGCCGCCCTCGATCTCGCTGTCGCTCGCGCGCAGCGGAACGACGAGGCCGATCACCTTGAGCACGATGAACGTCATGACCGCGTTGAAAACGATGACCGCCAGCGCTGCGATCGCTTGAACGCTGAGCTGGTGGAACCCCCCACCGTACGCGAAGCCGCCGACGGAGACGGCCGGCGTCTTTTTATCGGTCGATAGATATTCGACCATGGCCGGATTGCCGACCACGCCGACCATCAAGCCACCGATCAGTCCCGCGACGCCGTGCGTGTGCAGCACGCCGAACGTGTCGTCGACACGCTCGAGAAGCGACAGCTGCCCGATCTTGTTGAGGCTCACCCACGACAATGTACCGGCGACGATGCCGATCGCCATCGCGCCGTAACCATCGACGTAGCCCGCTGCCGGCGTGATCGCTACGAGTCCCGTGATCATGCCGTTGATCATCGACACGGCGTTCGGTTTCTTGATCGCGAACATGTCCAGGATTAGCCAACACAGCAGTGCGAGCGCAGTGGCGATGTTCGTATTGAGGACGGCGGCGGCGGCATCGTGGTTAGCGAAATACGGGTCGCCGCCGTTGAAGCCGTTCCACCCGAGCCACAGGATACCGGCTCCGGCGAAGGCCATGATCAAGTTGTTCGGTTCGAAATCTTTTCGGTCTTCGAGCAGCCGCGGGCCGATGATCGCCGCGGCCGTAAACCCGGATACGCCGGCAGCGAGATGGATGACGTAGCCACCCGAGTAGTCGACGGCGCCGAGTTGCGCGAGCCAGCCGCCACCCCAAATCGAGAAGGCTCCGACCGTATACACGAACGTGCTCCAGACCGGAACGAAGATCATCCACGCTTTGAAGTTCATGCGGCCCAGGACCGAGCCCGCGATAAGGAGCGGCGTGATCGCCGCGAAGACGAACTGGAAGTAGATCATCGCAGAGCCTGCAAAGCGCAGCGGCGGGAAGCCCGATCCGGCGAGCGGGATGTGGGCTTGTCCGATTTCGCTCTCCGCGCCGAGCGCAGGGTGCGGGATGCCCACGAAGTTTGCGAGCGCGCCGATCTTCAGGGGCGATGCGTCGCCGAAGGCCATGTTATAGCCCCAAAGCATCCAGGCGATGAGCACGATCGAGAAGGCGTAGAAGCACATCACGGCCGAGTTGAGCGCCCACTTCTTCTTTACTAGCCCGCCATACAAAATGGCCAGGCCCGGCAAGCTCATAAGGCCCACGAGCGTCGCAGCCGTTAATTGCCACGCGGTATCGCCAGAGTTTAGCCAGGTCGGTGAGGGGACGTACGGATTAGCATCAGCGAGAAGCAAAAACTCACTCCCGGTAGAGAGACGGGTGCCGATGCACCAGCGTATCGCGTGCGCTCCGGCGAATGCATTGGACAACCGGCGAACGCGGGGAGCCTCACGTTGTGTACTTCGTCGGACCGATTCAGTCGCGGGACATGACGAACGCCGCGATCTTCACCGCGGCGTGCGCTTTTGTTTTCCGTTCGGATACGTCCGTCGCACCCGCTCGGCTATCCCCGCTCGGCTGCACGCGCCGACCCTCAGGTCACGCGCGCCCGCACGCTCCTCGATCTGCCCCGGTGGATCTTGCGAGTTCAATCGCCCTCCTTCGGTGGCTTGGCGTTACTGCGTCTCGAGACGTAGCCGGAGTCTACTGCGGCCCCGGCACTCTGTAAAGCGAACGATGTGGAAGGAATATCCGCGCGCTTACGGCGATTGCGACCACAGGTACCGCGAAGGATTCTTAGAATCGCAGCTGTCCGGCGTGACGCGCATGCCGGCCGAGGGGTAGTTGTGTCGGTCATTGCGCGAACCTCCACTCGCGATCAACAGCGTAGCGATTCTGCGCACGGCGTGGCTCCGGCGGTACCCCCGCGTCCCGCCAACGTCGGCATCGTCGCGAATCCAGCCTCCGGGCGGGACGTGCGGCGTTTGACCTCCGCCGCGTCGGTGTTTCCGACTGCTGAGAAGGCCCACATGATCGCGCGCCTCCTGGGCGGCCTCGGTCACTTCGGCGTCCCGCTCGCCCTCGTTATGCCCGACGCAACGGGAATCTCGGCGCTGCTGCTCCGTGCCGGCGCGGCGCGCACGGCCGCATCGCCGCCGTGGCCGCAGGTCGCGTTTCTCGAGATGCCAGTAACGGAGACCGCCGACGACACGCGCCGCGCCGTCGGGCTAATGCGCGACGCCGGCGTCGCGCTCATCGCCGTGCTCGGCGGTGACGGCACGCATCGGATCGTCGCGGACGCGTGCGGCGACGTCCCACTCCTGACGCTCTCCACCGGAACCAATAACGCTTTCCCGGAGATGCGGGAAGCGACGGTCGCGGGCCTCGCGGGCGGCCTCGTCGCTTCAGGCGCGGTGCCGCGCGCCGTCGCGCTACGGCGCAACAAGGTCTTACGCGTACGCGCGCTCCATGCGCAGGACCGCCGCGCGGAGCTGGCTCTCGTCGACGTTTGCGTCGCACGCACACCGTACGTCGGCTCGCGCGCGCTATGGGACGCGGGCGAGCTGACCGAACTCTTCGTTGCCTTCGCCGAGGAAGACGCAATCGGACTCTCGTCGATCGCGTCCCGGTTGTCACCCGTGACGCGCGACGAACCGCACGGACTGCACGTTCGCTTCGGCGACGCACGCGCCGCAACGGCCGCGCCGCAGGCGTTGCTGCACGCGCCGCTCGCGCCCGGCGTCGTCGGAGCCGTCGTCGTCGAGTCGGCGGAACGGCTGCGCGCGGGCGCGCCCGTTACGATCGCGGCGACGCGCGGCACGATTGCCCTCGACGGCGAACGGGAAATCGAGATCGGCTCGCGTGACGCCTTTGCCGTCGAGCTCGATCTCGCAGGTCCATTCACGGTGGACGTCCGGCGCACGCTGCGCTACGCCGCAGGCGAACGCATCTTCACCAGTACGGATATTTGGGGACTTCCGCAATCGAGGATCATGACCACTAGTTTGAGAGCGAGGGAGAGCACGTGACCGACACAGCAACCGACTCGTCGATGAGCCTGGGCAGCGACGATCTCTTACGAGCGTACCGAACGATGCGCACCATTCGCGAATTCGAAGAACGCCTGCACACGGAGTTCGCGACCGGGCTCATCCCGGGTTTCGTCCATCTCTATGCGGGCGAAGAAGCCTCCGCGACGGGCGTCATGCTGCACCTCGGCAAGGACGACTACATCGCCTCGACCCATCGCGGGCACGGCCACTGCATCGCCAAAGGCATGCACGTCGATGAGATGATGGCCGAGGTCTTCGGCAAACGCAGCGGCGTTTGCCATGGCAAAGGCGGCTCCATGCACATCGCCGATCTGCACGTCGGCATGATGGGCGCCAACGGCATCGTCGGGGGCGGTGGCCCGCTCGTCTGCGGCGCGGCGCTCGCCGCGAAACTCCGCAAGACCAGCGACGTCGCCGTCTGTTTCTTCGGTGACGGCGCCTCCAATCAGGGCACGATTCTCGAAGCGATGAACTTCGCATCGGTTCTGCGGCTGCCGGCGATCTTCGTCGCGGAGAACAACGGCTACGCCGAAGCGACGGCGGCCAACTACTCCGTCTCCGCCGACAACATCGCCGACCGCGCGAGCGGCTTCGGCATGCCGGGCGTCGTCGTCGACGGCTTCGATTTCTTTGCCGTGTACGAAGCGGCGGGCGAAGCGGTCAAGCGCGCACGCGGCGGCGGCGGGCCATCGCTCTTGGAAGTGAAATTCACGCGCTACTTCGGCCACTTCGAAGGCGACGCACAGACCTATCGCGCGGCGAACGAAGTCAAGGATTTTCGCGAGAAGAAAGACTGCCTTGTGCGCTTCGCGGAACGCGTGACGAAGTCGGGTGACGTTCCCGCAAGCGACCTCGCGGCGATCGATGACGAAGTCGCACGCCTCATCGACGATGCCGTCAAGCGTGCCAAGAGCGATCCCGAACCGACCGAAGCCGATCTGCTCACCAACGTCTACGCTTCCTATCCGTAACGAACTCGAGGGGTACCGATGGCGCGAAAGATTACCTATCAACAAGCGCTCAACGAGGCGCTCGACCAAGAGATGGCCCGCGACGCGACGGTGTTCGTCATGGGCGAGGACAATCACGGCGGTGAGGGTGGCACCTCGGAAGATAAGGACGCGTGGGGCGGCGTGCTGGGCGTCACCAAGGGCTTGTACGCAAAGTATCCCGGCCGCGTCATCGATACGCCGATCTCGGAGTCGGCGTTCATCGGCGCGGCGGTCGGTGCGGCGGCGTGCGGCATGCGTCCCGTCGCGGAGTTGATGTTCGTCGATTTTCTGGGCGTGTGCTTCGACCAAATCTACAATCAGGCTGCGAAATTCCGCTATATGTTCGGCGGTAAAGCGACGACGCCGGTCGTGATTCGCACGATGTACGGTGCCGGACTGCGCGCCGCGGCGCAGCACTCGCAGATGCTCACGAGCATTTGGACGCACATCCCCGGACTCAAAGTCGCCTGTCCCGCAACCCCATATGATGCGAAAGGACTGCTGATCCAAGCGATCCGCGAAAACGATCCGGTCATCTTCTGCGAGCACAAGATGCTCTACGGCCTCGAAGGGGACGTGCCCGAAGAGAGCTATGCGATTCCCTTCGGCGAAGCGAACGTCGTACGCGAAGGTGCCGACGTCACGATCGTGACGTACGGCCGGATGGTGCACGTCGCATCCGAGGCGGCAGCAGCGCTCGCGAAAAGAAGCGTCGATTGCGAGATTATCGATCTGCGGACGACGTCACCGCTCGATGAGGACACGCTCATCGAGAGCGTCGAGAAGACGGGACGCCTCGTCGTCGTCGATGAGTCCAACCCGCGCTGCTCAATTGCGACCGACATCTCGGCCTTCATCGCGCAGCGCGCCTTCGAGGCGCTCAAAGCGCCGATCCAGATGGTCACGGCACCGCACACGCCGGTCCCGTTCGCAAGCGCGCTCGAAGATCTCTACATTCCCAGCGCCGCGAAAATCGAGTCGGCCGTGTCGCGCGTAGCCGGGCGCGAAGGCGCCTTGGCCCGCGCAGCCGCGGGGTAGCGCGGCGTGGCGGAGATTCACTTGCTCACGATGCCCAAGTGGGGTCTCTCGATGGAGACGGGCATCGTGAACGGCTGGCTCAAGAACGTCGGCGACGTCGTCGCCCGGGGCGATGAACTCGTCGAAGTCGAGACGACGAAGATCAACAGCGCGGTCGAGGCGCCCTTCTCGGGCGTGCTGCGCCGGCAGACCGTCGCAACCGGCGACGAGATGCCGGTCGGCGCGCTACTCGGCGTCGTGTGCGCTGCCGACGTCGACGAAGCGGCGATCGATGCGGTCGTCGGCGACTTCAAGGTCGAGGACGCCCCCAAAACGCGCGAAGGCGCCGACGCCGCCGCACCGGAGAAACGCGTTTTCAACAACTATACGCTCCGCTTCTTGAAGCGCGGCGACGCCGACAGCACGCTCTTGCTGCTGCACGGCTTCGGTGGCGACCTCAACAATTGGCTCTTCAATCACGAAGCGCTCGCTGCGCATCACACGGTCTACGCGCTCGATCTACCGGGACACGGCGAGTCCACGAAGGCGTTGCGCGGCGGCGATCTCGACGATCTCGTGGCGACCGTCGCCGCATTCGCCGAAGATCTGGAGCTCCCGTCGCTGCACGTCGTCGGTCATTCACTGGGGGGCGCGGTTGCGCTCGGCTTCGCGAAGGCGCACCCCGAGCGCGTCGCATCGGTAACACTCGTCGCGAGCGCGGGGCTTGGCGAGGAAATCGACGGCGCGTACATCGAGGGTTTCGTCAAAGCCAACAGTCGCAGCGCGCTCAAAACGCAGCTCGCGAAACTCTTCGCGCGCGAAGATCTCGTCACGCGCCAACTCATCGACGACGTCCTCAAGTACAAGCGTCTCGAAGGCGTCGAGCACAACCTCGGCCGCCTGGCGGATTCACTCTTCAAGGACGGCCGTCAAGCCGTCTCGTTCCGTGACGACCTCGCAACGATCGCGCCGCGCCTGCACGTCATTTGGGGCGAACTCGACCGCGTCATCCCCGCCACGCACGCTGCGGCGGTGCCGGGGCGCCTGCAGATCATTCCTAATGCGGGTCATATGGTGCAGATGGAAGCGGCCAGCGACGTCAACCGGTTCATCGAGGCCTCCGTCGCCACGCCGGCCTGAACCCGCCTTTTAGGCCCACCTAACAAATTAGGTTCGTCTAATTGAATGAATCGTGAAACGTCTCGCCTCAAATGTTCGTCTCCTATCCAGGGGAGTCACGGGCTCCCATTCACACGTCTTATTTGAGGTCGTACGTGCAGGACAAGAACAATATCTCTCGCGGAGATCTGCTGCAAAAGCTTGCGATGGCCCCGATCGCAATCGGTGCGCTCGCGGCCATGCAAACGCAAGCCGAAGCGGCAGCCAAGACCGCGCAGTCAGCGGTTCAATACGTGAACCATCCCAACGCCGGCAAGAAATGTTCCGGCTGCAAATTCTTCCAGCCGGCCAAGTCGAATCCCGATAAGGCAAACGGCGCGTGTCAAATCGTGCAAGGCGCGATTTCACCCAACGGCTATTGCGTCGCGTACGCCGCGAAGTCGTAATCCACAACCATCCAGTAAAGGCCGGGCATTCGCCCGGCTTTTTTTTTCGCGCGCGGCACGCACGTCAGTCCTCGTTGAGCCGCAGCACGGCCATGAAGGCCTCTTGCGGTAAGTCGACGCGGCCGACGCGCTTCATGCGCTCCTTACCGACCTTCTGCTTCTCGAGCAGTTTGCGCTTGCGCGTGATGTCGCCGCCGTAGCACTTCGCGAGAACGTTTTTCCGCATCGCGCTGACCGTTTCGCGCGCCACGATCTTGCCGCCGATCGCGGCCTGGATCGGCACGTCGAACATCTGGCGGGGGATGAGTTCTTTGAGCTTCTCCGTGAGCGCGCGTCCGCGCGCCGGTGCCTTGTCACGCGCGACGATCGACGAGAGCGCGTCGACGGGTTCGGCGTTGAGTAAAATCTCGAGCTTGACGAGGTCGCCTTCGCGATACCCGATCAGCTCGTAGTCGAGCGACGCATAGCCCTTCGTGCGCGACTTGAGCTGATCGAAATAGTCGATGATTAGTTCGATCAGCGGCATGTCGTAGGTAAGAATCACGCGGCCGTCCGCGAGGTATTCCATGTTTCCAAGCGTACCGCGTCGGTTTTGCGTCAGCTCCATGATCGCGCCGACATACTCGGGGGGCGTGATCACGGTCGCCTTGACGTAGGGCTCCTCCATCAACGCGATCTTATCGCGCGCGGGCAGCTTCGCTGGATTGTCGATGGACTCGGCCGCTCCGTCCGTCAAGGTCACGCGAAAGACGACCGAGGGCGACGTCGCGATGAGATCGAGGTTGTAATTGCGCTCGAGCCGCTCTTGCACGATCTCCATGTGCAAGAGCCCGAGAAACCCGCAGCGGAAACCGAACCCGAGCGCAATCGAGCTCTCGGGCTCGTAGTGCAGCGCCGAGTCGTTGAGCGCGAGCTTCTCGAGTGCGTCGCGCAACGCGGAGACCTCGACGCCTTCGTTGGGATACAGACCGCAGTACACCATCGGCACGATCGGCTTGTAACCCGCGAGCGCTTCGGGTGCCGGGTTGGCGGCTTCGGTGAGCGTGTCGCCGACGTCGATGTCGCCGAGCGACTTGATGTTCGCGATGATGTAGCCGACGTTGCCGATATCGAGCGCCTGCGTCTTGCGCATGCCCGGCTTGAAGACGCCGACTTCGGTCGCCTCGTAGACCTTCCTCTGATTCATCGACATGAAGCGCGTGCCGGCACGCAGCGTGCCGTCGGTCACGCGCACGTACGAGACGACGCCGCGATAGGGATCAAACTGCGCGTCGAAGACGAGGCCGCGCACGAAGCCGTCGACGCCCTTGGGCGGCGGGATGCGTCGCACGATCGCCTCGAGAATCTCGTGGATCCCGATGCCTTCCTTCGCGCTCGCGAGGATCGCGTCGCTGCCTTCGATCACGAGCAGCTCTTCGATCTCTTTCTTGACGCGCTCGGGGTCGGCCGCGGGCAGATCGATCTTATTGATCACGGGGATGATCGTGAGATTCTGCTCGAGCGCAAGATGGTAGTTCGCGAGCGTCTGCGCTTCGATGCCCTGTGCGGCGTCGATGACGAGCAGCGCGCCTTCGCAGGCCGCGAGCGACCGCGAAACCTCCGATGAAAAGTCGACATGGCCCGGCGTATCGATGAAGTTGAGTTCGTAGCGCTGACCGTCGCTTGCCAGATAGTCGAGCGTGACCGGGTGCATCTTGATCGTGATGCCGCGTTCGCGTTCGAGATCCATCGCGTCGAGCATCTGGTCTTCCATATCGCGCGACGCGACCGTGCGCGTGACGTCGAGTAGGCGGTCCGAGAGCGTCGTCTTGCCGTGATCGATGTGCGCGATGATGCAGAAGTTGCGGATGTTGGTCGCGGTTCGTTCGTGCGGGACTCGCGGTTGCGCGATTGCCATGTCAGAGATGAAAGAGGCTTCGGACGGCGCAGTACGACGACTGGGCCGCAAACTGTGGAATCTGACCCATGACGATGCCGAGCAGAAAGATGACCACTAAGAACGAGAGATCCAAGCCGCCGACCGGCGGAATGATGCGACGGACCGGCAGTAAAACCGGCTCGACGATGCGCGCGACGTAGGTGCTCCAGCGCCCTTGCAGGCTCGGAATCCACGAGACGACGGCGTAGGCGATCATCGCGGCCCAGAACAGCTGCAGAATCCACAAAACGATCTGCCACGCGCCACAAGTCAGAGAGCTCACTCGCTTACCATTCGTCGCCGCGCCGGGCGAAGCTTTGCGCGCGGCCGTGCAGCGCAGCGGGCAGCGTTAATGCAAGCTTGCGAGAACGCGGCCCGGTACGCCGGCGAGATACGGCGTCGGATCGATCGCCACGCCGTCCTTCATGATTTGATAGTGCAAGTGCGGACCGGTCGACATGCCCGTCGAGCCCACCAGCGCGATGTGTTCCGATTTACGAACGTATTCGCCCGGCCGCACGTCGGCGCGCGAGAGGTGGCAATACCACGTGTGGTAGCCGTTTCCGTGATCGATATCGACCTTGATGCCGTAGCCGCCCGCGTAACCCGCCGCCACGACGGTGCCGGCGGCGGCGGCGCGGACGTCGTCGCCATAATCGACGTCGAGATCGACGCCTTGATGGAATTCCGGCCACGGATCGACGCGCCAGCCAAAGGGCGAGCGGATCGCGACGCCGTTGCCGCCCGGGTTGATCGAGGGAATCGCCGCGAGCACGCGCGCGCGCGCGATCTCTTCGAGCCGGTGCACGTTGAGGACGCGCAGTGCCAGGCGTCGCAGCGAAGCGCTCTCTTGCCGCACGCCAGAGGAGTCGGCACGCAAGCGCTCGATACGCGCCGCGACCGTTGCGTAATCGTCGCCGGGACGGTACGACTGCCGGTTCTCGGGGGGCGCCGGCTGCGCGGGCGGCCGGAGGTGGTCGCCGCCGACCATCGTTTTGATTTCGTCGTTTTGGCGCTGCAGCGAGTGCAGTTCACTGCCGAGTTCCGCGGCCTGCGCGCCGATTTTGTGCAATTGCGCCTGCTGGTCGATCGTCTGCGCGCGCAATTCGCCGGTCCGCGCCGTCGCATGACGGAGCGAGGCGACGTAGTACGCGCCGCCCGCGCCGAACGCGAGCACCAAGACCACCAGCGCTAACGCGATATGCCGCGGTCCGAACTCCAGCCGGAACACCCGGTCGTGCGCCGGCTCGGCCAGCGTAGGCAGCAGCGCTTTTCTCATGAGATCGCGAGCACGCCGTCGCTGCTGCGTGCCATGGCGATCGCGCTCTGCTCTTCTTTCGATCCCTGTTGCGCCACGAAGGCGCGGACCGCTTTGCCGTACGTGCGCGTCTCTTCGCGGCCAAAGATACTCGTGACGACGACCCCGTCGCCCGCCGCATTGAGCAATGCGAGCGTGAACGACTGATCGGAACCAACGTCGCTGAACGAGTTGTAGCGCACGAAGCCCAGACGCAGCAGGTCGCGGCCGAGCGCGCTCTCGAGCCGCTCGATGCGGTCGTCGGTGCGTCGCACATAAGCGGTCTGCGCGGCGTGCAGCAGCGCGAGCGACGCGGCCGATTCGCCCGTGGGGTCGATGCCCTCGCCGCGCAATGTCGCATCGAGGCGACGCAACCGTGGGGCCACGAACGCAAAGTGGTAGATGCCGATCGAAAGCACGGCGACGCCGACGATGGCGCCGGCGAAAACGTTAGAGGGCATTGCGTCCTATTGTACGTGGTGTCAGAAAAAGACCCCGCCGGGGGCCAGGGAGACCGCGGCACACGTTAGGGCCTACATACCGTTGCTACCTTCCGGTCCTGGCGGGGTTGATAGGGTAACGTTGCGCGGAGCCCAACCCCCGCCAAGGCGAACCGAATTATAGCACACGCCGTTTGTGGCCCGGGAGGACTATCTTGCATCGCACTACCAACTACGTGCGCCCCGCACTTCTGGCCGTTTCCTTTGCGATTCCACTGCTCGCGGCCACGCCTCCGCCGCTTTCTTCCCAGGTAGGGGGGCCCACGAGCGGCCTCCCGCCCGCACCTGGAATCCGCTACGCGCTCGGTCCGTCGCAGATTGCCGCCGATTGTCGCTCGCAACGGGCCCGGGCCGCGCGCGCCGTCGCCGCAATCGTCGCCGTTCCCGCCAAAGCGCGCACCTTCTCGACGGTCGTCTTGCCGCTCGAGAACCTCACGGCCGATCTCAACGACCGGCTGATGCCGGACACCTTGCTCTCGAGCGTCTCGACGTCGCGCCCGGTCCGCGACGCCTCGCTTGCGTGCCAGAACGATGTGAACGATTTCTTCACCGCGACGACGGCGCGACCCGATCTGGCGCAAGCGGTCGCGGCTGCCAAGGTGAGCGGAACCGCCGTCGGTGAGGCCGACCGCAAGCTCACCGAGCTGTGGTTCGTTCAGCTCGCGCGCGCCGGGGCACTCCTGCCCGCCGGGAAGCGCGCGACGTTCGTCGCGCTCGGTCAGCGGCTCTCGAAATTACAAAACGACTTCGGTGCGAATCTGGGCAATGACAAGACGACGATCGCGATCACCCAGAGCCAAGCGGCGGGGCTTCCGGACGACCTCGTCGCCGGATTCACAAAGACCGCGGCGGGTTACGTCGTGCGCGTCGATGAGAGCACGAGCACGCCGTTCCTCTCCAACGCCCGGGATCCGAGCGCGCGCAAAACGTTCTTCCTCGCCTACAATAACCGCGCGTATCCGCAAAACCAGCAACTGCTCACCCAAGCGATTGCCGTGCGCGACCAGCTCGCGCGTTTGCTCGGCTATTCGAACTGGGCGGCCTACGTGCTCGCCGACCGCATGGCGAGTTCGCCCGCACGCGTAACGTCGTTTCTCTCCGCGCTCGACGCGAAGCTCTTGCCGCGCGCGAAGGACGAGCTCGCGCGTCTGGCGGCGCTCAAAGCCAAAGACCTCGGGGTCACGGGCGCGACCATCGACGCGTGGGACGTCACGTACTACGACAACATGCTGCGCAAGACGCAGTACGCCGTCGATTCCAACGCGATTCGTCAGTACTTTCCCGTCGACCACGTGGAACGCGCGGTCTTCGATATCTACGCGAAGATCTTGGGCGTGACGTTTACGCAGCGGCAGAATCCCGCGGTGTGGTCGCCCGACGTGACGGAATGGGCCGTCAGCGATGCCGCGACCGGGCGCTACATCGGTGATTTCTATCTCGATCTCTATCCGCGCGATGGGAAGTACTCGCACTTTGCCAGCTTCCCACTACTGCCGGTCCGCCGCGTCGCTCGCAGCGACCGGCCGCCGCTCGACGCGATCATCGGCAACTGGCCCAAGCCCGCGCCGGGCAAGCCCGCGCTGCTCTCGCACCAAGACGTCGAGACGTTCTTTCACGAGTTCGGTCACGACATGGCGACGATGCTCGCGACGACGCCGTACGAAACGCTCTCGAGCGGCTTCCGTCAGGATTTTGTCGAGGCGCCGTCGCAGATGCTCGAAAACTGGGTCTGGGATCCCGCGATCCTGCGGCAGCTTTCGAGCAACGTCGCGACGGGTCAGCCGCTGCCGGACGATCTCATCGGGAAGATCCGCGCCGCGCGTTACGTCGACGATGCGTACTTCACGACGCGGCAGATCACGTTTGCAACCGTCGACATGACGTACCACACATCGGGCCCGAACGTCGATACGACGGCTATTTGGGCACAGGTCGCGCGCGCCGACTCGCCCTTGCCGTTGCCCCCGGGCACGCACCCGGAGGCGTCGTTCGGACATCTCATGAGCGGCTACGATGCCGGCTACTACGGGTATCTTTGGAGCAAGGTCTATGCCCAAGATATGTTCACCGCATTCCAGGCGGGCGGTCTCGAAAGCCCCGTCGTCGGCGCCCGCTACCGCGAAGACATTCTCGCGCCCGCGCGGCAACGCGAACCCGATGCGGAGGTCCACGCCTTTCTCGGCCGGCCGATGGACCCGTCGGCTTTCTACGCCGAGTTCAACGCAGGTACGCTGAACTCGGCGACGCGCTAGGAGCGTGTCGGGCTTCGCCGGACACGTGACGACGCGCGCGGCTTGGCGCAGCGCGCCAAACGCCACGGGGCTTGGCGCCGCAGCGCCAAACGTCACGGGTTCCGCGTAGCGGAACCCTGCTAGTGTGAGCCCGCTAGCGCGTCGCCGAGCGTCAGTGCCGCGTAGCCCAGCGCCCGCACGGCACGTGCGAGCACGAGGCGTGCCGGCCGGCGGCGGGGTTGCCCCGCGCGCAAGAGCCGGCGATACGACGCCGCGCGTAGCGCGTCGTCGCAACGTTCTTTAGCGAGCCGTGCGAGCAGCTCGTAGTTCACGGTAGCCTCCAGTTGGATTGAAGTGAAGATCGGTCGAGAATGAAAAGAGCCTCCGCGGTGCGGAGGCTCAAAGGTCGGGCGGCTACGGTAAACCGTTAGTCGCTAAACCATTTGAGCATCCGCGAAGACGGCATTGCAACGCCACGAGGCGTTCCGACGTGCATGCGGGTATTGGTCGCGATCAAAATGGTCATCGTGTACGCTGCTCCTTTCGTGTCGTCGTCACGCGCGCGGGCGCGGGTCCTCATGCGTGGGCGTGAGCGTAACACGCCGCCTGCACGCGCGTCAAACCTAAGCGCTATTGCGCAAACGGCGTCGGCGTGATTGCGGGCTGGCCGGGCACGAAGGTCGCCGTCCCGGGCGCTGCGGGAGCTCCGTTCGGAGCGGGGGTGACGAACGGGTTGATGCCGGGGGAGGAATAGCCCGATGCAACGGGCGCCGGCGTTGCGGGCAACTCGTCGCCGTAAAGAAGAATGAGGTAGCCCGTCGTTTTCTTGAGTACGAGCGGATCCGTTTGGGTCGCGCTGACCACACCGTTCGCGAACGTCGCGCCCGCGTCGCTTGCAACGAGGGCTTCGTGATGCTTGCGGCCCGCTTCGAAGACCGCAACCGTGAATCCGCGGCCCGGCTTCGCTTCGTCCGCGGGAATCGTAAAACGAATCGCGCCGAGGCCGTATAGTGAGATCGGCGCGGCGGCCTGCACATAGCCGCGCACGATCGCGGTGCGCTTCACGAACGTTTGCACGTCGCCCGTCGCTTTCGGCGTCGGAGCGCCGGGCGCGTCGTTCGGGTACACCGTCGTCTTGGTCGCGATCTTGGCGGCAGCGCTGGCTCCGGGACTCGGGCTCGCCACCGTCCCGGACGCCGCGGCGGCCGGCGCCTGGGACGCGCCGCCGGCGGGCGTGGAGGCCTGCGGCGTGGGCGACGGCGAGGGCGCGGGTAGCGGGGGGCTCGAGGGCACCAAGGTCGCCGCTTCCGCGGGCTGGCCCAAAAGCGACGCGCGGCTCGTGCCGCGGCGCGCCGCCGGGCTCGCCGAGACCGCGGCCGACGGCGCAACCGAAGGCGGCGGCGTCCCGAGTTCGAGGGCGATCGCGAAACCGTCGACAGCGGGCAGCGGGATCTCGTTCGTGCCGGGCGCCAAGGTGACCGCGCCGTCGAGCGTATGCTGCCGGCTCGCGGCGGCCGGAGCGCCACCCGGGCCTTGCGGGTTGCCGTATGGCGCTGCTTGCGGGATCGAAAGGCCGCCGTTGCCCACGTTTCCCTGGCAAGCCGCGAGGGCCGCCGCACCCACGACGACACCCGTGCGGACCAGACGCGAAAAGATCATCACGCCGCGCTTCGCCGGGCGCAAGCGCGTATCTTGGCCGGGTCGCAGCCTCGTGTGACGCGTACACCCCAGCCATGAACCTCTGGCTCGTCCTTTGGAGCGTCGTCTGCCTCGCGGGTCTCGCGCTGTCGGTGCGCAGCGCCGCCGTGCTGCGCAGCCCCTCGGCTTGGACGATCGCAGGCTGGTGCTTTACGGCCCTGTACTTCGGCATCGCGGGCGGCGATGCGCTGCGCGCCGCGCCGGCTCCGGCACACGTCGACTACGTAGCGCTCGCGCTGCTCGTTGCCGCCTTCGTCATAGCGGGCCTGCGCGATGAACCGCAAGCCGAACCGTGGTGGTGGCCCGGCCACGCTGGCCTCACGGGCGCTGAGCGACGCGCGCGCAAGGAGTCGTAGCGCCGAAAACCCCGTTCGAGGAGTGCCATAAAAGATACCGAACGGTACCTTTTATGGCACTTCAAGAGCGGACGCCTAAGGGCCGTCGGACACGAACGCGGATCTTGCAAAATGCGGCGGCGCTCTTTAATCGGCAAGGGTACGCCGCGACGCCGATCTCGGACGTCCTGGCGGCGGCGCAAATCGAGAAAGGCGGGCTGTACCGCCACTTCGGGAGCAAAGAGGCGCTGGCCGCCGCGGCGTTCGATTTCGCCGCGCAAACGGCGGCGACGCACCATCGCGCCCTCTGGGAACGCGCGACCACCGCGCGCGCGAAGTTACACGCCGTCATCGACGGTTTTACGCAGCTCGACGCGGCGCCGCCGCTGGCCGGCGGGTGCCCGCTCTTCAATGCCGCGATTGAAGCGGACGACGGCGACGCGCAACTGCGCCCGCGCGTCGCGCGCGCGCTCGCAAGCCTGCACGAAGGCGTCGCCGCCATCGTGCGCGGCGGCATCACGGAGGGGGAGTTCGCTGCGGTGGATGCAGACGGCGTCGCGACGGTGTTCGTTGCGGCGCTCGAAGGTGCGCTCGTCCTCGCGCGCCTGCAGCGCGATCCGCGCTACCTCACGCGCGTCGGCGCGCATCTCGAAGCGTACGTCGCGAGCTTCGCACGCGGCCCGCGCCCACGGCGGAAGGCAGTCGCGCATTAACGCGGACATCGTCGAGTACGGTTCGCGCCGCACGATCATCGTGGTCGGCGTGATGCTCGCGACGGTGCTGCAAGTGCTCGACGCGACGATCGTCAACGTCGCGCTGCCGACGATTCAAGGCAACCTCGGTGCCAATCTGGAGGAAGGCACGTGGATCGTCACGGGCTACATCATCGCAGCCGTCATCGTCATTCCGCTCACGCCGTGGCTGCAGATGCGCTTCGGCCGCAAGCAGTACTACGTCACGGCAATCCTCGGCTTCACCGCCATGTCGGTGCTCTGCGGCGCCGCCACGTCCTTCGATGCCGAGGTCGCGTTTCGCGTGCTGCAGGGTGCGTTCGGAGGCGGCTTGATCGCAACGGGACAGGCGGTCTTGCGCGACACCTTTCCGCCCAAAGACATCGGCAAGAGTCAGGTGCTCGTCGCACTCGGCGCGATCGTCGGTCCCAGCATCGGACCGACGCTCGGCGGCATCCTCACGGACAACCTCTCCTGGAACTGGGTCTTCTACATCAACGTCGTTCCGGGCGTCGCAGCAGCGACGATCATCGCGCTCTTTTTGCGCAATCCAGGCCCCGCGCGCAAGATTCCGGTCGACGGCGTCGGCCTCGCGCTGCTCGCGATGGGCCTGGGATCGCTGCAGTACGTGCTCAACGAAGGAGAACGCAACGACTGGTTCGGCGACCCGCGCATCGTCGCGTTCTCCGCGATCGCAGCCGTCGCGCTCGTCGGTTTCGTGCTTTGGGAGCTCTACGGCGCGCGACGTCCCGTCGTCGACTTACGCATTCTCTCCAATCGCACGGTTGCGAGCGGCTCCCTGCTCGCGATGACGCTCGGCTTCACGCTCTTCGGCTCGATCGTGATCACGCCGCAGTACAATCAGAACATTCTCAACTTCACCGCGACGCTCAGTGGTGAGTCGATCCTCATCCGCGCGCTTGCGATCCTCGTCTGCACGCCGCTCGTCCTCGTCTTCTTGAACCGCTTCAAGTTCGATCCGCGCATGCTCCTGACGGCCGGCTTTCTGCTCGTGGCGGTCGCGAACGCGCTGCAAGCGTTCGTCACGACGTCGACGGCAGATTTCTGGACGTTTTGGTTTCCGCTCGTGCTCGGCGGCGTCGGCTTCTCGCAACTCCTCGCGCCGCTCTCCGTGGCGGTACTGAGTTCGGTCAGCGGTGCCGATACGCCCAAGGCGTCGTCACTGCTGAGCCTCTGTCAACAGCTCGGCGGCTCGATCGCAACGGCCTTCCTCGTGACCTTGATCGACCGCCGCACCGCGTTCCATCAAACGATCCTTGCCGCGCACGCGACGCTCTCCGTGCCGGCGATCGCCGCGATGTCGCACTCGACGAGCCGGATGGCCAATCTCTATGCGATCATCGTGCGCGAAGCGAACACGCTCGCGTTCGCGGACGCCTTTTTGGCGCTCGCCGTCTGCGCGGCGTTCTTCACGCCGCTGATCTTCTTATTGCGAATCAAACGCGCCGCCGGCCCGGCTACGGTCGCTCCCGAGTGAGAGGCGCGCGCGCGCGAACCGCGTAAACCCAGGTCCATGAGCGATGGCGTCGATATCCAAATTCGCCCCAGCGGCCCGTATCTCGTGCGCGGCCCGATCACGTTGCACGACAGCGACGGAAACGCGTTCGACCTCACCGGCAAAGATGCAATCGCGCTGTGCCGCTGCGGCGGCTCGACGACCAAGCCCTTCTGCGACGGCACGCACTCGAAGATCGGCTTTCAGGCAGCGACGGCGGCCGTCAAAGAGACGTAAGCGTCGGCGCGGCGTTCGCGTTTGCGCGAAACTCCGTCTGCGGCGCGACGCCGTGCGCGAGCGTCTGGTACACGACGCAATACCGCTCCGTGAGCTTACGCAGCGTCGCAAGTTGCTCCGGCGACGCGTCGGTCTCGAGATCGAAGGCCAGCCGGATAGCGTTGAACCCGACGGGTGCGTCGCGGTCGACACCGAGCGTTCCGCGAAAATCGAGATCGCCTTCCGCGTGCACGGCACCGCCGCGAAGATCGATTCTGAGCGACGTTGCGACGGCCCGCAACGTAACGCCCGCGCAGGCGACCAGCGCCTGCAACAACATGTCGCCCGAACACGCGAGCATCCCGTCGCCGCCCGTCGCCGGATGCAGGCCGGCCTTCACGAGCGCGCGTCCGGTTTCGACGCTACAGCTCAAAGCATCGGGGTCGTCGAGACGGCCTTGTGCCTGCAGCGTGATGACGGCGGCGGCCGGCTCGGCCCGGTACCGGTCTTTGATCGGCGCTTGGAGCGCGCGCAGAGCTTCGGCATTCATGTCGGACACGCTTCGTTTCCATCCCGAGTTCTCCGCCAGAAAAACGGCTCACGATTCCGTCCGAGCGCGAGCGATCTCGATTTCAACTGCAACGTCGCGCAGCGACGCGAGTACGGCCTCCCATGACGTCCAGGGCGGCACGAGGCCGCGCAGTTCTTTGAAGGCGTCGCCTTCGAAATCGTAGGGCAACGGCTCCGCGAACTGTTTCGCCAGCTGACACATCACGGATTCTCCGTTATCTTGCGGATACAAGGCGTCGAGTCGACCAAGCGCGCCGACAACCGCGTCATCGCCCTCGACTTCGCGCAGATGTGCCGCGAGCGCCGCGCTGTCGACGTAGTCGCGCGTCGCGTTGCGCGTGACGACCGACCGGGCCATCGGCGGTGGCGACGAGTTCGGTTTCGAGCGGCTCCAGCCGGCGCAACTGACGGATGCCCGTTTCGACTCCGTCGAGCGAACCGAGTATCTGCACCGGTCGTCGGACCCGCGCCGACTTCCAGCCGGCCACTTGCTCCAGCGCTGCTAACACGTTATCGAAGCGGTCTCGCAGATCGCTGATGACGTGATCGTCGTCGTACGAGAAACGGTGTCGCACGTGCATTGCCGCGCCGGAACCGCCAACCAGCACCGCGCCGACGACGAGGCGCTGCTAGCGGGTCGCTGCCCGAACGACGCGCTCCCAATCTTCTTGCGTCTCGACCTTACGACGCGGCATCGCGTCGCAGCCGTTCGACGATCGCGGGCCACAGCTTCGATGTCCCGTACATCGGATGAATGCCGCAAAGGTAGAGCACTTTTTCGGCCGCCAGACCGTGTGGCTGCGATTGCAACAGCCGTAGCAGATCGCTCCAATCCGAGGGAGACCCGCGGTCGAGGACATCGTCGAGCGCCATGAGCGACAGCGACGCCGGGTCGGCGAGATGTCGGTGTCGCATCTCCATTCCGAGTTATTCGCGGCGCAACCGCGCGACACTTTGCGAAATCGCGCGGCGTACTAGACCCAGTCCCACCTCCAAGCGACATTAGGAATTATCCGATAGCCACAACAGACGGTGCAAGTCACACGTCGTCCACCGAGATCGACCCAGGTCTGCTGCGTGCTTTCGTGACGGCAGACTTTGTACTTGTTCTTTTTCAGGCAGTCTAGGAGCCAGTCCCAAACCAGTGAGTCGCCGATTACCGTCATGTTCTCGTAGTCCTTCAAGGGCAACCGAAGCTCGACGATCGATCGTTAACGTTTTACGAGTTCCGCAAGCAGGCTGTACACCGGTCATGTAGGTCGTCATGGCAACTCCAAGTTTCGGGTAGTCGGCCTCGAACTCGCCATATCTGACTCGCCCACTCTAGCGTATTGTCTTGTATTACAAATCCCGTTTCTTGCGGTCATTGCTCAGTCCGATTTGACCGCAAGAAACTGATACTCGCAGGCCGTTCGAAGACGTACAATCGGTTGAAATCGCTGCAGCTGCCTGGCCGATCGACTCGAACCTTAGCTGTCGCGCACGTTGTCAAGCCACGTGGAAGCGGCTTTGGAGCGGTTACGTCGGCGCCGGTACGATCGTTCCCGCAAGGCTGCCGAACCCGATCGACGTCGCGCCCGCAGCCGCACAGCGAGCGCGCATCACGACTTCGTCGCCGTCTGCAAGCCAGCTGCGCGTCGTTCGGTCGGCGAGCGCGAGCGGTCGCGTTCCGCGCCACGTCAACTCCAGCATCGATCCGAGCGAATCGGAGGAGCCGCCCGAGACGGTCCCGGAACCGAATACGTCGCCCGCGCGGATGCGCGCGCCGTTACTCGAAGCGTGCGCGAGCATCTGCGCGAGCGTCCAGTACATCGTCTGGAAGTTCACGCGCGTCACACGCTGCGGCGGCACGCCGCGCTCGCGCATGCTCTGCGACGCGAGCGTAACGTCGAGGGTTACGTCGTAGGCTTCGTCCGCGTGCGTCGCGAGATACCGCAGCGGCGCGGGTTCCTGCAGCGGCGCCGCGACGCGGAAGGGCTCGAGCGCATCGAGCGTGACGATCCACGGTCCCAGTGACGTCGCGAACGATTTCCCGAGGAACGGTCCGAGCGGCTGCGCTTCCCACGCCTGGACGTCGCGCGCGCTCCAATCGTTGAGCAGCGCGAGTCCGAAGATCGTCTCGCGTGCGCGCTCGACGGGAATCGGGGCCGCCGGTGCGGGGCCGTCGCCCGTGACGAACGCCATCTCGAGTTCGAAGTCGAGCGCCTGCGTCGCCGCATAGAGCGGACCATCCGCGCCCGGGATCTGCCCGCGCGGACGGACGACGTCGCTGCCGCCCGCGATCACGGTCGCCGCGCGGCCGTGATAGGCGACCGGCAGCCAGCGCCAGTTCGGGGTCAGCGGCTCGCCGTGCGGCCGGAAAATCTTGCCCGCGTTCGTTGCATGCTCGAGCGACGCGTAGAAATCGACGTAGTCGGCGACGACGATCGGAAGGGTCATCTGCACGTCCCGCTGCGCCACGAGCGCGCGTTCGACGAGTCCTGCCGCGTGCAGTTCCGTGTCGCCCGCCGCAAGCAACTTCGCGAGGCGTTCGCGCAGCCGACGCCAGACCGGTCGTCCGTGCGCGAGCAGTGCGTTAAGCGTCGGCGCCGCGAGCGTGTCGCGCGCGCCCGCCAGCGTCGGCGCGAAGACGTTTGCGACGGCGAGTTCGTGGAGGTCCAGGATCTGGTCGCCGATTGCAACGCCGATGTGCGGCGCCTCTGCGCGTGCGCGCCGGAAGGTTCCGAACGGCAGGTTCTGCACCGGGAAGTCACTCGCCGCGGCCACGGCGACCCACGACGTGCGCGCGGGATCCGTCGTCGCGTCGGTCACGCCGTCGTCTTGCATTCGGCGCGTGTGCGCCACCTGCGAGCGGGACGGGCACGCGCGCGTGGAAGGAAAGCGCATCGCACAAGAATCGCCGACCCCCGAACTCTACATCTCATGCGACATCGAAGCCGACGGTCCATGCCCCGGGCTTTTCTCGATGCTCAGCTTCGGGCTTGCAGCCTTTACCTTGGACAAAACGCTCGTAGCGACGTTCGCCCGCAATCTCGAAGCGCTCGATGGCGCCGACATCGACGCGCGAACGATGAACTGGTGGGCGCAGCCCGACCAAGCCGAAGCCTACCGCAAGTCACGCGAAGACCTCGTCTCACCGCGCGCGGCGATGGTCGAAGCCAAATCGTGGCTCGACGAGATGCGCCGTTTCGGAAAGCCGATCGTATGCGGCGCACCGAGCGGCTTCGACTTTACGTTCATGTACTATTATTTTCAGCGCTTCCTGGGTGAGAGCCCCGTCGGCTTCGCGAGCCTGGATTTACGGAGCTACGCGGCGGCCGTGATGAAACGGCAATATCGTCACGTCGGCAAACGCCAGTATCCCGCCGAATGGATCGATGCCGGCTTACCGCACACGCACGTCGCACTCGACGATGCGATCGAGCAAGGCTGCATCCTCATCAACATGATGCGTTACAATCTCGGCCTGCCGCCCGTCGCCGCGCTCCACGACGAGCGCGCGAACGTGCTGCCTGCGAGCTAAGCCGCAGCATCGCGAAGGTAACTTGTCCGGGGCCCGTCACGGGCTGTCGGCGAAGTGACCGGCTATGGATTTCATCGAGCGCATCGACCCTGCGACCGTCGCCAGCCTCGACCCGATCGCGGAATCGGATCAATTCGCGATGTATGCCGTCGGCCAAGATACCTACGTCCTCGTCCAGCGACATGCGGGAACGCCTTGGATGGGGGTGCGTCTTTCCGGCGACGGCGTGTTCCGCGTCGGATCGCTGCTGGTCGACGCCATGCGACACTTATATCGCGACGTCGCCTCGCAGCTATCGCCGAACTACGCAGCAGCGCAAGATGCTGCCACGAACGCAGGTTTCGACGAGCGAGCGCGCCGCTGAAGCGCCGGCGAGAGTGCCTGGTCGGCCGCAGCGCATGAACGACGATCGCGGCTCGAAAGACACGTTGCACTCGCATCGATCGTCGATGGACGCCGAGCGGATTATAGATTGTCCATTTTCCTTTGCGCTCGATCAAGCGCAGGGGCTGTTCGACACGCTCGAAACATCGGGCGCAACCGTTCCGTTGCGTCGACTTGGTCTCCCGATGCCCGGCGCCTTGCACCGTCGCGTGTCCGTTGCGTTTTCTCGACGCAGCGATCAACTCGAACGGGGCCGCTCGCATGACGAGATTGGATTCGCGTGGACGGCACGGTCGTTGTGGCTTCCGGACCTCGAGGGCGTGCTACGATTTCGCATCGAGACGCTGCGTACGCGCGCGCTCGTGCATGGCGAGTATGTGCCTCCATTCGGCATCTTCGGCCAGTCATTCGATCGGATTGTCGGACGGCGCCTCGCTAGTGCGACGCTGACCGAACTCCTAGATCGTCTCGCCCAGATTTAGAAACGCGGTATCACGCGTTTAGGATCCGATATGAACACCGAGGCTCACCTACAGAAATGCGACCGGACCTTTAAGGCGCCGCCATATGTCGATGGGAACGACCGGCCCGGGTGCAATTGGGCACGCGACGCGGAGTCACGGTGGTGCCTTTTCTTTGGAGACGGAGTCATCGTCGAGGTCCGCGCGTACGTCGTAAGGCTCCGAGAGCATGGTAAAACCCGCGACAGCAAAAACCTTGCGCATCGTCGTATTCAGCGGCAGCGTGATGGCTTCGAAGTGCCGCACGCCCAAGTCACGCAATTCGTCGAGCAGCGCCTGAAGCAAATGCGTGCCGAGGCCCAGATGTTGTACGTCGTCGGCGACGGCGAACGCGATCTCAGCCCCGGATTCGGTCCGAGCGCCGAGCGCGTGCCCGACGATATGCTTCGCCCACGCGTCACGCGCGACGAGGGAGATGTTGCCGGGATCTGTCAGCTCGCGCGCCATCTCCGCCGCGAGCGCCTCGTTTCCGATCTGTGCGAAGAAGCGGTTGTGTCGCGAATCGGGCGAAAGGCAGAGCGCGAAGGCGAGAACTTCGACGGCGTCGGCCGCGAGTGCTCGGACGATGCTGACGCGTGCTCCGTTGCGGAGGATGATCTCGAGAGGTGCGCGCGTCATGCGTACCCTTTCACAGTCCTTCTTGCATCGACTCCGACGTAGACGGCTAAAGTAGAGTCTCGATGCGCTGTTTCGAGCACGCTCTTCTCACGCGCTTCCGCGTAAGGGCAATCCGGTCCCCAGCGCCCGACGGTAAAAGAACGCCTTCATCGACTCCACCAGGATCGTGTACCCGACGACGATCGCCGCGAGGATCGGAACGAAGCTCCAACCGAGCCGTGCGAAGCCGAAAAATCTCCCCAGCGGCGAGAACGTAAGCGCGATGCCGATGGCGGTGACGCCAAGCGTCGACGCCGCGAGCAAGATGCTCGGCGAGCTGCGAAAAAACGGCACGCGCCGCGTGCGGATCGCGAATACGATCAGCGTCTGCGTGATGAACGACTCGGCAAAATACCCCGAGCGGAACAGGTCCGGTCCGGCGTGCAGCACCAGCAGCAGAACCAGGAATGCCGACGTGTCCGCGAGCGCGTTGAGCGGGCCGAACGCCAACATGAATCGCCCGATCATTCGGGTGTCCCAATGCGCGGGGCGTCGCAGCGCTTCTTCGTCGACCTGGTCGGTCGGAATCGTCATCTCGCTAAAATCGTAGAGAAGATTATTGAGCAGAACTTGCGACGGAAGCAGGGGAAGAAACGGCAGCACGAGCGACGCACCTGACGAGCTCAGCATGTTTCCAAAGTTCGACGAGACCGCCATCAGGACGTACTTTACCGTGTTCGTGAAGATGCGGCGGCCTTCGAGTATGCCATCGGCGAGAATTCCGAGATCCCGGGTTTCTCGACATCGTCTCGAACAAGAGCCCCGATGTTACGCGCATCTACCTGCCGCCGCACGCCAACTGCCTCTTAAGTGTCGCTGACCACTGTTTGCGAAGCACCGAGTACATCAACGTGATCGTTGCCGACAAGCAGCCGCATCTTCAATATCTGGACATGGAGTCGGCCGTGAAGCACTGCACGAAGGGGATCGGTATCTGGGACTGGGCGAGCAACGACGACGGCTACGACCCCGACGTCGTGGTCGCGACTGCCGGCGACATTGCGACGATGGAGGCGCTCGCGGCCGTCACGATCCTGCGGGAAGCTTTTCCCGCTTTGCGCATGCGCTTCGTCAACGTTGTCGATCTCTTCCGGTTGCAACCCGAGTCCGAGCATCCGCACGGACTGTCGGACCGAGATTTCGACAGTCTTTTTACCGTCGACAAACCGGTGATCTTCAACTTTCACGCCTATCCTTGGCTGATCCACAAGTTAACGTACCGTCGCACGAACCACAGCAACATCCATGTCCGCGGTTACAGGGAGAAGGGAAACATCAACACCCCACTAGAGCTCGCGATCCGCAATCAAGTCGACCGCTACGATCTCACGATCGATGTCATCGACCGCGTACCGAAATTGCAGGCAGCCGGCGCCCACCTCAAGGATCGCATGAAGGACGCGATCACCGACAGCATACGCTACGCCTACGAACACGGATCGACAAGCCGGAGATTCGCGATTGGATGTGGCCGGTATCGACTTCCGAAGCTTAACGGTAAGCGGCCATGGTCCGTCGCGATGTCCTCTCGCCCGACGCCGGATCCCCTTGCACGCGCGACCAGTCGCGACGCCAGTTTGGCGCGAACTCACGCGAGGCTTAGATAAGCGGCAAGGCTCGTACATGGAATCGCGCTCGCAGCTCTACCCGTTCGATGCGGCCGTCGGCACCGGCGAAGCGTTTTCGGGTACGACGCGGTACGCACCAACTTTGCCGCTCGGGTCGATGCGCAGTTGCACGAGCAGCGTGCCGCTCGTAAAATGGGCGTCGTACTCGTAGCGGCCGGTATCGGGGTTCGCGCTTTTTTGCGCGAGTGACGTCAGGTCGCCGAGCGCATGCATCTTGTCGGACATGTCGCCGAGCGCTTCTCGCGTCACGCTCTTCTTCGTCTCGTCATCGAAATTCGCGACCGTCGTACCGAGATCGTTCGCGTAGACGGCGCGCGTGATCTTCTCCGCGGTCTGCTGCGGGTCGGCCTGCGACTGCGCGGCGCAAGCGACCGCGACGAACGCAAGCAGCGCGCACGCGGGCGCGCTGCGAAGTCGGGCGAGCGTCATCGCGGCTTAGTAATTCCCCCACCCGTATGACACGAGCTCCGGTGCGTGCGACGCCGCTGCCATGACCCGCTGTTGCGGCCGCGACTGGTGCCGCTTCGCCACGACCGTCCGGTGGCGCAGGCGCGCGTGCGCCGGCGCAGAGGCGACGGTGTGCGCGTTCGCACCATACTTGGCTACGACGAGCGAGTGCCGCAGCGATGCGATCTCGCGGTTCCGAGCCACGACTTGACTGTGCTGGTACGCGGTCTCTTTCTGATACTCGCCGACCATCGCTGCTTCGTGGCCGTAGGCCGAACGCTCCGACTCGTAGGCCGCCTCGGCTTGATTGGCTTCGGCCTGCGTCTGCGCTTGGCGACGGTCGTATTCGGCGTATTTCTGGTGGACTTTTTTGTTGTGATTGAGCACGATGAGCGTCCCCGCTCCCAGAGCCGCGGCACCGAAGATGATATTACGCGTGCTCGCGGCGCCGTTGGCCGCCGCGGGACGCGGGGCGAGCAGTGAGGCGCCGAGCGTCAGAGCGAGCGCGACGCTCGAGAGTCGACTGCGATTATTCATCTCTAAACCTCCAAGAACGTTCGGCCACTAGGGCGTACCCCGAGGTAACGCAGCATACGCCTGCGAGGGTTCCGTCGCCCGCGGTCCGCGCCTGGGCGGTAGGTTTGGGGCGGCGGCCCCCTAAGCACTGCTGGTACAAGCACGAGGAGACGCGCATGACGATTTCGGCCGCGGAGCGTTCTGCCGCGCTCGCCAAGCTCGACTGGGACCACCTCCACTTCTACGTCGGTAATGCGAAGCAAGCCGCGCACTTTTACGCGACGGCGTTCGGCTTCCGCATCGTCGCGTATGCGGGTCCCGAGACGGGCGTGCCGGGCCGCGCCTCCTACGTACTCGCACAGAACCGTCTGCGCTTCGTCGTCACCAGTTCGCTCGGCACGGACGACGAGATCGCGCGCCACGTCTTCGCCCATGGGGACGGCATCCGCGACGTCGCCCTGCGCGTTGCGGACGCACGCGGGGCCTTCGCCGCCGCCGTTGCTGCGGGCGCCGTCGCCGTCGCCGAACCGCACGAGCGGCACGACGCGCACGGCTCGGTCGTCCAGGCGACGATTGCAACCTACGGCGACACGGTCCACACGTTCCTCGAGCGCGACGCCTACCCGGGCCCCTTTCTGCCCGGCTACGTGGCGCTCGAGCGTTCGGTGCGCGCGCCGCACGAGGCAGGACTGGTCGCGATCGACCACTGCGTCGGCAATGTCGGATGGAACGAGATGGACCGCTGGAGCGCGTACTATGCGAACGCTTTCGGCTTCTCGCAGCTCGTCTCGTTCGACGATTCCGATATCTCGACCGAATTCACGGCGCTGCGCTCGAAGGTGATGTCCGATGCCGAGCATCGCGTCAAGTTTCCGATCAACGAACCGGCCGCAGGTCTCAAGAAGTCGCAGATCGAGGAGTATCTCGACTTCTACGGCGGCGCCGGCATCCAGCACGTCGCCATCGCGACGGACGACATCGTTGCGACCGTGCGCGCCCTGCGCGGGAACGGCGTGGAGTTCCTGACGACGCCCGGCGCCTACTACGATGCGCTCGGCGAACGCGTCGGGGCCATCGACGAAGAGCTCGCGGTGCTGCGTGAACTGAGCATCCTCGTCGACCGCGACGACCGCGGCTACATGCTCCAGATCTTCACCAAACCGCTGCAAGACCGCCCCACGCTCTTCTTCGAGATCATCCAACGCCGCGGCAGCTTGTCATTCGGCAAAGGAAACTTCAAGGCGCTCTTCGTTTCGATCGAAGAAGAGCAGGCAAAGCGAGGCAACCTCTAACGTCCCGACTGACAGTGACGTAAGAACCATTTATAGGGGTAAAAAGTCCTAGCATAGCTAAGCCGGCAGCGTGCCGATTATCGCACTTTTGCTCGCCCTCTCGCTTACCGGGCCCGCGATGGTTACGCGGGACGGGGATGCCCTACGGCTGTGGCAGGCGCTCAACGCGGAGCGCCTGGGGCAGGGCGTCGCCGCCCTAACGCTCGACCCGACGCTCTCGCGCGTCGCCTGGAAACACGCGGCCGACCTCGCGGCGCGCGACACGGTCGATCATCTCTCGAGCGACGGTCTGGGACCGTTCGATCGGATGCGACTTGCCGACATCCGCTTTGGTTATGCGGGCGAGAACATCGCGCTCGATTTCGACGTCTTACACGCCGACCGGGCGCTTTGGAACTCTGCGCCGCACCGGCGCAACACGCTCGAACCGCACTATCAACGCATCGGGGTCGCGGCGGTCGCAACGGACCGCGGCGAATTCTTCGTGGAAGACTTTAGCGATTAGCCCGGTGCCTCTTCGGTATCGATGGGGCGAAGCGCCGCGCCTCGCTTTTCTGCCGCGGGCATGAGCGGCAAACGAATTCGGAACTGCGAGCCGCCCAAGAGAGAGCTCGTGACGTCGACTTCGCCGCCGATGCGTTCGAGCATCAACCGCACGACTGCGAGTCCCAAGCCCGAGCCGCGCGCCCGCGCGTTCGTGCCGCGGCGTGCGAGGGTGAAGATCAATTCGCGTTCGGAGGCCGGCACGCCGGGGCCGTCGTCATCGACCCGGACTTCGACGTACCGCTTGTCGAGCGCGGCGCTCGTAACGTAGACCGCGCCGCCCTCGCGGCCGTGCTTGATCGCGTTCTCGATGACGTTGATGAGGATCTGCATGAGCCGGTCGCTGCCGATCGCAACATCGAAGGTCTCGGCGGCGTGATGCGTGATGCCGGTCGAACGGGCGGCCGCCGCGGGCCCGAGCACGCCCAGCGCCGACGCGATCGCCGCCTCCAGCTCGCACGACTCGGTGTACCCGGGCTCCGAGCGTAAGTCGAGCATCGAGATATCGAACATGCCGTCGACGAGCCGGCCCATGCGCAGCGCCTCGAGTCGCGCGGTCTCGAGAAACCGGCGCGACGTCTGGGCATCGAGGTCATCGTCGATAAGCGTTTCGAGGTAGCCGCGAATGGAGGTGAGCGGCGTGCGAAGCTCGTGCCCGATCGTCGAAAAGAACGCGTAGCGCTCGCGTTCCCGCGCACCCCGCTCGAGCGCGCTCTCGATGGCATTGGAAAGCCAGTCGTCGCCACCGGGCGAGTAGAGGATCGTCCAGCCCGTCTCGACGCGCATGCCGCCGGCCAATTCCATCGCCGAGGCCAAGCGCGCGAGCGTCGCTCGGCAGTCGGTCGGCGTGGCGACCGAGCCCGTATTGCGGTTGGGGGAGACGAGGGCAGCGAGAAAGTCTTCGCTTTCGTCGTCGTGTGCGAGAAGATCCGTCGCCCGCAGCGAGCGTGACGCGGTTTGGACGAACGAACGCAGGCTGCGGCGCTCGACGCCCCGCGCCGCGGCGCGCCCTTCGCGCCACGCGATGCGCTCGAGGTCGCGCAGCCGCACGACCAGGAGCGGCACGGGGGTACCGACCGAACCGGCGCGCAAGCGCCGCCCGAGCGACGCGACGTCGTGCGTCTCGAGCGGCGAATCGCTAAGCCGGCGCTTGCGCGAACTTGTAGCCATAACCATGTACCGTGTGGAGGCACGCTTCCAGGTTGTGGTGCTCTTCGAGGCGCATGCGCAGCCGTCGCACGTGAACGTCGACGGTCCGCTCGTCGCCGTCGAAATCGTACCCCCAGACGCGTTCGAGCAGCGCGTCGCGGGAGAACGCGACGCCCGCGTTGGTCGCGAGCACGAGCAGGAGCGCGTACTCGCGCGGCTTGAGACCGACGTCGCGGCCGTCGACGCGCACTTCCCGCGCGCCCTCGTCGATCTCTAAACGCCCGAAGCGGCGAAGCGTCGGCGTCGTCTCCGGCTTCATGCCGCTGCGCCGCAGGATCGCACGCACCCGCGCCACGACCTCGCGCGGCGAGAATGGCTTGACGACATAATCGTCGGCGCCGAGCTCGAAGCCGACGACGCGATCGACCTCATCGGCGCGCGCGGTGATCATCACGATGGGCGTCGTGCGCCCCTCGCGCCGCAAGGTGCGCGCGATATCGAAGCCGTCGATGCCGGGGAGCCCGACGTCGAGCAGCACGAGATCGACGCCGTCCCGCGAAACGCGCAGCGCCGTCGGCCCGTCGCACGCTTCGATCGCGCTGAAACCGTCGCGCTGCAGATGGTGCACGAGGAGCTCACGAATGGCGCGATCGTCCTCGGCGATGAGAACCCGAATGCTGCTCATGCCCGGAGCAGTGCCCCCTTTCCCGGAAACGGGACGGCCGCGGCCGCGGCGCTGGGCCAGGTCAAAAAAGGCGCGCCTTCAATCCGTGAGAAACCGTGCTGAACACGGCCCTCCGGAGGTATCGTCGCCATTCTTACGCTGCCCGCTATCGACGACAAACTTCGCGGTCACCTCCAGACCCTGGGACTGGCGCGTGCCGCGGCGATCCATCGAAACCTGCCGGTCGCGACGCTCTACGAGCACGCCCTGCGACGCGGCGAAGGCGAGCTCGGCGCCGACGGCCAGCTCATCGTCGAGACGGGCGAACACACGGGACGGTCACCCAAGGACAAGTTCTTCGTTCGCGAGCCCGGTAGCGAGACGCAAATCGACTGGGGCGAAACCAACAAAGCAACGACGCCCGCGATCTTCGATGCGCTCTTCGAGCGCGTGGCCGCATACCTCGCCGAACACGAAATCTACGCGCTCGACACGTATATTGGCGCGGACCCGCGCTACCGTTTACCGATTCGCGTCATCACCGAATACGCGTGGCACTCGCTCTTCGCGCGCAACCTCTTCCTCTTGCACGATGGAACGCCCGAAGCGTTCGAGCCGGAGTTCACCGTCGTCGACGCAGCGGAGTTCGTGGCCGATCCGCAGCGCGACGGCACGCGCAGCGGCACGTTCATCCTCATCAACTTCGCACGCAAGATCATCCTCATCGGCGGCACACGCTACGCGGGTGAAATCAAGAAGTCCGTCTTCACCCTGATGAATTACTTGATGCCGCTGCGCAAAGTGCTCCCGATGCACTGTTCCGCCAACGTCGGTAAGAACGGCGATACGGCGATCTTCTTCGGCCTGTCGGGAACGGGCAAGACGACGCTCTCTGCCGATTCGAATCGGCCACTCGTCGGCGACGACGAGCACGGCTGGTCCGCGGACGGCGTGTTCAACTTCGAAGGCGGCTGTTACGCCAAAGTAATCCGTCTTTCGGCCAAAGCGGAGCCCGAAATCTGGTCCGCCTCGCACCGGTTCGGCTCCGTTCTCGAAAACGTCATCGTCGACGAGACGGCGCGTACGCTCGATCTCGAGAGTGAAGCGAAGACCGAGAACACGCGCGTGGCCTATCCGATCGATTTCATTCCCAATATCGTGCCGGGGCTCATGGCCGGTCATCCGAAAACGATCATCATGTTGACCGCCGATGCCTTCGGCGTGTTGCCGCCGATCGCAAAACTTTCGGCCGAGCAGGCGATGTATCACTTCCTGTCCGGTTACACCGCGAAAGTCGCCGGAACCGAAAAAGGCGTGACGGAACCGACGGCGACGTTTTCGACCTGTTTCGGCGCACCATTCATGGTGCAGCATCCGACCGTCTATGCAAACCTGCTCGGCGAGCGCATCGCGAAACATGAAGTCACGTGCTGGCTCATCAATACCGGTTGGACCGGCGGCGCGTACGGCGTCGGCGAGCGCATGTCGATCGCACATACGCGCGCGATGGTCAACGCGGCACTCGACGGTTCGCTACGCACTGCCGAGTTTGAGGGAGAGCCGTTCTTCGGTCTGGCAATTCCCAAGGCTGTGCCGAGCGTACCGAGCGACGTGCTGCAGCCGCGTAACGCGTGGGCCGACAAAGCGGCCTACGATGCACAGGCGGAGCGGCTCGTCGGTCTTTTCCGCGACAACTTCAAGAAGTTCGAAGCGCAGGCGAGCGCCGGAGTTCGCGCGGCCGCAATCGGCGCTTAGACGTCGCGCCGCGACGCCGCACGAATATTGAGCGCGTGCGTGGTGCGGATCTGCCGGTCGGCATAGACAGCCATGAACACCGCGATAATGCCCGAGACCGGAAGAAGCCAAGTGACGAGGTACGGCTCGAGCGGCGACGCGCCGTTCGGCCCGCCGGGCAGCGAGGCCGGTGCAGACGAGAGTCCCCCTTCACCCGCCTTCGATGCGCCGGGCGCCGTTGCGAGCGGCGCCGGAGCCGCTCCCTGCTGCGCGTAAACGGGCGACCCGAGCGCGAGAAAAAGTCCGAGCACGAGCGCGGAGACCGCCGGCAAGAAGGCACTGCGGTAAGGCATCATATCCGCCGAGTTTGCCCAGCGAGGGCAGTGTTAAACCGCAGCCGGCGGCAGCCCAGTGAAACGTTCTTGCTGCAAAAGAACGATTTGTTTGCGCTTTGCCATCACATCGCGCGTGAAGTGCACAGTTGCTGGACCCCAAGTCTGATATTATGCCGAAGCTCGGGCCCGTGCAGCCGCATCACGTCGGCGAGCTCGTGCCCGATGCTAAGTTATGCGCTACGAGAAAACCGATGAGGTAACCGCCACGAACCGGCAAGCCATCAGGATGCACGCCGGCATCGAAGAACATCGTAGCGTCGTTAGCGTTCGTCGAAGAGAGCTTCGGTTCGATCAGACAGGCTAATTTGTGCCTCCCGGCAGGCGAAAGCGCCGCGAGGTCGGAGCTTAACAAGGCTTGCGCGGCCGTAGCTCCGGGATTCAGCCGGTAGGAAACGTACGTGGCTAATCCCTCCCCCCACAGCTCTCGGTAGAGAGGGACTCCAACTGAGTCGCTTTCGCCGAACGTGCGTGGATTGACTTGAAAATGGTAGGCGTGAAACAGTTCATGCGTGATGAGGACGCCGGGGTTCGCTTTCGCACCCTCGAAGCGCGCAATTCCGTCCAGGCCGAAGTAGAGCGTCCCATTTCTAGTTTGGCCATCGAAAGTAAACATCGACGGCATCAAGTAGATGGTGGTTGGCTTCATGTCGGGAAACGCCGTCACGAAGCTGCGTTGATAGACTGCGAGCTGGCTCGCAATGATCGAAGATATCTGATGCATCAAGGGGACCTCGGCGCGGACCGCAGTGAGATACCGGCCGATGTGCGCCTTGTCGAGCCTGAACTCAGGGTCGTCGTAGGCGCTTCGATACGGATCGATCACCAGCGTCTTGAACAGCCGTACTCGGTCATCGAGCGGTTTCCCGACGCCCTGTGACCACGCGTTCCAAAATGCCGGCATGATATTTACGACGCGAAAGGTCCTGGGCGCCTCGCACGGAGCGGACGTCGGAATAAAAACGAAGACCAACATGGCCAGCGCGGCGGCGAAACAACGTCGCAATTGGAATTCTCCCATCATGGTTTCGAACGCCGCATCTCGGCCGGCCGCTTTCGGACGGGGTTTCCCGTCGTGATAGAACGCCCGCATGGCAACTGCCCGTTCGCGACCACGGTTTTTAAACGAATGTGTTTCGCGCAATCCTTCTCGTTCGACCCGCAGCCCCCTAATCGCCCATCACTTTGACGACGATGCGTTTGCGGCGTTGGCCATCGAACTCGCCGTAGTGCACGCGTTCCCACGGGCCGAGGTCGAGCGCGCCGCTCGTGATCGGCAAGAGCACTTGGTGCCCGAGCAGCATGCGCTTGAGGTGCGCGTCGGCATTGTCTTCGCCCGTGCGATGGTGTGCGTAATCGGGCTTGGCCGGCGCGAGCCCTTCGAGCCACGTCATGATATCCGACCACAGCCCCGGCTCGTGATCGTTGACGAACACGCTCGCGGTGATATGCATCGCGCTGACCAGGGCCATGCCCTCGCGTATGCCGGCTGCCGCGACGATGCGCGTGACGTCTTCCGTGATGTCGACGATCTCGTAGCGCTCGCGCGTTTGCATAATGAGGTAATCGGTGTGCGCTTTCACGCTGAGCGCATTCGCGCCAGGGGCGACCTTTTCCCAATTCTCATGCGCCTTTAAAATAGCGTGCTAACGCCGCGACGCTCGACACCGTTCTCAGCCCGTCATAAGGAGACACGACCCGTGCCCAACCGCAGTTATCTCAGTCTTTTCGCCATCGTCGGCGCGTTGCTCGGCGCCTCCGTCGCGGCCGGAGCGCAGACGGCGCCGGCGTCGCCTGCACCCGCGGCTTCCGGCGCACCCGCCGCGCCCGGAACCGGCCACCACCACCGTGGCGGCCGCATGGGCCGCGCGTTGCGCGGACTCGGCCTCACATCGAATCAGCGAGCGCAGATCAAAACACTCATGACTTCGTACCGGTCCTCGCGCACGAGCGCGACGCCCCAGACGCACCAGCAACTCGTCGCCGGCATCGAGAACGTGCTCACGCCAACGCAGCGCACGCAGTTCGAAGCAGCGATGCAGCGCAAAGGGCGCAGCGGCGCTGGCGTCCCGGCACCGAGCCCGACTCCATAGAGCGGTCGTAGACGCTCGTCGCGGGGTGCAACCGCGCGCGGCTCGCGCCGATTTCACCCCGTGATGGCTCGCCTCTTCGATCCCCTAACGATCCGTGGCGTTACGCTGCGCAACCGCATCGTCGTCTCGCCGATGTGCGAGTATTCTAGCGACGACGGCTTCGCCAACGACTGGCATCTCGTGCACTTGGGAAGCCGCGCCGTCGGCGGCGCCGCGCTCGTCGTCACGGAAGCGGCGGCGGTCACGGCGGAAGGCCGGATCACACCGCACGATCTCGGCATCTATCGTGACGCGCACGTGACAAAGCTGCACTCGATCGTCGCGTTCATCGAGAGTCAAGGCGCGGTTGCGGGCATTCAGCTCGCGCACGCCGGGCGTAAGGCGAGCACCACGCGGCCGTGGGACGGTGGCAAGGCGATTCCGGCCGGCGCCGGCGGCTGGCACACGATCGGGCCGAGCGCCCTTCCCTTTGCGCCGGATGGTCCCGCGCCGCACGCGATGACGCCGCACGAAATCGGGGACCTTCCTGCGGACTTCGCCGCCGCGGCACAGCGGGGCATCGCGGCGGGCTTTCGCGTGATCGAGCTGCACGCGGCACACGGATATCTGCTCCACGAATTCATGTCGCCGCTGAGCAACCAGCGGCGCGACGCGCACGGCGGCAGCTTCGAAAATCGCACGCGGGTCGTGCGCGACGTCTCGCGCGCCGTGCGCGCCGTCATTCCCGACGGTGTCGCCCTCTTCGTGCGCATCTCCGCCCAGGACTGGGCCGAGGGTGGCTGGACCCTCGACGAGTCCGTCCAGCTCGCTCGCGATCTCGCGCCTCTTGGCGTCGACCTCATCGATGCATCCTCGGGTGGTCTGGTACCGTACCAAAAGATCGTGGTCGGTCCCGGCTATGAAGTGCCCTTCGCCGAGCGGATCCGCAGCGAAGCCGGCCTTATGACGGCGGCGGTCGGAATGATTACGGAACCCGATCAAGCCCAGGAGATCATCCGCAGCGAACGTGCGGATCTCGTCGTGCTCGCGCGCGAGTTCCTGCGCGACCCATACTGGCCTTTGCACGCGGCGCTCGCGCTCGACGCCGAGGTCCGTTGGCCGGAGCAATACTTGCGCGCGAAACCGCAGCTCGCGCGCGCGTAGCGGCGCGGCTCGCACCCAACTCCTACGCGAACGCGGCGATGCCTGTGATCGCTTGGCCAATGATGAGCGTGTGAATTTCGCTCGTGCCCTCGTACGTGAGGACCGATTCGAGATTGTTCATGTGGCGGATCACCGGATACTCGAGCGTGATGCCGCTCGCACCCAGAATGGTCCGGGCTTCGCGGCAGATCGCGAGCGCTTCGCGTACGTTGTTGAGCTTGCCGATGCTGATGTGTTGCGGTAACGCCGCACCCGCGTCTTTGAGACGGCCGATCTGCGCTGCGACCAGTTGCGCTTTTTGCAGTTCGAGGAGCATGTTGACGAGCTTCTCTTGCGTGAGTTGGAAGCTCGCAATGGGTTTGTCGAACTGGATGCGCGTCTTCGCATGCGTGAGGGCCGCCTCGTAGCACGCCCGCGCCGCCCCGATCACGCCCCACAAGATGCCGTAGCGCGCTTCGCTCAGGCACGAAAGTGGTCCGCGTAAGCCGCTTGCGCCGGGCAGCATGCTGCTCGCAGGAACGCGGCAATCTTCGAAGATGAGCTCGGAGGTCACAGAGGCCCGCAACGACATCTTGCGCTCGATGTTCTGCGTGCGAAAACCCTTGGTGCCGGCGGGGACGATGAAGCCGCGCACGGTACCGCTCTTGGCGCCGTTGTCGGGATCGGTGCGCGTCCACACGATCGCGACGTCCGCGATACCGCCGTTCGTGATCCACGCTTTCGAGCCGTTGATGACGTAATCGGAACCATCGCGGCGAGCGACGGTGCGCATGCCCGAGGGATCGCTGCCGAAGTCGTACTCCGTCAAGCCGAAACACCCGATCGCCTCGCCGCGCGCCATCAGCGGCAACCACTGCGTCTTCTGTTCGTCCGAACCGAACGCGTGAATGGGAAACATCGCAAGCGACCCTTGCACCGAGACGAAGCTGCGAAACCCGCTGTCGCCCGCTTCGAGCTCGCGACAGGCGACGCCGTAGGCGGTCGCACTCGCACCGGCGCAGCCGTAACCACTCAGGTGCATACCGAGCACGCCGAGCTCGCCGAGTTCGCGCGCGGCTTCTTTGGGAAAATAGCCGCGATCGAACCAGTTACCGATCTGGGGCAGCACACGCGCGTCGACGTAACCCCGCACCGTGTCGCGCACGAGCCGGTCTTCGGAAGAGAGCGCGAGGTCGAGCGCGAGCGGATCGACGGGATCGAGGGAAGGACGCACGGCGCTGCTGTTCATCCGAACCCCTTCGGTGAACCCCCGTCATGCGGCCTTTGCCTCGCAGCTCGGGACAGCCGGCACGTCCCGAACTTTTGAGGCGTGGCCCCTTAGATTCTAATCCGGGCGTCCACGAAGACGCCGAATGGATTCTTGATCGACGCACCACCGGCATCGGTGTTGAACGCTCCGAATGCTCGCTCGTACGGATATTGCACGGCCGGGCTGACGACGGCACCCGGGTTGTACACGTTGCCGTAAAACGGCTGAGCGTTTCCATTTGAGACGAGCCCGTACGTGCAGGCGTTGCTGCCGCCGACGGCCCACGGGACATTGCTTCCGCCGAAGCAGTTGTTGAGGATGTTTGCGAACGTCGCGACGAACGAGACGCTCTTTGAGGCTTGGTAGGCGATCTGCAAATTCGCAACGAGCTGGTTCGGTTCCACGAAGCTGCCCACGCCATCGAAGTGTCCCGTGTACGGGTTGGGAATCGCGTTGAGCACGGCATTGCAGCTTGCCGCGTCATACGGAGAGCCGCCGACGGCTCCATACGGGTAGCGCGGATCGCCGGCCGTCGGCGCGGCGAGCGCCGCGCAGCCGGCCGCCGGATCGATTCCCGCCGACGTCTCGGGTACGCCGTAACGCTGACCGCCCGCGAATTGCAGCGATGGCGTGAACGCGATCGGACCCTTCTTGTACTGCAAGATCAGCGTAGACACGTACGGCAGATTGTACGACTCGTCCGACGCTCCGATCGGACCCGTCACGAGCGTGAAGGGTACATACTTTCCGTTCGTGTCGACGAGCGACTGCACCGGCGCGTTGTAGTACGGATTCGCGATAGCGCCGGCGCCGCAGGCCACCGGCACCCCGCCCGCTGTGCCCGTGCCCGCTGTGAAGCACGGGGAGGCGTTGGCGGGAGCCGCCTTCAGGCCGTTACCACACCGCGCATCGGTGAAGTGGGTGGCGCAGAACGACGTGTACTGATTGTAGGTCGCGATGTCGTTGTTGATACCGGTGAAGACGGTGGTACCGTTGGAAAACGTGTCGTATTGGGCGTACGCGTTGGTGTACGCAAACGAGAGCTGCCCGGCGAAGCCGTCGCGGCCGAAGTCGCCTTTATTGAGCTGGAACTCGACGCCGCGCGAGGTCAAGCGGTTGGCGTTGAGCCCCGAGACGAACATCGAAGGCTGGTCCAGAAAGAAGTTCTGGATCTGGTCTTGCGTGTAGCGCAAAAACGGCGTGAGTTTGAACGAGAGATCCGTGCCCTTGAAGTGATGTTCGAACGAGACGTCATAGTTGTTCGAAACCTCGGGTCGCACTTCATGGCCCGGCGTCGTGAAGCCGAACGCGTAGAAGTTTCGCAGCAAACCGCCACCGGCCGGGAGGTTTTGCTGGAGCGCGTTGTACTGCTGGAAGGCCGCGTTGGGGGCTTGCGAGTAGCGACCGTAGCTCGCGCGCACGACCGAATCGGGGGTCACCGAGTACGTGAAGCCGACCCGGGGCTCGAACTCGGGATACGTGTTGATTTGCGACGGAACGTTCCTGAGCACGGGCGACGTATAGCCGGCCGGACACGCATCGGTGACGGCGAGCTTGAGCGGCGCAGCGCTCTTGTACGCCACCTGACCGGATTGCGTGTTGACGCAATTGTCCTGGTTGAAGGCGTTGAAGAACAGCGTTCGTGCCGGCGTCGCGGTCGTATCGCCGCCTTGGAACTGGTAGAGGTTGTAACGCAAGCCCAAGTTGACGGAGAGCTTGTCGGTCGGCTTGATGATGTCCGTGAGCGAGCCGCTGTAGAAGTTCGGCTTGACGGTGTTGTAGGTCGCATTCTGGCCGTTCTCAACGACATACCACTGACAGGGACCGCTGCCGCAGGTGAGCCCATTGATGGAGGGTATCGCCGTTGCGCCGGGCGCTCCGGAGACTTGCGGCAGGCTCAGGTAACTCGCCCGAATCTTCGCCGGCGCGCCGGTATCGCAAACGGCCGGCGCCGCGACGCTGCCGGCGGTCGGGATCGCGTAACACAATCCGCTCGTGGGACTTCCCGGATCGACGAGCGTCGCGAAGAGGCTCCGTCCGCCCGCGCCATCGTTCATCTGACGGTTGTTGTCGCGCGAGGATGTCGCGGTCGTATACGAGCCTTGGAATTGAATCAGATTCTGTGCGTTGATCTGATCGGCGAACGTGCCGCTGATACCGCGCGTGTGGCTATCGAGCAGGTACTGCCGGCTCGGACCCGTCGTCGCCGAACTGCCGGCGTTGGCGATGCCCGCGAAGGAAGCGCCGTTTTGCAGCCAGTCGGAATAATAGGAGTAGCCGTACAGCCGGAAATACGCGTTCGAGCTGAAGTTCTTTTGATACTGTAATTTGAAGATCGACTGATCGTTCTGGTAGGAGTCGCGGTTGTCGAAGGTCAGCGGCCCTTGGAATGCGTGCTGCGAAACGTCGGGGTAAAAGTACGGCTTGATCAACGACCCGGCGTTGCCCGGCAAGAACGTGCCGACTTGACCGTTGTACTGATAGCCGTCGGAGATCAACACCGGCTGCCCTTGGAGCGCCACCGGACCGAGATCGTTCGGCGATGAGAAGTACTGCGTGCGCAGGAAGTTGTTCACGAAGAGCAACTGGACGTCGTCTTTCGAGCCGTCCCCATTGTGATGCGGGATACCCAAATGCAGGTTGACGACCGTATCGCGATCGTTGATCGTCGAGACGTTGCCGAACTCCGTCGAGGCCGTCACGAAGCCGCCAGGCGCGGCCGTGCCGTTCGCATAGCACGTGAAAGCGCTGTTGCCGTTTATGGGATCGGCACAAAACGCCGCGTGCTCGGGTTTCGAGAGCTGGGAACCCACCGTGTTTGCGATCAGCCCCCACGGCCGCAGCCCCTGACCGTTGCCTTGATCGACGTAGCGGTAATCCTGATTGTAGCCGCCGACGCCGACGTAGTACGAGAAGTTGCGGTTCTTGGTCGCGTCGCCGAACTCGAAGGTTGCTTTGTGATAGAACGCCGGACCGCCGATGCCGATCGCCGCGTTGACGAAGCCGGGGTACGTGCCCGTCCGGATTACCTGATTGATGAACCCGGAGAGCCCCTGCGCTTCGGCGTTGGCCGGCGCGGCGCCGGTATAGACTTGGAGTTCCTGCTGCCCCAGTGACGAGGCCGCGCCGGATGGATAGTTGTCGAAGGACCGGTTTACGGGGACGCCGTCCAACTCGTAACCGACTTGGTCGTAGTCTCCGCCGCGAATGTGGACCGTCTGAAAGTATCCCTGCTGATTGAGCGGGACGTACGCGCCGGGAACGGTAGCGATCGCGGAGTACGCGCTATTGAGGCCGCCGCCGCCGCCGACGCCCGAGAACTTGTCTTGTTGCAGAGCGTTCACCGAGTAGACGTCCGCCGTTGTCCCGGGTTTGACGAGGTCGGTCGAGGAGCGTGAGGTGACGCGAGCGATTTCCCGCAGCGAGCGCTGTGCCCCGAGCGACACCGTCTGCGACTGATCGGCGAAGATATTGATACCGGACCGCGAGGTGGGTCCGAAGCCTTGCTTCTCGACCGACACGGTATACGTGTCGGGCGCAAGGGATGCGAAGGTAAAGTGTCCGCCGCCGTCCGTCGTGGCCGAAACGGTCTGGGATGCGCTCGTTGCGGTGACCTTGGCCGCCGCAACCGGCGTATTCGTGCCCGACTCCACAACCGTACCGCTCAGCGATCCCGTCGTGCCGGCCAGCGTCGAACCTGCCTGGACGAACAACGAGACCAAAACTAGAACGGCAACCAGCGGCTGCGTGAAACGTGTCAGCATACCGGCTCCTTCGGAAAACGCGTATCGAAAAGTAATTTCGAATGCACGCATTGCCCTAACGCCACAAAGGCGATCGGTCAAGACGTGCGCGTCACTTCCTCTGCCGCAACGTTAATTCCTATAATTTTCCGGTCGAACGCGGCCAAAGTGCCCGATGGAACCGCGGGGGCATCCCGACTTGGAACTCAAAGTTCGCCGAGTGTCACGACCAAGCGATGCCGGTCTGCGGGCAGCGTTGCTCGCATCGATTCTGGATTATGTTCTGCTCAACGGCGTCGCCGATCTCTCGCTGCGGCCGCTTGCGGCGGCCGTCGCTGCGAGTCCCCGGACGTTGCTCTACCACTTCGGTTCGAAAGACGAGCTCGTTCTCGCCGTGCTCGAAGAGGCGGCGCGCCGGCAAGCCCGGCTCTTGGAAGCCTGGTACGAGCGCAGCGCCGAACACGACGCACGCACGCTGCTGTTGCGCGCGTGGCAATGGTTGACCGCGCCGCGGCACGACCGGCTCTTGCGGCTACTCTTCGAAACCTATGGTTTGGCCCTGCAAGACCGGCGCCGCTACGGTTCTTTTCTGCGCGCGACCTCGAGCGGTTGGACCGGTCCCTTTGCCCGGACGCTCGAACGTCAAGGTTTCTCGCACGAACGCGCCGTGGCGCTTGCGACGCTGCTGGTCGCCGTCGTGCGCGGACTTCTGCTCGACGTCCTGGCCACGGGCGACCGCACGCGCGTCGATCGCGCGTTCCGCTCTTTTATCGCCGCGATCGAGCTCCCGACGAAGGTCTAGCGGATACCGCATTCGACGGCGACACGATAAGGAACCGGAATCCTGTCAGCGTTTGAGAACGCGTTCGATCTTGTCGAAGAGCGCTTCCATCGTTCGGGTGTTGACGTCTTCGAGGCGGCGCCAGAAGAGGCGGCCTTCGGTATCGGAGAGCGTCGCCTCGATGCGATGCGTGAGGCGCGTTTTCTTCGCATCGGACTCCAGATAGAAGCCGTGCGTCCCATCGAAGCCGTCGTTTTGGAAGCGCCACACGATGCGCTCCTCGGGCACCGCGTCGTCGAGCACGGCGTGAACGCCGTTGTGCCACTCTTCGGTCTTGCCGGCATTGAGCGGACCCGCGGAGCGCATGAACGGCTGCGAAGCAAACGGCCAGATCGCGTCCGCCGACGTTCCCATTTCAGCGAGCAGCTGATAGATCCGCCGGCGGGTTCCGCCGAAGCTGCGCTGATGAATCACGAGTAAAGGGATCGGCATCGTCACGGTTTCTCGGCGGCCGCGCGTTCTTCATCCGCGCATCCCAAAGCGCCCTATGGGGAAGCCCGTGACAAGGAAGATCGCGCGCTAAACTCCAAAATCACGCGATCGTTTCCGGAGGGCTCACATGCGCCGCGGTGTCATCACCGTCTTGCTCTGCACCGACGTCGTCGTGACGGCCGCAATCGGTGCGTGTGCGATCGACCTTTCGCACGCAATCGCGTGCAACGCAACGGTCGATCGCGTCGCGCACGCCGTTTCCTTCAGCGGACGGCGACTGGCACTTGCGGGCCGCGTGCTCCTTCGCGGCGCTTAGCCGAAAGGCTAGGCTTTGAGCTCGATGTCGACGCCGGCCGGCAGATCGAGGTGCATGAGCGCGTCCATCGTTTTGGGGGATGCCTGCAGGATGTCGATGAGCCGCTTGTGCGTGCGCATTTCGAAGTGCTCGCGCGACTTCTTATCGACGTGCGGCGAACGATTCACGCAGAACCGGTTGATCTCGGTCGGTAACGGCACGGGTCCGCTAACGAACGCACCCGTCCGTTTGGCGGTATCGACGATTCGCTCCGCGGACTGATCGAGGATCCGATGGTCGTACGCCTTGAGCCGGATGCGAATCTTCTGCTTGGCCATGTCTTCCTTACTTCTTGCCGGCAGGGGCTGCGACGGTGTCGGCCAGGATCGCCGTGACGACGCCCGCGCCGACGGTGCGGCCACCCTCGCGAATCGCGAAGCGCAAACCCTCTTCGCACGCGATTGGGGTGATCAGCTCGACGTCCATCGTGATGTTGTCGCCGGGCATGACCATCTCGACGCCCTCGGGCAACTTGACCGTGCCCGTCACGTCGGTCGTACGGAAGTAAAACTGCGGACGGTAGTTCGCGAAGAACGGCGTGTGCCGGCCGCCCTCTTCTTTGGAGAGCACGTACACTTCGGCCTTGAAGTTCGTATGCGGCTTGATCGAACCGGGTTTTGCGAGAACCTGCCCGCGCTCGATGTCGTTGCGCTCGATGCCGCGCAGCAGCACGCCGATGTTGTCGCCGGCGATGCCCATGTCGAGCAGCTTGCGGAACATCTCGATTCCCGTGACGACGGACTTGCGCGCCTTCTCCTGCAGTCCGACGATCTCGATCTCTTCGCCGACCTTGACCTGACCACGCTCGACGCGGCCGGTGCCGACCGTGCCGCGGCCGGTGATCGTAAAAACGTCTTCGACCGGCATGAGGAAGGGCTTATCCACGGCGCGCTCGGGCGTCGGGATATATGAATCGACGGCATCCATCAGCGCAAAGATCGGCGCTGCATCGGGATCGTCGCGCTTGCCCGACGAGGCCAGCGCCTTTGTCGCCGAGCCGCGGAGCACCGGGCAGTCGTCGCCGTCGAATCCCTGTTTGCTCAGCAACTCGCGGACTTCCATCTCGACGAGCTCGAGCAGCTCCGCGTCATCGACCAGGTCGACTTTGTTGAGGAACACGACGATGTACGGCACCCCGACCTGCTTCATGAGCAGGATGTGCTCGCGCGTCTGCGGCATCGGGCCGTCGGTCGCCGAGACGACCAGGATCGCGCCGTCCATCTGCGCAGCACCCGTGATCATGTTCTTGATGTAGTCGGCGTGCCCCGGACAGTCGACGTGCGCGTAATGCCGCTTCGCCGTCTCGTACTCTTGGTGCGAAATGGCGATCGTGATGCCGCGCTCCTTCTCCTCGGGCGCATTGTCGATATCGTCGACGTTGCGCTTCTGGATGTTGGAATTCTCGGTGGCGAGGCAATTAATGATCGCCGCCGTTAGCGTCGTCTTGCCGTGGTCGACGTGTCCCGTCGTACCGATGTTGACGTGCGGTTTGCTCCGGTCGAATTTTGCCTTCGCCATGATGTACTGATGCTTTCCTTTTAGATCGGGGCGGTGACACCCCCCGATGGCCCCCTTCGCCGCACTCGCGGCTCATCTCCACGAGAATGGACCATCGCGGAATTTCCCGATCGTAGTATTTTGTGGTTTTGAGTAAGATCGGGGCGGTGACACCCCCCGATGGCCCCCCTTCGCCGCACTCGCGGCTCATCTCCACGAGAATGGACCATCGCGGAATTTCCCGATCGTAGTATTTTGTGGTTTTGAGTAAGATCGGGGCGGTGACACCCCCCCCCGATGGCCCCCTTCGCCGCACTCGCGGCTCATCTCCACGAAAACTGGGCCATCGCGGAATTTCCCGATCGTAGTGTTGTGTGGTTTAAGCGGCGGGTTTTTTACCCTGGGCTTTGGCGACGATCTCCTCTTCAACGGACTTCGGCGCCTTTTCGTAGTGTAAGAACTCCATGGTGTACGTCGCGCGGCCTTGCGTCGCGGAACGCATGTCGGTCGCGTAGCCGAACATCTCCGAGAGCGGGACGTTCGCGGTGATCGTCTGCGCGCCGCCGGCGACGTCGTCCGCCGATTGAATCACGCCGCGGCGCTTCATGAGGTCGCCGTTGATGCCGCCGAGATAGTCCTTGGGCGTCGTTACTTCGACTTTCATGATGGGCTCGAGCAAGATCGGCCCGGCAGCGCGGTTCGCTTCCTTGAACGCCATGGAACCCGCGATCTTGAACGCCATTTCCGAGGAGTCGACGTCGTGGTAGCTGCCGTCGTACACGGTCGCTTTGAAATCGAGCACCGGATAGCCCGCGAGTACGCCGCTTGTCGAGGCCTCGCGGATGCCCTCGGTTATCGCCTTCTGATACTCCTTGGGAATCACGCCGCCGACGACGCCCCAGACGAAGACATAACCCGTACCGGGTTCGCCCGGTTCCAGGCGCAGCCACACGTCGCCGTATTGACCCTTGCCGCCCGTCTGCCGGACGAACTTGCCCTGCTTGTCGATCTTTTTCGTGATCGCTTCTTTGTAGGCGACCTGCGGCTTACCGACGTTTGCTTCGACTTTGAACTCGCGCTTGAGGCGGTCCAGGATAATTTCGAGATGCAGCTCGCCCATGCCGGCGATGATCGTCTGCTGCGTCTCCTCATCGGTCCGCATGCGAAACGTGGGATCTTCTTGCGCAAGGCGCGATAGCGCCGTGCCCATCTTGTCCTGGTCCGCCTTCGTCTTGGGTTCGATGGCTTGTGAGATGACGGGCTCGGGAAAGACGATATTCTCGAGCAGAATCGGCTGCTTCTCATCGCACAGCGTGTCGCCCGTACGCGTATCGGTCAGCCCGACCGCCGCGGCGATGTCGCCCGCGCCGATCGAGTCGATGTCCTCGCGGTGGTTCGCATGCATGCGCAGGATGCGCCCGATGCGCTCCTTGCGTCCGCTGCGCGCATTGTAAACGTAGCTGCCCTTTTCGAGCGTGCCCGAATACACCCGGAAATAGGTGAGGTTGCCGTACGGATCGGTCGCGATCTTGAACGCGAGCGCCGCAAAGGGTTGCTTATCGTCGGGCAGGCGCACGAGTTCGTTGCCGTCGTGCTTGGGATCGAGGCCGGTGATCGCCTTGGCGTCCAAGGGCGATGGCAAATAATCCACGACCGCATCGAGCAACGGCTGGATGCCCTTGTTCTTGAAGGCCGAACCGCACAGCATGGGCAGAACGTCGCCCGCGATCGTCGCCTTGCGCAACGCCGCTTTGAGACGCTGGACCGGAATCTCTTCGCCACCGAAAAACAGCTCCAGGAGCTCGTCGTCCTGCTCTGCGATCGCCTCGATGAGCTCTTGACGCCACTTGAGGGCAGTCGTCTGCAACTCACCGTCGGCATCCGTGACGGGCGTCTGATCGGTCGTCGAGCCGAGGTCATCCGTGTAGATGACTTTGCTCATCGTGAAGAGATCGACGACGCCTTGGAACCGGTCTTCCGCCCCGATCGGAATTTGGATCGGGACGGCGCGCGCGCCGAGGCGCTCGCGGATCTTGTCGACGCAGTTGAAGAAATCGGCACCCATCCGGTCCATCTTGTTGACGAAAATGATCCGGGGCACTTTGTATTTGTTCGCCTGACGCCAAACCGTCTCGGACTGCGGCTGCACGGCCGCGACCGAATCGAAGAGTGCGACGAGTCCATCGAGCACGCGCAGCGATCGCTCGACCTCGACGGTGAAGTCCACGTGGCCTGGCGTATCGATGATGTTGATGCGCGTCTCGCGCCACGTCGTCGCAGTCGCGGCGGAGGTGATCGTGATGCCGCGCTCTTGCTCCTGAACCATCCAATCCATCGTCGCCGCGCCATCGTGAACTTCGCCGATTTTGTGCGTGCGACCGGTATAATAAAGGATGCGCTCCGTCGCGGTGGTTTTGCCCGCGTCGATGTGCGCCGCGATGCCGATGTTGCGCGTGCGTTCGAGTGGATATTCGCGAACCAGTGTTGCCATGCTCTCTACCAGCGGTAATGCGCGAAGGCTTTATTGGCCTCCGCCATCTTGTGGGTGTCCTCGCGCTTCTTCACGGAGTTGCCGACGTTGTTCGCCGCGTCCATGATTTCGCTCGCAAGTTTCTCTTCCATCGAGTGCCCGGGGCGTTTGCGCGCGTACTGAATGAGCCAACGCATCGCCATCGCCTGACGGCGGTCGGGGCGAACTTCCATCGGCACCTGATACGTCGCGCCGCCGACCCGCCGCGGCCGCACTTCGACGAGCGGCATCGCGTTGCCGAGCGCCTGCGTGAAGACGTCCATCGGATCGCGGCCGAGTTTTTCGCCGACCATCCCGAGCGCGGCATACGTGATCTTCTCAGCCGTCGATTTCTTGCCGGCGAGCATGACCTTATTGATGAACCGCGACAGCACTTTGGAATTGAAGCGCGGATCGGGGAGAATCTGCCGCTTCGGAACGGCTCCCTTGCGAGGCATGCGGTGACCCTACCTTACTTCTTGCCCGAGCGCTTCGCGCCGTACTTGGAGCGAGCTTGCTTCCGGTTGGCGACGCCCGACGTATCGAGCGTTCCGCGGATGATGTGATAACGGATACCCGGGAGATCCTTCACGCGGCCGCCGCGAATGAGGACGACGGAATGCTCTTGCAAGTTGTGGCCGATGCCGGGGATGTACGCCGTAACCTCCTCACCGTTGGTGAGGCGGACGCGCGCGACCTTACGCAGCGCCGAGTTCGGCTTCTTGGGAGTGATCGTCTTGACTTGGGTGCACACGCCGCGCCGGAACGGATTGCCGCGCACTTCGAAGGTGCGCAGCGGCAGGTCGGGATGACCCGGCTTCGGGCCCGTCTGCGCAACGCGCAGCGCCGGGGCCTTCACCTTCTTCTCGATCTTCGCACGTCCGGTCCGGACGAGTTGACTGATAGTCGGCACGTACTCTCCAAGTGTCGGCGCCTCAATGCCGAGGCACACAAATTCCGCCCCACCGCGGTGGGCCGGAACCAGCGGAGTATACCAGTTCCGGCTACCGGGCGTCAACGTCGATAGGCGCCGTCTCTAAGCGCCGCTACGCGGTGCCCTGAAGCGTCGCCGCGGGGCACGGTCCGAACCCGCGAAAACGCGTCCCCTTTCGCTCCGCGAGCACTGCTTCTCCGAGCGCCGTAAGACTGTAGCGGATCTCCGCCGCCTCGTCGTCGTTCGTCTCACGAGCGCCCTCATCGCCCAGCCCGATCGTCCCACGCATGGCATCCCTCACGTTCGTACCTCGCGACAGGTCGCCGCGATGGCTCGTACCCGAGCGTAGCGTCGTGGTGTGCCACCTTACTGGCATACCGAGTGTCTTAACGTGTTCTTTATGGCAGTTGCGCTATGGTCCGGTGATGCTCGCTTGCCGAACGCTCGTTTTTCTATTGTGTCTGGCGCTCGCCGCGGGCGCGTCGCGCGTCACCGCGGCCACGGCCCTGCTGCCTGACGGCCGAACGGTGGCGCCCGCCGGTTTTACGATCCCGGTCGAAAGCTTCGCTTCGGGAGCGGCCCTTTCGCCGGATAAACGCTGGCTTGCCGTCGTCGCGCAGGACGCCGGCGCCATCGACGTCATCGCGACCCGCGACTCCGTGCTCGCGGCGCGGCTGGTCGTTCCGTCGGCAACGGGACTGGTCTGGACGGCGGAAGGCCTCTATGTCGCGGGCGGCTATTCCGGCCGCATCTCCCGCTTTGCCTACGACGCGGCTGCCTCGAAATCGACCCTGAGCCTGACCAAGCGCGACGACATTGCGATCGGCCCGGGGCTGCTCAACGGAATCGCCGAGGATCCGGCGACGCATCTCATCGCGGTCGCGCGCACCGCCGACCGCGAGGTCGTGCTGCTCGACGACCGCCAGGGAACGATCGTTTCGCGGCGCGCCCTGGGCGGGCAGCCCTTCTGCGTCGGCTTCGTCGCGGGCGCACTCGTCGCGACGCTCTATGACGGCGACTCGGTCGCGATCTGGCGCGCGGGTACCGCAACGCCGGCGTACGTCGCGACGGGCCCACATCCGACCGCGTTGCTCGTGGCCGGCCCGCGCGCCTTCGTCGCCGACGCCGACGGACACGACGTCGTCGCGCTCGACCCCGCGTCGCTCACGATCACCGCGCGCTACGATCTCTCCGCCGTCGCGGTGCCCCCCGCCGGCCAGACGCCGGCCGGGATGGCGCTTTCCGACGACGGCGCGACGCTCTTCGTTACGGAATCCGGCTACAACGACGTTGCCGTCGTCGACCTCGCTTCGCGCCACGTGCGCGGCCGGATTCCGACCGCCTGGTATCCGATGGCCGTGCAATTCGTCGCGGCGGCGGTGAGCAAGAAAGACGCACGCGCGCGGCCCCAACTGTGGATCGTCTCGGCGCAGGGTCTGGGCTCGCAAGCCGACCCCGCCGGCGAATGGAACGGCACCTACACGGGGCTCGTTTCGCACGTCGTCGTCGAGCCGCAGCGCTTCGCCGCGTGGAGCGCCGACGTGCGCCGTTACGACCGGCTCGACGCACGCGACACGGCGGTGAGCCGCGCGTCGCTGCCTCCCGTGCGGCACGTCGTCTTCATCGTGCAAGAGAACAAGCAGTTCGACGAGGAGTTCGGCGACGAGCCGCAAGCCGATGCCGATCCGTCGCTCCTGCTGTACGGACGCCGCTTTACGCCCAACGCCCATGCGCTCGCCGAGCGCTACACCCTGTTCGATAACTTCATGGGCAACGGTGAAGCGAGCATCTACGGTCACGCGTGGACGACGCAGGGCTTCGCCAACGACTACCAAGAGCGCAACGCGCATGCGCGGGACGAGTCGACCGCCAACATCGACGCGCGCGTCCCGTGGTCGATCTGGCCGTATGCGGAGGCGGGCGAAGACACGGTCCCCGAGGCCGAGATGGACTTCGACTGGTTCCGCGATCTCGCGCAGCTTCCGCACGGACCGCGCATGAACGTCAGCGGCGTCTTCGGTCCGCGCGGCGAGCTCGTCGATGAGCTCGCGCGCCATCGCATCGCCTTCCGCGTCTACGGCGAGCAGCTCACGATGCGTCGTGACGGCACGATCTCGCCGGGTCTCGTCGCGCATGCCGATACGCGCTATCCCGGCGCCCATATCGACTTCGGCGTGCTCGACACCGAGCGCGCGCGGCTCTTTCTCGACGACGTGCGCGCGCACGGTCTGCCGCAATACGCGTACCTGACGCTTCCGACCGACCATACCGCGGGCACCAAGCCCGGCTTCTATACGCCGGCGTCATACGTTGCGAGCAACGATCTGGCGCTCGGGCAAATTATCGCCGGGCTTTCGCACCGACCGGAGTGGAAGAGTACGGTCGTTTTCGTGACGATGGACGACCCGCAGGGGACGGGCGATCACGTCGACGATCATCGCATGCCGGCACTCCTGGTCGGCCCGTATGCGCGACACAGCGCCGTCGACCACACCCATTACAGCATCCCGTCGTTTTTGAAAACGGTCGAAGCGCTTTTCGGTCTCGCGCCGCTGAACATCGAGGACGCGGCCGCAGCGCCGATGCTCGATGCCTTCGCTCGGCAGCCGGCGGTTGCAGCGTATGCACCGCGGCCGCAGACGATCTCGATGGAACGCAATCCCGGCAGCGCGACGAGCTTTACGCTGCCGCTCGATGGTCCGGGTGCAGCGGCGATTGCGCAGCAAGAGTGGTCATCGCTGCGCAGCCCGCGAGCGTCACGCTCGAGCGAGCGAACCGGCGCTTCCAAAGCGAACGAAGTTAGCGCTGCAAGATGAGTCTCCGGTACGAACCGCGATAATCGGAGGCCATGACGTGGCTGCTCCGTAGTCTGCTCGCGGCCGCCGTCGCTGGGCTCGTCGCGTGTTCCCGCATCGACTCGGCGGCGCCACCGGGCGGCGCGCACGCGCGCCATCCGTGGACGAATCCCGGCTTGCTTCGCGTCGCGATGACAGCTTCGCCCAATACGCTCAACCCGATCCTCTCGACGCAGCAGTTCGAGGCGCAAGCCGAGGCGCTCATCTTCGACCCGCTCGTCGCGACGGATCCCGGCGGCAAAGACGTGCCGATTCTCGCCGAGCGCGTCCCGACGCTCGCGAACGGCGGCATCAGCAAGGACGGTCGTTCGATCGTCTACCACTTGCGCCACGGCGTCGTGTGGCATGACGGCGCGCCGTTCTCAAGCGACGACGTCGCTTTCACGTGGCGCGCGGTCATGAACCCGCGTACCGCGGTCGCTACACGCCACGGCTACGACCGCGTCGCGCGCGTCGATACGCCGGATCCGTACACCGCGATTTTCCGTCTCAAGGCACCCTTCGCACCCGCCGTGCATACGTTCTTCGCCCACAGCGACGCGCCGCTTGGGATCCTTCCCGCACATCTGCTCGAGCGCTATGCGAGCCTCGACCGCATTGCCTACGACGCGCACCCGATCGGCACCGGCCCGTTTAAATTCGTGCGCTGGCTGCGGGGCGATCGCATCGAATACGTCGCGAACGAGCGCTACTTTCTCGGCAAGCCGAAGATCGGTCGCATCGTGCTGCACCTCGTCCCCGATGAGAACACGATCATCGAACAAATGCGTGCGCACGAAATCGACTGGTTCGTGCAGGCGACGCCGCGCGTCTACCCCCAGTTGCGCGGTATCTCGAACATCGACGTACGGTTGGTGCCATTCAACGGCAACGATGCGATCCAGTTCAACACGATCCATGCGCCGTGGAGCGACGCTCGCTTGCGACGCGCCGTCGCGCTCGCGATCGACAAGCCCGCAATCGTTGCGAAGGTTACGTACAATACGACGGTCGCCGCAACCGAAGATCTCCCATCCTTCATGTGGGCCTACGATCCGCACGCGGGCGCGACAAAGCCCGACGTCGGGGCCGCCGCGCGGCTCTTGGATTCCGCCGGCTGGCGGACCGGCAACGACGGCATTCGCACCCGCGCCGGCCGTCGGCTGACGCTGGACCTCGCGTATCGCAACGACAGCCTCACGGACCGCAACCTCGGCGTCGTCCTCTCGGCGATGTTGCGCGCCGCCGGCATCGACGTGAACCTCAAAGGCTACACGACGGCGCTCTTCTACGGACCGGTCGGCACGGGCATTCTCGCCGACGGCAAATACGAGGCCGGATTGCAAACGTGGTTCGCCGGCGTCGATCCCGACGACTCGACGCAACTGGTCTGCAATCAGATTCCGCCGACGGGATACAACTGGTCGCGCTATTGCAGCCCGGCGATGGATCGCGCGCAAAACGTCGCGCTCTCGAACTACGATCGTCCGACTCGCAAACGCGCCTATGCCGCGATCGAGCGTCTTCTCGCGCGTGACAATCCCTTCGTGTATCTCTGGTGGCCACGGCAGATCGAAGCGACGAGCGACGACCTGCATGGGTTTCGCCCCAACGGAATCGTCGAGGATTGGAACGCCTATCAATGGTCGCTCTAAGGCACGCTGCAGAACGGGCTCGGCCGTAGCCGAGCCGGTCCCGCGCCGACGCAATGGATCGTTCGTCAGGCGATTTCGGTCTGTCCGGCCCCGTCTTCGGCTCCAACATTGGAGGTGTTGTCGAGGCTCTCCCACGACCACGCCGGCTGCGGCGTAGACGCTGCCGGCTGCGAAAACGCGTACGGGTCGATCGGCTGCGCCCAGAGCGTGCTGCCGCCTTGCACCGAATTGTCGTCGCTGCGGTTGACGAGGTAGCCACCCAGGTCGACGTTATTGGCCGTATTGGAGACGTCGACGCCGCCTTGGCCGTTGGCGCGCAAGGTCGTGGCGATCGTGCCGCCCGATCCGTTGGAGTCGGTTTCCGTCAGCGACTTGTCCGCACCCAGCGTGACGGACTCGCCATTGCCAAGCTGCACGGCCTGCCCCGTTTGCAGCACAACGTTTCGCCCGTTCGATGACACCGCGTACGAGCCGTCCTTGTTCATCGTGACCGTATTGCCACCGTTGCGCGTCGTGATCGTCGCGCTATCGTTGCGCGTGACGCCGTTGGCACTGGCCTGCGTCGCAACCGTCGCTACCTGGTAGCCGCCATCGAACGAATCCGAACTCAGCAAATTGCTATGCGACGTCATGCTATCCCACTTGCCATTGACGTTGTTTCCGTCGCTGCCGGTGGCGTTGAAGGTCTCATGCGGATCGCCCGTGGAGCTCGCCGTCGCGTTTCGAAAATACTGCTGCCCTCCCGAGCCCGGCGTCCCGACGCCCGAGCCCGGCATCGCGCCGCCGCTGCCACCCGGGCCGAACTGTTGACTCAGGCTCGCGAGCAGGCTCTGTAAACCGTTCAGAAATCCATTCATGATGTTCGTAAAGCCGGAGAGACCGCCGCCGTCGTTGTAGCCACCGTAGGCGGCGTACGACGCCGGAGCGCCCGCTCGCGCGCCGGATCGAAAGATCGGCGCGATGTCATCGTAGCTCGCGGGCGCTTGCGATGCGGGCTGATAGCTTTGGCCGGCGGACTCGAATTCGGGCACGTTCGCGCCGGCGAAACCGCTGGGGAAGCCGTTGTTCGCAATGACTGACATGCTGCTCGTTCCTCTCGCGTAGACGTGTCGTGTCGAGGGCCTATCACGACGACGCCTCGCGACGGAAAGAGCGGTCGAGCGCGATCGGTGCCGCCAAGAGCGCGAGCAGCGCCGAAACGAGCATGGCGATGCGAAACCCATCGGCGTACGCGCCGCGGATCAGGCGTCCGACCGTCTCGCGATCGCCGGCGGCAACCGCCGCGGGGACTTGGCCGGCAACGATCTGGGCGCGCTCGCGGCGCACGACGGCGAGCGTTGCGGGCGCCACGTGCGCTGCCCGCATTCCGCGGGCCAGTGACGCTTCGAAGTCGTTCGCGAGCGCGATGCCCAGTGCCGCGATCGCGATGAGCCCAGCCGTCCGCGAGACCGCATTATTGATGCCCGACGCAATACCGGCGTGCGACGTGTCGACGGCGTCCATTACCGTCGTCGTGAGCGGTGCGACGAAGGCCGCGCCGCCGAACCCGAGCACGACCGCGCCCGGGAAAAACGTCGTCCAATAGCTGTGCCCGAGTCCCGCGAAAGCGAAGATCGTAAAGCCCCCGGCGGCGAGCACCGCACCGAGCGCGAGCGGCAGCCGCGGCCCGATGCGCGCGACGAGACCACCCGAGAATCGCGCGAGCGTGAACATGATCGCGATCATCGGCAACAGCGCGGCTCCCGCCGCTGCCGGTGAATAGCGTTGCACGTTGATGAGATCGAAGGGAACGAAGTACAGACTGCCGCCCAGCGCCGCGTACAGGAGAAACGTGTAGAGGTTCGCCGCCGAAAAGCGGCGCGAGGCGAAGAGGTCGAGCCGCACCATGGGCTGCGCTTGACGCCGTTCGGCGATCACGAAGGCGACGAGCGCGGCGATGCCGAGCGCGACGGCAAGCGCGCCGAACGGGTCGAGCGTGCCGCCTTGCAGCCGGATCAACCCGAAGACGAGTGCGCCCAGTCCCACCGTCGCAAATACCACACCGAGCACGTCGATGCGCTTGGAGGCGGACTCGTCGCGCGATTCACCGACGCGCAAAAGCAGGATCGCGAGCACGATGGCCGCCAGCGGCACGTTGATGATGAAGACCCAGCGCCACGAACCGAGTTGCACGAGCCAGCCGCCGAGCACGGGGCCGATGACGGACGTGATCGTCGAGAATGCCGACCACGTGCCGATCGCGCGTCCGCGCGCTTCGCCCGAGAAGTTCGCGCTGATGAGCGCGAGGCTGCCGGGCGTCGCAAGTGCGCCGCCGATCCCTTGCACGCAGCGCGCGAAGATCAAGAAGTCGACCGTCGGTGCGAACGCGCAGCCGATCGATGCGAGGGCGAAGAGCGCGATGCCGCCGCCGTAGATGAGCCGACGTCCGAAGAGATCGCCGAGCGAACCGCCGATGAGGATGAGTGCCGAGAGAAAGAGCGAGTACCCCTCGACGACCCATTGCACGCTGGCCGAGCTCGCAGCGAGGTCGCGCTGCAGGATCGGCAGCGCCACGTTGACCGCCGTACCGTCGATAAAACTCATGCTCGAACCGATCACCGCGGCGACGAGGGCCCACGTGCCGCTCGATACGCCGGGCGTGGTCGCGGAGGGCGCGCATTCGGCATGGCCGACTTCGCATGGATGCTTGACGAAGCTCGCCACGCTGACTCCCGCGAGTCGCCTCGCCGGCTTTGAGGACGATACGTTCGAGAGCCAGGTTTTTGGCCGGCCTCGCGGGTCTCCTCGCGTGTAAGGGCGTGAACGTCGCGAGAGCCGGGAATTACCGTCTCATGTCGGTTTACGAGCAGCACACCTCACGTCGCGTGCGATGAACGCGTTGCTTGCGAATTGGCGCTTCGATCCGCTCGTCGTGCTCCCGGCACTCGTCGCGCTCGCGGCCTACATGGTCGCGGTCTTGCGTCTGCGATCGTTGCGGCGCCGGCCGTGGCCACTCGGGCGGACCGTGTGGTTCGTCTCGGGCGTCGTCGCTGCGCTCGTGGCGCTCGAGTCGCCCCTCGATGCCGCGGGCGACGCGCGCTTCGCGCCGCACATGGTGCAGCATCTCATTCTTACCGACGTGACCGCGCCGTTGCTCCTGCTCGGCGCACCGCTGCTGCTCGTGCTCGGCGTCGCGCCCACGCGCATCGCGCGGCGCCTCATTACGTTTCTGAAGAGCCCACTCGTCGGCGTGCTCGCGTTCCCCGTCTTTACGTGGAGCCTGTTCATACTCGCACTCTGGCTGCTGCACTTCAGCGGCTTCTTCGAAGCGGCGCTCCAGAACGAATCCGTGCACGTGCTCGAGCACGCAATTTTGCTCGGCACGGCGCTGCTCTTCTGGCTTCCCGTCATCGCCATCGGACCCGTCCCCTGGTCGCAAGGACCGCTCGCGTTTCCGCTGCGCATGCTCTACCTCTTGGTCGCGATGCCGGCCCAAGGGATGCTCGGTTTTACCATAAACAGCGCGCGACACGTGCTCTATGCGCACTATGCGAGCGCCGGTCTGGCCGATCAGCAGAGCGCCGGCGAGATCATGTGGATCGGCGGGACGCTCGCCATGTTCCTCGCCTTCATGATCGTCGGTTACGCGTGGGCCGAACACGAGCAGCGCCTGGGCGAGCGCCTCAACGCCCGCGCCGACGCGATGTCGCGGTAGAAGCGCTCCGAACCTACGAACGGCGATCGAGTTCGTTCATGCGGCGGCCGTCGGCTTTCGTACCGGTGAAGTAAATCACCCAAAACAAGAAGCCGACGCCGATGAGCGCGCTGACGGCGCCTTCTGAGATCGGTCCGAGATAGTCCATCACGGCGCCGCCGTACGTCTGCGGCTCCTGCGCGAGATAACGAACGTAGGTCGCGACGGCACCGATATCGTCATCCGAAAGCTGGGCGGGCGTGAAGCGCGGCATTACGCCCGGCCCAACGCGGATCGCTTCTCCGATTTGCGTCGGCGTAGCCTTGTTCAGCGGCAGTGCGACCCACTGTTCGCCGGCCGTCGCACCCTGCGCGGCGGCGCCGTGACACGCCTGACAGTTGTTCTCGAAGATGCGGCGCCCTTGCTGCAGTTTCGCCGGGTCGAGACGCACGTCCGGAATCGGCGTCCGCCCTTGCGCACGCGCGTCGACATACGCATCGATCGCCGCCGTTTGATGCGCGTCGAAGAGCGCCGGGACGTGGTACGCCTGCACGCCGGACGCGCTGCTGGCGCCGAGCGGATTGTGGTCCGTACCGTCGCTGGCCGCGCGAACCGCGAGCGGCATCCGGCCGGTCGTCATGTAGAAGTCGACCGCCGCGCCACCCGCTTGCAGCAGCGACGGAACGCCGCGCGAGCCTTTGAGATCCGCACCGTGACAAGTCGAACAGTGCACTCCGTAGAACACCGCGCCTTCGCGCTCGAGCTGCCCGCGATCGGTCGACGGTGTGGACGCAGCGCGGGTCGGGATGCCCGGCGAGAATAACGTACCTTTGTTGACGGCGTGCTGCGACGGCGTCAACCAGTGCGTCGCATCTTCCGCCCGGGTGGCGCGGGGTAATATGCCGACCGTTAGGGCGACGAAGCACGCGGCGCAGAGCCGCGCAAGCAACGCGCGCTCACGCGGGCTCGGCCGAACGTTCTTCATCGAACCCTCCTTCGGCATTACGACGCACGAGCGCGCGCCGGATCTGCTCCTGGCCCGCCTTGGACGCGAAGCGCGCCCGCAGCTCGAAACCGATCCCGACGGCGATCGCGCCGAAGAGCAGCGGCGCACCCAGCGTCAGAAAGCGGTAGAAGAGCATGAGCGTTTCCACGTCGACGTGGAGGATTTTCGCTTGGATGTCGTCGCTTCCGGCGAAGCCGATTGCGGTCACGAACGTGAACATCGCGACGCCGGCACCGAGCCGCCACGGTTTGTCATAGGGCATATCGGCGATGTTGTGCTCGCGGTCGTCGCCCGTGAGCGCCCGTTCGATAAACGGCCACGCGTACAATGCGCCGAATAGAATCGCGGGCAAGAGGACGCCGGTCCAGAAAACCGGCGGTATCGAGTGCCCGAACGCGTGCAATTCGAGCGCCGGCCCGAGCCGCAGCGCCCCGTCGAGCCAGGCGACGTACCAGTCGGGTTGCGCGGGCGATGCGATCGTCCAGCCGTCGAAGGGCCCGTAGACCCAAATCGGATTGATCGTGAAGAACCCGCCCAGGAGCGCGAGCACGGCGAACGTCGCGCTGCTCAGGGCGATCGACTTGATCGTGTAACGCGGCCAGAGCGACGAGCCGACGACGTTGTCTTCCGTGCGGCCGGGCCCCGCGAACTGCGTGTGATGCTGCCGCCAGATCATGCCGAGGTGCAGCGCGATGGCGCCCGCGAGCAGCAGCGGCACGATCCACACGTGCAAGATAAAGAGACGGGGCGTCGTCGCATCGGCGGGAAACGCGCCGCCGAAAAAGATGAAAGCAAACCACGTGCCGATGATGGGAATCGACTGTGCGACCGAGTAGGCGATGCGCAATCCCGCACCCGAGAGCAGGTCGCCCGGCAATGAGTATCCGCAGAAACCTTCACCCATCGCGAGCAACAAGAGCGTGATACCGACCACCCAGTTGAGCTCGCGCGGTTTGCGGAAGGCACCCGTAAAGAAGATGCGCATCATGTGGAAGAGGATGGCGCCGACGAAGACGAGCGCCGCCCAATGGTGCATCTGCCGGATCAAGAGCCCGAGCTTCGTCGAAAACGAGATGTCGAGCACCGACGCGTACGATGCCGGAACGGAGCGTCCGGCGAGCGACGCATATGGGCCGTGGTAGATCGTCGGCGCACTCGAATCGTTGAAGAGAAACGCGAGGTACGTGCCCGTCGCGAGCAGCGCGATGAACGCGTAGAGGCAGATCTCGCCGAGCATGAAGGCCCAATGGTCCGGGAAGACCTTGTCGAGCGCTGCCTTGATGAATGCCGACGAACCGAGGCGGTCGTCGAGAAAGGCGATGGCGCGTTTGACGATCATGCGCGTTCCCAATAACCCGGGCCGATCGGCTCCGGAAAATCACCGAGCGCTTCGAGCGTGCCGTCCTGCGCGATCTCGATCGGCAACTGCGGCAGGGCGCGGGCGGCCGGACCGAAGATACGCGTGCCGCCCGAGAGCACATCGAACGTCGACTGATGACACGGACAAAAGAGCTCGCGCGCGGCCGCGCGATAGAGTCCGACGGGACAACCGGCGTGCGTGCACACTTTCGAAAACGCGAGCAGCCCCTCCGGCGCCCAGGCCGCCCGATCCGCCGGCAGATGCAACTCCCCGGCGGGAACGCGCACGAGCATCGTTGCGTCGTTGGCCATCGCGTTCGCGAAGGATGGGCCGACGTGGCCCTCGGGAAAGACGGTGACGACCGAGTTCACCTCGAGATCGCGCGCGTGGACGATCGAGCCATCCTCCCGGACCAGTCGCGAGCCTTTGCGCCACGACGTGTGCGTCAAATCGTCGACCTTGGCAAAGGTGGGTGCGAAGGACCGCAGCGGAAAGAGCGCGGCCAGACCAATGGCGCCCGCGGCGCCGGCGAAGATCCGCGCGAGCCACGAACGTCGCCCCACGACCTCATCGACCCCGCTCGTAAAGGCCGCCGCGGCAGCATCGTTCTTCGCGTTACCCGACGGCAGGGAGCCGCGCTCTTCGGTCGTTTCGCAGCGCGCCATCAACTCGTGTTCCCACACGACCATCGCCGCGGCAAGCGTGCCGAGCGCAACGCACAAGAGCGCAGCACCGAGCTGCGTCTGCGCGCTCGTCGCGTACACGAATGCGAAACCGATGCTCGCCAGAATCGTAGCGACGAGCAATGCGGCGACGATCGCTTCTTTCGCTCTCACCGTCGGGCCCTCGCAAAAACGGCGTGGTTACTGGACGACATAGATCGAACCCCAAATGAGCAGCCAGATCAAGAACACGAAGTGCCAGAAAAACCCGATCGCTTCGGCGCCCGCGCGCCGGTCGCGCTGGAACGCGGATTTCTGCATGTTACCGAAAAGGATGACCATCGCGAGCACACCCGCGCAGACGTGGCACACGTGGAAGCCCGTCATGATGTAGTAGAGCGATCCGTAAGCGTTCGTATCGATGCGGAACGTGTTCGCCAGCCAGTCGTGATAAGAGAGCAAAACGAACGCCGTCCCGAGCAGAATCGAGGTGCCGAGCCACAGCCGCGATACGGTATACTTATTGCGCGCGAGGTAGTGCGTCACGAAGAGCATCGAAAAGCTCGAGGCGGCCAGCATCGCCGTTCCGACTGCCGCCGACGTCTTGTCCAGCGTGACGCCGGGTGGCGGCCAAACATTCGCGAGGCCGCGTAAGTTGAAATATGCGGCGATGAACCCGCCGAAGATCATCAAATCCGATGCGAGGAACAACACGAGGCCGAACACCAGCGGGTGGGTTCGCAGCGCGAGATCTTTGGAGGGAATCGGGCCGTCGATGCGCTGCGACCCCCGGGCTTGTAGTGCTTTCAACGCGCGACTCCCACGCTCGCCGGCCGACGCTGCGAGAGCAGGTGCGCCGCATCGATCAGACCCGCGTGCGGGAAGCCCTGCGGGACGTTGCCGATGGCGATGCCTCGCGCGACGTCGAACTCTTCGCTCAGAAGTCCGACGTCGTTGGCGGTCCCGACTAAACGCTCGAATACGGCGCGAGCATCGTCATGGCGACCCATCAGCGCGTAGGCTTGCGCCAACCAAAAGCCCCAAATCGTGAAGGCGCCTTCACTGGGCAGCGCGCCACCCGGTTCGTGGACCCCATCGGCAGAATAGCGGTAGACGAAGCCATCCACGACGAGTTCGCGTTCGATTGCCGCCACCGTCCGGGCGACGCGCGGATCGTCCGCCGGCAAGAAACCCACGACCGGCATGAGCAGCAAACTTGCATCGAGCTCCTGCGAACCGTAGTACTGCGTGAACGTCCCGCGATGCTCATCGTAGCCGGCGCGAACGATCTCCACATGCATGCGGGCGGCAAGCGCCTGCCAATGCGCAACATCGGTCACGAATCCGCCCCGCTGCGCGAGCGCGATGCCGCGGTCGATGCCGACCCACGCCATGACTTTGGAATCGACGTACTGCCGCCCACCCTTCCGCGTTTCCCAGATGCCGTTGCCCGGCCGCTGCCACACCTTCTCGATGTAGTGCATCACAGATTCGATGATTTGCCAGTGTTCGGCCTCGAACGGCACGCCTACGCGCTGCGCGTGTTCGAAGCACATCACGAGATCCCAATAGACCCCGGGCTGGAACTGCATGTGCGCGTCGTTGGCGATAGGGACCGGCTTCGAGTGCGCGAATCCCGCAAGCCACGACGCCTGCTCTTCGCCCGTCAAACGTTCTCCGCCGACCCGCACGATCGTGCGCTGCTGCGTTCCAGTCGGCATGAAGTCGACCAGACGAATCCTGCCGTCGACGGCGTCGAACGTCGTTTCGAGCACGAGCGTAGCGCCGCGGTAACGCCGCGTGACGTGCGCGTTTTCATCGACGGGCGCGACGCACCAAGAACCGTTGTCGTCGTCGCCGACGAGCGCTGCAAACGATGCATCGGAATCGAAACGCGGCGCGCAGAACCAGTCGGTCGAGCCGCTCCGGCCTACGAGTGCCGCGCTTTGCAGGTCTCCGATAAGCGCGTAGTCGGCGACCGTGCGCGCGCACGCGCTCATGTGCTCTCCCGCACGAGGAACCGCAGCGTCCAGGCGATCAGCGCGGCTCCCAAGAGCATGAGTCCAAAGGACACGCCGGGCACGAACACGACGCCAAGGATGAAGAGCGTGGTGCCCGCCGCGGCCAGAATCGGCCAGTAGCTTTCCATGGTGAAGACGCCCAGCTCTTCGCCCGCGACGTCGGCGGGCGACATGTCCGGATGGTCGCCCGCGAGGTTCGCCTCGCGCTGGGCCACGATGATGAAGATCGCGACGATCACGAGCGCGAGCGCCATCATGCCCAGGAAAATGCTGCCAACGACGTCGTGCGTCGTGAAGCCGTAGACGGTCGAGATGACGATGCCGAACGTCATCGAGGATAGGAACAGCCGCACGCCGATCTTCATCGCGCCGTCCCCTTGGAGAGTTCGGGATGGTTGAGATCGAACGCGGGCCGCTCCGAGCGCACAGGCGGAATCGTCGTGAAGTTGAGTTCGGGCGGCGGCGAGGTTGTCGCCCACTCGAGACTGTACGCGTCCCAGGGATTGTCGCCGGCGGGAACGCGCTTCCAGGTCGAGATGTAGATGTTCGCGAGAAACAGCAAGACGCCGGCCGTTTGGATCGCGGCACCAGCCGTCGCTATTGCGTTGAGCGCGGTCCATCCGGGCAGATCGGGATAGGTATAGATGCGCCGCACCATGCCCATCACACCCAGAAAATGCATCGGGAAGAACGTCAGGTTGAAGCCGACGAAGACGAGCCAGAAGTTCCACCTGCCGAGCCGGTCGTTCAACATGTAGCCGAACACTTTGGGAAACCAAAAATAGATCGCCGCGAAGATTGCAAACAGGCTGCCGCCACCGATCACGTAGTGGAAGTGCGCGACCAGAAAGTAACTATCGCGGGCTTGAAAATCGATCGGCGGCGATGCGACCATCACGCCCGTGATCCCGCCGATGAGGAAATTGAGCAGGAAGCCGAGCGAAAAGAGCATCGGCGCCGGAAAGGTCAGTTGTCCCTTCCACATCGTGCCGATCCAGTTGAAAAACTTGACGCCGGTCGGGACCGCGATCAGGAAAGACACGGCGGAAAAGAATGGATCGACGACGGCGCCCGTCGTGAACATGTGATGCGCCCAGACGCCCATCGACAGTCCGGCGATCGCGAACGTTGCGAGCACCAGGCCCGTGTAACCGAACACGGGCTTTCTCGAAAAGACGGCGATGATCTCCGTAATGACGCCGAAGTAGGGCAAGATCAGCACGTACACTTCGGGATGTCCGAAGAACCAAAAGAGATGCTGATAGAGGATCGCGCTGCCACCGAGATTCGGGTCGAAGAAGTGGCCGCCCAGATGCCGGTCGACGAGCAGCATGATGAGCACCGCGGTGAGCATCGGAAACGCCATGAGGATGAGGAGCGACGTCGCGACCATCTCCCAGGAGAAAATCGGAATGCGCCACATCGTCATGCCGGGCGTTCGATAGATGAAGACCGTGGTGAGAAAGTTGACCGCCGTCAGGATCGACGACGTACTGACGAGCAAGATGCCGATGATCCAAAGATCTTGGCCCGCGCCGAAGCCGACCCGCAGGGTCGCCAGCGGCGCGTACGACGTCCAGCCGGCCGCGGCCGCGCCCGTCACCGTCGTCGAGCCGGCGAATACCGTGAGCGCACCGAAGAGAAAGAGCCAGAACGAAAACGCGTTGAGCCGTGGGAACGCCATGTCCGGCGCCCCGATCTGCAGCGGCAATAAGTAGTTCGCGAGCCCGAATGCAAACGGCGCGACGAACAAGAAAATCATCGCGGTGCCATGCAAGGTAAAAATCGCGTTGTACGCGTGCGGACCCACGAGGTGCAGATTTGCCGCCGAGAGCTGCGCCCGGATCACGAGCGCGAGCGCACCGGCGATGAGAAAGAACGCGAGCGTCGACCCGAGATAGAGGATGCCGATGCGTTTGTGATCCGTCGTCGCGAGCCACGAGAGCAAGCCGCCATGGATCAACCGTTCCGCTGGCGCGGGTGGGGCAGCGACGGCACTCATCGGGCAGCTCCTCGTTTCGAAAGCGCAACGCGACGATGCGTCCGGACCCACGCCGCGAAATCGCTTGGACTCACGACTTTGAGGGCGAAGGCCATCTGCGCGTGATCGAGACCGCAGAATTCACCGCACTCCCCCCGAAACGTACCGATTTTGTTCGGCGTCCAGTCGAAGACGTTCTCGAGTCCGGGAATCGCATCGCGCTTGAAGAGAAATGCCGGAACCCAAAAGGAGTGATCGACGTCGACGGAGGTCACATTCAAACGCGTCGTCGCGTTTACGGGCAATACGAACTCCGGCGGCGCGTTGCGAGCGCCCGTCACGCTGACGCCGAGCTGCGGATAGTCGAAGCGCCACGACCAGCGAAAGCCCGTTACATTGACGACGACTTGCTGCTGCTGCGCGATCGTCTCGACGTGCCGTTCGGCAGCGTAGGTGATTAGGAAGAGCGCAACGACCATCAGGATCGGAATGCCCGTGTACACGATCTCCATCCGGTCGTTGCGGCGAAACTGCTCCGGAAATTTGGTCTCTCCGGGGCGCTTACGGTAGCGCAGCACGCACCACGCGATGAGTCCGTAGATGACGATCGCCACGCCGACGCCGGCCCAAAAGAAGACGACCCACATGTCGTGCAGCGATTTGGATTGATCGGTGCCGCCCAGCGGCAGCGGCTGGAACGAACAACCGGCGAGCCCCGTGACGAGCAACGTCGCGCCGGCGGCCACGTGCCGTTTGCGACGCTTCGCTCGCTCACTGTACTTCGTCTCGATGCGCATCGTAACCGGATTCTCCGCTGAGAGACGTCGAGCGAAGCAAAGTCACCGCAAGCCGATGTTGTCGCCGCGCGCACGACGATCGACGACTCCCCACGTCATGTTCGACTTACCCACACATTTTGCGCTATATCAACCCGCACCCGGCCCCTCCTAGGAGTTTGTCGGACAAGTCCGACAAACGACGACGGGCGGCTCGGCCGTAGGCCGAACGCGACAGATTGCGCGAAGCGCAATCCTCTAGGGACGGACCATCACCTTGATTGCCGCGCGCCCGTCCATGGCAGCGTAGCCACCTGGTACGCCGTCGAGGTCGACCGTCAAATCGAAGACGGGCGACGCGTCGAGCCGGCCCGCCAGCACGTCGGCCAGCAGTTCGTCGGCATAGGCGCGCACCGGGGCGACTCCGCCGCGTAGCGCGATGTTTTCCCCGAACATGCGCCCGAGGTTGAGTCCCTGCTGCGCGCCGTATGGGATACCGACGAACCCGATCGTGCCGCCCGGCCGCGCCATGCCCGAAGCCATCGCCATCGACGCCTCGTTTCCCACACATTCGAGAACGGCCTCGGGACCACCGTTCGTCAATTCGAGCGCGCGGGCGATCGCCTCGTCGCCGCGCGCTTGTACGATGTCGGTCGCACCGAAGCGACGCGCGACGTCGAGCCGCTCGGCATGTCGTCCGAAGATGATAATTCGTTCGGCACCTAAGCGTTTTGCCGCAAGGACGCCGCATAGCCCGACGGCGCCGTCGCCGATGACCGCAACCGTTTTTCCGGGGGCGACGCCGGCCGAGAGCGCGGCATGGTGACCGGTTCCCAGGACGTCCGTGAGCGGCAAGATCGCAGTCAGGAGACGTTCGTCGCCCGCTGCGCCGTCGGGAATTCGTACGAGGGTTGCATCGGCGAACGGTGAGCGCACCGCTTCGCCTTGGCCGCCATCGTTGTCGGCGCCGCCCCAATAACCACCGTGCAGGCACGACGTCTGCACGTTCTTGCGGCAGAACTCGCACGTCCCATCGGAGAATGCGAACGGTGCAAAGACACGGTCGCCCTTCTTGAGTTTCTTTACGTCGCGGCCGACGTCTGCGACGATGCCCATGAACTCGTGGCCGGTACGCGAGCCCGGCTTCCATTTCGCATCGCCGCGGTAGAACCACAGATCGGACCCGCAGATGCATGCGTGGGTTACCCGCACGATCGCGTCGCCGGGGTCGACGATAACGGGATCGGGCACGGTTTCCACACGAACGTCGCCGGCAGCATGAAATACGGTCGCCTTCATGCCGCCGTCAACACCGGAGGAGCCTGTCGGGCTTCACCCGATAGGCGACGAGGACGGCTTGGCGCCGCAGCGCCAAACGCCACGGGTTCGCCTGCGGGCGAACCCTGTTACGGGTCCATGTGGATACGGTCGGAATTGTCGGCGCGCTCTTGCGGTGTGGGCTGACGTTCTTCGGTGAGGTCGTCTTCCATCGCGTCGTCACCGGCGTTGCGGTGCTCTTGGACGTCGGCCGCTTTGGGGCGACCCGGTTCGATCTTCTCGTTCATGCCGCCGGGATACCCGGACGGGCTGCGTTTGAGCCCGGTGCGCGTGGGTAGCGCAAAGCCGAAGATGAACACACCGCAAGACTCGACCGGTTCGAAGCGCCAGCCGCCCGTGGCCCGCTATGCCGCAATCATCGGCATCCTCATCGTCATCGGGATCATCGCGAGCGTCATCGCCGGCCAAAAGGGAGAGAACCCACGACCGGCGGGCGTGCTCTCGAGTCCGCGCCCGGCCGCAAGCATCGGGCCTTCACCGCGCTACTAATCCGAAGGAACCGCTAACGCTCGCGCGTCGTCTCGTCGGTCTCGCTCTGGCGTTTATCCGGTGTCGGGTCGACGCGCGGATCGTCGCTCGTTCCCGACTGCGGATCGACTTGCTGCGGTTGTCCCGTCCCCGCGCTCTGCTCGCGTGGATCTTGCGGCGCCTTCTCCGACGCGCTCATCGGACGCTCCCGGCCACCTCGGGACCGCTCCAACCGATACCATTCCAGACGACAGCTTTCATAATGCACCCTATTTCGCACGAAGCCGCAACCGAACCACGCTCGCGACTCCCTAAAATTCAAGAAGCGCGTGGCAACCGGCAACAGGCCTGCGGCTTGCGGCTTCGCAGAAGCCGCAAACGCGAAGGATTCGCTGCAGCAACAGCAACATCGCCCTCGAGCGCAATACGATACTGCAGCGAATACTCTCAGGGCCACGAATCTTCGGTCGACGGACACACGACCATTTCGCGGATTTCGCAATGGGCGGGCTGCGAGAGTGCGAACACGATCGCGTTCGCGACGTCGGAAGGGTCGTTGGCTTTCCAATCCGCCGGCGGCTTATACTGTGCGCTTCGGCCCTCGAAGAAATTCGTGTGCATGCCGCCCGGAATGAGGCAGGTCACCTTGACGCGATCCTTGAGCTCGATCGCAAGCGCTCGCGAATAACCGATCACGCCGAACTTGCTCGCGCAGTACGCGGTTGCATCGGAGACCGCTTTGAGCCCGAGCGTCGAGGCGATCGTAACGACGTGTCCGCGTTCGCGCACGAGGTGCGGCAGCGCCGCGCGCACGATCGACGCCGTGCCGATGAGATTGACGTTGATGACGCGTTCCCACGCGTCCGCGGCGACCGCGGCGAAGGGTCCGCACGCATCGGTTCCGGCGGAGCATACGACCGCCGTGATCTTTCCATACTGCGCGGCTACCTGCGCGACCGCCGCTTCGACGGCGGTGCGGTCGGCAACGTCGACGGCGATTTCGCCCTCGGACGCGCCACTCGTGCGCAGATCCAGCGCGACCGCGGCGCCGCCGGCGGCGCGAATCGCTTCAACCGTCGCCCGGCCTAAGCCCGAGCCCCCGCCGGTGACGAGAACGCGTTCGAGTGCGCGCGGCGTCGCCGCTGCCTCGCGCGAAGTCTGAGTCGCAAACACGAGTATCCTCCGGCCGGTCGTGGGCTCGTCTCTATAGCGCCACGTCGACGCGCGCGTCCTCTAAGATGTACGCGCGGCTCGGCGCGCAGCGTCAGAAGCCACGCGGTTTCCCGTCGCGCGTGCCGAACTGCCGGTGATGCTGTCTCGCAGGATGCGGGTGTGGATCGCTCGTCTCGGAACGCGCGTGCGCTTCGCCGTGGCGCGCTACCGTGAGAACCGGCGCCCGCGGGCGGCAGCCGCACCGGCGGCCGGCGCCCTGCCCGCGGGCGCGAACGCGCTGCCGCTCGGGGCGATCGAAGATCTGCCGGTCATCGTCTGGCACCGGCGCCCCGACGGACGAATCGACTTCGTCAACACACGCTTCACGGAGACCACGGGCATCGCGCCCGAAGATGCCTACGACTGGAAGTGGACCGAGGTGCTGCATCCGGGCGACGTCGCACCGGCGATGCGGCAGTGGCGCCGCGCGTTTCGGCTGCGCCAGGCTTTCGAGATCGAGTACCGCTTGCGCGGGCGTGACGGTGCGTATCGTTGGCACATCGCGCGCAACGTGCCGGAACTCGATGCTGCAGGAGACCTGCGCGGCTGGCTCGGCACGTGCACCGACATCGATGACCGCAAACGCTCCGAAGACGACCTGCGCCTGCTGCTCGATGCGGGGACGCAGCTGCTCTCCTCGCTCGGCGTCCGCGAATCGTACGCTGCGGTTGCGCGCGTGCTGGTTCCGGCGCACGCCGCGTGGATCGCGATCACCGCCGTCGACGATGCCGGACGCGCTCGTTTGGTCGCCGCGCGGCACGCAGACGGCGCGCACAACGCGGCGTTCCAGGTGCTGATCGGAGTCGCCTATGGCGTCGATGCCGGCTTCGCCGGACCGGCGAAACGCGGCATCGCGCAGGTTTGGCCGGCGTTGCCGCACGATTGGCTCGCGGGCTTACCGGAACCGGCGCGGCAGACGTTCGCGGCGCTCGGAACGGCGTCGGCATTAGCCGTTCCGATCCGACAAGGACATCGCATCGCGGGCGTCTTCACGCTCGGGCGTACGGCAGCGGCGCGCGCCTTCGGCGAGCGCGACCTGCCGATTTTCATCGAGCTCGCCCGGCGCGTGGCGCTCGCCGAATCGCAGGCCGAGAACTACGACAACGAACGCCGTGTCGCAACGTCTTTTCAACGCGCCGCGCTATCGCCCGACCTGCCGCGCCACGGTCGCGTCGTCTTCGATGCGATGTACGAGGCGGGCCAAAGCGAGGCGCTCGTCGGGGGCGATTGGTACGACGCGTTCCTGCTCGTCGACGGCCGCGTCGTCGTTTCGATCGGCGACGTTTCCGGCAGCGGTCTTGCGGCGGCGGTGACGATGGGCCTCGTGCGCCAGTCGATCCGCGCGGCAGCGCGCATCGATAGTGCGCCGCTCGCAATCTTGGACGCCGCCGATCGCACGCTGCGCTCCGATCAACCCGATCGCATCGTGACGGCCTTCGTCGGCGTCTTCGATCCGTTCACGAGTGAGTTCACCTACGCGGGCGCGGGACATCCGCCGCCACTACTGCTGGGGACCGACGGCAGCATCGTCGAGCTCGCGGCATCGGGCGCGCCGCTCGGGCTGCGCCGCCGCACGCGCTCGGCATCCGCCGTCGTCACGCTCCCCGCCGGCGCGATCGTCGTGCTCTACACCGATGGACTCATCGAAGCGACGCGCGATGTCTTCGAAGGCGAGCGCCTTTTGCGCGAGGCGCTGCACGATCCGCGCATCCGGACAGCGGCGCGTCCGGCCAACGTTCTGCACCGGACGGTGCTCGCCAGAGGTTCGCGCGACGACGTCGCGATCTTGACCATGACCGTTCGGGATGCACCGCTGGCGGAGGAGCGTTACGCGACGCGCCGCTGGACGCTGCGCGCCGGCGATGCCGAAGGCGCCGTCGCGGCGCGCCACGATTTCACGCAGGGACTGCGCGACGCCGGCATCCCCGCCGCACGCATCCCGAACGCCGAAGTCGTCTTCGGGGAGCTCGTCAGCAACGCGATCCGCCATGCCGGGGGCCGGATCGAGGTGCGTTTGGAGTGGAACGGCCGCCGTCCGGTCCTGCACGTCCTCGACGACGGACCGGGTTACACGGCGCGCGACATCGCCTCGCCGAGCGAACTCACGGAAGCCGGGCGCGGCCTGTTCCTGGTCGCGACGTTGGCAGAGGATTTCAACGTGAGTCGGAGGCAAAGCGGAGGCAGTCACTCGCGGGCCGTGCTCGCGTGCGAGGCGCGCGCGCTCTAAAAAGCGGCGGGAGGTCTGTCATCCTCGATCTCTTTTCGATCGGTCGAGCGCTTGCAGCGTTCGACTCCGACGTCGCAGATGAATTCGCGACCGTTGCCGCCGACATCCAACGTTCGCTGCTCGATCTGCGCGTGCCGGACGTCCCGGGCGTCGACATCGGCGTGCGCGCAGCGCCCGGCCGGCTCGTCGGCGGCGATTATCTCGATGCAATTGCACGCCCGGGCGCAACGCCGGTCTTCGGCATCGGCGAAGTTTCCGGACGTTCCTTGCCTTCGGCACTCAAGTCGCTCGGGTTCAAGTTCGCGCTGCGCGGCATCGTCGCGGCGGCACCCGATGACCTGGCGCGGATGCTCGCGCTCGCAAACGACGTGACGGGTGAGCTGCTCGACAGCGACGAGTACATCAGCGCCCTGCTCTTCACGCTGCCGCCGGCACGTGACCGGATCGTGCTCGCCAATGCCGGCCACGATCCGCCGCTCGTCTATCGCGCGCGCACCGGGATCGTGGAAGAGACCCCGGTGGGCAACCTCGTCTTGGGCGTCGCACGCGACGTCCGTTACGCCGAACAAGAGATCGGGCTGCGCCCGGGGGATACCGCCGTCTTCTATACGGACGGATTTACCGATGCGCGCAATGCTGCCGGGGAACCCTTCCAACTCGCCGCTGTCAAAGCAGCGCTCCTGGAGTTTAGCGGACTCGGCGCCCAAGCGCTCGCGGACGCGTTGTTCGCGCAGATCGACGCGTTCACGATCGGCACCTATCGCGACGATGCCTCGCTCTTAACCGTCCGTTTTGCCCTTTAGCAATAGCCCGAGGAAGCGAGCGTGGTTTGCGCTCGCTTCACAGCGGAGAAACGTCGCTTATGCGTGTGCTTGGCATCAATGCCGTCTTTCACGATTCCTCGGCGGCGCTCGTCGTCGATGGAAAAATCGTGGCTGCTGCGGAAGAGGAGCGCTTCAACCGCCGCAAGCACGGCAAACCGTGCGTTCCGTTCTCGGTGTGGGAATTGCCGGAACGCGCGATCGCGTGGTGCTTGGAGCGCGGGGGCCTGGGACCCCGCGACCTCGACGCCGTCGCCTACTCCTACGATCCGGCGCTCGCTGCAGCCGATAACGACCTGCTCGGCAACGAGTACGAAGGCTTGCGAACGTATTACGTTCGGCGGCTGCCGGACTTTCTCGCGACCCTCTTCGGCGGCTTCGATCCGGCGAAAGTACGCTTCGTGCCGCACCACGTGGCACACGCCGCCTCGGCCTATCTCTGCGCACCGTTTGCGCGCTGCGCGACGATGGCGCTCGACGGACGCGGGGAGCGCGCCTCGTTCCTGGCGGGACACGTCGTGGACGGAGAGCTCGAGACGCTGGGAACCGTGCCGCTACCGCATTCACTGGGGTTGCGTTACGAGGACCTCACCGTCCACCTCGGCTTCCATCGTTCCTCCGACGAATACAAGGTCATGGGTCTGGCCGCGTATGGCCGGCCGCGCTTCGCCGCGCGTCTGCACGAAGAGATGCATGCAACCGGCATCGGCTATCATGCGCCGCCGATCGATTTCAATGCCTATTGCGCACCTCGCTCGGCACACGCCGAAAGCTTTAGTCCCGAACATGCGGACCTGGCCGCAAGCGTGCAACTCTGCTTGCAAGAGACGCTCATTGCGATCGCGCGCGAATTGCAGGCGCGTACCGGCGAACGCGACTTGACGCTCGCCGGCGGCGTCGCACTCAACTGCGTCGCGAATTCCGCACTCGCAGCGGACGGCACGTTCGAGCGCATTTGGGTGCAACCCGCGGCCGGCGACGCCGGAACGTCGCTCGGCGCGGCACTCTTCGTCGCACGTCAGCACGGCGCCGCGATCGAACCGATGCGAACGGCGGCCCTGGGCCGCTCGTGGGACGCCGCGCAGTTGCGCGCGCAACTCGACGTCGCGAACCTCGCATATACCGCACCGGACGATCTCGCGGAGTCCGTCGCAGCCGTCCTTGCGGACAACGGACTCGTCGCGTGGTTTCAAGGCCCGAGCGAATTCGGGCCACGGGCCCTGGGCCATCGTAGCCTCCTCGCGCATCCCGGCCATTCCGATAACCTGCGCCGCCTCAACGACGTCAAGGGCCGCGAAGCGTTCCGGCCCGTTGCGCCGATGGTGCTCGTCGAGCGCGCCGCCGACATCTTCACGGGACCGCTGCCGAGCCCATACATGCTCTTCACGCACGACGTCCGCGAAGGGTGGCGCGAGCGTATCCCGGCCGTAACGCACGTCGACGGCACGGCGCGCGTGCAGACCGTCGACGCCGCCGACGAGCCGCTCATGGCCGCGGTCTTGCGCGCCTTCGAACGCCGCACGGGCCTACCGGTGCTCGTGAACACCAGCCTCAATACGGCGGGCCGGCCGATGGTCGACGCGCCGAGCGACGCACTCGAAGTGTTCGGCTCGACGCCGGTCGACGTGCTCGCAATCGGACCGTTTTTGCTCGCGCGCCGCGCGCAACTCGTCGCCGCGTGACGTACGACGTCGTCGTTCCGACGATCGGCCGGCCGTCGCTCGCAGCGCTGCTGGCATCCCTGGCCGCGGCCGAGGGGCCCTTACCCGGCCGCGTCTTCGTCGTCGACGACCGGCGCGAGCGCAGCCACGCGCTGCAGCTTCCAGAACTGCAGACGCTGGGTGAACGCGTGCACGTTATCCCCGGCGCGGCCGCAGGGCCGGCAGCGGCCCGCAATCGTGGGTGGCTACGCTCGCAAGCAGCGTGGATCGCATTCTTGGATGACGACGTCGTCGTCGAACCAGGCTGGCGCCGCAAGCTCGTCGCAGATCTCGCCGCCTGCGCTGCGAGCGACGCCGGCAGTCAAGGTCGCGTCTCCGTCCCGCTGCCGGCGCAGCGCCGCCCGACCGATTGGGAACGCAACGTGCGCGCTTTGGAGACGTCGCGTTTCATCACCGCCGACTGCGCGTACCGGCGCGAGGCGCTGCGCGCGACGGGCGGTTTCGACGAACGCTTCCCGCGCGCGTATCGCGAAGATGCGGAGTTCGCGCTGCGTCTGCTCCGGCGCGGCGGTACCATCGCCGTCGGAACGCGGCGCATCGAACACCCGGTGCGTCCGGCGGACGCTTGGATCAGCCTGCGTTTGCAGGCGGGCAATGCCGACGATGCGGTGATGCGCGCGCTGCACGGCGCGGACTGGTACGAGCGCGCGGGTGCGCCGCGGGGGCGCTTCGCACGGCACGCGCGCACCGTCGCGTACGCCGCCGGTGCGCTCGGTTGCGGCGCGCTATGGGCGGCCGCGACGGCGCGTTTCGCCTGGGAGCGCATCGCGCCGGGCCCACGCGATGGACGGGAAGTTGCGGCGATGTTGGCAACGAGCGCGGCGATCCCGTTCGCAGCGGTGTATCACCGCGCGCGCGGCGCGGCGCGCCTGCGGCGCACGCTCGCGCGCACGCATGCGCTGCCCGCCGCCGTCCTCTTCGATCGCGACGGCACGCTCATCATCGACGATCCGGAGCTGCGCGATCCGGCGCGTTTGAGGCTCATACCGGGCGCCGTTGCGGCGCTGGCGCGGCTGCGCGCCGCAGGCATCGAGATCGGGATCGTTACCAATCAGGCCGGCGTCGGCGAAGGCCGGCTGCGCGGCGACGAGCTCGCCGCGCTGCACGCGCGACTCGATGAGCTCGCCGGCCCCTTCGCGACCGTCGCGGCCTGCACGCACGCGCGCGCCGCGGCTTGCGCGTGCCGCAAACCCGCACCGGGTCTCGTTCTCCTCGCGGCCGCGGCGCTGGGCGTCGAACCGCGCGACTGCGTCGTCGTCGGCGACATCGCCTCGGACGTTGCCGCCGCGCACGCCGCGGGGGCGCGCGCGGTCCTCGTGCCGACGCCCGTCACCTTACGCGCAGAGGTCGAGGCCGCACCCGTCGTCGCGCGCGATCTCGCGGAGGCGGTCGACCTCATCCTCGGCGGCGGCGCGTGAAGCGCTTCCTCGCGATTCGCCAGGACAACAACGGCGACGTGACGCTCGCAGGCCCCGCACTGCGCGCCCTCGCCGCGCACGGCCGGGTAACGCTGGTTTGCGGGCCCTCGGGCGCCGGGGCGGCGCACCTCTTACCCGGGGTCAACAACATCGTCGAGATGCGCGCGAATTGGATCGACGGCAATCCCGCCGCGGTCGACCCCGCGCAGATCGCAGAGGACGTTGCCCGCTATGCGGCGCTCCGCGTGGACGAAGCGTTCGTCTTTACCTCGTTCCATCAATCGCCGTTGCCGACCGCACTCTTGCTGCGGTTGGCGCGCGTGCCGCGCATCACGGCAATCAGCATCGACTATCCCGGCACGCTACTGGACGTGCGCGTGAAGGTTCCTGACGACATCCATGAGGTCGAGCGCGCGCTCGCACTCGTTCGCGCGGCGGGATACGCGTTGCCGGCACACGACGACGCGCGACTGCGGTATCGCGACCTTCCGCCACGCAGCACGCGTCTACCGCGTGACTACGTCGCCGTTCAGCCGGGTGCGACGGTGCCGGCCCGTGCTTGGGCGCCGCAGAAAATGCATGCGCTCGTTGGCCGCCTGCGCCGACGCGGCTGGGCGGTCGTCGTCGTCGGCAGCGCGAGCGAAGCGGAACTCGTGCGCGCGGTCGTCGGCGAGTCGGGCGCGATCGATCTGGCGGGCGCCACGACGTACGCGGAATTTGCGGCCGTCGTGCGCGACGCGCGCGCGCTCGTCGTCGGCAACTCGTCGGGCATTCACGTCGCCGCCGCCGTCGGCACGCCGGTCGTGACGATCTTCGCACCGACGATCGCACCGGTTCGCTTCGCGCCGTGGCGCGTATCGCACGTGCTGCTCGGGGATCACGGGATCGCATGCGCGGGATGCCGTGCGCGCGCGTGTCCGATCCCCCGCCAGCCGTGCACCGGCGGTATCGCCGTCGACGACGTCGTCGCGGCGCTCGAGTCACTCACGACAGGAAACACCGTGCGCGAGGAGGTGGTAGCGTGAACGTTGCGATGGTTTCGGAACATGCGAGTCCGCTCGCCGTGCTTGGCGGTGTCGATGCCGGCGGCCAAAACGTCCACGTCGCAGAACTTTCCGCCGCTCTCGTACGCGCGGGCCACCGCGTGACCGTGTTCACGCGCCGCGACGACGAGACGCTGCCGCGACGCGTCGCGATGCCTTCCGGCGTCGTCGTCGCGCACGTCGACGCCGGCCCCGCGCGACCGGTCTCCAAAGATGGTCTTCTGCCGTACATGGATTCCTTCGCCCGCCGGCTACAACGAGCGTTCGAGAACGATACCCCCGACATCGTCCACGCGCATTTCTGGATGTCTGCGCGGGCTGCGCTCGGCGCAGCGAAGCCGCTGCGCGTTCCGGTCGTACAAACTTTTCACGCACTGGGTAGCGAGAAACGCCGCGAACAAGGTCCGGCCGATACGAGCCCGCGCGAGCGGATCGACGAAGAGGCGCGCATCATCCACGCTGCCGACCGCATCATTGCGACTTCGAGTAGCGAGATCTTCGAACTCTGCCGCCTCGGAGCCGACCCGCGGCGGCTCAAGATCGTCCCCTGCGGCGTCGACGTGTCCTTCTTCGACCGGCCCGAAGGCGAGGCGCGCGTACCGCGCCGGCGCCCGCCGCGCATCGTAACGCTGAGCCGGCTCGTCGCGCGTAAAGGCGTCGACGACGTCATCGCGGCGCTGCGCGACGTGCCCGCTGCCGAACTGGTCGTCGCTGGCGGTCCAGAGCCGAGCGAGCTCGGCAGCGATCCCGAAGCGCAGCGGCTGGGGGCGCACGCGCTCGCCTGCGGCGTCGCCGACCGCGTGACGTTGCTCGGGCGCGTCGAGCGCGCCGCTATTCCGCGACTGCTCCACGCCGCCGACGTCGTGGTCTGCGCGGCCTGGTACGAACCGTTCGGAATCGTTCCGCTCGAAGCGATGGCGGCCGGCGTGCCCGTCGTCGCGACCGCCGTCGGCGGTCAGAACGATACGGTCATCGACCGGTTCACGGGCCTGCACGTTCCGCCACGGGACCCGCAAGCGATCGCGGCGGCGCTGCGCGAGCTGCTGGCCGATCCGGTACTGTGTGCGCGGCTCGGTGCCGCCAGCCGCATGCGCGCACTGCAACGTTTCACGTGGGACCGCGTTGCGGCGGAGACGCTCAAAGTCTACCGCACGATCGAAGCCAGCGCGGAGGCGATCAGCTACACGGCTTGAGCGCACCGACGCTCGTCGTGCTCCGCGCGCTCGGACTCGGGGACTTCTTAGCGGGCGTCCCCGCGTACCGCGCCTTGGCGCGGAAGTTCCCCGAGCATCGCCGCCTGCTCGCGGCGCCGCGCGCGCTGCACGCACTTTTGCCACTGCTCGGCGACACGTTTGCCGCTGGCGTCGCGGCCGAGCCGCTGGCGGAACTTCCCGGTAGCGCCCGCGATGCTGCGATCGGCGTCAACTTGCACGGTCGCGGTCCGCAAAGCCACCGCGTCTTACTCGCTGCGCGAGCGCAACGGCTCATCGCCTTCGCACATCCTCACATCGCGCAAAGCTCGAGCGGCGCGCGCTGGTTCGCGCACGAACACGAGGTCGCACGCTGGTGCCGAATGCTCGGTCACGCGGGCATTCCCGCGGATCCCGCGGCGCTCGTCATCGGCGTTCCACCCGTGGAAGTTCCCGCGGCGTTGCGCGGTGCGACGCTCGTACACCCGGGCGCCGCCAGCGTCGCGCGACGGTGGCCGGCAGCGTCGTGGGCGACCGTCGCGCGCGCGTGCGAAGCGCGCGGCGAACGCGTGATCGTCACGGGCGCCGCGTACGAGCGGGGACTCGCGGCGCTGGTTACGCGGCGCGCCGCGCTGCCCGCCCGGCGTAACATAGCCGGCCGCACATCGCTCGTTGAACTTGCGGCACTCGTCGCGCAGGCGCGCCGGTTGATCTGCGGCGATACCGGCATCGCGCATCTCGCGAGCGCTTACGCCGTCCCTTCGATCGTACTGTTCGGACCGACCGCGCCGGCAGAGTGGGGGCCGCCGGCACGAGAGCGACATCGCGTACTGTGGGCGGGACGCGGCGGTGATCCGCATGGGGACGTGTCCGATCCCGGTCTACTCGCAATTTCACCGGCCGACGTGATTGCCGAGGTCGAGCGGCTCGCAACAAGCGCCGAAGGTCCCGTGCGTGGAAGTTAGCGAGAATCCGATTCTGGGAACGAGCGTATCGACCGGGCGGCAACGAGCCGCCCTGCAACGATCGGTCGTCGTCTTCTTCCGCGACGGCTACGCAGATGCGAGAAACACGGCAAATCGTATCGGCGCAACAGATCTGGAAGATGCTGAAAGGAACAGATTCAATGGGCATTATCGGCTGGATCGTCGTCGGACTGATCGCGGGCTTTCTTGCGAAGATGGTCGTGCCGGGCGAAGGCCCGGGCGGTATTATCGGTGATATCATCGTCGGCATCGTCGGCGCGCTCATCGGCGGATGGGTCTTCAACTTCTTCGGACACACCGGCATCAGCGGTTTCAACATCTCGTCGATCGTCGTGGCTTTTATCGGAGCGGTCATCTTACTCTTCATCATCCGCGCGATCTCCGGCCGTCGCGGCACGGTTACATAGCTTCTTAACCAACGGCTGGTCTGGAGACGCGTGCGAGCGATCGCGCGCGTCTCTTGCTGTGTTCGGACGGCGGCCGGCACGTCGTTAGAACGGCGCCCGGGCCGGGAACAAACCGCACAGCGCTCATTTTGGGAGAATCGTGTGTACGATACGCTCATTTCGCTTGAGACGGTCGACGGCGTCCGGATCGTCAAGGTCGGCAACGAGGTCGACATCGCCAATGCTGGGGTGCTCGAGCGCTATCTCGACGAAGCCGCGGCGAATACCGAAGCGTTCGTCGTTTCGCTCGAAGACTGCCGGTACATCGATAGCAGCGGCTTACGGCCGCTGATCCGTTTGTCGGAGCGCTTCGGTGAGCGCTTTGCGATCGTGGTGCCCGCGGGCACGCAGATCCGCCGCATCTTCGAACTCACGCGGCTCGGCGAAACGATGAACGTCTGCACGACACTCGCAGAGGCGCTAGCGAAGATGACCCCAGCCACGGAGATAACGCGGTGAACGACGACCGCAGCCGCCGCCCCGAAGCCGATCCCGACGCGCCGGGTGAACTCCATACCGAAGCCGACGACGAGACGCCGCTCTCGCGCAGCGAAGCCGAAGTCGCCGGCATCGTTCCCGGCATGGTCGTCTACGGCGATAGCTCTCTCGATCCCAACGCCGACGATAAACGCGATAGCGAACGCGCCGACCCGGACGAACACCTCTAAAGCGGCTTGGCGCGCAGCGCCAAACGCCATGGATTCGCGGAACCAAAGCTGATATGGCGTACGTGCGCCACGACAATAGTTCCGCGAATCCTGCTAGAGACCGATGAGCGCGTGGACGCGCGGGTAGACGGCGTCGATGCGGGCTTGCGGATTGTGCGGGTCGATCACGTCGTGGACCGGTGGAAAGTCTTGCGCCGTTTGGACGAGGCTCGTGCCGGGGCGTACGCGGTTCCATGCATCGGAGGTCGCCTGCGCGAGCGCATTGTTGCACGCGGGTTCGCGCGAGTTGAGCAACATGCGCGCGTCACCGAGCGGCGCGGTGCCGCATCCGGCGCGCCGCTGCACGTCGAGCGCGAGTTGCAAGCACTCGGCCAGCACCCGCGTCGGAAAATGCGTGTATCCGTATGGGGGCGTTTGGCGCGTGTCGCCGCGCGGGTCCCAAGGGAAGAACGCATTGGGCAAGAGTTCGAGCACGGTCGCGAGCACGGCGTTGGCGCGCCGTCCCAGGTGGGTGAGCCCGAAGAGCGGCGATACGCAGACGAGGCGCGCGATCCGCAAATCCTCGAGCGCGAGGGCGGCGGCGACGGTCGCGCCGAGCGAAAGACCGACGACCACCACGCGGTCGGCCGCCGCCGCCGCGACGTCGACGGCTTGGGCGGCCGTGGCGAGCAGATCGTGCGCCCGAACCTTCGCGATGGCGCGGGTCCGCGTATCGACGTAACCGTGTCCGGGGAAGCGCGGCACGACGGCGTTCGCGCCGCCCGCGACCAGTTCCGATGCAAAGCGCGCCCATTGCTCGGGAGCGTTCGTGAAACCGTGCAGCAGAACGACGCCGAGCGGCGTACGTCGCTCCGTCGCCCAAAAGCGCGATCGTCCGGCTGCGCTGATCTCCGGCCCATCGCGGGCCGCAAGCAGCGCGAAGCGCGCGCGCGCCTCGGCGAGATCGTCAGCTGGCGACAAGCTCGAGCAGTCGCGGATAGACCCGCCGGGCGAGCGCGGGGAAGCGGCCGGGCTCGATGATGTCGTGCGAGAGCGGCAAACCGGGAATGCGGTGCAAACCGACGGTACGACCGCTCCGCGTCCAGGCCTGCGCCAGTCGCCGCGCGGCGGCGTTGCTCACGGTCGTCTCGCGCGCGTTGAGCACGACGTGCAGGTCTGCGGTCGCGGGCACGCGAGACCGCGCGTCGGCCAGCAGTTCGTGAGCGAGCGTCGCGGCTTCGGCGACCGCGTGCGTCGCGAAGCGCGGGTAGCCGTGCTCGGGACCGAAGCGTTCGCGCAGCAGCGGATCCCACCACCAGAATTGGTTGGGCGCGCGCAGCGCGAGTCGGGCCGCGCGGCCGGTCAACGCCTGCGGCAGAAACGCAAAGCCCAAGAACGGCGCGACGCTGACGCTGCGGGCGACGGCGTAGTGCTGACCGATCCACGCACTCATGAGGCCGCCGACCGAAAATCCCGCGACCACGACCTCCCCGCCAAGCTCGCGCGCGGCCGCGAGCGCCTCGGTCGCAAACGCACGCAACTCCGCCGCGGTCAAATCCCGCAGCACCGTCGTCAAACGGTCCGCGTGGCCATGGCGGGGTAAGCGGGGAATGTAGACGTTCGCACCGCGGTCGTAGAGCAGCCGGCCGAACGCCGCGAACTGGAGCGGCGTTGCGGTCAAGCCGTGCAAGAGCACGTACGCGCGCTTCGTGCGGCGGCCGTGCGTGGAGAGGATCGAATCGTGGGAGACGAAAGGCGGATGCTCCGTGATGTCCACAGCTGACGCATTCGCCGTCCTTCAAGGATTGCTTGGCGCGCGGGTCTTCGCGCGAATGGCCGTGAGCGTAGGTGGCGCGTCGGTCGAGGTGGCCGCAAACCCGCCGCAAGGCAGCGGCAGCATGGCCGCAATCGTACCGGTCTATGAAGAATTCGCGCGCCTCGGCCCGTGCCTTGCGGCTCTCGTCGCGCAGGGCGACGCGCTCGTACAGATCGTCGTCACCGACGGCGGTTCCACCGACGGAACGCGAGATCTCGTGCGCAGCTACGCCGAGCGGGACCGTCGCGTGCGCCTGATCGACGTCTCACCCGTGCCCGCCGGCTGGAATGGCAAAGCGTGGGGACTCGCAAGCGGCCTCGCGGCGAGTGACCCGCAGGCGCAGTGGATCCTCTGCATCGACGCGGACGTTCGCGCCGAGGTCGCACTCGTGCCCTCGCTGCTCGCGCACGCGCTGCGCGCGCAACTCGACGCCTTCAGCGCCGCGCCGCTACTCGAAGTGTCCCAACCGCTCGAGGCCGCGCTGCATCCCGCGTTTCTCGCGACGCTGATCTATCGCTACGGACTGCCCGGTAACGTCGCGCGTACGCCGTCGGCCGCGCAAGCCAACGGTCAATGCTTCGTCGCGCGACGCGCGCTGCTCGGCGCGACGCAAGCCTTCGCAAACGCGAAAGCCTCACGCTGCGAAGACTACACGGTCGCGCGACTGCTCGTTGCGGCGGGGGCGCGAGTGGGCTTCTATGAAGGCGGCCGGGTCGCGCGCGTGCGCATGTACGACGACGCCACCGCGTGCTGGCAAAACTGGCCGCGTTCGCTCGCGCTGCGCGACGCGACGACGTCGCTATGCGCTTCCGCTCTCGCGGCGGCCGAGACCGCGTGCGTGCAGGGTCTGCCGCTCGCGTGCGTGCTGGCCTCGCTCGCGCTGCGCGCTCGCACCGACACGCCGTTCTTTCGCATCAACGTCGCGCTTGCACTCTTACGTATCGGCGTGCTCGCCGGAGCGCGTCGCGCCTATGCCGCCACCGGTCCCGCGTACTGGCTCTCGCCCCTGCTCGACTTGCCCGCGATCGCCGCCGTGATCGTCGCCGCCTTCGATCCGGCGCCGGTTTGGCGCGGCCGCACCCTCGTACCGGAAGGACGTCCCGTTTGAAACTCGCGCTCCCCGCGGCCTTCGTTTTTCTGGGGCTTCACGTGCTCGCGCTGTGCCTGGGGATGTTCGGCCTGCTCTCCGCCGTGCCCAACGTCGCGCAGTTCGCCGGCAATCCGTACGCGCTGGCCTTCTACTCGTGGGCCATTGCGAACACGGGAACCGTCGATATCCTCACCGGCGCGCTCACGATGCTCGCCTTCGGCTTTGCGAGCGTCGGACCGCGGCGCACCGTGATTTTCTTCGCAGCAGCGACCATCATCTCGGCGACTGCGGAATTGACCGGTACGAAAACGGGCTGGCCCTTCGGCGGCTACGAATACACGGGGTTCCTCGGGTGGAAACTTTCGGGACGCGTGCCGTACACCGTGCCGCTGTCGTGGTTTTACATGGGCTTCGCCGCGTTTTTACTCGCGAGTAAGATCGTCCAGCAAACGCGTTCGCAAGGGCAAACCGTCCTCTCGATCGCGCTCGGCGCGTGGCTGCTCATGGCCTGGGACCTCGTTCTCGATCCGGCAATGGCGAGCGAAAAGATGACCGTCATGCACTTCTGGATGTGGAAAGAACACGGCGCCTACTTCGGGATGCCGCTGCGCAACCTCGCCGGCTGGCTCGGCACGGGCCTGACCTTCATCGCGGTCGGACGCACGCTGTGGACGCAGCGCTTCGATGCGCGCCGCATGAGCGCCGCAATTCCCTTCGCCCTCTATGCCGCGAACGTCGTGTGGGCGATGGCGCTCAGTCTCTCCGTCGGCCTGTGGCCGACCGCGCTCGCTGCGGTCGCGCTGAGCCTGCTGCCCGCTGCGCTCGCACTGCGCGCCACTCCGCGAGGCGCGCCGCTTCCGGCGTGAACCCGTTCGCACTGGGACCGCGCGCGATCGCCGAATTCTACACCGCGCGCAATCTGCGGGTGCTCGTCGAAGGTCGCGAGCGCGTGCCACGCCGCGGCGCGGCGCTCTTAGCCGCACGTCACTATCACCACCTCTACGACGGCTCGGCGATCCTGCACGGCTTAGCGCGCCAACCCTATCTCTTCGTTGCGCTCGACTGGACGCGGGGCAGCTTCGAACGTCTCGTGATGGAAACGGTCTGCAATCTTGCCGAGTGGCCGATCGCGCTGCGCGGTGAAAGCCTCGCGCACGAGCCGATGACGAGCACAGGCCGCCGCGAAGCGCGCCGTTACGCGCGCGCCTCGCTCGAACGCGCCGCGGCGCTCTTGCGGCGCGGCGAGCTGCTGCTCGTTTTTCCCGAAGGCTATCCGACCATCGATCCGAGCGGCTCGCGCAAGACGAGCGACGATGCCTTCCTGCCATTCCGGCCCGGCTTCGCCGCAATCGTGGCGCGCGCCGAACGGCTCGGCTCGGTACGCGTGCCGATCTTGCCGATCGGGCTCAGTTACGACGCGCGTGCCCGGCGCACCAACGTCACGGTCCGCGTCGGCGAGCCCGTTTATCGCGACGAATTCGCGTCGCGGGACGCGCTCGTCGCGACGGTCGAACGCAGCGTGCGCGCGCTCTCGGCCTGATGGCGATCCCCGAACGCATCGAACACCCCACGCTCGCCGACGCACTCGCCGTCATCTCGCGCGCGGTCTTTCAAGCCGGGCTTTCATGGCGACTCATCGAGTCGAAATGGGACGCGTACGTGCGCCTCTTCGATGCCTTCGACCCGGCGCTCGTCGCGCGCTACGGCGAGGCCGACGTCGAACGGATCATGTCCGATGGAGGCATCGTCCGGACGCGTAAAAAGATCGTCGCAACGGTCGCCAATGCTGCGGCGTTACTGGAGGTCGGACGCGAGTTCGACGGCATAACGCCGTACGTGAGATCGTTCGAAACCTACGACGCGCTCGCGGCCGACCTGCGTGCCCGCTTCAAATTCCTGGGTGCGCTCTCGGCGTACTACGTCGTCTTTCGTTTGGGCGGCGACGTGCCGGCGTTCGAAGCGTGGGAGCGCACGATCCCGGGCGAACATCCGCGCATGCGCGAGATGATCGCGCAGGCGCGAGCCGACGGATGGCAGGGGTAGCCACGCCCCAGTGCTCGCGCCTGCGCGAGCCGGGTGGTCGGGCGTGGTTCTTACGATGCGTAGAGGTCGCGTCGCGTCGCAGGCAGCGGCGTCGAGCCGTTCGCAAACGGCCGCGCTAAGAGCGATTGAAAGAGGCCCATCCGGCCGCTCGCAAAACCTTGCGCGCTTCCGCTGAGATAGAGCTTCCAGATGCGGTAGGCCCGTTCGTCGCTGGCGGCGACGGCGGCCGCGCGGTTCGCTTCGAGCCGCTGCATCCACGCGCGCAGTGTCTTCGCGTAATGCTCGCGCAGATTCTCGACGTCTCGGACTTCGAAGCCGGTCCGCTCCGCGTAGCCGAGCAGATCCCCGACGTTCACGAGCTCGCCGTCGGGAAAGACGTAGCGCGCCATGAAGCCCGTTACCTTGCCGCCGGTACGCCCATCGTTCTGTTCGGCGATACCGTGATTGAGAAAGAGACCGCCTGGTGCGAGTGCGTTCCACGCCGCTCGAAAATACTCACTCAGATTCTTGCGACCGACGTGCTCGACCATGCCGACGCTGACGATTTTATCGAACGTGCGCGTTCCGAGGTCGCGATAGTCGCACAGCTCGACGGAGCAGCGGTCAGTGAGCCCGCGCGCGGCGATCCGCCGGCGTGCTTCATCGTACTGGCTGCGGCTCAGCGTAATCCCCGTCGCGCGCGCGCCGAAACGCTCCGCGGCCCGCATGACGAGCGATCCCCAGCCGCAACCGATATCGAGCAGATGCTCGCCCTCCTGCAACCGCACCTTGCGCAAGATGTAGTCCAGCTTCGCGCGTTGCGCGTCCTCGAGGGTCGCGGCGGCGTCGTCGAAGTACGCGCACGAGTAGACGAGATCCCTATCGAGAAACGTCCCAAAAAACGCGGGCGTTTGATCGTAGTGGAACCCAACGGCGCCTCGGTCGCGCGCCCGTGAGTGCGCCCAGCCGTGCAACTTCGCCGCGCGCAGCGACTCCGTCCGAAGTGGCGCCCGCGGCAAGGTCAAAAGCGCCGCGGCGAAGCGAACCAGACGCGCCGGCGACATGCCGCCGAGCGCGCGCATCAGAACGTCGACGCCGGTTTCGACGTCGCCGTCGAAATCGAGCCAGCCATTGGCGAACGCGCGACCCGGACTCAGATCGATTGGGGGCGAAAACGCAGCCCGCACGGCGAACGGCTGCGCGATGCGTAAGGTGAATCGGGGCGCCGCGGCACCGGAGGCGACGGAGCCGTCCCAAAGCGCGATGGAAAAGCCGCGCAGGTAGTCGTCTCCGAAGAGAATCCGCAAGGCCCGCTTCGTGCGCAGCGCGATCTCGCCGTGCCGGGGAATGTCGCGTTCCGCCGGGGCTGCGTGGGAATCGATCCGCAACGCATTCGAACGCGTCGCATCGTGCAGAGTTGGTTGCAGTGTCGTCATGGTTGGATGCGCCGGACGCCCCTCTCCGTTATGTGGCTCGTCCCGCTCGCGGCGGTGTAATATAGTAATGCCCCTTTATTATTTGCGATAAACCGACGAACGGCACCGAAGGCGCGTCGGCGTTCCTAGCCGAGTTGTCGGACACCCATGAACGCTGCGAGCCCGGTGCGCAATCCGTACTGTTCTTCGACGGCTTCGACGATCGCGAAGGTTTCGAGCATCAGCTTGTATCCTTTGTCGCTGAAGTTCAAGGTCCGTGCCCGGCCGTCGTGCGCGTCGACGCGGCGCGTAATGTAACCCATCGCTTCGAGCTCATCCGCAATCACCCCCATTGCCTGCTTCGTCACACCGGCCCGCTCGGCCACCGCCGTGATGCTGTTCCCTTCGAGATCGAGGTTGGCGAGCAGCGAGCTATGCGAGAGCCGGATCCGTTCGTAGCCGCGGCGCGCGAGTTCTTCTTCTACGAGCCCATTGAGCGTGCGCGTCGCTCGGAGCAGAAGCTGCCGAAGGTTCTTGCTACGCGCCTGGACGAGACCCTTGGCATCCTTCTTATCACTCAAGCTCGCTATGAAGGCTCCTTTCGTGCGCACGGGGTGCCTGCCCAGATCGAGCAGCTTGCCGGCAATCCGGCCAATGAGCACTGGGCGTGGGAGCCGCAACGACTTCGACCCCCGCTCGACGTTTGGCCTGGTATCGTAAAGTGGTAGTACTAACTCATCACAGCCCATGTACCTGCGCCCCCGCCGCTTGCCGCCGACTCGCGTGAGAAGCAGCACCGCATTCTGCAGGAGACCCAATCCCATGGCTTTCACCGCGAGCGACTTCTTGTGCGAACGACTCCTGGAGTGGGGGGGGTCGACCGCATCTTCGGATATCCCGGCGACGGCATCAACGGTCTCATCGGCGCGGTTGCCAACACGAAAGGCAAGCTCGATTTCGTTCAGGTGCGTCACGAAGAACAAGCCGGCTTCATGGCGACAGCCCACGCGAAGTACACGGGGCGCGTCGGGGTCTGCTTAGCAACGTCCGGGCCGGGCGCCATCCATCTGCTCAACGGTTTATACGACGCCAAACTCGATCACGTACCAGTCGTCGCGATCGTCGGCCAGGCGGCGACCACGGCGATGGGCGGCGACTACCAACAAGAAGTCGACTTGCAATCGCTCTTCAAAGACGTCGCAAGCGAGTATCTGATCACCGTGAACAATCCGATGCAGGTGCGCATGGCGGTCGACCGCGCGCTGCGCACCGCCGTGGCGCAACGTTCGGTCACGGCGATCATCGTACCGAAGGACGTTCAAGAGATGCCCGCAGTCACAAAACCGCCGCACAAGCACAACACCCACCACACCGGACTCGGCTTTCGGCCGGACGCATCATCCCGTACGATGCCGAACTGCGACGCGCGGCCGACGTCCTCAATGCCGGCAAGAGGGTCGCGCTCATCATCGGCGCCGGCGCCGACGGCGCGCAGAACGAAGTGATCGCCGTCGCGGATCGCCTCGAGGCCGGTTGCGCGAAAGCGTTGCTCGGCAAGGCCGTACTGCCCGACGACCTCCACTGGGTGACGGGCACGATCGGCCTGCTCGGAACGCGCGCGAGCTCCGACATGATGACCGATTGCGACACGCTGCTCATGATCGGCACGAGTTATCCGTACGGCGAGTTTCTTCCCAAAGAAGGCCAAGTCCGCAGCGTGCAAATCGATAACGACGGACGACGCTTGGGTTTGCGGTATCCGATCGAAGTCAATTGACCGGCACGGCGGTCGATACGCTCGCTGCGCTGCTGCCGCTGCCGCTGCTCGAGCAAAAGACGGATGGGTCCTGGCGCGCGAAACTTGCGCGCGACAAGGCGGCGGGCGCCGAGGAAGATCGCAAGCGCGCGCACGTCGAGGCCACGCCGCTCAATCCCGAGCTGTTGTTCTACACGCTCTCGCCGAAGTTGCCGGACAACGCGATTCTTTCGGGCGACGCCGGCACGGCGACGAATTTCCTCGCGCGCTACTTGCAGATGCGCGAGGGCATGAAGTTCTCGCTTTCCGGAAGTCTGGCCACGATGGGACCCGCCGTCCCGTACGCCATTGCGGCGAAGTTCGCATTTCCGGACCGGGTCGCGATCGCCATGACGGGCGACGGCGCGATGCAGATGAACGGTATCAACGAGATGCTCACGATCGCGAAGTATTGGAAGCGCTGGAGCGATCCGCGACTCGTGATCCTCGTCCCCAATAATCGCGATCTCAATCAGGTAAGTTGGGAGATGCGCATCGAGTCGGGTGAGCCCAAGTTCGAGGGCTCGCAAGACCCGCCGGACTTCCCGTATGCCCGCTACGCCGAGTTGCTCGGACTCGTCGGTGTGAAGGTCGACCGGCCGGCGGACGTCGGCGCTGCATGGGATCGCCGACCGGCCTGCGCTGCTGGAAGCGTATACCGATCCGAACATCTCGCTACTGCCGCCGCACATCTCCTTCGAGCAGGCGACGAACCTCTCGAAGGCACTCATCAAGGGCGATCCGGACGAAGGCGGCGTGATCGTCGAGTCGTTCAAAAATCTCGTTGCCGGCATCGTACCGGGTAACGGGGACAAAGCATAAGCAGCGCTGCGACCGCATGATCGACATCGTCGAGCGTCTCGAGAACGTTCGTCTCATCGCGCAGCATCAAAGGCCACGTTTGGTCGGTGTAAAATTAGTAACATTGGTTGACCATGTGCCCGAAGCTTGGTAGCATGGACTTGCGAAACGCATCGCACGATACTCGGAGACTTTCATGCACGCACTCCTACTTTGCGACCGTTGCAGCCATTACGCTCCACGATAGCGAGGGTTGCTCGCTTGCACGTTGCGTTTGCCCGCTCACGCGCAGGGCGATCGTCGATACGGCCGTAGCGCTCGCAAACCACGATATTCATGCCGCCGCATATGCGAACGCAGAGTAACACGCGCGGCGGCGACACGCTGCCCGTCCGGCCGCGAGCGGTCCCGTCTGCTAGACCGGAGCTACGCTGAGGAAAGCGCAAGAAAGCCCGTCGCAGTAGGCTTTTTTGCTTACAATTGGTGGCTGGGTGCTGTCTACGATGCCGGTGCTTTCCGGGCATACTCCAAGGCGCGTGCTTGCAG